>Ga0210386_10002209_pt1 | contig 16930 bp, 14 predicted proteins | sample IncBWH32OmetaG_FD_160091 | JGI IMG/M metagenome (GOLD analysis project Ga0210386, IMG submission 160091) | Forest soil microbial communities from Barre Woods Harvard Forest LTER site, Petersham, Massachusetts, United States - Inc-BW-H-32-O ... | reverse complement strand
GACAAGGTGCCGGTCGATATAGATGAGGCTGAGGCCGCCTTGCGTGTCCAAGACATGCTCGTCCCAGATCTTGTCATATAACGTACGCGGCGTGGGCATAACGATCTCCAGCGCCCATTGGCGCGAATGAAAGGGAGTTCAAGCTATCTATGCCCGATGGGGCGGCGATGGAAGGGCAATTGCGCGGCGTCTTGGCCTGCTGCGCCCTACCCTATTTCACGCGCCGACGCCTGCCAGGTCGCGTGGGCGAGAGCCGAAGCGTCCGCACGAGGCCCGGCTGCAACCAGCGCGCGAGTACCGTCCAAATAAATCCAAGGAAAACCAAACAAAACCAAGGAAAAAAGCTTGGATTTCCTTGGATTCCTTTGGCCGATTCGGGACTTTTCAATGCTTTACGGGGAATCCAAATAAAAAAATCTCCGCTGCGCTAAACTCGCGTGTCAGGTTGTGCGAAAACCTCTCTGCGCGTGTTCCCTTCCTCTTCTACCGACCGCCGTCGCACGCGTCGCGGGCTCGATCCGGCGACTGGGAAAGTTATCGCACAGATCCTGGGTTTGGGAAAGAAATTGCACAAAAAAATTCGACCGGCCAACGCGGAGCTCGCCTTGGCAAGTTCGCACATTACAAACGTAATGCGATTCCCTAGCGACTGAAATCTTAGAGTAACTAGGCGCAGCCATTAAGGCACAGATCGATTGGGCATGTATTACCGTTTATTGGACCAAATACGGAAGGGCTTTGACGCCAAAACGCCCGGCGCGGCCCGGGAGACGGGCGCAGAGCGTCGGCGACTCCGCTTTCAGAAAATCACCGGAGGCGCGATGAAGACAATCTTACCGAGTAGCGTAATGTTGTAGCTCAGCCGGTAGAGCCAGGCGTCGGAATCGCTGACTGCAAGGTCTACGTTGACGCCCGTAAATATGTTGTTCACCGGCTGGCTGGTGACGACATCCGTCCCTGTGTCGAAGGAATTGGGGCGCCAGTCGTTAACGGCAAATCCGGCGTTGATGGACTGTCCCTGATCATACACTGAGCCCAGCGATACGTATGGCGACCACTCGTCCAGCGCGAACCGGATAAGATAATCTGTGCCTGCGGAGCCCGGAGGTTTCGGGATGTTGTATTGGCTGATGGCCCAATTCAACGGCCCGGAGGTCGAAGCAGGATCATCGGCTCCCGCCATATCGGGAATGAACGAGACAGTCAGAGGGTTCCAATTGCCGGTTTCATCGCCCTTGACGTTGGCGATCACGACGCCCGAGAGAACAAGCAGCCATTTTTGCTCACGAATGTCTGTTGGGGGGGTCTGTCCCACTGCGAGGGCGGCGGGCGTAATGAGCCAATTCTGGCCGGCAAAGTCGGTGAGGTATTTCATGGAATTATACTTCCGGTAGCGCAGGAGCGCTCCATGGCTGTCAACCCACAGGGCGATGCCTCGGTTATTTATGTTGATCGCGGTATCGCGAGCGCGCGTCCACACCCATGGATCGAATTGCGCCAGGGGAATGAAGCCCGCGGTACAACCGTCGTTGCCCTCTCCGACGTTTTTTCCGTCGATCGTGTGGCTGAGATCGTTGGTGTAGAACCAGATTTTTCGCAGGAAGGTGTTGGCAAAACGCACGAACATAGACGGATTGAGAGGAATCCGCTCGGGGCGACCGGCGGCTGCGAGAAGCGCATTGAGCCGGATCTGGTCATCGAGGATCACCGCGAGACAGACAAGCTCGAAGTTGGCGTGACTCGTATCTTCGACCTCGCCGATCTCGTCCCACTCGGAGTCCCACTGGTAGTAAGGAGTAAGGTCGGGGAGAGTCTGCGGGCGCAGATTGGAAACGCGCCAAGCGAGGTTTCTCGCCACGACGAGCGGCCCTTCCTCGGTTGCGAGCGCCAAGCGCTCCGGCGTCGCGTCGGCGGAAGCGCGGTAAATGTTGCTGTTGGCCGCGAGAGCGAGCTCAGCGAGCCCCTGCATCATCCCAAGGTTCTCGTTGTACGCAATCGGCTTTCCGGCGCGGGCACGGTAGCCGGCGCAATCGGCAGTCCGGTTGCTGCAAGTTAAAGTGCTGTAGCTCAATGGGTTATTGAAGTAGGCGTACGGATCGCTGTCGTCGAGATGGAGTTCGGGGCGAAACGCCTGATAGGTTTGTATCCCCGCGGTGATGAGAGCGACCGCCTGGGCATGGAGCTGAGGGTAGAGGTCGGGACGATCGACCACGCGGGCGCGCGAACGCAGCCATGGCATAGACAAACATGCCTGCAGTGACGACGTCCGTGTTCCACTTGTCGTCGCGGTTTAGCGTATACCCGCCCCACGCAGGCATGACGATTCCGCGGAACGGATCCACCGGGTTGCCGCGATTGTCGTCTCGGTTCTTCAACAGAGCGCCGGCGATCGCCCCGAGGCGGGTGATGTAAGTCGTGGCCTGGCTGAGTTCGAGCGGCAGTACCAGATCGTACACTTGAATCAAGGCCGCCGGAAACGGGGCTATATACCAAAAGACGTCTGGATCGGCTCCGCCGGCAATATTGTCAAAATATCCGCACCATAGTTCTATTTCATCTGCATCACTGTCCTTGAAATAACCCATTGCAGTGAAAAACGTGTTCGCATCGGCCAGAACCGTCGCTCTGTCGTTCGCGTTGCCGATGTAAATCATGTCGGTTTCTGGACTGTCCGGCAGCAAATAAGCTAGGTCATTTTTCTGGTTCCATCAAGGTTGTTGGGTGTCCCGCGCGGACGGGTTTGATTGTCAGTCCGCGGCCATGCTCGCCTCAACCGGACGCCGCGCGTCTCCGCGCTGTAGGCGCGGAGAACGTTCCCGGCGCCTGGTTCATGATTCACCGCAAGTCGCGCGGAGCCTCTGCGGGGACGTGCCCTTCGTACTGTGGCAGGCCGTCCGCGATCCTGCGCCACGGCGCCTTCGAACCGACAAAATATGGTGGGTCGGGCGGATGGAGGGGTCGTCCACCAGCGTCCCCATGGCGACATGAACGAAGGCCCCGTCCCGAACGACCGAAAAGAGAAGCGACCCGCATTTCCCGCAATGCGTATTGTTGGCGTCCGGTCCGCCGAAGATCATCAGCGCGTCCGCGCCCTTCGTGATCGCGAGCTTCGAGCGCTCGATTCCGGCGAATGGCTTGAAGGCGGAGCCCGTCGTCCTGCGGCAGTTCGAGCAATGGCAGTTGGCCGCGTAGAGAAACGCGTCGCGCCGCAATAGCAGCGGCCAGCGGGGGTGCCCTCCTCGGTCATGGCGGATCACCTCCGTAGCCGGAGTTCACGCGGGAACGCCCGCCGCGCGCCCGGCCTTCTCCACCGATCCGTCGTTCAGACGGGCGAAGCGCGCCAGCAACCCATTCACACAGTCGGGCGACGATTCGCCGTTGGAAAACAGGATGCGGTAGCAGATCGGCGCGATCAGAATGTCGATCGCCTGGTCGACCGAGAATCCGGCCTCGCCCCGCTTGAGAGCGCGGTTATTGAGGGTCTGCAGATGATCGGTCGTGTAGGCGCAACAACGCACGGCGGCGAGGTCGGAATCTGTCTCGGCCAGCACGTCGCGCAGCAGCGCCCGGCCGACGGAAGAGGCCATTTCCTCGGCATATTGCATGACGAAAGCGCGCAAGTCGCCCGAAAGAGAGCCCGTGTCGTCCGGGTCGGCCACAGGACGCAGCCGTTCGGCGGCGGTGTCGGCCAACAATTGCGCGAGGTCGCCCCAGCGCCGATAGACCGTCGACGGCGTCACGCCCGCCCGCTCCGCGATCATCGGCACGTTGATCTCGCTTCGGCCGACTTCGTTGAGCAGGGCCTGCGTCGCCAGGTGAACCGCCTCTTGGATGCGGGCGCTCCGGCCGCCCTGTCGAACCATTTCGCGCGCCATTCCGCGGTCCTCGACACGATCACCGGTCGCTTAAAGCAAAGATATTGCATTAAGCCGCTGCCGTGCTATCTTCCTCTAACGCAATAATTTAGCTTTAGGCCATGAAAATGTCCACCATCGCCGCCACAGTCGCAGCTCGGCCGGCTTCGAGGTCAATCACCGCCGTCTATGCGACGGTGACGGCGATCACCTTCTCGGCTGTCTCGGCCGCGCCGACGCCGATCTACCGATTCTATCGTGAGACGCTGGGCCTGACCCCGTTCGCGATCACATTCATCTTCGCCGTCTATTCTTTCACGATGATCGCGGCCTTTTTGACGATAGCCCGGCTATCGGACTATGTCGGCCGCAAGCCGATGATCCTGTTGGCTCTTGGGCTAAACGCGGTCGCGCTTCTCCTGTTTTTTGTTGCCGGGTCCGCTGGGACGCTCATCGCTGCGCGCGCCGTGCAAGGGGTCGCGACGGGCATCGCGCTGGCGACGCTTGGCGCGCTCATCGCGGATACGGCGCCGCAATGGGCGGCGACGCTCAACAGCGTGACCGCGTTCATGGGTCTCGCGCTCGGCGCGCTCATCTCCGGCGTATTCGTCGCTCTTGCCCCCTGGCCTACGCATCTGGTCTATGCCGTGCTGCTCGGCGTGACGCTCGCCGAGATGGTTATCCTGCCTTGGATCGTCGAAACGACGTCGCGAAAGGCCGGGGCCTGGAGCGAAATCAGGCCCAAACTGACCGTGCCGAAAGCCGCGGCGGCGCCGATGGCGCGCCTTTTCCCGCTGACTCTCTCCGCCTGGGCGCTCGGCGGATTCTACCTCTCGTTGATGCCCTCGCTTATGATTGAGGCGACCGGAATCCGCTCGCCCCTTGTCGGCGCCGCCGTTGTTTCGGCGCTGATGCTCTCCGGCGGCCTTTCGTCGTTGGCGACACGCGCGCTCGATGCGGGCAAGACGGTGCGCGCCTCGGCCGCGTTGCTCGCCGCTGGCGTCGTCCTCACCGTGTCCGCCATTGCGGCCGGTTCGCCGGTGGGCATGTTCTTCGGAACGATCGTCGCGGGCTTAGGCTTCGGCGCATCCTACGGGGCTTCGCTGCGCGTGCTCCTGCCGCTCGCGTCGAGCCACGAACGGGCTGGCTTGCTCTCCGCCTATTTCGTGGAGTCTTATCTCGCCTTCGCGCTGCCGGCGATCGCAGCCGGCCTTGCCGCACCGCGGTTTGGGCTGGTTACGACTGCGCTCTTTTACGGTTCGGCGCTGGCGCTGAGCGCCCTTGTGACCCTCGCTGTTGAGACGGTCGCCGTGCGTCGATGAACGCGTCGAGCTGACCGTCTGCGTCGAAGCGCGAGAACGCCCGGATTGCTGCGTCGCCCGCAAGCGGGTTTTGAAGCACGCCGACATTTACTTTGCGCTCGTTTCGCTTGACACTACCGGCGAACGGATCGACCCGCGGGCCGATCAGAAATCTCTAAAATGGAGGGGGATATGTCTGAGGAAGGCGCGATCCGGGTTCGTCTTCCGCTCAAGCGCTCTCTGGGCGCTGCGGTTTCCCTGGCGACGCTTTGTTACGCGGCGCCAGCCTTCGCCTCCTCGTGCGAGGACTTGGCCAATCTCAAGCTTCCCGACACCACAATCGAGACGGCGCAGACCATCCCGGCCGGCGACTACACGACGGCCGATAAGGTCACGCGACAGGGGATGCCGGCCTTCTGCCGCGTGGTCGCGTCCGTAAAGGGCGCACCCGATTCCGACATCCGCATCGAGATGTGGCTGCCGAAGGAAGGGTGGACCGGCGTCTTTCACGGCAACGGAAACGGCGGCTTCGCCGGGGTCCTCGCCTATAACTATGGCGCGATGGAGGTTGGCCTCAAGCGCGGATACGCCACCGCCATCACCGACATGGGAACGGCGCCGGCGACGCCGCTCGGCGGCGATCCGCTTACCGGGCATCCTCAGAAGTGGAAGGACTGGGGGATGATGTCGACCCATACAATGGCCGTCACCGGCAAGGCCATCGCGAAGGCCTTCTACGGCGAGGACCCGAAGCGCGCGTATTATACCGGTTGCTCCACGGGCGGCCAGCAGGGCCTCGTCGAGGCCCAATACTATCCCGAGGACTTCGACGGGGTTCTGGTTGGGGCGCCGGTCGTGAACCGCACGTGGGGTCACGCCGTGGCTATCTGGGACTACGGAGCGGCACATTTGAAGCCCGGCCACAATCTGTCGGACGCGAAGCTCGCCTTGTTGACGAAGTCGGCGGTGGCGGCTTGCGGCGCCAAATCCAATGGCCTCAAGTCCGACGCGTTCATCACCGATCCAACCGCCTGCGACTTCCACCCCTCGGCGTTGACCTGCAAAGGGGCGCCGGATGACGAGTGCCTGACTCCCGACGAAGCGGAGACCGCTCAGGCGTTTTACAGCGGGCCAATCGACGCACAATCAGGCAAGCCCCTTTTCTATGGATGGCTTCCCGGCAGCGAGTCCGGCGCGTTCAACTGGGGCTTTATCGAGGCCCCTGCCAACGCCCCGAACGAGCCCGCCTTTGACGGCCTCTTCAAATGGGTGTTCGGCGCCGACTGGAATTGGCGTGAGTTCGATTTCGCGCGCGACATGCCCAAGGTCGACGCGGCGCTCGGGCCTTCCGTCAACGGCGTAACGACTGGGGATTTGACCAAGTTTCGAGGGCGCGGCGGAAAGCTGATCATATACCAGGGCTTGGCCGATCCAATCGTGCCCCCGCTACAAACCATCGCCTTCTACAATCGGCTTTCCGACGCGGCTGGCGGCGCCGAATCCGCTGAAGGATTCGCCCGACTGTTTCTCGCGCCTGGCTTTGGACACTGCTTCGGCGGCCCTGGCCCAAACCGGTTCGACTCGGCGGCGTTTCTCGGCCTGGGCCCGCCCGCTACCGACGCCGGCCATGACGCGTTCACCGCGCTGACCCATTGGGTGGAGGATGGAGCGGCGCCCGCCCAGATTGTGGCGACAAAATTTGTCGGCGACGATCCCGCCAAGGGGATCGCCATGCAGCGCCCGCTTTGCCCCTATCCGCAGAAGGCGTGGTACAAAGGCGAGGGCGATACGAACGACGCCGGCAATTTCACCTGCGCCGCCACGAAGCCGTGATGTAAGCTCACGACTTAAGGAAGACGCGCGCGTCTTGATCTCAAACAATAGCGAACGTCTCAAGAGGAGGAAACGAAATGAGTTTCGTCAGGCGCTTGTCGTCCGTCTCGGTCGCGCTGCTGATCGCGCTTGCGCCCTTCGCCGCGCGGGCGGCGGACAAGGTCGTGATCGGCGACATTGACGATTTGTCCGGCCTCTATGCGGACGTGAACGGCCCAAGGGCGGTCGAAGCGATCAAAATGGCGATTGCAGACTTCGGCGGCAGCGCGCTCGGCCAGCCGATCGAGATCTTAACGGCGGACCACCAGAACAAGCCCGACATTGGCGCGAGCAAGTTCCGCGAATGGGCCGACACAAAGGGCCTGACAATGCTACTCGGCGGCTCCAACACCGGTGTCAGCCTTGCTATGGCGCCAGTCGCCAAGGAAAGGAAAATTCCCTTCTTCGCGATTGGCGCGGCAGGCGCTTCGCTGAGCGGCAAGGACTGCAACGCCTACATGATCCATTACGGCTACGACACGACGGCGCTCGCCAACGGCACGGCTAAGACGATCGTCGATCAGGGCGGCAAATCCTGGTTCTTCATCACGGCCGACTACGCGTTCGGCACGCAGCTCCAGCAGGCGGCGACCAAGGTTGTCGAAGCCGGCGGCGGCAAGGTCATCGGCGCAGTGAGAGTCCCGCTCTCAACCTCCGACTTCTCGTCCTACCTGTTGCAGGCGCAGGGGTCCGGAGCGCAGGTGGTTGGCCTCGCCAATGCGGGCGCCGACTTCAGCAATTCGCTCAAGGCGGCGCATGAATTCGGCCTCACCAATACGATGAAACCCGCGGCGCTGCTCGCCTTCATCACCGACATCCATGCGGTTGGCCTCGAGATGGCGCAGGGCCTCTACCTGACGGACGCCTGGTACTGGGACCTCAACGACAAGAGCCGCGCCTTCGGCAAGCGCTTCCTCGACAAGACCGGCGCCATGCCGACCTACAATCAGGCCGCCTATTACTCGGCGACGTTGACCTACCTCAACGCCGTCAAGGCGGTCGGCGCGACCGACGCCGACAAGGTGATGGATGAGCTGCGCAAGACTAAAGTCGACGACATGTACACGAGCGACGGAATCATCCGTCCCGACGGACTGATGCAGCACTCAATGTATGTGATGCAGGTCAAGACGCCGGCGGAATCAAAAGGGCCGTGGGACTATTATAAGCTTGTCAGTACGATGTCGGGCGAAGAGGCCTACGGATCGCTTGCCGACTCGGCCTGTCCGCTGGTCAAGAAATAGCGGGTGGAAACGAATCGGCGATCGACCGAACCTCGATCAAGACGTTATTCTTGCGCCCCGAGTTCCGCGTAGGATTGGGCGGCGGCAGGATGAAGCGGGGCCGGGAGTTGCTCCGGCGGCAGACCCGTCTGATTTTCCAGCACCGGGTGCTTCTTCTTCAATGTGTCGATCTGAGCGGTCAGGGACTTGGCGAATTCCGCCACGACGCGTGAGTCCATGTTCGTCGTCGTCATTAGGATCGCGACGACGCCAAAGCTCGCAACATCCGTGCTCAACCCGTATTGAGCGCCTGGGATTCGTCCCTTCGTGAAATAAGGTCTCGCGGCGACGAGCTTGTCGATGGCGGGACCATCCACAGCCAATAGGTGGAGCCCGCAGCTATCGAGCATGGCGCGAATTCTTGGCGATGGGTGTCCGAGCACGAGCAGCGCAGCGTCTATCGATCCGGAGCACAGAGCGCCTATTTCATCGGTCGACATGTCGACGATTCTCGGCGCCTGAGCTTGCGTCCAGCCGAGGGCCGCTTGGATCCCGTCCCAAGTGGAACGAGACCCGCTGCCTTCCGGACCGCCATTGATTCTCTTGCCGCTCAAGTCGGCCAACTGGTGAATTTCCGCCCGCGCCACGATGGTGACCAGCTCAGAATGAAGCGGCAGAACCGATCTCAAGTCCCGGAACGGCGCGCCGACAAACCCTCCCTCCCCGTTGTAGGCGGCGACGCGACGTCCGACTGAACGAGGCTAAAATCCAGTTCGCCGGATCGAAGGGCCTCGACGTTGTAGACTGAACCCGGCGTTGTTTCGCCCGAGCAGCGCACGCCGCTTGAGTGAAGATCCTCGTTGACGATTGCGCAAATCGCCTCGCCCACCGGATAGTAGACGCCGTTTGTCGGACCCGTTCCAAGCGAAGCAAGAAAGTGAAATCGCTCTTCTTGCGCCCCTAGCGGCAGTGAAGCAGCAAAGATGACGGTTAGGGCGGCAATCGTCCAAAAGAATCGCTTCACGATGATTCGTCCCATTTCATCACCAAATCATAGACCGACTGAAACGGCCGAGGTCCGACGCTGACGGCGCCTTGCAACGGATGGTCCATGGCGAAGATCAAGAACGTCATGAGGCCGATAAACACCGCCGTCAGAACGACTAAGAAGATTTGAGGAATAAACTCCATGTGGATCATCCACAGGAATACAACCGTGAGCACGCCGCCAAAGATGACGACGTACCATAATACCCCCGGCATTGAGGACGAAACGGCGCTCAACCGTTCTTCGCGCGAAACACTCATCGCGTTGAATTGACGAATGATCTCGCCGTGAAGAACTTCCTGGGTCTTGCTTTTTGGCTCAAACGAGAAAAGAGCCTCGCGGATCGCTTGCAACCGATGCTCGCCCCCTTGTGGCGTGCGCGCCTGCCGATGCGCCGGCCAATCTTTCTCGATCACATAGCGCGTGTAATCGCGCAGCTCCGATTTGAGTTGGCTGCGCAGAGGCTCCGGATAGCCGTCGGCGCTGTGATACATCGTCGACAAGCTGGACGCCTCGCCGGCAACGTGGTCCTGGAGATCTTTTGTGGTCTGAAAGGTTGCGACGGTGAGAAGACCGAGCAGCACGGCGTAGACCAGGCCGTAGTTCGCTGCGACAAAGATGACGACGTCATTCGCCTGTCGCTCGCCATGGATCAGCCGGCGCATCAGCGGGTGAATGAGAACGACGCCGATCAGGGTGATGGAAACGAAGAAAGCGCAGCAGACGAGCGCGAGTTCAACCGCCGACAGAGTGTCCAGCCAGGAGGTCAGGAAGGTGGTCATACGGACCTTCTGCGACTGCTGGCGAATGTCGGAGCGTCGTCGTCGATGATGTCGCCCCGGCATTGAATCCCGCCGAGACGAACATACGATGTCCATTGACGGCATGTTGAAAGATGTCGCGCGTGGTCGCGCTCATGCCGCCGCACGGCTCCGGCGCTCCTTGCCGCGGTCGCGCACGAAGTCGACCGGCGCGCGCGCAGGCGGGCTCGCTGCTTACGCCTCGAACCGCGCGATCTGAGGGCGCTGGCTCAAACGAGCCGGCTTTCGCGCTCGTTCGGCGACGGGTTCACGCTCTTGGGGGCGATTGAGCGTTGGCGGGGTTAATGAAGGCATCGCGGTCGCGCCGCGCGGCGGACGGTGTGGAAGACAAGCCACGGCCCGGATGGGAGGGCGCCCCTGAACGACCGCCTCGCCGTGAGAGCCCGGGAGGACACCCTCACGACGAAGCAGCGGCGCCCCCAGTCAGTCGAGGCCGACCATCACATCGGTCGCCTTGATGACGGCGTAAGCCTTCTCGCCCTTCTTGAGCTTCAATTCGTCGACCGCTTCATTGGTGATCGACGCGGTAACCACGGCGCCCCCGCCCAGATCGATGCGGACATGCGCCGTCGTCGCTCCCTTGGTGACGTCGACGATCGTTCCGTGAAGCTTGTTGCGCGCGCTGATTTTCATCGGTTCCCCTCCTTTGGGATTTGCTTAAGTCCCTGAAGGCGCGGTATCTACCACAGGATATAACGTTGGGCGAATCTTCCGGGGACATGGGGCGGGCAAGACCGCCTTCGCCAAGTACGCCGAGCAATGGGAGAATTGCCCATGAAGTTGACCGCGCTTGCAACCGCATTTGTGGCGTTTCTGACTTCGCTTGCGGCGCCGGCCGACGCGGACGTGACCCACGTCGCCGTCGCCGCGAATTTCACTGAGCCCGCGAAAGAAATCGCCGCTCTGTTCAAGCAGAAAACGGGCCACGAGGCGGTGCTGATCTTCGGCGCGTCGGGCGCCTTCTACACTCAGATCACCCATAGCGCGCCGTTCGAAGTGTTCCTGTCAGCTGATTCCGAGCGCCCGAAGATGGCGGTCGACAACGGGTTCGCGGTTCCCGACAGCCGGTTCACCTATGCGATCGGCAAGCTGGTGCTGTGGAGCCGGGTCGTCGATGTGACGAACGGCGAAGCGGCCTTGAAGGCCGGCAATTTCCAGAAACTCTCAATCGCCAATCCGGTCGCCGCGCCTTACGGGACCGCCGCCGTCGAGACGATGAAAGCGCTTGGAGTCTACGATGCGCTGCAGCCGAAGATCGTCCAGGGCAACAGCATCGCGCAAGCGTTCCAGTTCGTCGACACGAGGAATGCGGAACTGGGCTTCGTCGCGCTGTCGCAACTTCACGCGGTGACGGAGGGGACGCGGTGGGAGGTTCCGGCGAATCTTTTTTCGCCGATCCGCCAGGACGCGGTGCTCTTGAGGACAGGAGCGAACAGCGAGGCGTCGAAGGCGTTCCTCGCCTTCCTCAAGGGGCCGGAAGCACAGGCAATCATCGAGCAGTTCGGCTACGCGCTGCCGTAAGCGCACCATGCTCGGCATGCCTGACGATATCTGGGTTCCGATCAAGCTCACGATCGAACTCGCGACCATCTCGACACTCTCGCTGCTGGTCGTCGCGACGCCGCTTGCCTGGTGGCTTGCGCGTTCGAAGGCCTGGTTCAAGGAGGCCGCCGCCACTGTGATCTCGCTGCCGATGGTGCTGCCGCCAACCGTGCTGGGCTTCTATCTCTTGATCGCGCTCGGTCCCGACGGGCCCGGCGGCGCGATCGCCTCACTGTGGGGCGCCCGCACGCTCGCCTTCACGTTCAGCGGCCTCGTCATCGGCTCGATCATCTCGTCGATGCCATTCGTCGTGCAGCCGATCCGCAACGCTTTCGCGGCCGTCGGCGACCGGCCGCTCGAGGTCGCATCGACCTTGCGCGCGTCGCCCACTCGCGCCTTCTGGACGGTCGCTCTGCCGCTCGCGAGCCCTGGCTTGCTCACCGGCGCGGTGCTCGGCTTCGCCCATACGGTCGGCGAGTTCGGCGTGATCCTCATGATCGGCGGCAATATCCCCGGCCGCACCCGAGTCATGTCGACGGCCATTTTTGACTTCGTCGAGACGATGCGCTGGCGCGAGGCCAACCTTCTCGCCGGCGGCATGGTGGCTTTCGCCTTCGCGGTGATCCTGGCGATGATCCTGCTCGAAAAGCGCTTCACGCGAGCGGGCGCGTGACCGCAAGTCACGCGATCCGCGCCGAATTTCGAGGAACGATCGGCAAGTTTGCGCTCGACGCGGGCTTCACCGCGCCGGCTAAGGGCGTGACCGCGCTTTTCGGACCGTCGGGCTGCGGCAAGACCACGGTCCTGCGCTGCATCGCAGGTCTTCTGCGCATCAATGGCGTTTGCGAGATCGACGGCGAAGTGTGGCAGGATGAAAACGGCGCGTTCCTGCCGACCTACAAGCGTCCGCTCGGATACGTCTTCCAAGAAGCGAGCCTGTTTCAGCACCTCTCCGTTCGCCGCAACCTCCTGTTCGGCGCGCCGCGCCACGACCGCAGCGGAATCAAAGGCGGGATCGTCTTTGACGAAGTGGTCGAGCTCCTCGGCATCAACCGGTTGCTCGACCGCTCCCCGCGCAATCTGTCGGGCGGCGAGCGCCAGCGGGTCGCGATCGGGCGCGCGCTCCTGTCGCAGCCGAAGCTCCTGTTGATGGACGAGCCGCTTTCGGCGCTCGACCGCGCAACCAAGAACGAGATTTTGCCGTTTCTTGAACGGCTGCGCGACCACCTCAATCTGCCGGTCGTCTACATCACCCACGATATCGCCGAGGTCGAGCGCCTCGCCGATCAGATGGTGCTGATGGAGAAGGGACACGTGATCGGCGCCGGGCCGCTCGAAGAGTTGCAGAGCGATCCGTCGTTGCCGCTTGCGGCTGCGCGTGACGCGGCGGTGAGCTTCGAAGGAGTCGTGCAAGCGAGCGACGAAGCTTACAGCCTGGTCACCCTCAAAATTCGCGGCGGATCGCTAACCGCGCCCGCGCCCCCTGCCCCGGTCGGCGAGCGGCGCCGCATACGCGTCATTGCCGGCGACGTCAGCCTGACGCGCGAGGCGCCCGGTCCAAGCTCGATCCTCAATGTGTTGCCGGCGCGCGTCGTGTCGATGAAGCCGGTCGATTCGAATGAGATCATTGTCGTCGTCGCGCTTGGGGCGGACGGCGACGGTGCCCGCCTGCTCGCGCGCGTGACGCGAAAGTCATCGGAGGCGCTCGGCCTTAGCGAAGGGGTAGGCGTCTACGCGCAGGTCAAGGCGGTCGCGCTTGCGCCCGGACGAGGCGAATTGGGGTGACAGCGGCCGGCGGCGCTCATTCGAATAGGGCCGACTTGGCGAGACGGATTCGTCTTGTCGCGGCGCCTGGAATGGCACAGATTATCCGCGCGATTCGGACACGCAACACGCGACGGGAACATGAGATTAATAAACCGGCGGGAAACGCTGAGAGCCGCGCTCGCCGCAGGGATTGGAGCGGTCGCCGCTGGAAATCTGTCCCGCGCCGCGGCAAGCGAGATGGTCGACCTTCCGTTCGGCAACGGCGAACGTCCGCTCGTCACCTATCCCGGGAAACGCCCGCTCATTGTCCTGACGAGCCGTCCGCCGCAGTTGGAAACGCCGTTCAGCGTATTCGATGAAGGGATCTTCACTCCGAACGACGCGTTCTTCGTTCGCTATCACTTGGCCGACATCCCGTTGAAGATTGATCCGCACGCCTTCCGGGTGACCATCCAGGGCAAAGTAGACGCCCCGTTGTCGTTGTCTCTAGCGGAGCTCCGAAACAATTTCGAGCCGATCGAGCTGGCCGCGGTCAACCAATGTTCGGGCAACAGTCGGGGCTTTTTCGAGCCGCGGGTCGGTGGGGGTCAGCTCGCCAATGGCGCGATGGGCAACGCGCGATGGAAAGGCGTGCCCTTGAAGGCGCTGTTGACCAAGGCGGGCGTGCAGGCGGGCGCCGTTCAGGTTTCCTTCCAGGGTCTTGATCGACCGGTCCTGCCTGAGACGCCCGCATTCATGAAGGCGCTCGAGCTCGACCACGCGCTCGACGGCGAAGTGATGATCGCCTATTCGATGAACGGCCAGGACCTGCCGTGGCTGAATGGGTTTCCGGTCCGGCTGATCGTTCCCGGCTACTATGGGACCTATTGGGTCAAGCATCTCAACACAATCAACGTGCTCGACGCCCCGCTTGACAGCTTCTGGATGAAGACGGCCTACCGCATCCCCAACAACCTCTGCGCGTGCACCGCACCAGGCAAGGCGCCGTCGAGCACTGTGCCGATTGGCCGCTTCAATGTCCGCTCTTTCTTGACCAATATCGCCGACGGCGCGACGGTTGCGGCCAATAAGGAGGTGGGTCTGCGCGGCATCGCCTTCGATGGCGGCTACGGCGTCTCGGACGTCGTGGTCTCCGTCGATGACGGCGAGACGTGGACCGAGGCGAAGCTCGGCGAGAACCTTGGCAAGTATTCGTTCCGCCAATGGACGGCCAAAGTCGCGCTTGAGCCCGGCAAGCATCGCCTGATGGTTCGCGCCGCCAATCGAATCGGCCAGTCGCAGCCGCTTGAACCGCTCTGGAACCCGTCCGGCTATATGCGCAATGTCGTCGAAGTCACCAACGTGATCGCGGCATGAGGAGGAGGGCGATGAGGCGCTTTGCAATCACGTTGCTGCTCTCGCTCATCGCCGTCACATCGTCAGCGCTCGCCGAGCCGATGGTCTACCAATTGCCGCCCGAGACGGCGGAACTGAAGCCCGGTCCAGGCGTCGAAACAGCGATTGTCTGCACGGCCTGCCATTCCGCCGACTACATCAGCACGCAGCCGTCCGGGAAGGGAAAAGCCTTCTGGCAGGCGGAGGTGCAAAAGATGATCAAGGCCTACAAGGCGCCGATCGGGGAAGACGATGCGGCCGTCATCGCGAACTACCTGGCGGCGACTTATTAAGGCGCGGCAGCCGCCTCACACCTTCCTGCGCCTGGATTTGGCGAAGGTGTCGAAAGCGACCGCCAGCACAATGATCACGCCGATGATGATCTGCTGGATGTAGGAGGAGACGTTCATCAGCACGAGGCCGTTCAGAAGCACGCCGATCAGGATCGAGCCGATCACCGTGCCGAAGATCGTTCCCGATCCGCCGAACAGGCTCGTGCCGCCGATCACCACCGACGCGATGACGGTGAGCTCATAGCCGGTGCCGGCCACCGCTTCCGCGGAATTGAGCCGCGCGGCGAGCACGAACGCGCCTAGGCCTGCGAAGAAGCCCATGATCACATAGACGCTGGCGATCACGCGATTGACGTTGAGTCCGGAAAGGCGCGCCGCTTCCGGATTGCCGCCAACCGCATAGACCTGCCGTCCATAGCGCGTGTAGCGCAGGACGATGTGGGCGATGAAAGCCGCCACGAGGAAGATGATGACCGGGATCGGCACGGGGCCGATCTTGCCCTGGCCCCACCAGGTGAACGACGGTTGGAAGCCGGAGATCGGGCCGCCTGCGGCGAACAGAAGCGCGGCGCCGCGGAAGGCGGACATGCCGCCAAGCGTAACCACGAAAGGCGGCACCTTGAGCCGGGTGATGGCGAGCCCCTGCAGCCAGCCGCAGGCGAGCCCGACCGCGATCGCCGCCATCGCGGCTGCGAACCAGCCGTAGCCGACGCCGCCCTCGCCGACGGTGAAGCGGTTCTCCATGCCGCCCTTGGCCACCGCGGCGGCCACCAGGCCTGCGAAGGCGAGCAACGAGCCGACCGAGAGATCGATGCCAGCGGTCAGGATCACGAAGGTCATGCCGACAGCAAGCAAGCCGGTTATCGACACCTGCCGCATCACGTTGAAGAGATTGATCTCCGACAGGAAGCGCGGCTGCATGATCGCGAACAGCAGCATCAGCACGATGAGGAACAGAGTCGGCGCGAAGCGCGCGACGAAGCCGAAGATGTCGACGCCCCTGTCCTCGGCCGCTTCCAGCCTCGCCTCGCTCATCAGAATTCCCCGTTCATGCCGCCGCCGAAGCGGGGCCGCCGCTCTCATGCGCGGTCATCATCGACATCAGGATCTCCTGCGTCGCGTTGTCGCGGGCGATCTCGCCGGTCACGCGTCCCTCGCGCATCGTCACGATTCGGTCCGAGACGGCGAGAATCTCCGGCAATTCGGACGAGATGACGATGACTGCGATGCCGGACTTGGCCATCTCGATCAAGAGATTGTGCACTTCGACCTTTGAGCCGATGTCGATGCCGCGCGTCGGTTCGTCGACGATGAGAATCTTCGGCCTCAGCGCCAGCCAGCGCGCCAGCACAACCTTCTGCTGATTCCCGCCGGAAAGGAGCCCGGCCAGCTGGTCGGCGCTGGCCATGCGGATCGACAGGAGCTTACGGAACTCATCGACCAGCGCGTTCTCGCGTCCTTCGTCGATGAACCAGCCGCGGCTGATCTGGTTGTGGGCGGCGATCGTAATGTTGGTGCGAATGGCGAGGCGCAGGAAGAGCGCCTGTTTCTTGCGATCCTCCGGAACCAAGCCGATCCCGTGCAGCATCGCGTCATGGGGGCCGTTGAACGCGACGGGCTTGCCGTCGACGCGGATAGTTCCGTGATCGAAAGGGTCGGCGCCAAAAATCGCGCGCGCGGTCTCGGTGCGGCCAGCGCCGACCAGGCCCGCGAGGCCCAGGATCTCGCCCTTATGCGCCCGAAGCGAGACATTGACGAGCTCGATGGCGTTCGGATCGCGCGCGTTGCGGCGACGAGTTAGGCCCTCGACCTCGAGCGCGACCGGCCCATGCTCG
>Ga0210386_10002207_pt1 | contig 16934 bp, 12 predicted proteins | sample IncBWH32OmetaG_FD_160091 | JGI IMG/M metagenome (GOLD analysis project Ga0210386, IMG submission 160091) | Forest soil microbial communities from Barre Woods Harvard Forest LTER site, Petersham, Massachusetts, United States - Inc-BW-H-32-O ... | reverse complement strand
GGCGGAGGAATTTCCGGAGGTTGTGACCCACGGCGAAGTATCGGTCGACGCCCTGCTTGCCAAGCGCACATTTTGGGAGAAGGCGACTATCCTCCATGCGGAATACCACCGCCCCTCAGAGAAGATGCTGCCTGAGCGGTATTCCCGGCACTACTACGACCTCGCCATGCTTGCAAAAACCCCTATCGGCGCCGAGGCGCTGGCCGACTTGCCCTTACTGGCACAGGTTGTTAGACACAAAGAGATTTTCTACCCTTCGGCGTGGGCGCAATATGGGCTAGCGCGTCCCGGCACTTTGAGACTCACCCCAAAGCCAGAGCGTCTTGCAGCGCTGCAACGGGATTACAGAAGCATGGGCGTCATGATCTTTGGGGAACCACCGGCATTCGATGACATCATGGAGACCCTTGCCGGGCTGGAGACTGAGGTGAACAAACGATGAGAGGCTGGAGAAAGAAGATTTGCAGCTTCCGCGCGTAATATGTCCGCTGCGGTTGGTCACAATCTGTGACTGTCGTGTATCGATGAATGAGAGGAACGCTTTGGTTGATTTCAAGAAACGCCTCGCCGGCAAGAAGGCGGAAAAGCCGACCGATCCAGTAAAACTTTACGAGACCCTCGATCGTGCCCATGACAAGGGGCCGCTTCGTCCGGCTCAGCTTGCGGTCCTCACTGACTGGTTCGAGAGCCACCAGACCACCCGAGACGTTATCGTCAAACTTCACACCGGGCAGGGGAAAACGCTGATCGGCCTGCTCATGCTGCAGTCTCGGCTGAACGCAGGAAAGGGCCCGGCGCTGTATTTGTGTCCGGATAACTACTTGATTGCCCAGACCTGCGACCAGGCTAAACAATTCGGCATCGCAACGTGCGTGGCCGATCCGGACCTGCCTGATGACTTCATGAACGGCAACAAGATACTGGTGACGTCTGTACAAAAGCTGTTCAACGGACTGACAAAGTTCGGCTTGAACCGACAGTCTGTCGCAATTGAAACCCTTCTCATGGATGACGCCCACGCTTGCGCCGATACAATTCGGGAGCAGTGCCGCATTCGGATTCCCAGCGACGAGCCCGCTTACGGCGCTCTGAAGACATTGTTCGCAGACGAGCTGGAGATGCAGGGCGTTGGAACCTATGCCGATATCTCCAACGACAAGCGTGATGCGCTGTTGCCGGTTCCCTATTGGGCATGGACCTCCCGCGAGGCCGAAATTGCAGCCATCTTGTCAACGAACGCGGATCGGGACTCCATCAAGTTCGCGTGGCCCCTGCTAAAAGACATTCCGGGACACTGCCAGTGCGTAATTTCAGGCGCAGCAATCGAGATCGAGCCATACATTGCACCGCTCTCTGCGTTTGGTAGCTACTGGAAAGCAAAACATCGTGTGTTCATGTCAGCAACAGTGACCGACGACGCGTTCCTGGTGAAGGGTCTTCAACTGGCACCTGAAACAATCACAAAACCTTTGAGCTATCCCAAAGAGACATGGTCGGGAGAAAAAATGGTTCTCCTGCCTTCCCTGATCAACGAGGACCTTGATCGTGGACGGATCGTGCAGGGTTTCGGCGCTCCGAATCCGAAGAGACGGATTGGAATGGTTGCACTCACGCCAAGTTTCAACCGAACAAAGGATTGGGAAGCTTACGGCGCCATTGTCGCCAAGAAGGAAACGGTCGCCAGTCTGATCGACGGCCTGAAAAAGGGCCAGTTCGACAAGACTGTTGTTCTGGCAAATCGCTACGATGGTATCGACCTTCCCGACGACTCATGCCGGGTTCTGATTTTTGACTCCAAGCCCTATTCGGAAAGCCTCACCGATTTGTACCAGGAATTTTGCCGTCCCGACAGCGAGGCAACGCTCATGCGCACAATTCGGACGGTCGAGCAAGGAATGGGCCGCAGCGTCCGGGGCGAGAAAGACTATTCCGTCGTGGTTGTGATCGGCACCGATATCGTCAGGTTGATCCGCGAAAAGGAATCCCGCAAATACCTGTCATCGCAGATGGCAGCCCAAATAGAACTCGGGCTGGAAATCACCGACATGGCCCGGCAGGATATCGAAAACGGTGTGAAGGCAATAGATGCGTTCAATGGCTTGATGCGCCAGTGTCTTACGCGCGATGCAGACTGGAAGGCGTTCTACGTTGAGCAGATGAACAAAGTAAAGCCGAGGGGAGCGAACGAGCAGGTATTGCGCCTGTACGCGACCGAGCTTGCGGCTGAAGAGGCTTTCAGAAGCGGCGACTACACGACGGCGAGTGACCACCTCCAGAAGCTTCTGGACAGCGGAACAATCAACAATGACGACAAGGGTTGGTATCTTCAGGAAATGGCCCGCTACCATTACCGCTCGAACCGGACCGAGTCGCAGCGACTCCAGGTGGCAGCGCACAGGAGCAACCGCTTTTTGCTGAAACCGCCGTCCGGAGTGACGGTCGCGAAACTGACGATCCTGAGCCAGGGGCGCGTCGAGCGAATCGCAAAGTGGGTCAGCAGTTTCGGAAGCTACGCAGAACTTGACGTGAGCGTGTCCGATATTCTGGGCCGTCTTGTGTTTGGAACTAAGGCCGACAAATTTGAGGGGGCGTTGGACGAGCTTAGTCGGGCGTTGGGCTTCGCCGGCGAACGTCCGGACAAGGAGTGGAAGGAAGGCCCTGACAACCTTTGGGCGCTCGACGCGACGCAATATCTGTTGTGGGAGTGCAAGAATGAGGTCGAGACCACGCGAGCAGAGATTAACAAGCGCGAGTCTGAGCAGATGAATCGGTCAAGCGCATGGTTCGAGAAGCATTATCCGGGAATGAATGTCAAACGCATCATCATTCACCCGTCCAACGCCGTGCAGAGTGCGGCGTCGTTCACCCATGAAGTTGAAGCTATGCGCGTGACGGAGCTCAAGAGCCTGGTGAAATCGGCGAGGGAATTCTTCAAGTCATTCGAGGCACTGAATTTCAAGGATCTGTCGACGGCGCATATCCAGAAGATGGTCAACGCGCATAAGCTGGCCGTGCCCGACTTGCTCGCTCACTACTCCAAGAAGCTGCGTAATCTGAAATGATCATCGTCTCTTGCATGTGCCCCTGTTGAGACGAAGAAGGCGGACCAGATGGGGGGGACGGCTCTGTACCGGCAGCGGGCCGCGCAAGATCTGCCTATTCTGGTGCGGCAGTCTGAGTCCGATGCTCAGGGGTAGGAGACAGCGGCAGGATCACATGAAATTCCGAAAATCAAAGACGCTGTCGACCATGTTCGGATTCTGCTGAATGATGTCCGCGAAGGCTTTGGAATAAACCAGCGTCACAGGCAGCTTTTTGTAGAGCGTATTGTTATTCCAATCCATCTTCGTGAGTCCCAGGACACCTGTGCACGTCTCATGCCAGCCACCCGCGCCAGTGTACCGCCGAAGCAACAAGGGAGACGGTATGGGCTTGAGTGCTCCCTCTTTGTAGACGTTGTATTTCGGATTATCGACATGGACTCCCTGCACGCTGCCCTGCGACCAGAGGAGCGCCTCATTTGAATCGATGGGCAGATAGGTTCCACGCGCTACGGGGTAGCCGTACGGTTGCGGCGGACTATTCACGTCAAAGCGAATGCCCTTCCAATCCACCCCTTTCACGATCTGGACCAATTCCACATCTGTGCCGTCCCTGAAGCTGTCCAACGCTCCGAGAATCTCTTCTTCCCTGAAAGCCGTGTTCTTGTGAACGGTTATTTTCTGGGGTACACGTCCGAAGTGACCTCTTTGATAGACTTCGAGGCTCCGCGAGAGGACCGACTGCATTTCGTAGTATGAAAGATATGGATTTTTCTGCTCGTCTTGCGTGAATTCCTTGGCGTCATAGGCGACAAACTGGAAGCCGGTTCCGTCCGGGTCGAAGACCTGGCTGCAACACGTACTGTACAGATTGCCACTGCTCGTCATTTTCATCGCATAACTGATGCCGATATAGGCTTCGTCCGCGTTAAGCCCCGTAAGCTTCCATGGGGTGCCGCCGGCCTTGGCGTAGATCGCGACGCTCAGGCCCCACATAACATTTGCGCGGCAGTTCCTGTCGAGGCTTGATTGCCGGATGATCTGTACGGGAATATTCGAAGGCGCGCAGAAGGCTTTGATGTAATCGTGGAAATCGAAACTTTCTCCTTCGAAGCATGCCGCCCAGTTCTCCGGAAGAAAGATCAAGGCAGCATCGAAGTTGCTGCGCACCGTTCTGAGTTGCGCAATACAGTCAAACAGGCTTCCTGCCAGGTCTACTTTCGCGCCGCGCCTGGCGTGGTTGTCCAGTTCGTCCGGAAGCTCAATGATCAGTCGATCGTTCTGCTGGGTTATCGGAATCCTGAACAGGTCTTTAAAGCCCGGATATGTCGGATAGTAATTCTTGGCCTCGCGCGGCTCGGCGGGTCTCTGGAGTTCGTCGACTAACCCGGTCAGCTTTCTCATATCCTGCCGGCGAGCCAAGAGAGCGAATCGACACGAGCTCGGCGCCCCGAATTTGAGGCCGTACGGCCCATGAAGCTTCAACCCGAGGAGGGGGTGTTTGTGTGTTTGGTTACCGGCGAAGACAAGGTCTGGCTCGGGCAGGATCGTGTACCCACAGAGTTCACTGACTGAACCGCTCATCGAGTAAGCCTCCTTGCAAAAGCTGTCCGGTTTGTAAGCTTGAAGGATGGATTTTCCGCGGGAGAGCCTCCCTCAAAGACGGACAAGGTAGTGTCCGCGTTGAGTTCTCCCAGACCGAGAATGATTTGAACCCAAGCGTTGAGGAGCATGTTGTAAACCTTGTTGTATCGGTCGCCACGGCGCTTATCCAGAAAGTCCGTGGCGTCTTTTCGCGCACGCGGCGGCCAGATCCACACGTCGGGATCGAGCAAAAGCCAGAGTTGTCCGTTTTTGAAATCGATCGAGACCCGCAACGCTTCAGACCACTTTACTTGCTCGGCACGCGGATGTTCGTCTGTCGCCGGGGCAACCAGGCCCACCACATTGCCCGACGTCGCGCCGACAACCTTCGCCAAAGGAGCAAGAGCAGACTGTGCATTGGGCGCAGAATCGGTGATTAGCAATGCGGAAGACCGGTTGATGCGGGGGCGAAGCGGCTTGTTCCGTGCCAAAGCCTTGCATAGAGCTTCTTCGACGAAACCCTTGATGTATAGATTGTTGGGTGAAGAAATGTCTTTCGGCATGTCGCGGTCGACCACCGACAAGAGATCATCTCCGAACGCCGCCTTTACGTGATCGCGCGCACCCCAGCACAATACATCTTCGCCTTTCGTAAGGATTAGATTGCCGCGCGAGGCTATCTGCGCTCGGCGGATATATTCCCAATCCTTGGGGCTCTTGAACGACAGCGCCAGGCAGTGCTCCGGCGTTGAGAGAACAGGGAGAGCATTCAGCCTGAGCACCGGCTTCGACTGACCAGCCGCAGGCAACGCAATACTCACGGACGTGGTCCTTAATTTTCGGACCTGGGCGTCGAACTTGGCGGGCTTGTCATCGACATTCCGCCAGAGTCTGAGCATGAGGGCGTCGAAGGTTTCAATGGGAACATATTGCGCATTGACGCCTTTGGCCTGCGCTCGGTCGAGAAGTTTTTCAACGGCAGGCCGAACCGTCGTGCCTTTCAGTTCAGTCCAGAATAATCCGTGAGGAAAGGGGTTGTTGGTTTCGAGGACCTTGCCCAGCAGGTCCATCACGCTCAAATCGCGCCCGCTGTAGCCTGCAACGACGAATCCAAAACGATTGCCCGCATTCAGGAGACACTCCGAAAGAGCGGCATTCTGCGTGGCAAGATCGTCTGGAAGGTTCTTTAGGCTGTCATATCGGAAGTCGCCGTGGAGCTTGCAATACAGCGGGTATTCTTCGTTGTTCAGGGCCTGATTCGCCGCAGCGGAGCCCTCAAGGTGATATGGGGACAGGGACTGAGCGGCCACTTCAGCTACTGCCTTTTCCAGGACGCTATCGAAATTTGTCGTGAAGGTCACGCGGCAAAAACCAGAGGCGATCATCGCAGCCAAAACCCGGTTGCCCACAGACAGCGTGACTCGGTCTTCGGACAGAATGCCCTTCAGATAGCGACGTTGCCGCTCTTTGTCCGCACCGAAAATCTTTTCGAAATATGCCGGATACTCATCGGCGGCCCACAATGCCGGAAAGCCGCGGGATTCCATGAAAGTCTGAATTCGATCCCGGATCGGCCCACTCTGCATGTCCTGACGTGAGACATCCTGGTTCTCTTCCCGGCAATAATGCCGGCGCTTAAGGTCCCAAATAATATCCGTCGCTGTCGGCAAACCGGCCGTGGCAGAAGCGCCGGCGCCCAGGAACCACGCGAAGTTCTGCGGTCGAGCACAAAATACGCTCGTGAATTCACACTGATCCATGATGTGGCTTTCTCGGGTCATAGAAACTTTCATTCGTTGAGCAACAGCTCGGCCATGCCATCGAGCCTCTTTTTGACCGTTTCCCACTCCGGCATGACTTGTTCAAGAAGGCGGTAATAACGCGGGCTGTGATTATGCTCTTCTAAATGGCACAGCTCATGACAAATTACATAGTCAACGCACACACGTGGAGCTTTTACTAAGTGGGGGTTTAACAGGATGACGCCTGCAGGAGAACAGCTTCCCCATTGCTTTTGCATGCGAACGATGCGCCAAACGGGTATCCTTTTGAGCCAGACAATTCGGTCAGCTATCTCGCGCAGACGCCGCTCGAACGTGTCTGCTGCCCGGCTCCGATACCACGCGGCCAGACGTTCTCTGATCAGATGAGGGTCTCCGGAGGGCGCTTCAACACAGATCTGTCCCCGCATAAGCTTGACGCTCGGTTCTCGTCCGTTCTGCCGCTTCACCTTTAACTGATAACGACGACCGAGATAAAACAGACTTTCACCGCTTCTATAATCTCGCGGCATGGCTTGCGCACGCTGACGCCTTGATTCGTCTACATGCCTCTTGATCCAGCGAGCACGCTTCAAAACTGCTCGATGGATAGTCTGCAAGTCCTGTTCGCCCGGCGCATCCACCTGCACTGAACCATCCGGATGGACATGAATCGCCACTCTATTGCGTTTGGCAGGCGTAAACAGCACTTCGTATTCAATGCGGTCATCGCCATAGCGGAAGCTTTTGCGCGGCATCAGGCAGTCCCCCTGCTCAAGCCGACACGGGTGATCTGAATGACGCGCTCGATGACATCTTTCGCGTGGTCGAGACCGATCAAGTTGAAAAGACGTGGCAAGAGAGCGCGACGGATTTCGGTCTCAATATCCTGCGGATTGACAGAGTGTTCCGCCACGGCCTTTTTGACCGCGCTTTCGATGGCAAGTGCTTCATCGATATAGGCCTGGCCATCCTGCGTTCCGAGCTTCTGAAAATATTCATCTCCCAGAACAAGCCGGAACGCGCCGTAGTAAGCCTTGGCGTGGTTGTTCCCGCCAAATGCATCGGGCACGGTTTCTATCTCGCGGCCGGATACTTTCTGCTCAAAGTCTTTGAACAGCATGTACTGCTTATAAGGGTGATCAAACATCGCTTCGGCCTCTGCGATGGCCTGTTTCAGAAGCTCTGAAAAGACGGCCTGCGCATAGGGATCGTCGGCAAGCTCTTGTTGGATCGTTTTCTTAAGCCTGCTGCGGATGATGTCAGTTTCGTTCCGGGTCTTTTCCTCTGACCATTTCTTCGGATCTTCAGTCTTGCCCAATTCGTTGACGAGGATAACGCCATCTCCGTCCTTCACCTGCTGTCCCACGACATGTTTGTCCACGAGGCGACGAATTTGCTCTTCGTAAGCGCTGTAATCGACCGTCTCCTGTGCGTCCTGCTTTGCGATTTTACGAAGGCTGGTAAAGAAGCGGAGATCGTTCTTATAGGTCTGAATCAGATCCTCGGTGAAACTTCCATCCTCGAAAAAGGTGCGGGAAGACAGTGCAATCTTCAGGCAAAGTCCAAAAGCGGTAAGCGCCTCGTAAAAATCTTCACGAACCGACTGCCGTGTGTCATAAGTGTTGCCTTCGGCGTCGTCTGCATACCGGGGCACAAGAATCTGCCGGTACTGTTCCAGATCCTGCCGGTTCTCAACGGCGGCGAACACGGCCCAGAGCTTGTCGTGCAGACTAGGCAGGCGCTTGTACTCCGTGCTGACCTGCTGATACAGGCCCTCTAGGTCTTCAATCTCATAGCCACCCTGCGTGCGGTTGGCGAGATCCTGGTACTGCGCTATCGCAGTATCCAACTCCTTCAGGATTCCGCGGTAGTCGATAAGAAGGCCGTATTCCTTGGCCTCATGCAGGCGATTGACGCGCGCAATCGCCTGCATAAGATTGTGATCCTTCAGCGGCTTGTCGATGTAGAGAACGGCGTTGCGCGGTTCATCAAAGCCTGTCAAGAGTTTATCTACAACAATCAGCAGATCAGGCTTACCTTCTGTGCTGAAATCCTCGATTACGCGACGTTCATAGGCATCGGCGTCGTTGCCGACATTGTCTTTCCACCATTGCTGGACTTCGGGCAGTTCACTCTCATCGACATCGGAATGGCCCTCGCGCGTATCGGGTGGAGAAATGACGACGGCGCTGCTGACGAGACCAGTGGCATCGAGCGCCTTCTTGTACTTGATTGCCGATCTTTTGCTGTCGGTGGCGATTTCGCCCTTCAGTCCCAGATCAAGTTTCTTGAAGTTTTCGTTGAAATGAATCGCGATATCCCAGGCAATCAACTCGATACGGTTTGCCGATCCGTAGACTGGGCCTTTCTTGCCCCATTTCTTTTTCAGATCCGTCCTCTGGCGCTCAGAGAGTCCCAAAGTGATCTTGTCGAACCAGTTATCAATCGCCTTTTCGTTAACCTCCAGCTCAGGCTTTCGTTCTTCGTAGAGGAGGGGGGTGACGGCACCATCCTCCACAGCGCGTTGCATGGTGTAGGCGTGTACGATAGGGCCGAACTTGTTAGTGGTCTTTTCCTTCTTCAGAAGCGGAGTTCCTGTGAAAGCGACATACGCAGCATTGGGTAACGCCTTGCGCATGCGCTCGTGACCTTCGCCACCATGACTGCGATGTCCCTCGTCGACGAGAACGATCATGTTCTCGCTCGGATTATGGCACTCGGGCAACTTAGAGGCGGTATGGAACTTGGCGATGATCGTAAAGATGATCCGCTCTTTGCCGTGGCCGATGCGTTTGGCAAGATCGCGACCAGAGCTGACCTTGGCCTTCTCGCCATCCTTGTTCGTCGCGATGGCCGAGCCAAAGGCGCCACCGGAAAGAAACGTATTTGAAAGCTGGTCTTCCAAATCGATCCGGTCTGTGACTACAACGATCCTGCATTCCTTCAGGCTGCCGTGAATTAGGAGAGCCTTGCAGAGAAACACCATCGTGAAAGATTTGCCCGAACCGGTGGTGTGCCAGATGACTCCGCCTTCACGCCCGCCATCCGGCTTACGCTTGTTAATGCGGGCGATCAGAGACTTGATTCCAAACGCCTGCTGATGACGCGCGGCGATCTTGCCGACTTTCCGATCGAATAGGATGAAGAACCGGATGAACTCAAGCAACCGCTCCCTGCCGAGAAGGCTGATGAGCATGCGGTCCTGGTCGGTCGGAAGTTGCATTCCGGCCCACAAGGTCTCGAAGTAGTTTCGGAGATGGGCCGGACGATTCGCAAAGACTGCCTTCTTGACCTGATCGCTGACGGGGGCGTTTTTGATCGCGGCGAAATGATTTTCGTCGAATTCTTCTTCACGCCACCCTGTCCAGAACTTTTTCGGTGTCTTCGTTGTGGCGTACCGGCCATCGGTACCGGAGATGGACAGGAGGAGCTGCGAATAAGCGAAGAGCTTCGGAATTTCGTCGTTTTTCTGATTGCGGATGTTCTGGCTGATCCCTTCGTCAATCATGGATTTGTTGGGATTGCCGGAATCAGGCCGTTTGGCCTCGATGATCACAAGCGGCAGCCCGTTGACGAAACACACGAGGTCGGGACGGCGCGGGTGAGTGCCGTCTGAGGACATCACCTCGAACTCCTCGGTCACAATAAAGCTGTTCGCCGATGGATCATCCCAGTCGATGATTGGAATGGTGGGGTTATGCTTCTTGCCATCCACAAACTCTGTCACGGTCACACCCAGCGTCAGCTTGTTGTAGAGCTTCTCGTTCGCGGTAAGCAGGCCCTCGTGCAACGGAGGTGCTGCCAATTCACGTACGATCTGGTCGATGGCATTCGTTGAAAGCGGGTAGAGCTTGCCCTTATAGTCAAAGCGTCGTTTGCGCAGTTGTTCCACTAGAACACTTGTGAGAACCACAGCCTGCGTGCTGCCACGAGCCGCAAGGCATGCAGTCGACGAAAGATATTCCCATCCCATCGCCGATAAAACCCGCAGCGCCGGTATATGAGCGCTGTATGCTTCTTTGGTTTCGGGTGTCATGGTCATTGCATTTATCCGATCGCCGCCACGGGAGCAGCAGTGTCCACAGTTTTTACACGGCGTTTCCCGGTGAGAAGTTGCTGCATGAGGGCAAGCTTTTCTTCTTTTAGGAGGTCCAGTTGTCGATTTAACTTAGCTACTTCCACTTCTGCTGTTGACAGAATGGTTGCGAGCCTCTTTTGTTCATCGAGTGGCGGGACGCCGACAAGGCATTCCCCGATTTCTCCCAGATTGATCTTCTTCGGGAAGGCGACATGAATAGTTCGATGATGCAGCTCCCTTTGGAAGGCACGCGTTCCAATGTAGTAGCTCAAAAAGTGCCCATCCATCGATGCTTTGGGTTTTATTAGAGCAAGGCTGACGTAAAAAGACGCCTCGACATCCCAGTCGATGTACTTAGAGGTTCCGATGTCCCCAATCCGCGTCATAAGGACATCACCGTTTTCGATTCGCACCCGACGATTTTCTTTTTCAAACACATCCCTCGAAATGAATTTCGTATTCGAGAAATCGCTTCTTGTTACATGCTCGACACTGTAGAAGGGCACTCCTTCTTCTTTATAGTCAGGTGTCATATGGGTGCCATCGTAGATATCGGCAAGATCGCCTAACGGCCGGAACTCCCAGCCGCGAGAGCCCAAGTGACCCGTAGAACTAAGGAGTTGCTGTGTTAGAGCTATTTTCTGACGCTCGCTGTTCCTGATGAGCTTCTCAATGGCCTCGACAGCATGATCCCATGCGGTGAGAATCTGGGAGATTGTCCGTTGCTGCAGAAGAGATGGCAGGGGCACAGAAAGCGAGCGGATTGCTGGGAGGTTTAATCCAGCCTTAGCGCCGGAGTCTCTGATTTTTGCGATCTCATCTTGTTGTCTCTTCGACGCCAATTGATAGGCAAGAAATTTTGGATCGACTTGGTGCCGGTCTGGACGAACAAGCGCAATATGCTGATTTATGTAGGTGGGCTCCGGAGGTATCTCATCAATGAATCCAATCAATCCAAGATCTGCAGTGATAGAGATCAGAATGTCCCCCGAGGACAGTCGAGTCCTTTGGCCTTCGCTCGAACCATCCGGAAGTTGAACATGCTTGAGGTCGGAGAGGTCGAGTGCGAGCTGCCCACGACAGAGGTTCGTAATCCGAATGAATCGATCACCGTCCTCGGCATAGTAAGGCGCCCAACCGCGTGATCCGCTGGTCACAAACACCGAAACGTCGCCGAGCTTCTTGATGGACCAGCCGTCAGGCACCATAGCCAAGCTCCTTCAAAAAGCACTCCATCTCGGCCTCGATCTTGGCCAATTCGGCTTTGAGTGTTTTCCGCTCTGCGAGCACGGATGCTAAATCAATTTCCTGTTCCTCTTCGAAAGTATCCACGTAGCGTGGAATGTTCAGGTTGTAATCGTTCTCCTTGATCTCATCGATCGAGGCCAAGCAGGCATACTTGTCCACATTTTTCCGGGCCTTGTAGGTCTGGATGATCTTTGCCACGTTGTCCTCGGAGAGCTGATTCTGGTTCTTTCCCTCCCTGTACTCGTGGCCGGCATCGATGAACAGGACGTTGGTATCCGCCTTGTTACGCCGGAAGATCAAGATCGCCGCCGGGATACCCGTTCCATAAAAGAGCTTCTCCGGCAGGCCGATCACGGTGTCGAGCAGGTTTTCGTTAACAAGTTGCTGGCGGATTTTGCCCTCGCTAGAGCCGCGAAAGAGAACTCCGTGAGGCGCAACCACGCCCATCCTCCCCGTTTTGGGTTTTAACGTCTCGACCATATGGAGGATGAAGGCGTAGTCGCCCTTCGTCTGGGGCGGCAGACCACGACGGAAGCGCCCGAACTTGTCGGCGGCCGCGCTGTCATAGCCCCACTTCTCAAGGCTGAAGGGCGGATTTGCGACCACGACGTCGAAATGCTTCAGCGTGTCTTCGCTGTCGAGGAGTTTCGGATTGCGGATGGTGTCGCCCCATTCAATGCGATGGTTGTCTTCGCCATGCAGGAACATGTTCATTTTGGCGAGCGCCCACGTGCTGCCGATGGCTTCCTGACCGAACAGGGCGTACTTGCGGGAGCCATTGAACCGGCGCTGCACTTCCTTGCCGCATTTCATGAGAAGAGAGGCAGAGCCGCAGGCTGGATCGCAAATTTCGTCACCTTCCTGTGGTTCAACCAGTCGAGCAATTAGCTCCGAAACTTCGGGGGGGGTGTAGAATTCGCCGGCCTTCTTGCCACCTGTGGCTGCGAAGTTCTTGATGAGGAATTCGTAGGCGTTGCCGATGATGTCGAGCTTGCCGACGCGGCTCGGGCGTAGGTTCAGATCCGGCTTTGCAAAGTCTTCGAGCAGGTGCCGGAGGATGTCGTTCTTCTGCGCTTCGTCGCCAAGTTTTGTGCTGTTGAAGCTGATGTCCTGGAACACGTCCTGCAGTTTGTGGATGTTGGCTTCCTCAATTGCATGAAGGGCCTTATCAATGCGCTCACCATTACCAGCCTCGAAGCGATGCTCGTAGAGAGCATAGAAACTGGCGTCGCGCGGCAAAACGAATCGCTCGTTATTGAGCATCTCGTCGATCAGCTTTGGCTTGTCGCCATACTGTTTCTTGTAATCGTCGTAGTGATCCTGCCATACATCGGAGATGTATTTGAGAAAGAGCAAGGTCAGGACGTAGTCCTTATAGATGCTCGGATCAACGACACCGCGAAACGTGTCGCAAGCCCCCCAGACTGCCTGGTTGATCTTCTTTTGCTCAATTTCGTGATTCGTCATGTCCCTCTCCTATATGTCTCCGTAAGCGTTACGCCAATAAATCCTGCGCAACACGGTCCAGTTCCTTCTGCCTGTTTTCCATCAGCTTTTGTACAAGTTGCTTTTCGCGCAGTGCCGCCTGCGCAAGCCCGACCAGAAGGTGCTGCCGGTCGAGGCTCGGGATCAGCACGGGAAGCGTCTCCAGCACCTGTCGGCGGATGCTCGTGATGTAACTGCCCGTCGCGGATTGCGAAAAATAACGCTGTGCGCGCGGGAGGTTCATTTGCCACGCCAAGAACTCCGGCATCGCGAGTTTGCGATTCTTAACACGGATCAAAAAGAAATGCGGAGAGCAGACCGCTCGGCCGGGAGGCTGATCAAGGCACACAGCGACATTTCGCTGTCCTCTTGCGGAGAAGAGGATATCGCCAGGCTTAAGCCAGTCCGGTTCGCGTCGGCTGGTCAGAACGATTCTTGCTACAGCCGACCAATCGACTCCTATATCGGCATCCACGTTCTTGATCTGGACGACGGCGACGTCGCCACCGGGGACGGACCGGACGGCGTCACGAATGGGATGGCCAGCCATGACAGTAGCCACGTCACAAAGGTTTTCTTCTCTAATTTGCATCAGAGGCAATGATGCACAGAAAACTACCTAACTGTCAAATATTTAATGCATCATTAGATATGACGCATTTCATCGTGATGTTCAGACTCGTGAGGCGATCTGTCGGGCTGGCCCTTAACAGGGTTGCTTTGCAACGGATCGCAATTCTCCGTAAGATCGCTATCATCAATGCCATCTGGTCTTTACGGGAACGGATTCACATCATCGGGTTCATATGTGAACGCACGTTTGCTCCGATGGAGATCAGAGAAGTCTCTATTGTTTTAACCCGGAGCTTTTTGAGAGTGAACAATCGGCCCGAGCGACAATCTCCCGGTGGCCGCTGAAGCGTAATGGCGCATCGGCGCAGTTGGTTCAAAATAGTGCTCAATCCCGTGCTTGACTTCTAACTCGATAAAATACATTATCGCGTTCAAATAACGCGGGTACGGCCATGTCGTCTGAGTTGATTCCGGTTGTGCATAGCGCCCGACGCTGCGCCCGCGCCTTTCGCGGGGCAGGGGCACGCCCAACAGCATCATGAACGACGCAACAACCCCATTACGATTTGAACCGTCCGATTGATGGCATGCGTTTCAGCCTTTCTTTTTTCGTTGGTTGCGACGCCGTTAGGCGATGAGCGAGTGAGGGGGAGTTACCCCTAGTCGGGGAAGCGGCGCTAGAATTGAAACGGGCCGCAATTGAGAAGCTATCCTATTAACAGCAGCGCGAGCTGCGCGCCGCTGAGTAACATCTATGAAAAAGGGTGAGATACCGATTTTATGAGGCTTTCAGAATGAGCACAAAAACTGTGGAAGATGATGACGAGATGATGTTGTTTGGATTAGAGCTTTCGGAGAAAGAGCTTTACTTTATTGGCACGATCGTTGCGCTGTGGGGGGCTCTTGAATATGAGATATTTGGGCAAACTCTTCTTGCTCTGAACCCAAACTCCATAAAAGAACTTCCAAAAGAGATGAATAACATGCAGCCATCGCAGGTTTTGGAATTATGGAAAACGCACGTTGTAGATAATACCGCAGGAAAGCGCGGTGAAGTCCTGAACAAGCAATATCAATTAATTTCCCATTATGCGAACTTCAGACACGCCATAGTGCACGGCATGTGGGATTGGTCTCCGAATACTCCCGAAACAATAAATGTGTCTCGTGTCCGTAAGGATACGATACAAATAACGCATTTTACTGCTGACGACTTAAAGGACTTTGCGTTGGAATTAGGAAAAATTAATTTCAAGGTGAAGTATCCAGGAGGCACTGAAGACCATACTCGCGCTATGGTTGAAAAGGGATCATACATGAGCCGACGATTTGCTGCTGCGATGACAGGTAGTCCTGTAGCCGACGACTTGTTTCCTAAAATATAAAATCTTGGCTTAGGTGCTCACTCCCCGTGCGCCTTCTCTTCCCCATTGCTTTGCCTGTTCATATTCTGTCCACGAATTGCTGGCGCACTTCCGGGTCGGCTGTGTGCTGTGCTGTCTGTGTCATTGTGTTGTGCATAGCACCCGACGCTGAGCCGCGCCTTCGCGGAGCACGGGTACATCATGAACGACGCAACAACCCATTGCGATTTGAACCGTCCGATTGAGGTCATGCGTTCAGCCTCAATTACCGTTCGCGCACGATGCGCGGCGGGTGAGCATACGGACGAGGCAACAGCGGCTCGCGAGGAGCGAAGCCCCATCTGAATTCGGATGGTTCTAAGGTTCCCCCTCCGATTCGTGACAAAGGATGCCGGTCTCCAATAGCGCAACATAAAGGACGTTATGTTGCTCTATCGGTGAAAAGTTGCTAGGGTTTCGTTGCCGTCTCAAAACTCCCCTTCCTTGCTTCGGCGCTTTGCGTTATTATCCCGCGATGAGAGCTCACCGCCGTTCCCCCAGGTTTCCGCTCCGCTTATGTCTAGAAACAACAACCATCAACTGTCCAACCTCAAAGTCCTTATCGCCGATGACCATCTTCTGATCCATCAGCTTGTGGGTAACATGCTGCGCGATTTCCAAATCACAGACATTCAGACCGCAGCCAGCGGACATCGCGCTATTGACCTCATTCAGCAGGCAACCGGGGCCGGACAGCCTTATGACATTGTCTTTCTGGACTGGAACATGCCGACCCTGTCGGGACTGGAAGTGCTGAGCTACTTTCGCGCCAAGCCCGAATACGCCACAACAGCCTTCGTCATGCTCAGCTCCCAATGCGAGCAGCAGGACGTCATGAAGGCCATCAAGGCGGGTGCGACCTCCTACATCATCAAGCCCGTCTCGACTTCCCAACTGAGCGTAAAACTCATGGAGATTCATGCCTGGATAAGGTCGTCACGTTCGCGAAAGACCCCTTGACGTTTCCATCTCGACAAAAGGGAACATTTTGACAGCTTGCACACGCTGCGCGTGACTGCCAGGGATTAAGCGAGGAACTACCAGTCATGGCCTGAGATAGTGGTAGACAGTGCGCTCTTTGACGCCGAGCGCTTGGGCAATTTCCAGCACTGTCAGGCCCTGCTTTCTCAGCGTTCGCGCGCGCAAAGGTGCAGCCTTGGTTGTTCCTTGCTGGCGTCCGGTATAGATACCGCGTTTTTTGGCGACAGCGATGCCGGCAGCTTGCCGCTCCTTGGCATGCAGTAATTCAATCTCCGCGATGCCGAACAAAAGGCTCGCGATCAAATGCCCGACCGGGCCGCTAAGGTCGATCTGCTGGGTGATGGCAATCACGCGAACGCCGCGCTTGCACCAGTCGGCCAGGACGTTAACGCCTTCCTTGAGGCTGCGGGCCAGACGATCAAGCTTCCACACCACGACGGTGTTAATCTTCCCGGCAAAAATAGCGGCCTGTAATCTCTGAAAGTCGTCACGTTGCAGAGTGGTTCCGCTCTCACGGTCCTCGAACCACTGCACGGTTTTTTGCCGGTGACGTTTTAGCCAGGCCTCAAGCTCGGCGCGTTGACTGTCGGTTTTCTGTCCCTTCGGGGACGAGACGCGGATGTAAACGCCAGTGGTCATGCAAATATGGGTACACCCTATTTTGCATGATGTCCACGGCTATTCAAGCCCAGCATTTACGCGGGTTCCGGAACAGCCAAAAAGCCAGCACCCTATTTTGCAGATTCCTGCCTTCGTGAACCTGGTCAATACCCGTGAA
>Ga0210386_10002206_pt1 | contig 16936 bp, 13 predicted proteins | sample IncBWH32OmetaG_FD_160091 | JGI IMG/M metagenome (GOLD analysis project Ga0210386, IMG submission 160091) | Forest soil microbial communities from Barre Woods Harvard Forest LTER site, Petersham, Massachusetts, United States - Inc-BW-H-32-O ... | reverse complement strand
TCGAGATCAACGGCAACTTCGCCTTCGAACAATGGAAGGCTCCCGTCTACCTCCCCGGCCAGCAGACCGTTACCACCACCACCATCAAGCTAACCTGGTACCCGGAACGCAAAGTAAGCTTCTGATCCTTACATGACTACGGCTAGCGCTGCCTGGTCGCGCAGCCCAGATTAGTTTTGCTTCGAGCCTGTTCGTCCGCTCTAAAATGGGCAGTTCCCCGGGGAGGCGGCATCAATCCGACGCGTCGAACCTGCCGGAATGAGTTGAACTGCGACAGTCTGTGCCGGAGAGTCGCTTTCGTTCCTGAGGACATGCACGTGTTCGCCACCGCGATCGACGAACGTCATCCCCTGTTTGTAAACGTGGGGCGTGCAGGTGGGGTCGTCCCCTTCATACGCTGTCACCGTTCCCATAGTGACGATGATCATGCTATGACCGGGGTGGGTGTGCCAGCCGGTGCTTCCTCGCGGCTGCAATGCATTCTGTTCCACGTATAAGTCTGACGATCCCTCGGTCTTCTGCAAAGATAACCAGACATCGGTTCTCTGCCCCGCATTCCCGAGGTTTAACGGAATGGAGTGATTAAGGACATCGATTTCGTTGAATCGGCCCATCGCGAGCAAGGTGCTTTTGTAGCGTTCAGGCGTAGTCGCCGAGGCCCTTCCGGGACGATGGAGAGCCACGGCCGCAATGATCGCGCCGCACAACGCGAACCATGCCAGTCTCCTTCGCATTTTTAACCTCCCCTCGCCTTCGAAGCAGGACTGCCTGCAGATTCCCGTGTCCACGAAGAACGCGTAAATCGGACAACCTGAATGAGACGGACCATGCAGGCCCGTCCCAGACCGGTCGTTCATCAACACACTTATCGACGATCCTCAAACGGGCTACGCGATACATCGCGCACGACGCCATGAATCGCCTGTTGCCCGAAGTGTTTGGTACCCGCAGGCCCTCCGAAGACCATCGTGATGTTCGCATTGGGGATCGAATACTGGATATCATCCCCTCCCAGGACGCAGATCTGCAGCGTCGAGGAAGGCGGCGTCGTCTCGAAGGGCGCATTGTTTCCATTCCCCGTCATCAGCGTGACGGTGTCGGTGAACTGAAAACCCATTTTGGGCGGGGATGTGCTGTATGAGGGGCAGCCGGTCATGTTCCATATAATCTTGGCGTTCGTCAACTTGACGTGGTGCGTGTGGGCGCCTGCGCCACCCTTCGTCGCATCGAGAACTCCGTTCGTGGTTCCATAACCTGACATCGTCATATCCGCTGAGAAGTCGGCAGTGCCCCTTGCCGGGTCGACGTCCATCGACCATTGACCATGCATCTCATAGGGACTGCCGCTGATCAGCGGATTAGCAGGTGAATAGTCGTTGATCAATCCGCTAAGGTGGACCGGCCCGCGCTCCTGGGCCAGAGCACAAGTGGTTGATGTCAACGAAAGCAGTGCGAGAGCAGCACCTACCGCACTTGCGAGGGATTTGCTGTTCATGAAAGACCTCCAGGAGCCGGGATTCACGTGCATTACCCGATCACGATGCGGCACCCTGGCAGGTGCCTTCAAGCGGTAATCTGCAGAATCCGCGCCACTTCCGCTATTTGCCGTAGAATGCCGCGCTTTGCAGTCGCCAGCACGCCGAAATCTGGGCGCTCCAAGACCGAGGCTCGCGGAAGCCAAGCGTCCCATCGACAACTGGCAGGGTGGACAAAACACCAACCGCAATCAGGGCGGATGCCGGGAGACCCGTGGCTTACTCCTGGCGCATCAGGATGGTCGGATTAACCGAAAGCGCCTTCTGAGCTGGTATCCATGTAGCCACCAGCCCCAGCACCAGCATCGTGAAAACCACGCCGCCCAACACCACCGGATCGTTCGGCGCGGCCTGGTACACGATGAACGACAATACCTTCGTCGCCAGGAGCCCCAACACCAATCCGGCCAAAGAACCCACGGAAAGCAGAATGAACGCGCGCCCCAATGCCGTGCGCAGCACCTGTTTGCGCCGTGCGCCCAGCGCCATGCGAATTCCGAGTTCGCGGAGCCGTTTGCTCACCGTGTACGATGCCATGCCGAAGATTCCCGTCACTGCAAGCATCGCGCCCAGCAGCCCCAGCACGCCGAGAGCGACTGATGCCACCCGCGCGGCAAACATTGCTGAACCCATTGCCTGGCTCCACGGCCTCACAACGATTGGCATTGCCGCATCGAGCCCGTGCAGAGTCTTCTCCAGCGCCGCGGAAATCTCCTGCGGATTGCGGTTCGAACGCACCAGCAGCCAGGTGTCGCTCGACTGCTGCTGCAGAAACGAGAAGAACATCGCCGGCTGCTGATCCTCGGTAAGCGTCCGGTATTTCCCGTCTTCCAATACACCCACCACTTCCGCGCGCTGGCCGCCATTGAACCTGAAATGCCCGCCAATCGCCTTGTTGACCGAGCCAAAAACCTTGACTGCAAAATGCCGGTTGACCAGGGCGGCCTTGGGAGCCTTAGCATCATCCTGCATCGTCAGGTCTCTGCCCGCTAGCAGGTTGGTGCCTGCGGCCGCGATGTAGCCCGGCGAGATGTGATAATTCATGGCCTCGGCGACCACGTTGGTGGGCCGGAAATCGGTGGTGTTGTCGGCGTAAACACCCGAGTCGCCGCCCTCCAGGCCTAGTGGCAGATGGTCGACATAGCCGACAGCCGTCGCGCCCGGAATGGCTGCCGCCGCATCCAGCATTCGGCGCTGCATCTGCTGCACCCTCTCGTCGGTGTAGCCGGACATATGCAGCTCTGTCCCGCCGAGCATCACGTTCTGCGGCACAAACCCAAAATTGCTGTGCATCGATCGCGCCAGCCCCCGTACCGCCACCAGCGACGACGTCACCAGCACCGCGCAAATTGCAATCTGCACCGCCAGCAGCACATCACGCAGCGTGAACCGCCGCAGTCCACCAACACCTGCAGCACCTGTGCGAATCACCTGCCAGGGGTCGGTGCGCAGCACCTGCCGCACCGGCACCATGCCAAACAGCAAGCCGCTCACCAGCGCCAGCATTAGCGCCACCAGGTACGTGGCCGCATCGGGATTCACCGGCACATTAATCGGAGTATCCGGAATCGGCTGCCATGTACTCAGGAAGCGCAGGATCGCGACGCCTCCCGCCAGTCCCAATGCTCCGCCAGCCAGCGAAACCATCACTGCCTCTGTCAGCATCTGCCGCAGAATCATGCCGCGTCGCGATCCCAGCGCCAGCCGCAAAGCTGTTTCTTTCGCTCGATCCGCCGCCCGCGCCGCAAACAGGCTTCCCAGGTTCGCGCACGCAGCCAGAAGAATCAGCCCCGCCAGCAGCATCAGACCGGCCATGAACGCCCGCGCCGGACCTCCCAGCATGTCCCCGATCAGCCCGGGGCGCGCCAAGGTGAACTTCACGCCCTCGTCGTCTGCCGGATAGGTTTTCGCGAGCCACGCGCCAAGAGCATTCAGGTCCTCCGTCGCCTGTGCCGCCGTCACTCCCGATTTCAGCCTTCCCACCACAAACGCGCCGTGATTGCCGCGCTGCTTTAGCTGGTCGTAGCCCTCAATCGTTGGCTGCTCCACCAGCGGAATCCACATCGCCGGCGCAAAGAACAGCTCCGTCCCACGAAAATCCGGAGGCGCCACGCCAATAATCGTCATCAGATGCTTGTTCACCTGCACCGTGCGCCCAACCACACTCGCATCGCCGTGAAAATGGCCGTGCCAGTACGCATAGCTCAGCACCACATACGGAGCGCTGCCCGCGCCCTGCTCATCGGCGGCGTGATAAAAACGCCCCAGGTAGGGCTGAATTCCCAACACATCGAAATAATTTCCACTTGCCAGGTATGGCCATGCAGTCGACGGGCTACCCCCGGTATCCACCCCAACCGGGCCCATAATCTCGGACATCACGATGCCTTCAAACGTCCGGTTCCGGTCCCGCAGATCCACGTAATCGAGATAGGACTGCGAAGGAAACTGGAAGCGCTGCACCATGTAGAGACTCTGCGCATGCGGCAATTTCACCGGCTGCAACACCACCGCATTCAACACGCTGAATACCACCGCGTTCGCCCCGATGCCCAGTGCCAGCGTCACAATCGCCGTCACCGCAAACCCCGGAGACTTCCACAACTTCCGAAACGCAATTCTCAGATCTGTCGTCATGATGGCCGCCCTGAAATTAACTACGGTAACGCCCTGAATACAGTTCCCTTGAATCTGTTCAGGAGGCCGGACGAATCGAAGCGTGGAAGCCGAGTGAACGTTCAGAGTCGGCATGGAGATCAGGCGCCAAAGAGTCCTTGCCTCACTGTTTCGCCAAAAGCTGTTGGAATGTATCGGGTCACGAGGAATGGCTCATTAGACCAACTCCAGGCAGTCCAACCAATCTGAAGTTGCCGCATGTAGCCAATCAGACTTCGAACGAAATCAAGATCGCGCGGAGTATCGCTGCCTCCAAACTCTCCAACGAAAACGGGCTTTGATTCCGAGAGATTACCGAAAGCCTCTGGCCAATTCCTTCCTTTATTCGGGTAGACGTGGGATGAGTACACAAGATTCTCCCCGTCCATTGGAATCCCACGAAGATCATAGGCCCAGTTTGTTCCTCCGATGAACACCAGGGCCTCCGAGTTCTCATCCCGCACTGCCTGGGTGAGCTTGCGCGCCCAGGGCTGCCATTCCTTCATGGTCACGGTCTTCTGACCCAGGGGATACGTCGTACCGTCCTCCCGGTTAAGAGGAAAGGGATCGTCGTCCAGGCGGTCGTGGGGCTCGTTGAACAAGTCATAGAGAACTGCAGGTTCCTGTCGGTATCGGCGAGCAAGCGTGCTCCACAATTCGAGTGATTCGATATTCGGGAGCGGAGCGACGAAATTGCGATTGCCGCCGTAGACTCGATCCGCATCGAGCCACTGGAGATCAAGCAATGTGTACGCGCCACATGACGAAGCCCAGTAGATTATCTGATCGATTGCTTTTTGATACTCTTCGCCAGAACGTCCTAGCCGCCCCCGAAGAGCAAAATCCTGATTGAACGGAAGCCGGATGATATTGCAATGCCACTCTCTGACGATGAACTCTATTTCTGATCTGGAAAACGAAGCTCCAGACAAGAAGCCTTGTTCATCTGGTCCGGCGTATTCCAACCCGGAGCGATTGACACCGCGCAATGTGATTGGCTCACCGCTGTTCAAGCTGATGATACGATTTCCCGATGTTCCAAGGACAGCAAGGCCGTTGGAAAGTTCTCCATTCATGAAGCGGCCTCCGATTTCCTGCAACTGAGAAAGTCTTGTCACCTTGAGCGAAACAAAGCGGAGTCGAAAAATCTGCAATTGCATTTTCGATTTGCCGGCTGCGAATGGCCTGTGGCTGCGGGTCCGACGCGATGCCGGCACGCGCGGATCCGCCGCCTTTTACCAGCTCGTCAATTTCACGTTATCGATCCATTCATGGACCGGGGCGCCGTCAGCGCTCTGGTCGAGTTGCCATTGCATCCCGACAGCATCCGCCCATGGAGTGGGATTCACCGCCCATACCTGGTTGAATCCGTAGCCGTGGCCATCCATCACGAGCGTGTCGTACCGATACTGCGTGGGGCTGATGCGCTCCACGTACCATTGGACGTGATGCCAGGAATTGGCCCCCCAGTGCGGACAAGCGACACCGTTCTCAATCCATCGGTCGTTAGCGGCGTCCCACGTATCCCAGTAGCCATCGCCAAAGTCGCACTGGCTGCCCATCATGAACTCCTTACCGCCAAGCAGCTGCCACAGATCGAACTCCGCTGACCAGATGTTGGCAACGGTAACGGCATCTTGGAAGACCCAGAAGTCCCATAAGAAATGAGTGGCGGAACTGGTTCCCGGCATGGTCTTGATGAAGAGCGTGTTGGTCCACGGTAAGCCATCGGCGTATAATTCGCGGCTGCTGCCGCTCAGCGAGGGAGTGTGTTGGAACGGCGCCATCCAGAAGTTCGTGGTGTCGTTCGTGCCCTCAGCGCACAGGCTGCAGTCCTGCCAGCCGTCGGTGGTGTTCTGAATCTCGTAAAGAACATTTGCGTTGGAGGGCGGGGTCGGCAGCACGGTACTGCTCGATGGCGGAGGCCCGACCTGGATCATCTCCGTAATCGATGTCCCGAAACCTCCCTCACTGTCCCATGCGCGCGCGTAAAGCAGATGTCTGCCGTTGGACAGTGTCAAGGTGTGGGAGAGCGTATCGGAAGAGTAGTTGGTCCGGTACGCGACGGCATCATCGACATAGATGATCCAGCCGGTAACGGCGCTCGGGCTGTATGCAGTGGCGTACACCTGGACTGTATTTGGATTTTGACCGGGCTTGGGGCTCTGCATCCAAACGCCCACCGAGCCGTGGACCACCTGAGGCATAGCTACTACACACGCAAACACGAAGCTGAGACGAAAAAAGGATTTCGCCTTCCCGAGAAGGCGATTCCCTTTCTGCTTTGCGGCTGGTCGACATACGCCGCGGGGAGGGACGAGCGGGTCCCGTTTAAAGCTGTGGGCTTTCAGGACATCTGCAGAGAATACTGCCATGTTTCACCTCAAATTGTTCAAAGAACGATCTCTCTTGCGGACACACGAACGCGTCCCGAAAATGGTTCGGTTTCAATAGAGAATCGGATCTTTCCACGGGGCCTTCGGCTTCTGCGGAACGGATCGAACGGACTCCGGAAAGCCGAACAAGGCAAAGAGACAGCAACTTGCGGGAAGGAGGTGCGGCAACCTCAAATCGAACGACGCGAACAGCACGCGCGATCCGCTCTGGTGAGTTCCGTCTAACTCATTAATTGAAGATGAGGATACACGCCGTATGCGCGAGTGGCAAGCCGTTGCGGCATTTTCCGACCGAGCACCAGGCTCCCCCGGGCGTTTGCAGGTAATTCCCGCTTCCGCATCATTGAAAGAGCACGGATTCGCGGTGAGTCCCTTCGCGGTCTTAACACGATCAAGTATGAATTAAGCATAAAGATAAGCTGATTATGACTGTATAATTTCGTCACTATGAGCTGGCTCTATTGGGGCGTTCGTTGCAAAAGCACTAAGTGCTGCAAGATCATCCTCGCGAAGTATGCCGGTGCCCCAAACTTCGTTCTGGCTGTATCTGCTCCTGAGTGGACCGACTATCGATGCCCGGCTTGTCGCACAATGCACAGGTACACACGCGAGGAACTGGTGCACGTTGAAACGCCGTTCCCGCCTCGCAGCGATAGCATGTGGTTCAAGCTGGAAGGCGCTTGATTGCCTTCGCTGCCTTGTCCCTAATGCCCGGCGCCCAGGTTTCGCATTTGATTTAGGATCTTGAAAATGGCGAAGGGTGGTAATGACACCTCCTCACGGCTCGTCATCATTGCGCTGAAACTTGCGAAACCCGTCGCGGTCAACTCCCGCGTCTTCGATTGTCCGCTAACCTTCTGATTCAGAACGCCAGATCCCCGAGCCGTTTTGCAGGCAATTCCCCCGCCCGCCGCATAATGGATTCAGATGTGGCTACTATGCCCATGAGAGCCCGCGCTTCTTGTGAACGACACCGGCATTTCGACCGGCTCAATGTCCGAGGGTGGGCCGAAAACAACCAGAAGTTACCTCGCTTTGAATCGGCTCGCGTCACTGTGAATCTGCGAACCTGTGGTGCCAGGCGCCGGCAAGTCATTTCCAGAGACGACTCTGCGAGTAAGTCCAATTAAAAGAAGACTTTGCTGAGGTATCCATGGTTTAAACCATTTAAAATGAATACCTTCATCACAGAGTATGTGGGGTGATACCACCCCGAGGCAGCAGTCGAACTTCTGGCTGCGTTCTTCGCTTTGGTCAGCTTGGCATGGCTGCGTTCTTGGCTTTGGTTAGATTGGCGCCACAGTGCTGTTTCGACTGCTAACTCGCGCCTTGCGTTCCGGCGCCTTTTTGCCGCGTCAGCACATATGACTTGCGCCGGTCTTTCGACGCATGGTCTATCTGCTTCCAGAACGCCGCAAAGTAGTCGATCGCGGAGATGGTCGACACCAGCACCGTGAAATAGATCGCAGCAATGGCGATCCATTCCACTGGAATTACCAGCATGCCAAACTGCCACTGGTACCAGCGGTGCGCCAGTACGGCGGAGACCACGCAGACAATCTGCACCACGGTTTTCAGCTTGCCCAGTTCGCTCGCCTGGATCGTGAAACCCTCGGTCGACGCGATGGAACGCAGGCCCGAGATGAGGAACTCACGCGCAATGATCACGACCACGATCCACACCTTGACAACGTGCGGATTGTAGGCCACCAGAGCAATCAGCGCGCCCGTCACCATGATCTTGTCGGCGATCGGGTCCAGCAGCATGCCCATCGTCGTGATCTGCGCACGCTTGCGCGCCAGGTATCCGTCGAGCCCGTCCGTAATCGAGGCCAGAATGAAGAGAACCGAAGCCAGAATCTCCTGCTCGCCGTTCGGTCCCTGCAAGGGGAAGTGCGGCGACAGGATCCACAACAGGAGCGGGATCATGGCAATCCTGCTCAGCGTGATGGAGTTCGGCAGATTCACGTTGTTCTCATCAATCCTTATAGAGTCTTTCTGAAATCGCGCCCGTTCGAAACCGCTTGGCCATCAAGACTGAAACTTTTGTACCTGCACGCGGCGCAAAATGCACCACCACTACAACTATAGACCGCACCCATCAGCCTCTCAACAATCCATCGCCACTCAAGAAGATCCAGGAACGGGCGCTTCTGATCGTGATTAGACAGGCTGCGTGTGTTGCAGTTTCGTCCCAAGGACATCGAGAAAGGGCTGTTGACTCTTCAATATGGCCGATCTTGCCGCGGACATCGAAAACCATGCGCCACGGTCCACTTCCGGAATCTCGATCCTGCGTCCGGAACGCGGCGGCCACTCCTGGGTACAAAAGTTGCTTATTAGCTTGCGGGGATCGCAATCGCCTTCGAAGGCCCAGGCAATGACAAGCTTGCCGCCAGCTTGCTTCACTGTACCCAGCTCAATGAATTCGCCGTTCGCTTCGAATCCTGTCTCCTCGTGGAATTCACGCCGGGCAGCATCCAGCGGAAGCTCGCCATCCACGTATTCCCCCTTGGGAATCATCCACGCTCCCGCATCCTTGTTCGCCCAGAAAGGCCCGCCCGGATGCACGAGGAACACCTCGGCTTCCGGCTGTCTCCGTCGAAACATCAGTAGTCCCGCGCTACGCTTCTCCATTGGGACCAGTATAAGTTCACCCATCGTTTACCATCAGGGTCAATGCTCGCGCTAGAAGCACAACTCACCGCCCGCGAGGTTTTGCAGGCTTTTCATCGTGATGAGCCCTACCTGTTTTTGGGTTCTGCCTTTATGGCAATAGGTGTTGTTTCGATTGCGCTCTGCGTCCTGCGAAAGCGATTCGACGCACTCCTCGTATCGTTGGGATGCTTCGCGGGACTGTACGGGGCGCGTTTGTGGCTGCGGTCACAGATGCTGAATATCGAGTTTCATGACGTTTTCTGGTTCAATCGGCTGCGCTATGCAATCGACTTCCTGATACCGCTTCCGGGGTTCTATTTCTTTCGGGTGGCAGGGTTCCTGAATCGCGGTGGAAGGAAGGTCGTTGTTGCGACGGCCGTGTTTTTTCCGATGATGTTCGCTGTTACCCTCGCCTTGGGCCCCATCAAGCTGGTCTATGACTTGAACAATCTTGTGTGATTGTTGTGCTGGGGATACTCTTGCTTCGGTCGGTGGGCAGAAAGTCATCAGACCGGGACTTCAAGGTTGTCCGAATTGGAATGCTGTGCTTTGCAGCTCTTGCCTTATGGGCAAACCTGGGTGTGAGGCTGTCGTCATTCGATTTGGAGCCCTATGGATTCGCGGTGTTGCTGGCTTGCCTGGGATACGTGGCCGCGCGGCGCACGCTTGATCGCGACGTGGAGCTGGGCGAGATTCACCGCGAACTCGAACTCGCACGCCGCATGCAGCTTTCGATTCTTCCTGGCGCTTTTCCTGATTCCGCTTCGTTCAAGGTCGCTGCTAAGTATGTGCCAATGACCTCCGTTGCCGGTGACATGTACGACTTCCTCCTCGCCGACGACAATCGCGCCGGGTTGCTTATCGCCGACGTCTCCGGCCACGGAGTTCCGGCCGCGCTCATCGCCTCGATGGTAAAGATGGCGGCGGTTTCGCAACGAACGCAGGCGGCTCATCCCGCGGCATTGCTGGCCGGAATGAACGCTGCTCTCTGCGGCAACACCCAGGGCCAGTACGTAACCGCGGCGTATGTGTACCTCGATGCTCATATGCGAGAACTGCACTACTCCGCCGCAGGACATCCTGCCATGCTCTTGCTGCGGAATGGCGCCGTCACCGAAATCTCCGAAAATGGCATGCTCCTGGCTGCTGTCGATGGTGCCACCTACCAGAGCAAATCCCTGCCGCTGCAATCAGGCGATCGCCTGCTGCTTTATACCGATGGCCTGGTCGAAGCTCGTAATGCCGGCGGAAAGCTCTTCGGAGATCAATCCCTCGCCGCAGAACTGAAAGGTAGCGCTCGTATGTCGCCATCTGAAACCGTCGATCACCTGGTCGATACGGTGCAGCGCTGGGCCAGGTCGCAGGACGACGATCTGACCGTGCTCGTTTGCGACTTTGTCGGCGCGCCCAAGCTCGCTGCCGCAGACTGATCTAAACGAGAACGGGCCGCCTAAGCGACCCGTTCCATCTAAAGAATGTGCGACCTGAAAACTACGCGTAGATCCCGCGCTGCTTGATGGTGAACGCCACGCGATCGATGGCCAGCATATAAGCCGCGATCCGATTGTTTACGTTGTGAGCCTCTGCATAACGCACCACGTCGTCAAAGCTGTCCCTCAAAATCGTCTCCAGCTGCTCGTTAACGATGGCTTCTTTCCAGAAGTAGCCTTGCCGGTCCTGTACCCATTCGAAGTAGCTTGCCGTGACGCCGCCGGAGTTAGCCAGAATGTCGGGCACGATAAAAATGCGCTTGTCGGCAAGGATCTCGTCGGCGACGGCGGTGGTTGGGCCGTTGGCGCCTTCCACGATGATGCGCGCCTTGATCTTCTCGGCGTTGCGGCTCGTGATCACGTTCTCGGTAGCCGCCGGAATCAGCACATCGCAATCGGAGATGATCAATTCTTCGCTGGGCATGGCTTCAGCGCCGCGGAACCCGAGCAGCGTTCCGTTGCGGTACTTGTACTCGATCAGTTGATGGATGTCGATCCCGTTCGGATTTGAGAGGCCGCCCTCTTTCTCGGCAATGCCAACGATCTTGTAACCGTGTTCCATCATCAGCCGTGCGGCATTCGAACCCACGTTGCCAAATCCCTGGATAATCACGCGGCAGCCGTCGATCGGCAGGTTGAGATAACGCAGGCTCTCGTCGCACGCCACCATCACACCGCGGCCGGTAGCTTCGACGCGTCCGCGCGAACCGCCGATATTGAGCGGCTTGCCGGTTACAACGCTTGTCACGGTGTGTCCGACATGCATGGAGTAGGTATCCATGATCCATGCCATCGTCTGCTCGTTGGTGTTTACGTCCGGTGCGGGCACGTCTTTCTCAGGCCCGATGAAGTCGATGATCTCCGAGGTGTACCGGCGCGTCATGCGCTCCAGTTCGCCCTGGCTCATTTTTTTGGGATCGCAAATCACTCCGCCCTTGGCTCCACCGAACGGAATATTCACGACCGCGCATTTCCACGTCATCCAGCTCGCCAGAGCGCGCACCTCGTCAAGCGTGACCTCGGGTGCGTAACGGATGCCGCCCTTTCCGGGGCCGCGTGCGATAGAGTGTTGAACGCGGAATCCCGTGAACATCTCAATGCGACCGTCATCCATGGTCACAGGAAAGTGAACAATAATTTCGCGCGCGGGCGTCCTCAGCAGCTTCCAGAGTCCTTCGTCCAGGTTCAGTTTGCGTGCTGCGAAGTCAAACCGCGCGCTCTGCGCTTCCCAGGGATTAATCTCCTGGTCCAATGTCATTGTTGCCGGTGCCATACCATCTCCAATTCTCTCTTGCCTGCCGCGGAAAGGCCTGAGGCCCTTTCACGAGCCAACTGATAGACGCAGCAGGATTTCCCCGGTTACCGGGCTACACTTTTGCTTCTTCGCTTCAGGATTCCCCTGAGGCTTTCGTCTGAGCTATTAAATCCCCAACATTCGCCCAAACCCATGTGAGTCTAGGCCTCCAGCACAGCCCCGTCAAGCCGGTGCGAACCAGCCTATGAACCCCTTGGTACCTCGCGGATCCCAGACGGGGAAGGACCAGTTCTCGAGATTCTGCAATTCAGGTTGGGCGCGGAGGAATCACAACCGCGGAGGGGAAAACTTCCTTGATTTTCTGGGTACAAATGGCGCTTCTGTCTCGCATATAGACACTTCGATGTAGGCCAATAACGATAAGATAGCTAATGCCCTACAACGTTGGTAATGGAGATCTTGTCGGAGGCGGTCTGATCCGTAACTAGTTGGGCTAGACTCATTTTGAGCCCCATGGCCTACTCCAATCACAATTATCCGGTAACGCTTGTGCCGGGAGCTGTTTTCGCCGCAACGCCTGGAGAACAGATGTCATCTGGTGACAGGATCGTGTTGATTGACGACGACCGGGTCGTCGGCGAAATCGTCTCTGCCCTGGCAAAGGCCATGGGGTTGCAGTGCGATGTCACGCGGACCCCAGAGCAGTTCTTTGATAGCGTCGGTCCGGACACCACCCTTATCCTGCTCGACCTCGTGATGCCGGAGATGGATGGGATCGAAATCCTCCGCCTCCTGGGCGAACGAAATTGCAAGGCACGCATCGTTTTAATGAGCGGCATTAACATCCGCGTCATCGAAACCGCCAAGAAACTGGCTCAGTCCCTGGGTCTCTCCGTGGTTGGCCATCTCCAGAAGCCCTTTCCCATTTCACTGTTACAGGATCTTCTGGGCGCCAATATCGCCCCAGAAAAGCCGACCGATCAGAACAACGAGGAATTGATTTCAATCCCGGATGAGGATTTGCGTCGCGCGTTCGACCGCGACGAATTCGTAATTTACTACCAGCCGCAACTCAACATAGCCACCGGCACCGTTACCGGCGTTGAAGCCCTATCACGATGGCAGCATCCTGAACTCGGGCTCGTGTTCCCTGATAATTTCATCCACAGAATTGAAGCCCTCGGACTCATGGATCGGTTTTGCTGGATCACCGCCGAACGCGCCTTGAACGAGGTAAAGCAGTTTTCGACCCCGCACGGTTACCTGCCACGGCTTGCCATCAATATTTCTGTCAGCTCACTACGTGACTTGAAGTTCCCCGACATCTTTATGAATCTCGCGCGCAAGTACGACTTCCCGGCCGAGCGCATCGTTCTTGAAATTACAGAGTCGGGCCTGATGGAATTTTCTCTTGCGCTCGATGTTCTCACTCGCCTGCGAATGCGCAACTTCCAACTCTCCATCGACGACTTCGGCACCGGCTATTCGATGATGAAACAGTTGCAGAACGTTCCCGCCATCGAACTGAAGATCGACAAGACGTTTGTCCAGCACATGCACGCCAACCACGCGGACCTTGTGATGGTCGAAAAGATCATCGAGATGGGCCACGAACTCGACATGGAAGTCATTGCCGAGGGCGTCGAGACGGAAGAACAGTACAAGATCCTGCGGGAAAGAGGCTGCGATGGCGTCCAGGGCTTCCTCTTCAGCCGCGCGTTGCCGCCCATCGAAATCATTCGCTGGCTTGAAAGCCATCGCGCCCAGCAAGTACAGTAATTCCGTCGCCATTCACACGGATCGCAAAGTTCCAGAAACAATTTCAACTTCATTCACTTGTTTCCCGTGACGCGCCTTGTTCGCGGTCATTGCAAAATGCTTTGCCGATTGGAGACTTTTATGCGCCGATTCGCAGGCGCGGCGCTTGTTGCCGCACCTCTGCTGACCATGCTGGCTGCGTTTGCACAGACTCCAACCGCGAAAGCGCCGCCGGCCGCCAGCCCAGTCCCACAACCGCAGGCAATGAAGCCGGGTACCAGCACCCCGACTCCAGCCCATTCGCTCGACCAGGCGGATCTCACTGCATTTTTCGATGGCATTCTTCCCCTGCAACTCGAGCGCAGCGACATCGCAGGCGCCTCTGTGCTTGTGATGAAGGATGGCGATGTACTGCTCCAGAGGGGTTACGGGTACGCGGATGTCAAATCGAAGAAGCCCGTCAATCCGGTGTCGACAATCTTGCGCCTCGCCTCGATCTCAAAGCTATTTACCTGGGTCTCTGTGATGCAGTTGGAAGAGCAGGGCAAGCTCAACCTCGACACCGACGTCAACCAGTATCTCGACTTTAAGATACGCCCGGCATTCAACAAGCCGATCACCCTGCGCAACCTGATGACGCATACCGCGGGTTTCGAAGAGACGCTTGACGACATCATTATTACCAATCCCAAGCAGGCCGTCTCGTTGCGCGAATATCTCATCGGCAATCAGCCCATGCGCATTTATCCCCCGGGCGAGATTCCGGCTTACTCCAATTACGGCGTGGGACTGGCAAGCTACATCGTCCAGCGCATCAGCGGTGAGCCCTTCGAGCAGTACGTACAGGAGCACATCTTCGCGCCGCTGGGCATGACGCACTCGTCGTTCTACCAGCCGCTGCAGAAATCGCTCGTCGACTTGCCTTCAGAGGGCTATCGTTCCAACACCACCAAGCCGCCCGTCGGCTTTGAGATCTTCAACCCGGTCGGCGCCGGTGGCATATCCTCGAGCGCTGCAGACATGGGCCGATTCGGCCAGGCGCTGCTCAACGGCGGCGAACTCGACGGCAAGCGCATTCTCAAGCCGGAAACCCTCACCCTGATGTGGACGCCGCAGTTCCGCGCCAGCGATCAATTGCCGCCGATCTGCATGGGCTTCTACCAGGACTGGCGCGATCATCTTCGGTGGATCGGCCACGAAGGCGACCTTATCGCCTTTCACAGCCTTTTTTTCGTGGAGCCAACTCAGAAGATCGTGCTCTTCGTCTCCTACAATTCAGCCGGTGGAGGAAGCGAGCCGCGGCCCGAGATCATTAACTTCTTCTCGGACCGCTACTTTCCCGGCGCACCAGCCGTGCAGTATTTGAAGACGCCCGCGAAGGATCTGAAGAGCATCGAAGGCACCTACCAATCCACGCGCCGTGATGACACAACCAAATTCAAACTATCGTCGCTTTTCAGCCAACGCAGCGCATCCGTCGATAAAGATGGCGTCCTCACGATTAGTGGGGCAAAAGATCTACGCGGTCATGCTGTCAAATTGAAATCAATCGGCAAGGATTTATGGCAGGCTGAAGGAGAGCAGCAACGTATCTTCGCCATCCGCGCCCCTGACAACAAAGTGGAGCGTCTGGCCGTAGATTTCCCCGGCGTACAACTTCAGCGCGTCCCGTGGTACGAAAACCAGACATGGGTGATGATCGCGCTCTGGTCGAGTATTGGCATCCTGGTCCTCGTCGTACTCGCGAGTCTCATTCGAACCTGGCGGCGCCTCTTCCAACGCAGGCGCGGCCGTCCCGAGGCGCAGCCCGGAACCATCTGGCTCACGGCTGCGCCGCGGCTGGCAGCTTTTATTTGGGTCATTTTTCTCGGTACATTAATAGGCTATTTCGCGGTGAAGGGCGACGACCTTATGCCTCCGAACCCGGCTTGGTTCAAATGGTTTGTCCTGGAAAACTTCATTACCATGCTGGCGATCGTCATCAGCACGCTCGCGGTCATCGCTGGAATCGACATCTGGGGTCGTAATCTGCGCGTCATTACGAAGCTCAAGTTCACATTCGTCGCTCTCGCCTGCGCCTTCCTTAGCTGGTTTGCAATTCACTGGCATATCATCGGACCGACGCAGCGCATCTGAGCAATTCTCATTCGCCTTTGGGCCGCAATCGTACATCCAGGGCGAGTTCCTCGCCGGGGCGCAAAAGAATTGCATTTCGCAACTCCCCTCGACCAAGCGAGTAAGACCAATTTTCATAGCCATCCAACGACACCACCATAGTGACTGCCACGTCGGGTGGAACAAGAATCCGGAACCGGGCATTTGTGAGTCCGCTTCCGCTGAGGAATATGCGCGGATCAGAAACCCAGCGAAACTCTGCATTGGCATTCAAAGGCTTGCCGGTCTTCGCGTCCGCTACAGTTCCGATTAGGATGCCGCCCTTCTTCCCGAGATGCACCAACGTGCTCTGGGCCGGTTGCTCATGGGAAAGAATCACAATCTCAGGCTTCGAGTTCACCGCGGCATAGAAGTACATCGTCTGTTTCGGATAGCCATCCTCCTCCTTCGATGCCGTCACGGTGAAACTGCCGAGATTCCCCGGAGAAATTGCGCACGATCCGCTCTCGTCTGATTTGCACCAGGGGATCGCGCCTGAAATCCCACCCGTTGGCACTGCCTCGACAATCGCACCACGTACAGGTTCATCCTTTTCATCCAGAACTTTCGCACGAATCGAAGCATAAACTTGTCCAAATGAAGTTGCGGCCGCCGATAAAACCCATGTTGCAATCAGAATTCGCCCCACGTTCGACTCCCTTCCGTATGCGAATGGCACAATTCTACGCGCGCCCCAATTTGAATCCGCTCTTCGAGTCCAACCACTATGTGCAATTACACTGGATGCTGTGAAGCTCGCATCTAGTCTTATTCAGCCCAGCCGCAAAGAATTTCTGGCGCTCGCCAAAAAGCACACACTTGTCCCCGTTTACCGCACGCTCACAGCCGATCTTGAAACCCCGGTATCGGCCTTTCTGCGCGCGGCATGGCAGGAGCGTGAATGCTTTTTGCTGGAGTCGGTCGAGGGCGGCGAACAGGTGGGCCGCTACACTTTCATCGGGCTTAACCCGTACAAGCGCATCGTCGCGCGCGGCCAACAGATTGACATCACGGAAGCGGGGAGAACCACTCGCA
>Ga0210386_10002204_pt1 | contig 16947 bp, 16 predicted proteins | sample IncBWH32OmetaG_FD_160091 | JGI IMG/M metagenome (GOLD analysis project Ga0210386, IMG submission 160091) | Forest soil microbial communities from Barre Woods Harvard Forest LTER site, Petersham, Massachusetts, United States - Inc-BW-H-32-O ... | reverse complement strand
GCGATCGACGCGCCCGAGCCGGCGCGAGAGATTCCGTTCAAGCCCTCTCGGATGCTCCATTTCATGGACTTCTCGAACCCGAAAATGGTCGACAAGACGCCCGACCTCGCGCCGCGGGTCGACGTGCTCGTCGGCAACCTCGAGGACGCGATCCCGCTCGAACGCAAGCAGGCCGCACGCGAGGGCCTGGTCGAGGTCGGCCGCGGGCTGGACCTCGGCGAGACGGCGCTGTGGACGCGCGTCAACGAGCTCGCCTCGCCGTACGTGCTCGACGACCTCACGCGCCTCGTCGGCGAGATCGGCGACAAGCTCGAGGTGATCATGATCCCGAAGGTCGAGGGACCGTGGGACATCCACTACGCCGACCGCCTGCTCGCGCAGCTCGAGGCAAAGGCCGGCCTACAGCGCCCGCTCTTGATCCACTGCGTGCTCGAGACCTCGCTCGGCGTCTCGAACCTCGAGCAGATCGCGAGCGCGTCGCCGCGCATCCAGGGCATGAGCTTCGGCCCCGCCGACCTCGCCGCCTCGCGGCGGATGAAGACGACGCGCGTCGGCGGTGGGCACCCCGGCTACCGCACGATCGCCGACCCCGACCCGGAGAACCCCGACGCGCCGCGCCCGAGCTACCAGCAGGACCCGTGGCACTACTCGATCGCCCGCATGGTCGACGCGTGCACGTCCGTCGGCGCGCTGCCGTACTACGGCCCCTACGGCGACATCTCCGACGCCGAGGGCTGCGAGACGCAGTTCCGCGCCGCCTTCCTGCTCGGCTGCGTCGGCGCCTGGTCGCTGCACCCCGGCCAGATCGCGATCGCGAAGAAGGTCTTCTCGCCCGACCCCGACGAGGTCGCGTTCGCCAAGCGCGTGCTCGAGGCGATCCCCGACGGCCGCGGCGTGCACATGATCGACGGCAAGATGCAGGACGACGCGACGTGGAAGCAGTGCAAGGTGATGGTCGGCCTCGCCGAAATGCTCGCCAAGAAGGACCCCGAGCTGGCCGAGGCGTACGGCTTTGTGCCGGCTCCCGCCGCCGCCTAGCGCCGCCGTATAGGCTTCCGCGCCGCATGAGGTTCCAAGCATGAGGTTCTTCGAGTTCGAGGCGCGCGAGGTCGTCAAGCGCGCCGGCATCCCCGTGACCGACTTCGGCTTCACGACCGACCCGGCCGAGGCGGCGCAGATCGCGCGGCGGATCGGCGGCCCGACGGTGATCAAGTCGCAGGTGCTCTCCGGCGGGCGGATGAAGGCTGGCGGCGTCAAGTTCGCCGACACGCCCGAGCAGGCCGAGTCCTACGCGCACGACATCCTGCAATTGGAGATCGGCGGGCACATGCCGCGCGGCGTGCTCGTCGACCCGAAGGCCGACGTCGCGCAGGAGTACTACGCCGGCGTCGTCTGGGACGGCACGCGCAAGCAGCCCGTGATGATCTTCTCGCCCGTCGGCGGGATCGACATCGAGCAGGTCGCCGAGCAGCAGCCCGACAAGGTCGGCCGACGCCACTTCTCCAACATCCTGCCGCTCTCAGACTTCCACGCCAAGGAGGTGATCGCCGCGACCGGCGTCACCGGCTCGGCGCTCAACAAGCTCGTCCCGATCGTCCTGCGTCTGGCGAGGCTGTTCGTCGACAACGACATGACGCTCGCCGAGATCAACCCGCTCGGGCGCCTCGCCGACGGCTCGTTCGTCGCGCTCGACGCGCACATGGAGATCGAGAACGAGGCGCGTGGGCGCCACCGCCAGCTGCTCGCCGAGCTCGGCGTCGGCGACGACGAGACGCGCCAGGCCCGCGAGGCGACGCCGTTTGAGCTCGCCGGCGAGGCCGTCGACGCGACCGACCACCGCGGCGTCGCCGGCAACGTGACCGAGTTCGACGGCAATCTCGGCCTCGTGATCGGTGCCGGCGGCGGCTCGCTGACCCTGTTCGACGCCGTTCGCGCGCACGGCGGCGACCCCGCCAACTACTGCGAGATCGGCGGCAACCCGTCCGTCGCCAAGGCGTGCGGCCTCGCCAAGCTCGTCCTGCAGAAGCCCGGCGTCGAGGCGATCGCCGTGATGATGTCGATCGTCTCGAACACCCGCGTCGACATCGTCGCCCGCGGCGTGATCAAAGCGTGCGTCGAGCTCGGCTTCGACCCCGCCGAGAAGATCGCCATCTTCCGCATCCCCGGCGCCTGGGAGGAGGAGGGCTTCAAGATCCTCGAGCAGTACGGCGTCGACTACGCCGACCGGAGCGTGTCGCTCAACGAGGCCGCTCGCCGCGCCGTCGAGAAGATCCAAGGAGCGAGCACCGCATGAGCGTGCGTTGCGTGTGCTCCGTTCTCGAGCGCGATAGCAGCCGTATATACACCGGGCGTATATACGTGGGCTATCGGACACCGAAAGAAGACACATACCTCCCATGTCCATCCTGATCGACGCAGACACGACGTTCATCGTCCAGGGCATCACCGGCCGCGAGGCGGTCAACCTGACGCGCGAGTGCCTCGACTACGGCGCCGGCGCGAAGGTCGTCGGCGGCGTCACGCCGGGGCGCCTCGGACGCGAGGTGCACGGCGTGCCCGTGTTCGACACGGTCGCGCAGGCGGTCGAGCACAACGGCGGCGGGCCGGGCTCAATTCACGGCTCGGTCGTCACCGTCCCGCCCGCGTTCACGAAGGACGCCGTGTTCGAGGCGATCGAGAACGGCGTGAAGCTGATCGTGATCGTCACCGAGCGCATCCCGCGGCGCGACGTCGCGCAGATGGTCGAGCTCGCGACGCTGCGCGGCGCGCGGATCATCGGGCCGAACTGCCTCGGCGTCATCGTGCCCGACGTGATCAAGATGGGCGGCATCGGCGGCCCGGCGAAAAACGCCGCGCAGGCGTACAAGCCGGGGCCGATCGGCGTGATCTCGCGCTCGGGCGGGATGACGACAGAGATGTCCTCGACGCTGAGCGCGGCGGGGCTCGGCCAGTCGACGGCTGTGTCGATCGGCGGCGATGCGATCATCGGCTCGACGTACGCGGAGCTGATGCCGCTGTTCGAGGCCGACGAGCAGACGCGGGGGATCGTGATCTACACCGAGCCGGGCGGCCGGATGGAGGCCGAGCTCGCGCGCTGGGTCACCGAGCACGACTCGCGCCTGCCGATCGTCGCGTTCATGGCCGGGCGCTTCATGGACGAGATGCCCGGCATGAGCTTCGGGCACGCGGGCACGATCGTGGAAGGTAAGGAGGACACCGCCGGCGAGAAGATCGCGCGCCTCGCGCAGGCGGGCATAACGGTCGCCGAGCGGATCGAGGACATTCCGACGATGATCAAAGAGAAGATCGACGCCGGCGTGGGCTCGGGGGCGCCACGATGAGGGCCGACGGCATGTTCATCGCCGTCGAGGTCGACGACGCGCTCGCCTCCGACGCGGCGATGGCGAAGAAGCTGACCGAGGCGTGCCCGGTCGACATCTTCGCGCAGGCGAGCGACGGGACGCTCGCGCTGGTCGAGCAGAACCTCGACGAGTGCGTGCTCTGTCGCCTGTGCCTCGACGCAGCGTCGACCACGCCCTCCGGGCGCGGCGTCGAGATCATCAAGTTGTACGACAACGACGCCGTCCTCGCCTGAAAGCCGTCTCGCGCGGTATCGTCCGCTGGAGCATGAACGAAAACTTCTCGCTGATCGTCATGTGCATCTTCCTGCTGGGCTCGCTCGCGTTCCTGGCGCAGCAGCTGACGTCGTACCACTAGGGCGTCGCGCCCTAGACGCTTGGCTGGGCTACGCCGGCCTGCTGCGCGCCTTGCGCGTGCGCTGGCGCTCCTGCTGCTTCTCGACGACGTTGATGATCAGCTTGAGGAACTGCTCGGGCCCAGACGCCTTCGCCTGGCCATAGGTGAACGCCTCGATCCAGTCGGGCACCTTGCCTTCGCGCGCCATCACGTTGAAGAACTCGCGGCGCATGTCGACGCGCAGCCGCGCGTCGGCGGCAGGACCCTTCGTGACCTTCATGTCGGGCATCTCCAGGCGGAAGTGCTGCACGTCGCCACGGCCCCGCAGTTCCACGCCGACGACGAGCTTGATCGGCGCAAGCGCTGGCACTTCCTCGATGAACCGGCGACCGGCGAGCTCGATCAGAGCCTTGGCATCCTCGGCCATGTGACGCTCCCCTTCCGGGACCTTCGTGGTCCGTCGCGGTGTGTCAAATCTTATGACGCTGCAGCAGCTTGCGGCCGATCACCATGCGCTGGATCTCGGACGTCCCCTCGCCGATCAACAGCAGCGGCGCGTCGCGATAGAGGCGCTCGATCTCGTACTCCTTGGAATAGCCGTAGCCGCCGTGAATGCGGAAGCTTTCCTCGACGCAGAAGCGTCCGGCCTCGGAGGCGAACAGCTTCGCCATGCCCGCCTCGAGGTCCGAGCGCGCGCCGGCGTCCTTCAAGCGCGCGGCGCGCAGCGTCAACAGGCGCGCGGCGTCGACCTGAGTGGCCATGTCGGCGAGCTTGAACTGGATCGCCTGGTGCTCGGCGATCGGCTTGCCGAACGTCTTGCGCTCCTGCGAGTAGCGCAGCGCCAGCTCGAGCGCGCGCTGGGCGATGCCGACGCCGCGCGCGGCGACGTTCACGCGTCCGACCTCGAGCGCGTCCATCATCTGCGAGAAGCCGTTGTTCAGGCCGTGCTGCTCGCCGCCAAGCACGTTCTCGGCCGGGCAGCGGTAGCCGTCGAACACCAGCTCGGTCGACTCGACGCCCTTGTAGCCCATCTTGCGCAGCTGCGGCGGGACCGTCAGGCCTGCGTAGTCGCCCGTGTTCTCGCTGACGCCACCCTCCTTCTCGGCGATGAAGCACGTCATGCCCTTGTAGGCCTTCTCCGCGTTCGGGTCGGTCTTGACGAGCACGAACACGAGGTCTGAGCGCAGGCCGTTGGTCACCCACATCTTCTGGCCGTTGATCTCGTAGCCGCCGTCGTCGTCGGTCTTCTTGGCGGATGTTTTGATCGCCTGCACGTCGGAGCCGAGCTCGGGCTCGGACAGCGAGAACGCCGCGCGAATCTCGCCGGTCGCCATTCGCGGCAGATACTTCTGGCGCTGCTCCTCGGTGCCGAACTTCATCAGCAGGTAGGAGCCGATGAAGTGCGTGTTGATCACGCCCGAGATCGAGATCCAGCCGCGCGAGAGCTCCTCGACGATCATCGCGTACGTCGTCAGGTTGAGCCCCATGCCGCCGTACTCTTCGGGGATCGTCACGCCGAACAGACCGAGCTCCTTCATCTGCTCGACGATCGGCTCGGGGAACGCGTCCTCGTGGTCGTAGTGCTCGGCGTTCGGCAGGATCTGCTCGTCGGCGAACTGGTGCACCATCTCGGTGATCGCCTTCTGCTCGTCGGTCATCTCGGTGTACTGGTCCGCGGCTACGGCCATGCTGTATGGGCTCCAGATTAGTTTTCGGGTGTCAGGGGAGAATACCGGCATGAACTTCGCCAGCGACGTGGTCGAGCGGCTGCCGCCGTCGGATCTGGCGCTGCTCGAGCTCGCGCGCGACGGCTCGCGCCGCGAGTGGAGCTTCGGCGAGGTCGCGGAGCGCAGCGCGCGACTGTCGGGCACGCTGATACGCGTCGGGGTGCGTCGCGGCGACGTCGTGATGACGCTGATCGGCAACCGGCCGGAGTGGGTGTTCGCGATGGTCGCGTGCTTTCGCATCGGCGCGGTCGTGCTGCCGTGCACGGAGCAGCTGCGCGCGAAAGACCTGCGCATGCGGATCGAGACGGCGCGTCCAGCGCTGATCATCGCCGACGAACGCAACCGCGCCGAGCTCGAGGCGGCGCGACCGGAGTGCCGCGTGTTGCTCGTGCCCGACGAGCGCCTGTTCGCGGGCGAGCCGGCGGTCGCGGCCGAGCTGGCGTCGGGCGACCCCTGCTTGCTGACGTTCACGAGCGGGACGGCGGGCGAGCCGAAGGCGGTGCTGCACGGCCAGCGTTACCTCGACGGCCAGCGCGTGCAAGCGGCGCACTGGCTCGCGCCGCGCGCGGGCGAGCTCGTGTGGTGCACGGCGGCGAGCGGCTGGTCGAAGTCGGCGCGCAACGTGTTCATCGCGCCATGGCTGGCGGGCGCGTCGGCGCTGTTGCACGACGAGCGCTTCGATCCGCACGAGCGCCTGCAGCTGCTCGCGCGCGAGCGCGTCAACGTGCTGTGCATGGCGCCGACCGAGTACCGCGCGCTCGCCAAGCGCACGACGCTGCGGCCGCTGGCCGACCTGCGTGGGATGGTCGCCGCGGGCGAGGCGCTCAACCCGGAGGTGCTGCGCGCGTGGCAGCAGGCGACAGGCTTCGACATCCGTGACGGCTACGGACAGACCGAGACGGGGCAGCTGACGGGCGCGCCGGCCGGCGCGCCGGCGCGCCCGGGCTCGATGGGCAAGCCGCTGCCGGGGATCGGCCTGCTCATCAAAGACGGCGAGCTGACGGCGAACCCGCGGACGGTGCCGACGTTCTTCCTCGGCTACCTCGGCGAGCACGTGCGGCGCGGCGAGGACGGCGCCTGGCGGATCGACGACCGCCGGTCAGGGCCGATCTGGCGCACGGGCGATCTCGTCGAGCAGGACGACGACGGCTGGCTGCGCTTTCAGGGTCGCGACGACGACGTGATCATCTCCTCCGGCTACCGGATCGGCCCGTTCGAGGTCGAGTCGGCGCTCGTCGCGCACCCGGCGGTCGCCGAAGCCGCGGCGATCGCGGCGCCCGACGAGGAGCGCGGGTCGGTCGTGCGCGCGGTCGTCGTGCTGCGCGAGGGCGACCGCAGCCCGTCGGAGGAGCTCGTGCGCGAGCTGCAGGAGCACGTCAAGCGCGAGACGGCGCCGTACAAGTACCCACGGATCATCGAGTTCGCGAGCGAACTGCCGAAGACGGCGAGCGGCAAGATCAGACGAGCTGCTCTGCGGTCTGAGCGGTAGCGCTCGCGTGACCGAAGTCGCGCTCGAGCTCCTCGACCTCCTGCGCCACGGTGCTCCGCGGCGGACGCAGCACGAGCAACGCCGCGAGGATGCCGAACCCGACGCAGATCGCCGCGACGAGGTAGGCGAGGTGATAGCCGCCCGTCAACGCGCTGGCTAGCGGGTGGCCGCTCGAGCTGAGCGCTTTCGTGTGGTCGGTCGCGATCGTGCCGAGCGTCGCGAGCCCGATCGCGCCGAACAGCTGCACCGAGACGTTGATGATCCCCGATGCGAGCCCCGCATCGCGCTGCGGCGCGTCGCTCATGCCGATCGTCAGCAGCGGCAGGAACGAGGAGCCGGCGCCGAGGCCGAGCAGCAGGAACGCGAAGAACAGGCCCGGGAAGTAGCTCGCGTGCACGCCCTGCGTCGCCAGCAGCAGGCCGAGGATGATCCCGACGAGCCCGCCAGCGAGCGTGTTGACCGCGCCGACGCGCTCGACGATCCGCGCGGCGACGCCCATCGACATGATCGCGATCAGCGCCGTCAGCGGCAGGAACGCGAGGCCCGTTTCGATCGCGTCGTAGCCGAGCACGCGCTCGAGGTACAGCGAGCCGAGGAAGAACGCCGAGAACATGCCGGTGACGAGCAGCCCGCGGACGACGCTCGAGCCCATCAGCGAGCGCAGGCGCAGGATTCGCAGCGGCATGATCGGGTTCTTCACGCGCGCCTCGAACGCGAGAAACGCGCCGAGCAGGACGACCGCCGCGCCGCCGACGCCGAGCGTGCGCGCCGAGGTCAGGCCGTATTCGCTCGACTTCACGATCGCGAACGCGCCGGCCATCGTCGCCAGCGTGATCAGCACCGACCCGGCCCAGTCGACGCCGCCGCCGAGCCCGATGCCCTTGTTCTCGACGATCAGCCGCGAGCCGGCGAGGAACGCGACGGCGCCGATCGGCACGTTGACGAAGAAGATCCAGTGCCAGTCGAGCGATTGCGTCAGCGCGCCGCCCGCGAGCAGCCCGATCGAGCCGCCGCCGGCGGAGACGAACGCGTACATGCCCATCGCCTTCGCCTGCTCTCGCTTCTCCGGGAACTCGGTGACGATGATCGCGAGGATCACGCTCGAGGCGATCGCGCCGCCGACGCCCTGCAAGAGGCGCGCGCCGATCAGCAGTCCCTGGCTGTTCGCGATCCCGCAGAGGATCGACGCGCCCGTGAACAGCACGAGCCCGCTCAGGAACACGCGCTTGCGTCCGACGAGGTCGCCCAGCCGGCCGGCCAGCAGCAGGAAGCCGCCGAACGTGATCAGGTAGCCGTCGAGCACCCACGTGAGGTTGCTCTGCGTGAAGTGCAGGTCTTTCTGGATCGACGGCAGCGCGACGTTCACGATCGTCGCGTCGAGCACCATCATCAGCTGGCCGAGGCACAGCACGGCGAGCGCGATCCAGCGCCGGCGCTCGTTGCGCTGCCGCTCTGTGCCCGCGTCCGGCGTGGCGGTCTCGAGTTGTTCGATCGTGGTGCTCATGCGGCTCCCTTCGGTTGACGTAGGACAACCGTAGCATGGATGATCCTTGTGGAAGGGATGATCGTCATAAAATTTATGATTGATGCTAGGATGACGACAGATACGAGATGGTGTATAAATTTGGTGACATGGGATCCGAGAGGGCGTTCGCTCCGAACTCGATGGTCCTGCTGACGCGTCTGGCGAAGCAGGTCTACAGGCGCAGCGACGAGCAGCTGCTCGGCATGCATCTGCGCCACCTGATGACGCTGAGCTACCTGCGGGACCACACCGGCTGCCCCCAGCAGGAGCTGGCCGAGGTGCTGTGCATGGACGCGAACAACGTCGTGCTGCTGCTGAACGAGCTCGAGGATCTGGGCTACGTCTCGCGCCGGCGCGATCCCGACGACCGCCGCCGCCACCGCGTCGAGCTGACGCCATCCGGCACGAAGACGCTAGCGAAGGCCGAGAAGGCGCAGGAAGCGATCGAGGACGACGTGCTCGCGGCGCTCGACGCCGACGAGCGCGAGACGTTGTGGCGGCTGCTCAGCCGCGCGCTGTACGCCGCCGAGCCGGACGCCGACGGACGCCTCGGCGCGCCGGCTTCGACCGTCGCTTAGAGAGCGCAAGGTCCATGCAACCGGCCTTCTAGGCGGTCGGTGACCAAGCGAGGCAAGGACGCAGGGAGCGTGGCGTGCGGATGCACGCGAGCGACCGAGGACGCCGCCTCGCGCCGGTCAGCGGCCGCCTAGAGCAGAACGACGGCGTCGATCTCGACGAGCGCGCCCTTCGGCAGCGCGGCGACGCCGACGGCGGCGCGCGCGGGCGGACGCTCGGCGAAGAACGACGCGTACGCGTCGTTGATCTCGGCGAACTCGTCGAGCCGCGTCGTGTAGATCGTCAGGCGCACGGCGCGCTCGAGCGTCGTGCCAGCGGCGGCGCAGACGGCGCGCAGGTTCTCCAGACAACGCAGCGCCTGCTCGGCGGGCGTCGCGCCGACGAGCTCACCGCTGTCGGGGTCGAGCGGGATCTGCCCCGAGCAGAACAGCAGCCCGGCGGCGGCGACGGCGTGGCTGTAAGGGCCGACGGCCGGCGGCGCGCCCGCCGCGTCGATCGCCTCGCGCGCTGCGCTCATCGGTCGGACCCTAGCGTGTGTGGGCTTTCACACCGCTCGCGGCGGGCCGCTGAACGGCTGCGAATAAGTCCTGCGGATGGCGTCTGGCGACCACCGCTGCAGGTAACGTGCGCGGGATGCGCAGCGCGACGATCAGATGGGCGATCGCGGCATCGGCGATCGCGGGGTGGTCGTTCGGCGGCGTGCTGGCCGCGCCGGCCGGCGCGGCGCTCGCGTGGGCGCCGTGTCAGGAAGCGTCGGCGACGGGCTTTCAATGTGCGCCCGTCACGGTCCCGCTCGACCGCAGCGGCAAGGCGCCGGGCACGATCACGCTGACGGTCGAGCGCAAAGCGTCGGGCTCGGCGCAACCCGACAGCGCCGTCGTCGCGCTCGCGGGCGGCCCGGGGCAAGCGGCCGACCCGCTCGCGTCGCAGCTCGCGACGGCGATCGCGCCGGCGCTGAGCACGCGCGATTTGATCGTGTTCGACCAGCGCGGCACCGGCCGCTCGGCGCCGCTGAACTGCCCGATCTTCGACAACCAGGCGGCCTTCGAAAGCGCCGGCAAAGCGGCGCTTGGCTCGTTCGTCGAACTGTGCGCGCTGCAGATCGGCGCCACGCGCGCCGCCTTCACGACGCAGGAATCGGTCGAAGACATCGAGGCGATCCGCCACCAGGCGGGCTACAAGAAGCTCGTCCTGTACGGAACGTCGTACGGCACGAAGGTCGCGCTCGAGTACGCCGAACGCTACCCGCAGCACGTCGAATCGCTCGTGCTCGACTCGATCGTGCCGAGCAACGGTCCCGAACCGTTCGGAATCGACCGGCTGCAGGCGATCACGCCGGCGCTCGAAGAGCTGTGCTCCAACGGCGCGTGCGCGGGGATCACGTCGAACCCGGTCGGCGAACTGGCGACGCTCGTCGCCCGGCTGCAGAAGCATCGCCTGACGGGCTCCGCGTACGACGGCTCGGGCAAGCGCCATCAGGTCTCGCTCGGCGCGCTCGACGTGCTCGGCATCCTCGACGCGGGCGACCTGAACCCGGCGCTGCGCGCGCTGCTGCCGGCGGCCGTGCACTCGGCGCTGATCGGTGATTCCGGCCCGCTGCTGCGCCTGAACCTGATCGCCAACGGGCTCGTGCCGAGCATCCCCGTCAAACCGGACGCCGAAGCCGAACGAATCAGCAAAGAAGAAGAAAACAACGCGCTGTTCGTGACGACGTCGTGCGAGGAGACGCTGTTCCCGTGGCAGCGCAGCGCCGCCGCTCCGACGCGCCTGGCCGAAGCGACGGCCGCGTTGAAGGCCGTCCCGAGCAACGCGTTCTACCCGTTCAACGCCGAAGCGGCGCTCGACGACAGCCTCGTGCCGGTATGCGCGTCTTGGCCGGACGCATCGGCGCCGCCACCGGCGACGACAGCGCCGCCGGACGTGCCGACGCTGATTCTCTCCGGCGAGCAGGACCTGCGCACGCCGACGGCGAGCGCCAGGGCGCTCGCCGCGACGATCCCCGACGCGCAGCTGCTGACCGTCCCGTACACGGGTCACTCGGTGATCGGCAGCGACTTCAGCGGCTGCGCGCAGGCGGCCGTCGGCGCGTTCTTCGCGGGCACGCCGGTGCAGCCGTGCGCGGTCGGCGCGGACCAGTTCGCGCCGACGCCAGTCGCACCGCGCAAGCTCGCGTACGTGCACGCGCCGCAGGGGCTTTCGGGCAAGCCGGGGCGCACGCTCACGGCGGTGCTCGACGCGATCGTCGACCTCGACCGCCAGGTCGTCGCGGCGACGCTGCAAGCCGAGGCGGAACTGCCGAGCGGCTCGAGCTTCGGCGGGCTGCGCGGCGGCTACGCGCGGATCACGGCGACGGCGGCGACGCTGCATCGCTTCTCGTTCGTCAGCGGCGTCGCGCTGAGCGGGACGTTCCCAGTGCGCAACCACGAACTGCAGCCGGCGACGATTCGCATCTCGGGTGCGGCCGGCTCGTCGGGCACGGTGCGCCTGTCGGCCGACAAGCACGTGACGGGCACGCTCGGCGGCAAGCGCTTCGACCTGAGCCTCGCGAAGGTCAAGCTCTCGCGCGCCGGCGGCTCAGGTGAATGGCCTTCGCGCCCGCTCGTGCCGCCGCTGCCGGGGCTCGCGCGCGAACCCTTGCCGTTCGCTCGCTGAGCGCCACGCCGCGCCGGCACTAGGCTGAGCGAGAATGGCCAACGCGCTCGCCGCTGAGACCTCGCCGTACCTGCGCCAGCACGCCGAGAACCCGGTCGAGTGGCTGCCGTGGGGCGAGCGCGCGCTCGCGCGCGCCGTCGCCGAGGACAAGCCGCTGCTGGTGTCGATCGGCTACTCCTCCTGCCACTGGTGTCACGTGATGGAGCGCGAGTCCTTCGAGGATCCGCGCACGGCGGCGCTGATGAACGACGAGTTCGTCTGCGTGAAGGTCGACCGCGAGGAGCGTCCGGACGTCGACGCACTGTACATGGAGGCCGTGCAGAGCATGACCGGCCAAGGCGGCTGGCCGCTGAACGTGTTCCTCACGCCCGAGCAGCTGCCGTTCTACGGCGGCACGTACTTCCCGCCGGAGCCCCGTCACGGGATGCCGGCTTGGACGCAGGTGCTGCAGGCGATCGCCGAGGCGTGGAGCGAGCGCCGCGAGGAGCTGCGCGCCGGTGGCGAGCGCCTGCGCGAGCGGCTGTCGGGCGGCGCGGGCCTGACGGCCTCGAGCGAGCCGATCGCGCCGGCCGAGCTCGACGCCGCGGTGGAGCGCTTGCGCAAGTCCTTCGACGCACGCGACGGCGGCTTCGGCGGCGCGCCGAAGTTCCCGCACGCCTCGGCGATCGAGTTCCTGCTGCTGCGCGGCGAGCGCGAGATGACCGGCGCGACGCTGCGCGCGATGGCCGGCGGCGGGATCCACGATCAGATCGGCGGCGGCTTCGCGCGCTACAGCGTCGATCGCGAGTGGACGGTCCCGCACTTCGAGAAGATGCTCTACGACAACGCGCTGCTCGCGCGCGCCTACCTGCACGGCTCGCAGGTTCTCGGCGAGCGCCGCCTGCTCGACGTCTGCCTCGATACGCTCGCCTGGGCGCTGCGCGAGATGCGCGGCCCCGAGGGCGGCTTCTACTCGGCGCTCGACGCCGACTCGGAGGGCGTCGAGGGTCGCTATTACGTGTGGACGCTCGCGCAGCTGCGTGAGGAGCTCGGCGAAGACGGCGACGCGGCGATCGCGTGGTTCGGCGCGAGCGAGCATGGCAACTTCCAAGACCCCCATCACCCCGAGCCGGGGCTCAACGTGCTGCAGGACCGCTCCTGGCGCGAGCCCGAGCTGGCGCCGGATCGCGCGACGCGCGAGCGGGTCCGCGAGCGGCTGCTCGACGCGCGCGCGCAGCGCGTGCGTCCGGGCCTCGACGACAAGCGGCTGACGGCCTGGAACGCGCTGATGATCGCCGCGCTCGCCGAGACCGGAGCGCACCTGCGCGACGGCACGATCGCGGGGATCGAGGATCGACTGGGCGATCGGCTGCTCGACGCCGCGCGCGCGTGCGCCGCGTTCGTGTTGCGCGAGTTGCGCGACCACGGCTCCGCCCCGGCGGGCGAGCGCGGACGGCTGCTGCGCACGTACAACGACGGCCGCGCGAAGATCGACGCGTTTCTCGAGGACCACGCGTTCCTGCTGGAGGCGATGCTCGTGCTGTTCGAAGCGACATGCGAAGAACGCTGGTTCGACGAGGCGTGCACGCTCGCCGACGAGCTGATCGCGCGCTTCGCCGACGACGAGCGCGGCGGCTTCTTCTCGACCGCCTCAGACCACGAGCAGCTGATCGCGCGGCGCAAGGACCTCGAGGACGCGCCGATCCCGTCGGGCGCGGCGAGCGCGGCGGTCGGGTTGGCGCGGTTGGCGCAGCTGGCGGGCAACGAAGAGTACGAGCGTCACGCCGTCTCCGTGCTGCGCCTGCTGCACGAGATCGCGCCGCGCCACCCGCAGGCGTTCGGGCACGTGCTGCAGGCGATCCACTGGCACCTCTCCCCCGCGCGCGCGATCGCGTGCGCGGTGCCCGGCTCGGCTACCGTCAGCGCAGAGCCCAGGCTGCCGCTCGCCAACGGGTAGGATCGCGCCGAGGCGACCCAGCGGGCGCCCGAACACGAGCGAGGAGGTTTCCAGTGGTCTGCGCATTGACCGTCCGCAAGCTGCGACCAGGCAGCTTCGAGGAGTTCCACGAGGCATTCATGCAGCCCGTTCGCGCCGGGCGGATGCCCGACGGATGGCGGCGCTTCAACATGCTCCGAGGCGCCGAGAACCCCGACGAGGTGATCTGCCTCGGCCTGTTCGACGGCACCGTCGAGGAGCTGCGCGCGAACGCGGCGCTCGTCGGCTACGAGGAGCAGCAGGCGGCGATCGCCCCGCACGTCGAGTCGGTCGGCGTCGACGGCGTCTTCGAGGTGATCGAGGACGTGGCGCCGTAAGCGACCCACGGCGCGGGCGACCCGTGCCGCAGGTCCCGCTCGGCGGCGCCGCTCCCACGGTGCTGCAAGGCCGCCCCACGTCGGCACGAGACGAACCTCCTGCTTACGGCCGGCTCGCACGGCTGTCTCGCTCGCGCCTGCTGGCGTCAGGCGGCCTTGATGCGCTCGCGCGTGGCGGCCTTCAGGATCTTCTGATCGAACGACGAGACCGCCGAACTCGTGTGCTTCGCGGTCGCGAGGCAGTAGGCGTCGGGGAGACTGATCGGGTGCCGTCCTCGCAGGCGCGCCGCCTCGACCCCGATCGCCTCGTTCGGCTGGTGCACGGTGACACCGAGGGCGGCGATCGCCTCCCGGGCGGCGGCGAGCTTCGACACATCTGCCGACGGAGCGATCAGCACCTCGGTCAGGTTCACGACGCTGACAGCGCAAGCGTCTTGGTCGTCGCGCCACTTGGTGAACAGCGCGCGAGCGCGATGATGATGCGGGTCGCTGCCGTCAAGCGCTCCGATCAGGACGTCCGCGTCGAGGAGCAGCTTCACCGCAGCTCATCTTCGGCGTCGAGCTGCTCGAGATAGCCGGCAGGGTAGGTGTCCGTCAGCGTCCCGAACGCATCCTCGAAGGTCGTGGTCGTGCGGCGGATCCGCAGCTCCCCGTCGCCCGCCGGCTCGACGGTGACTCGCTCGCCGGCGTGCAGCCCGACCTCGTCGAGCGCCGCGACGGGGATCGTGATCTGGTTCTTGGTCGAGATTCGCGCGATGGCTTTACTCTAGCAGTAAAGGCCCTTTGGTCCAGCGCCCGGGGAGACCTGCTCCCGCGGGGCCCGCGCATCCCAACACACCCGACTGCCGCCCTCCAAAGCGCGGAGAGGAGGCGCACCCCGCGTAGCCCCTGGCTAAACGTGAGCTAAACGCGCCCTTGCCGGCAGCGCCGGAGCCGGGCGGCGCGAGGACGCTCGATCGGGTCCTACAGGATCGACAGGTAGCGGTCGCGCTCCCACTGCGTGACCTGCACGCGGTAGTCGTCCCACTCCTGGCGCTTGATCTCGACGTAGCGGTTGAACATGTGCTCGCCGAGCGTGCGCAGCACGAGCTCCGACTGCGCCGTCAGCTCGATCGCCTCGCCGAGGCTCTCCGGCAGCTGCTCGACGCCGAGGCGTCGGCGTTCCTCGCTGGAGAGGTGATAGAGGTTCTTCTCCATCGGCTCGGGCAGCTCGTAGCCCTTCTCGATGCCCTCCAAGCCGGCCTGCAGCAGCACGGCGAACGTCAGGTACGGGTTGCACGCCGGATCGGGGCAGCGCAGCTCCATCCGCGTCGCCTTCTCGCTGCCCGGGTGATACAGCGGCACACGCACGAGCGCCGAGCGGTTGCGGCGCGACCACGCGACGTAGACCGGCGCCTCGAAGCCCGGCACGAGGCGCTTGTACGAGTTGACCCACTGCGCGAAGATCGAGCACACCTCCCGCGAATGCTTGAGCTGGCCGGCGATGAACGCCTTGCCGACGTCCGACAGGAAGTACTGGTCGTCAGGATCGAAGAACGCGTTCTTGCCGTCGCTGAACAGCGACTGATGCGTGTGCATGCCCGAGCCGTTCTCGCCGAACAGCGGCTTCGGCATGAACGTCGCGTGCCAGCCGTACTTCATCGCGTACTCCTTGACCGTGATGCGGTACGTCATGCAGTCGTCGGCCATCTTCAACGCATCCGCATAGCGCATGTCGATCTCGTGCTGAGACGGGCCGACCTCGTGGTGGGTGTACTCGACGTGGATGCCCAACTGCTCGAGCGCCAGCACCGTCTCGCGGCGCACGTCCGAGCCGGCGTCGAGCGTCGTCAGGTCGAAGTAGCCACCTTCGTCGAGCACTTCGGTCGAGCGCGAGTCTTTGAACAGGAAGTACTCCAGCTCCGGGCCGACGTTGAACACGTCGAAGCCCATCGACCGCGCGCGCTCCAGCGCGCGCCGCAGGACGTGGCGAGGGTCGCCCTCGTACGGCGTGCGCTCGGGCGTGACGATGTCGCAGAACATCCGCCCTACGCCCTGCTCCTCCGGCCGCCAAGGCAGCACCGCGAACGTCGCCGGGTCGGGCATCGCGATCATGTCCGACTCCTCGATCGCGTTGAAGCCGGTGATCGACGAGCCGTCGAAGCCCATGCCAGACTCGAACGCGTCGTCGAGCTCGTCGACGTTGATCGAGAACGACTTCAGCTGACCGAGCACGTCGGTGAACCAGAAGCGGATGAAGCGAATCTCGCGCTCGGCGACGATCGCCTTGACGTCGTCCGCGGTTTTCAGCGAGTCGGGCATCGAAGCTTGACCTTATCGACGGCCCCGCCGCGTCGGTATCGACGGCTGGCTAAACCGTCCTCGGCGGCCGAGCCGCCCGCGAACGGCTAGTGCCCTGCCACCGCTGCCACGAAATTCGCGACGTCTTCGGCTTCCTTGCCCTGGTAGAGCAACGCCGGCATCTGCCCGAGCCCGCGCGCGCGGCCTTCTTCGATCGCGTTCGCGACCAGCGCCTTGCGCCCGGCCGGCGTCGAGATGTCGACGCCGACGCGGATGTCGAGGTTCGGGCCGATCTGGCCGACCGACTTCGTCGCCGCGAGCGTGTGGCAGACGCCGCACGTGTGCTCGAACAGTTCGCGGCCCTTCTGCTCGCCCGCGTTCAGGCGCACGCCGCCCGGCCCGGCGCTCGCCTTGTCGTTGCCGTTGAACGCGAGCACGAGCGCCGGCACGGCGAGCCCGAACGCGAACATCGTCGCGACGCCGAGCGTGACCAGCCGGCGGCTCGCCTTCGATTCGGTATGCAGCGCCTGACGCGCGCCACGCGGCCCGCCGCGCATCGCGACGAAGAACGTTCCGAGCCCGAGCAGCGCCCAGGCGAGCACGATCACGATCACCATCAGCGCGAGAACATATCGCCTTTATCCCTGCGCAAGGTACGGCGCTATCGTGGATGGCGGTCCACAAAGGAGCTCGCGCAGAAAATGGACGCC
>Ga0210386_10002203_pt1 | contig 16947 bp, 13 predicted proteins | sample IncBWH32OmetaG_FD_160091 | JGI IMG/M metagenome (GOLD analysis project Ga0210386, IMG submission 160091) | Forest soil microbial communities from Barre Woods Harvard Forest LTER site, Petersham, Massachusetts, United States - Inc-BW-H-32-O ... | reverse complement strand
TCCACTTTTTTTTCTAGCTTGCAAATCGTTATCATTGCAGCCCATAAATCATCACCTGGATGAGTCGTGATACGACGTTGAACCGGATTATGATGGTTCATACATATTTTAAGAATATCTAAGGAACGATAATCTTGATAAGTGACTTCTGCAAAGGCACGTTTATTAATTTTTTCAAGAGTGTCAAAATCTATAATTTTTGCTCCAATCACTTTGCCTTCCTCATTTCTTACTACAACCTCATTATTTGACTTCAAGTCTCTATGAACAAATCCATGCGAATGAATGCAAGCGAGACCTGCTATCGAGCTTTTATGAATTTGAAAGCGTTCCTTTTGGCTCAATTTGTTGATCTTAAGCTCTAATAAATTTTCTCCACCCAACTCTGAAACCTGTAAACCTTCTTCACTTCCTTTTAATCGACTAATTGCAAATCGTAAGGGATCGTCTTTTATTGCTTCATTAAATTCTTGAATCAAACGCATGCTATTAAAATCATTTACACTTACTTTTTTTTCAGTAATAGCTCTTGCTGTTCCTTTACGGCTAAAGCCAAGGTGCAATGTATTATTTGTCCCTTCACCTAACACCTTGTCGCATATAATATAAAATTTATCCCTTGCACGTTGTTTATCCAAACCTATTCTTTCAACCCAAATCTCTTCCGACTTTACAAGCTTGATAAATAATCGTCTTCCGGACGCCATATCCCCATTTCCAAAGGAAGTGCCTAAATAAGTATATATTTTCTCTAATGCTAACTTGGTTATTTGATATTCCTCTAATTTAATTTGAATAGACTTTGCATTAACATAAGGCAATGAATCTTTTAAATTGAAATATGGCCGAAGAATGCTGCTCTCCCCTAAATACCCTTCCATTGGGGTAACAGAAGAATCCGTACTAGAAGAACAAGCTGACATAAAAACTCCGATAATTTATTATTTATTTAATTTACAATTTAAATAACATTATACAAAATTTTAAATAAAATAACAACAATTATTAAAGTAAATGTTTAATTGAAACGTCAAATTTCAGGTAATTATAATCTATTGATTACAAAAAAAGGGGGAGAGAGGGCGATTCAATGAAGGAGCGTATATTTATGAACACAGAGGACTTAGGAAGAAATTAAGTACTGACAAATTCAAAGAGGATCGTTCAAATCAACTATATATTTTTTTAACCAAGACCCCCTACTACTAGGAGGTCTTGCGAAGACATTAATTTAATAACTCAAGAACTCAGTCCAGGCTGTGGATTAGGATCCGATCCTTGCGAAGAAGACTCTTTGGCTGGAAGAGGCGGCGGTGGTGGCGGCTTAATCATTTGCAAATCATCTGCGGCCTTTAGACGACCCCGCTTTGTATCAGGATTCCAGGTACCTGCCATGATATCTTTCACATCTGTGGCATCTAACGTTTCAAATTCCATTAGCATGTCTGTCATCAATTGAACTTTATCTCGATTCTCTTCCAAAATAATCAAAGCTTTTTTGAGCGCTTCATCGATCAAAGAACGAACTTCTTTATCAATCGCTCTAGCAGTCTCATCGGAATAGCTTTTTTCCTGATAACTTTGCATCCCTAAATACTGTCCTGATTCTGTTTTCTCATCATAAGAGACCGTGCCCAGTGTATCACTCATACCCCATTCGCACACCATCGCACGGGCCATTTTTGTGGCCTGCATGATATCGTGCTGGGCACCAGAAGACATGTCTTGCACAAAAATCTCTTCCGCAGCTCTTCCGCCCATCAATACGATTAACTGATCCAATACTTCTTTTTTCCAATAGCTCAGTCGATTTTTTTGAGGCATAAAATGCGTGGCGCCAAGAGAAAATCCTCGAGGAATGATCGTGACTTTATCGACAGGATCACTATGTTTCACAATAAGACCAGTAATCGCATGGCCCGATTCATGAAAAGCAGTCGTGAGTTTTTCTTTTTCATCCATTTCTAAACTGCGTCGCTCTTTACCATAACGCACTTTATCACAAGCTTCTTTTGCCTCTGAAGAGGTCACAGCGGAACGTCCTTTGCGCGCTGCCAAGAGGGCTGCTTCATTTAAGACATTTTCCAAATCCGCTCCAGACCCGCCAGGAGTCGAACGCGCAATGTCCATCAAATCGACAGAAGCATCGATTTTTATTTTTCGTGCATGGACTTTAAGGATTTCATAACGACCTTTAATATCAGGAAGATCGAGCACTACTCTTCGATCAAATCGACCTGGGCGCAATAAAGCTCGGTCAAGAATGTCAGGACGGTTCGTTGCCGCAACCAAAATGACCCCTTCCTTCGTCTCAAAACCATCCATTTCGACAAGAAGCTGATTCAATGTTTGCTCCCGCTCATCGTGGCCTCCGCCAATCCCAGCGCCTCGATGACGCCCTACCGCATCAATTTCATCCATGAAAATGATACAAGGTGCATTTTTCTTTGCTTGATCGAACATATCGCGGATCCGGCTTGCTCCCACCCCTACAAACATTTCTACAAAATCAGAACCAGCAATCGAGAAAAAAGGACGATCCGCTTCGCCGGCAACCGCTTTTGCAATCAGTGTTTTTCCTGTACCTGGAGGACCTACCAGCAATACTCCTTTCGGAATACGCGCACCAAGCGCAGTAAACTTAGCGGGATCTTTTAAAAAATCAACAATCTCTCTTAGTTCTTCTTTCGCTTCATCCGCTCCAGCGACGTCTTTAAAAGTTACCTTATTGGTATCTTTCATCATCAATTTGGCAGGAGATTTTCCAAAATTCATTGCGGAAGAACCGACGCCTTTCATCTGCCTTGAAAAAATGAAATAGAGAAACAAAATCACAAGAAGCACAGGAAGAATCGTCAATACATAACTAAAATAATTAAGAGGCGGCTCTTGGCTCTTAAATGTCCTTTCCAATACCGTATTGCGGGCTTGATCAGGAGCTCGATAAACAAGACCTTTGTTCTGATCGAAACTTTCCCATTCCTGTTTGGCCAAAGCAAACCAACGGCCATAAGCATCCATATCTTGTTTTTCTAGCGCGCGGGTGGACAATTCCTGATTGTTAAAATACCAAATCACTGACGCGACTTTTTGCCTAGATTTGTCTAGAAGAGCTTGATTTTTTTCCAGCTCCTGTTCTACTTGGCCATATTGTTTAATATTCTCAACATAGTTGCGAACACTACGCAAAACGCCTAAACGAACGCCGGTTTCTTCTTTATTCAACTCGGCTACTAAGGCAGTCAATTGAGCCAAGGCCTTGCGGTACAGATTTATTTGCTGATCAACAGTCTGATCAGGAGCCGCTTGCAGTTCGGTATCCAAGATTTTTAGTTCTGATTTTAGAGACTCACTTCCAATTCCTAAAGCGGGAGAGCGGAAAAAAGACACAAGGGTTCGGAGTTGCTTGCCTACTTCATCAACGCTTTCCAAAGTAGGTCCTTGCTGCGCAATATGAAACATTTTTTGCGCCATCGGCAAAGTGACGAGATCGCGATCAGTCAATGTCTTAATCACAATCGAACTATCCCGGTCAGGCGTATCATAGACAGCCCCAACAACCGTATAACCTGAGCGAGGTAGGGTCAAACCGCTGAGCTGAAGGAAAAGATCCGCGGCATCCCGCACGTTTTTCTGTAAATTATCTAAATCGCTTGTAAGGCGGGATATGTTCCCTGTCAACTCATGGTTGCTATTTAATAATTCCAAATAACGATACCGGTCGATGCTTTCTGCATCCAAACGATCCCGAAATTTTCCACTGAATGTGACCAGATTGTCGTTTTGAGCGATTTTCCGATTATCCCCAGGAACCGTCAGGTCCAAATTAATCAAATGTTCCACCTGATGGCTAAAAGAGACTTTCGCTTCCTTATCTGAGTTAAAAGCCTGAATACCAAGGATAATCAAGATTACCGCTAACAAAATTAGCAGAAATCCCCCTGGAAAACTCTTCTTCGCATCTGGTTTCATTCGTCTGCCGCCTTTACGTATCTAATTTGAATTCTTTAGGTTAGATTATAATTGCATCGGATCAATTAAAACATCTTTGTCCCATAAAAGTAAAGCTTCATCAAGCCAAAAATCAGCTCATAGCAAAAAAAATATAAATTGTCTCGACTTCCGAAATAAAAAAATTTATTTCTTTAAGGAAGAGCCAGTTGGAACATAAAAAAAATGAATCCGATATTTTTCATTTCCAGGGATTTTTTGGCCACTTAAAAAATCTCCAGCCCATTTTCCTTCTTGGTAAATCGCGGGAAGATGCGGGCGTAAAAAAGCCGGGACTTTTTTTTCATTCAACATTTTTCGAAAAGCTCCCAAGTTAGGGGGAAGGGCGATCTGGTACATTCCTTCGGGCACACTCAAAGAAAAAGTTCCAAGCCACACATGGCGCCAATCAGAAGCGGACTGCACATCATTTCCAGAAGATACGATCTCGATGCGCCAATCCCCCGAATAGAAAACCCCTTCTTTGACCGAAACTGGCTCTAAAAAACGAGGCTGCGGCTGCGATAAACAAAAAAACCAGCCTCTATCTGCAACCATAATAGAGCCTACCTTTCGATTGGGTTGCCGTTCAAGCAATGCTTTGACCAAATCATCAAGCAATGAACGATGACAAAAAATCCCCATCCTTTGTAATAGGTGTCTTAATTCTATTGGCTCTAAAATACAAGGAGGCAGACACAGTCCCCAAGGGCCGCGCATGACAAGTTGGAAAGCCTCATTGGTCCTTCGATTTAAATAATCATTTAATTCATGAGCCCTCTTTCCAAGTAGTGAAAGATTCCCCGCCACCTCCTTGCCAAAAAGAGCGCTCAAATGGGGAAAAATCTGGGTTCTCATGCGAGCCCTTAAATAAGCAGGATCAAAGTTCGTTGCGTCCTGAATCGACTCTAATTTTTTATTTTCCAAATAAGTTGAAATTTCTTTGCGATTCACTTCAAGCAAAGGCCGCCATAGGATCAGTTCTTTCATTGCAAAGACAGGCTTCATGCCTCCCAAATGCGCTAAATGAGCGCCCTCTAATACTCTTTTTAACGTTGTTTCCGCCTCATCATCGGCATGATGAGCCAGTAAAAGAGCTTGAAAAGGGATTTTTTTTTGCAAAGAGGCAAAAAATTCCAACCGTTTTTCTCGAGCTGCTACTTCACGGCGGTCCGGTAATAAGCGAATTGTGTGGAAAGGAAGACCGAGTCTTTCAGCTTCTTGGCTTAGATGGAGAGCTTCTTGAAGGCTTTCTTCGCGCCAACCATGGTCCACATGAGCCAAGTGAGGAAGTATGCCATATTCTAATAGTGAATAAAGCAAAGCCTTTGAATCATTGCCCCCTGAATACCCAAGGAGTAATGGACTTTTTTGATCCCAATGTTCTTTTAAAAATTTTTTTACCGCATCCATGGAAATGATTATAAGAAAAGTTCTCTCTTAAAACAACTTTCTTGCTGCAGCAAAGCGTCGATCGTTAAAAACCGACGCCAAAACTTCTCTTTTATGCGTACATCTGCTCAATAAGTCCTACATACCGCTTAGTAACTTCAGAACGGCGAACTTTAAGAGTGGCTGTCATGAGTCCATTAGCCACGGTAAAGTCCTCTGGCAGAATCTTAAATTTTGCAACACGCTGTGCTTGAGAGTCTGCTTGTTTATTGGCTCGTGCGAGTCCTTCTTCCATGTAAGTGTGAAGCGCTTGATCATTAGCCGCCCCTTCCACGGTTGTGGCATTTGAACCAATTTTTTGGAGCAATTCCAAAACCTCTTGATTCAATTTATTTGTTGGACTTCCACTTGAATCGAGCTCAGTTTTAAGCGTAAACAAGCAAGTTAAAAAATTTTTTCCATCTCCAACGACAAGAGCTTGTGAAATCATTGGCAGTTCTTGCTGGAGTCTTTGCTCAATACGGATAGGGGGAATATTTTCTCCACCTGAGGTCTTGATCAACTCCTTTAGTCTTCCAGTGATAGCCAAAGAGCCTTGATCATTCAATTTTCCTAAATCACCAGTGCGGAGAAATCCTTGATCATCAACGGTCTCTTTTGTTGCTTCAGGATTATTCCAATACTCTTTGAAAACATGCCGTCCTTTGACAAAAATTTCACCTTCTTTGCCGGTGGTAATTTCGGTGCCTGGAAGCGGTTTTCCCTCATAAGTGATAAAGCCGCTTGATTCACTCATGCCATAAATATTAATGATACGGATATTCAATCCAGCAAAGAAATCCGTAACTTTTGGATCAAGTACGCCAGCGCCACTTGCAGCAATTTTGCATATATCAAGTCCTAAAGCTTCTTTAACGCGAGAAAAAAGAAGTGTATCAAATGTCCAAAGAGCAATCTTACTTACTTCCGTTGTTAGCTCATCTAAATAACCTATTTCTGAAGGCTCCTTTGCTTCAATATACTGCAAATGCTGAACAGATCGTAGTCCAATATAAGTAGACACACCAAACAATATTTTTCTAAACTGAGAAGCGGAGCTTAATTTAGACTCAATCACTTCCTTAAATTTTTCCCATACACGGGGAACAGCAAGAAAATAACTAGGACGCGTATTGACAATGTGCTGTTTTAAATTAGTGCCTTTCAAAGCGTCGTTAGGAGCGATATCGACACCATAGCCATGAGTCAAAGGGGCGATGCAGTCTAATTGCTGGGCCGCTATATGACTTAAAGGCAAATAACTCAAGCCATGGTGAGTATGATCCAATGAAAACACATCCCCTGCTGAACGAGCAACGTAGGTAAGATTGTCGTGGGTAAGAGCCGCCGCTTTAGGCATACCTGTCGTACCGCTGGTATAGATAAGTGAACAAACTTGATCAGGTTTTTGTTTTGCAATTCTTCTATCTACTTTCTCATTCGTCTCTACAGCGCTCGGCCCGAACATCTAAAAGAGACAATTGCAGGGTCTCCTGAAAAAAAATCGTGGTTATCGACGAGGTACAAAAAGTTCCTGATATTTTGTCTGTGGCTCATTCTCTAATCGAAGAAAAGCGGGGAATTCAGTTTATTTTAACGGGGTCTAGTACTCGTAAATTAAGACGAGTGGGTGTTGATTTGTTAGCCGGAAGAGCTTTGTTAAAGCACATGCCTCCATTTTTTGCAGCTGAATTAGGAAATGGGTTTAATTTGCAAGAAGCTCTAGATTTGGGACTTTTGCCTTTGGTACGCGGTGCAGATAGCCCGCAAGAAACATTGAAAACATATGTTGGAATGTATTTAAAAGAAGAAGTTCAAGCAGAAGGCTTAGTCCGCCAAGTTGGCGATTTTGCCCGGTTTTTAGAAGTCATTAGTTTTTCTTATGCTGCAGAACTCGTTCTCTCGAATATTTCTCGAGAATGCAATATTTCTCGAAAAACGATCGAGAATTACGTACATATCCTGCAGGATCTTTTACTTGGATACACCTTATCAGTGTTTACCAAAACAGATTCAAGGAGCTGCATTAGAAGGATTAGTCTGCCAGCATTTAAAAGCTTGGGTAGATGCGCAGACAGAACATTATGAATTGGCCTTTTGGCGCACTCGATCAAAAGTAGAAGTTGATTTTATTGTGTATGGCCCAAATACATTTTTAGCAATTGAAGTAAAACATGCGGAAACAATTCATCCACATGACCTAAAAGGATTGGAAGCATTTAAAGAAGACTATCCTGAATGTACGCCCCTATTACTCTATCGAGGCAAAACGAGATACGAGAAAAAAGGAATTTTGTGCTTGCCCTGCGAAGAATTTCTTTTGACTGTCCATCCCGATCAACCTCTTTTTAAAGAAAATATCAGTTTTTGAATCATCAAAAAAACAGCTTTAATCATTATATCTGAACCCCATCAAGCTATCAGCGGGGTCTTGATCCTTTAAAGTTAATCTTACAAAATCATGTATATGAAATTCTTCACTAAAATTTTCGCGAGGAAGCATATCAGAATTAAAGGCACATATATATTGAAAATCATTTTGTCTTGCTTTTTTGTTCGCGTGCTCAAGAGCTAAGGCAATTTGTCGAGAGTCAACCCCATCAAAAATTGTGCTATCGTGAATTAGAAAATTAATCTTATTCTTTGAAGAAAAAAGATCAACAAGCATCAGATCATAGCAAAAAATTTTCATTTTCCCTACGCCTTCACTATTGCTCCTGGGGATTTGAACATTGAAAGTATACCCAGTATCAGAAATGTTAATAATCAAATTTCCTGATTCGTTATATAAAGCTTGAGAGTTTTCGTTAAATCCAACAACCGCTTTTGTCCAATTGGGCCTTGACAATTCGTAATCGCACTGCAATTTGGTTTCTAGTTCAATTTTTCTGGCTTTTATTTCTTTCCGTCGTTCAGATAGCTGCTTTATTTCTTGTATTTTCAATTTTATATGTTCTAGCTTTTGTTGTTTTTGAGTAAGAATCCCTTGAAGTATCATAAATTCTTCAAGCGCTCCATGCGATTTTAAAATTTGCATAATGTCCGAACGATCTTTAGTATAATTTTCAAGTTGTTTTTCATTCGAATTTATCTGATTTTTTATTTCTGTTATTTCTGACGTTAAAAATATTTTTCTATTCTTAATAATTGTTGAATGAAAATTATTGGCTTCTTCTAGAGTTTTTTTTAATTGATCTCCAAAACACACACCCGCTTCAGCGTATAATTTTTCAAGCGCAAACATTTCCGGAGGACGTTCCGATTTCGAAGATTCTTCATATTTTTCTAGTTTACGACGAAGCATCAAATTATTATTCAAGAGAGTTTGTATGTTCTTTGACAATAAATTTGCTTTCGCTTGAAATTCTTGATATTGAGGTAAAACTTGAAAAGAAGAGAGAGTTGATTTCTCTTTTTCGATGAGATGTTCTAGTCGAATACGTTCAGCTTCTAATTCTCCTTGCGATGAAGCAAATCCAACAGCGATTGATTTATTTAAGGAATTAATCACATTGCTACATACTTTAATTTCTTCCGCTGCAGATACATATTTCCAATTTAATCCTACAAAGAAAGCATTATGCATCTGAATGTTCCCCGATTTTTGGCTTTTAAAATGCCTAAATGGATCTAAGTAAGCATCAGCTCCTCTTCTTGAAAAATACGAAAAAAGACTTCTAAAGGTTGGCGCATATTTATCTTTTTCATCTTTTTCAAGATCATAAAGACAAATTCCCAACAGTCTTTTCCAATCCTCAATTTTATAATAAAGCTGCTGACCATCATTCTCACTTTCAATTGGCAGATTTTTGTGATCTCCCGTAACAACAATTATATTTGGAGTGCTGATTGATCGAGAAGCCGTAATTTTTTTCCCAATAAGATCGAGTTCAATAAAAAATATCCAATCTTTTATTTTTTCGAGAGGGAAGAAGCATTTATCAATTTCCCCTCCTAAACAAAAATGGATTATGTTAATAAGGGTAGTTTTTCCTAGGCCATTTCTGGAGTCTTTTTTATCTGATTCTTGTTTTGTATCAGCGAGAATCAAATTCAATCCAAAAGAAAAATCCACCGATTTAAAACAACTTTTGTTTGCGTAAACTTTATGAATCATTAGGCTTCTCTTGAAATCTCATTATTTTTAATATTCACTAATCCCATCATAAAAAGCAGATCTAGACCAAGAATAAATTGTTCGAAATTTCCAATATTGTTATGAACTTTAGCTTTTTCCCACAGAGTTGAAAGAAACATTGCGGAAGAAAGTTCATTTAATAAAATCGCTCCAATTCCAATCAACGCGTCTTCTTCTCTTGTATATTTATTTGGTAAAATCATCTTTCAAAAATCTCGCAAAGTTCAAACAAGTGGCATAATATTGCTAAGTTCGCTGACTGTTGCGCAAAGTCAGCAGTCCTTGAGGGTAGAAGGTTTTGTAAAGCCATAAAAAGAGCATCTCCACTCATTTCGTTTTTGAATTTAAGGTATTTTTCCTTGAATCCATTTTTAAGTCTCTGAGGAAAATCTGGATCTAATTTTGCATGTCCTGAGAGGTATCTGCTTACCTCAGCGCTGCGACTCAATCCCATTGATATTAAAGATCGAACCACAGGACTTAAGTTGTTTTTCTTAATTTTTTCTTCGGGACTAATAAGTTGAAAATCAACGGTGGTTATATGAGTTCCTGAAGCGATGGCTTTACATGCGATTTCTAGTTCTGCGAAAGTAATTTCTGACATACTGTTATCAAGCTGCTCATTGATCCATTTTTCATGCTGTGCTTTTATTTCACGAAGCATTGGGGTTGTATACTTGACCTCTTGAATATCTATCTGGTCATGGCACGTTGGACATACCAAAATCCAATTTTCATAAGTATCTAATTTGTGTTTTGGATAATTTGGATCACTTCTAGGCCCAAGAGAGCTGTGGGCAATAATATGACCAATTTTCCCCAACTGCTTTGTTTTTTCATTTTCTAAAGGCTCGAGAACAAGAAGCTTTCGACAATTTTCAAAGTTGCAACGAGCAGAAGATTTTCCATATAATATTTTAAGATCGGATAAAGGATATTTTCTAGTCATTATTCATTCCATTTCTAGAGGCAGAAAAATTTCTCAGATTAGACGAACAAATTTTTAAAGTATTTTAACTAATCTATAGTATATACGGAGCGAAAGGTTTTTGACTATGCCTCTTCTTCGGCGTTATTTACTATAATTTTTTTTCAGCTTCTTCATCCGAGAGGATTTGAGGGAAATATTTCGCTTGGATCTCGGCAATTTTTGAATCGAAAAGATGTTCCAATGTTTTTATGTAATGAACACCGACATATTCGATTGAGAGATCAGAGAGCTGCGCTTCCATATTTTCCAAATGATGCAAGCGGTCATCGACAAAAACGACTTTGGTTGGATGTTCAGAAAGACCAGCAAACCATTTTCGGACAGCATGTCCCTTACCGTTGGATTCGACAAACCAGACGCCGTTTTCATATAGATGCCAATATGGCAGCTCTGCGGAAACTGTGGAAGGAGAAGAGGTAGTGAAATCTAGATTCAAGGATCGGAGCTGCCTTTGAGTAATAAGATTTGTTTGAGGCCCTCTAGCGGTGAGTCCTAGCGTATAGGCAGCCATTTGTTGGATTTGACTCACAATGCCAGGAATTAGAGGATCCATAAGGCGTATTGGACATTTTTCTTGCACTTCATTCCAATGGGCGCGACATATCTCATGAGCCTGTTCCTCTTCCATCCCCTGCTGCCTGAGCTTTGTAAATTGTACAAAATAGTAGTCCGACCTCCCAAGCTGCATCTGCGACGTAATGAGAGTATCGTCGATATCAAAAAACACCCAGGTATTGAAATCGACATGAGACAGCACCTCGCTCATCTGATTCGTTTGAACGATAAGGGCCTGAAGAAAAATCGGCAGAAATATTCCGCTAAAAAAGCATCGCAGATTCAATTTAATACTTATCATGCAGTATTGTTATAGTATATATTTTCCTAGGAAAAAAAACTAGTTAATGATTGACCTTCTCTGTAGGATTTAACTATCGGTAAATTTAATTCAAAAGTTTCATCGACTGAAGCGGTAACCTCATTAGAGTACGCATAAATATAATTCACAATTTTCTTTGAGTGAAGCAGTAATCTTATGAGCATTCGCATTTAGAAGAGGGATTAGTTTGGACTGCTTATTCAATTCTATAATAGGGGTTTTTGCCGATTGGAGAAGCTCCATTCTTTCAGAGGCAGAAGAAATTTGGTCTTTTATAGAAATGTTTCGAGCACGGAATGCTTTCCCTCCATGTGTATTTCTATGTGACAAACTTTGATTTAAATGGCCTATCTGGCTTCTTACCTTTTCGATTTTCTTATTAATATCACATGCAAACAGAACTTTATCAGAACGAGGTAAGATAACTCCATTCATTAAAGAGTCGGGCATTGTGTAGGGTAAAATTTTGGATGTATTGTTAAGCATAGTAGCCTCTTGTTTTAGAGGGCAAAGTTTTATCACATCTCCCATTTAATATCGATAGTAATTAATCGATTTTTTGGAGGTTTTGATGGGGACTTACTCAGGACAAACTTGGATTATTCTATCTTATAGTATACACTGAGCGAAAGGTTTTCGAATATGCCTCTTCTTTGGCGTTATTTACTACAAAGTTATTTGCGCGTTTTTTTTCTGTCTGTCGGCTCTTTCATCGGAGTCCTTTTTGTCTTGAAATGCAAAGATATCGCTCGCTTTGCAGCTCTTAGCTCTGATTTTGCAAAGACCGGACAATTTATTTTATATCAATTTCCCCACATTCTACCCATTGCAATTCCCATTTCAGCGCTCATTGCATCTCTTCTTTTGTTCCAACGGCTAAGCCGAAGCCATGAACTTACTGCCTTAAGAGCCTCTGGGATCAGTTTACGCAGCATAACCGCTCCCCTTCTGTTTGCCGGAGCCTTTTTGTCTCTTGTGAACTTTTCCATCTGCGCAGAACTCTCTCCTTACTGCCGAAGAGAAGCGAGAACTCTTTTATATCGAAAAACATCCAATAATCCCTTAGTTCTCCTTCAGAGACAACAATTAGTAAAAATAAAAAATGCCTACTTGAATATGAAAATGAAAAATGAGGGGCAAATCGCCAAAGACCTCATCCTTATTGCCTACAATGAAAGCAACGAACGGCTAAATCTCATTAACATCAAAAAATTAAAAATCGAAGGCGACACGTTATTAGGAAATGAAGCAGCTCTCATTTCTCATTTACAGAATAATCAACCAGAATCTTTTGATCCGACCATTTTAGAAAACCAATATACTATGTCCACTTCTGCCCCTATTTTGTCGAATGTGCTGAAAAAAAAACGCCCTAATATTGAAACCAATTCTCTCAACATCCGTCATCTAAAGATCCAAATGAATCAAACAAGTAAAAAATCAAACCTCGCCTTTATTGAACTGCTTCGACGTTATTCCTTGAGTGCGGCCGTGTTTAGCTTGACCCTTTTGGGATGCGCTTTTGGAATTGAAGCAGGGCGAAACCCTAGTAAAAAACAATTGTTTTATGCTCTTGGATTGACTCTTCTAGTGTTCATTAGCTATTTGCTGGGGAAAAGCTTAAAATCTACACCTATCATAGCCTTTCTTGCCCTATTACTCCCTCATCCTCTTCTTTGGATTGCTAGTATTTTTCGCTTTCGATCTCTTGCCAAAGGAACGTTATGAAAATCTGGTACCGTTATCTTTTTTTCCGACTCATTAAATCTTTTCTTTTCATACTCGCCTCAATTTTTATCGTTTTTGTCATTCTTGATTTGGCGACCAAAGGCGGAAAATTATTCGGACCAAAATTCTTGCCCAGCTATGAAACATTTTTTTTTTACTGCTACCAATTTTCAAACTATTTACATTTATTTTTTCCCTTCTCTTTGATTCTTGCCTCCATTCAAGTTCTTCTCGATCTAAATGCTCATCACGAACTCACAGCTCTTCAAATGGGAGGGATTTCTAAAAAAAAACTACTCAGCCCTTTTTTTATTTTAGCTTCTATTCTTTTTTTTCTTTCTTTAGCCAATCAACAATGGGTTGTGCCTAAAGCACTCTCAGCTGCCGAAGCATACGTCAAAGCCTATGCACGCCATAAAAAACGACCCCCTCGAGAGCATGTCCATGCCATTACTCTGAGCGATGGATCTGAAATGGTCTATCAAAAATTCGATGAACAAAAAAAAGAATTATTCGATGTATTTTGGATTGAAAATCTGTCTACCATTTGGCACATGAAATTTTTCCAAGTGTCTCCTCCCGTAGGACGTTTTGTAGATTGTTTTCAACGAGGAACAACGCAATTAGAAAAAATCAAAAGTTTTGACCTTCTTTCTTTCCCTCAAATTACGCTCGATGAATCCCTTGCGTTTCAACCCTTTATTCCCTATGAACAAAGAACACTCACGCAACTAGCTTTCCAAGCTTTTAAAGCAAAAAATGAAAGACAACCTCTCTTATCTCACCTATTATATAAATTGATCTATTCCCTTCTTTTATTTTTATCTATTATGGCCATTGCGCCCATTTGCTTTTCTTTCTCTCGCAATAAATCTTCCTTCCAAATTGTAGCCTGCACCCTTTTTGTTTTTTTAGCCTGCACCATGCTGCTAGATGGATTGCTTATTTTAGGAGAAAATCAAGTCCTTCCCGCTTTTGCAGCTTTTGGTATTTTTATTGTTCCACTTTTTGGATGGATCTATCGCTCATTTATACCTTTCGTAACACAAAAATCCATTTTTGGGACGCAGTCCCAAACCCTGTCAAAGGACTGTCGTCCTTTGAAATCCTAATGATTTAAATAACGATTCTATCTTTTCTCATTCATGAGAAAAGATAGAATCCGTTGGAATAAAATTAAAAAAATAACAGGATTTCAAAGGACGACAGTCCTTTGACAGGGCTTGGGACAGCGTCCCAAAAGTCGATTCTTGAATCACGTTCGATATAAGAAGCTTTGTTGAGAATTGTTTTTTCAGTACACTCACAAAAAAGGAACTGTTTAATGGCAAAGCCTCATCCTCTATTTGTAGAATTAAAAGAGCATTCAAAAAAAATACATACCTTTGGTTCTATTTTGGGATTATTACATTGGGATTTAGAAACAAATATGCCATCTGGCGGCATTGCTCCCCGCACAGAGCAAATCGCTTTGCTCTCCAGCCTGATTCACGAAGAAAAAACAAACAAACAATTTCGTTCTCGCTTAGAAAAATTGATCCATCTTGGCACTGGAAACCCCAAGGTTAAACATCTGACAAAACAACAATTAATTTGCTTAAGAGAATGGCGGAAAAGTTTTCTTAAAGACACTAAATTACCCACATCTTTTATTGAAGAATTTTCTCAAACTTGCTCCGAAGCTGCCCAAGTTTGGGTGATTGCAAAAAAAGAAAATAATTTTAAATTATTTGCCCCTTTCCTTCAAAAAATTATCACTCTAAATCGCAAAAAAGCAGACATTTTAGGATTTGACAGCCACCCCTACGATCCACTCCTGGAGGCGCATGAACCTTGTATGACCACGCAGCGAGTAGGAACAATTTTTGCTGACCTGCAAAAAGAACTAACAGCTCTTTTAAAAAAAATCGGACAGGCTAAACAGATAGATGATCGCTTTTTGCATAAAAAAATAAGCGCAGAAAAACAACTCGCTTTGGGACGTCTTTTATTAGCAAAGCTGCCTGCCGATCCTTCTTATTCCAGACTTGATCTCTCAAACCATCCTTTTTCCACAGGTCTTCATCCTCACGACAGCCGCATTACAACTCGCATTCTTCCAAATGCTTTCATGAGCAATATCTCCTCTATTCTTCATGAAGGGGGCCATATGATGTATGAAATGGGTTTACCTGTCGAATACTGGGGAACTCCTTTAGCTGAACCGGTCTCCTCAAGTATTCATGAAAGTCAATCGCGCTGGTGGGAAACTCTGATTGGGAAAAGTCTTCCTTTTTGGACCTATTACTATCCCTTGCTACAAAAAGACTGCCCTCCTATTCGAAAAATCCCTCTGAATCAATTTTACCGCGCGATTAATAAAATCCAACCTTCTTTCATCCGGGTCGAAGCCGATGAAGTGACCTACTGTCTGCATGTCATTGTACGATTTGAAACAGAAAAACAGCTGATCGCGGGCACTTTATCTGTTACGGAACTCCCTGAATTTTGGAACACGAAAATGGAAGAACTGCTTGGAGTAAAACCTCCTACCGATACAGAAGGATGCCTTCAAGATATTCACTGGTCTTTAGGAGAGTTTGGTTATTTTCCAACTTATGCCCTAGGCAACCTGTTTGCAGCCCATTTTTTCAGCGCTTTTACAAAAGAGCACAAAGACTGGGCTGAAAAAGTTGAGCAAGGAGATTTAAAATTTGTGCGAGAATGGCTCAAAAAAAATATCCATCAATGGGGCCGCACTTACGACGCAGACCAACTTGCAAAAAAAGTTACAGGAAGTCCCCTTTCCGCAAATGCCTATTGCACTTATCTCAAAAAGAAATATTCCGCTATTTATAATCTGTAGAGAAAATTGCAAAATTCGCAAAGCGAGTTTTGCAATTCTCTCTGTAACTCTTTTCTGCTTTTTTAAGGAGAATGACGGTGTAAGAGGCTTTCTCTCCCTCTTATCTAAATTCGTGTAAATACTATCAGAGCCATACCGTTCCTACAAATCATCTAGAGAAGACATTGCAAAAAAGAATTTTTCTATAATTTAACCCAAAAATCGCCTCCTTTGTTTCCATATTCACGAATTTGACCTTGATCCCACAGTATCGCTAAGATAGCTCCCATCCAATAGTTATTGTCCATTATGCAAGCAGAATAAGTATGGTTACTATAATGCGGAGGCGCAGGAATTAGGTCAGGTCGCTTTGTATTAATAATTCTAATTGCAAGAAATAATTCTTTAGCTAAGTTGTCCCCTTTGCCAAATCCTACAAAGATTGGATCTTTTTGCATTGAATGCTCGATCAAATGAATGACATATTCCATTGCACCTTTAAAAGTGAACGCAATAGGTGGATTCGCTTCGAATTTAAACTTACTTTCTTCTAAATCTAGGGAGAATCCTAGCAAACTGTCAGCTGAAATAGGAACCAAATTTGCATTGCTAGCCCAAAAAGCAACTCCAATTTCATCAGGATTTATGCCGTACTTTGCTTCAAGTATATCGAAATTGATAACAATTGGTTCTTTCTTGAAAATTTTTTCTTCTGTTAAAAAATGCACAGGAGATCTTGAACTCGTTGAATTAGATACTGATGCCATATATTTCCTTGGTTAAATTGAAAAAAGCAAGGATGGTATAGGTTTTATTGAATTCACGTCAATTAAAAATTTTTCAAAAAAACCAGGTTATAAATTTTCTTCGTACGCGTTCACGGGGTAGGGGGGCTGCCTGACCTTATCCAAGAACAGGCGGTGCCGGTCCCTTTTCAAGACGAGAACGGAACACCTCTGTTAGATACT
>Ga0210386_10002202_pt1 | contig 16952 bp, 14 predicted proteins | sample IncBWH32OmetaG_FD_160091 | JGI IMG/M metagenome (GOLD analysis project Ga0210386, IMG submission 160091) | Forest soil microbial communities from Barre Woods Harvard Forest LTER site, Petersham, Massachusetts, United States - Inc-BW-H-32-O ... | reverse complement strand
CAGCATCACTTTACCTGCTTGTGAAAATTGCGAAGCATACTGATCGAGCAAACCGCTTTTAACCCCCAGGTACTGATGCTCGACCTGCTGGCATAATTTAATGAGCGATAAATTATCGAGCCCGGCATTTGCTGATTCATTTAGTGCATTCATAAACGCTACTTCCAACGCTGCCGAAGAAGATACCCCTGAACCTATAGGCACATTACCCGATATAATAGCATTTAAGCCCGAAGGAATAGGATGTGTTTTGCTGAACAACAGAATGCAGCCATAAATATATTTCTCCCACGAGTTCCGCGGTTCATAGGGTTGCCCGAGTTCAAAACTCATGCGGCCTTTAAAGTCAATACTTACTATGGTTATTTGTTTATCGGTTGTTGGCGCCATGCTTACGGTTACCCACCGGTTAATAGCACATGGCATTGATAGGCCCTGATTGTAATCGGTATGTTCGCCAATAATATTTATACGCCCCGGTGCATACGCTGTAAATGCAGGGGTTGCATTAAAGTGCTTTGTAAAGCTTTCCTTGTTTAAGGCAATTAATTGTTCCAGTGTCTGCATTTTAATTCTGTATAGTGGTGGCATCTTCGGCCCATTTAATATCTTCCGGTGTATTTAATCCTACCAGTTCTTTGTAGTTATCTATTGCAAGTGTTTCCACCTTCAGGCCTTTGGCCAGCATTATGCCAATAATATCGGTCAGGTATAATTCCATATTGTCTTTATCGGGTTTTATTTCAGCAAGGTATTTGACCAGGTCAGCGCCCTTAAAAACGAAGTGGGAGGTAAGCAGTTCTTTTACTTTTAATTGCTCAGGTGTTGCATTCTTTTCTTCAATGCAGGCAATCAGTTTTCCATTTTCATCTTTTATAACTCTTGCATAAGGCAGATCTATCGGGAAGGTTGCAGTTAAAAAAGTACAGCTAGCACTGGTTGTTATATGATGTTGTTCCAGTTTTTTTATTGTGTTGCCAGTAATTAGCGGACTGTCGCCAACAAATACAAAAACATTAGTGCTGTTTTTAAGAATACTTTCCGGTACTTGCTTTACTGCATGCGCTGTGCCTTGTTGTTCAGCCTGGGTATAATACGTTACCCCGTTCCCAATCTTTCCCTTTACCTGTTCAGCGCCATAGCCAACGATTAAGTTAATATCGTTTACACCGGCATTTCTAAAACTTTCAATGATATGCTCTACAATGGGTTTGCTTTTGAAAGGTACTATGGGTTTAGGTAAGTCCGACCGCATACGGGTACCTTTTCCGGCAGCAAGTATAATGACTATAGAGTTCTTTTTCATTTCCTTAGCAAATGTATGTAATTCAAAAAAGCTCAATATGTAACCTGAAAATCTTAACCAAATAGTAATAATAAAAAAAGCGCCATTTTCATGACGCCTTAAGGGAGATTAAATTGAACGTATATTTTTATTCAGAAGGAACTTCTGTCATTTCAAAAGGAATGTCAACTATGTGCTGGTAATCAATACCCACATCGCGCATGTTTTCATCGCCATCTTCATATAGCCAGCGAATGTGCACCATATTACCTTCTTTCTTAATTTTTGAAAGGTGCTTTAATACCCCAAGCAGGCAACGCGACGAACTGGTATTGAAATACTCCATTCCAATATCTACCTTGGTAACCTGTGCCGGAGTGTTGGCATATTGTTCAAGGCTTGATAATAATGGTTTGTAAAACTCAGCCGGGTTTGCAGCAATTGACCTTCCTTTAATTTCAAGCATTCCTTGTTTAGAATCGAACTTGATAGTTGGAGTTTCGGGAGTGCCGTCTATTGTAATATTTTCCATAGACCTTAAGAATTTAGTATAGCGGTTTACGTTACTTTTTCTTCTATTACAAATTTACATAATGTAATATTTCAAAATACAGCCCCTAAATGCTTTAAGACTTGAAATTTTAGCGATTCGTCGCTTTTTTAGATTTTTATAGTTTTGGGTAACACTTACTTAACCTTTGCTTTATAATCTTTTACGGCCTTTTCTATTATCTTTTTTGCGGTGGCTTTGCTTTGGAAACCCTCGACCCTCACGGCCTTCTTTTCAAGTTTCTTGTATTCCTGGAAAAAGTTCTTCAATTCGCTCAACAGGTGGGCCGGAAGCTCCTTAATATCATTAATATAGTTTACCCCCATGTCTTTATCGGCAATAGCTATAATTTTGTCGTCGCCTTCGCCCTGGTCGAGCATGCGCATAACACCTATAACCCTGGCTTCTACTATACAAAGGGGTACCAGGTCTATTTGCGATAGTACCAGTATATCAAGTGGATCATTGTCTTCGCCCAGCGTTTGAGGTATAAAACCATAATTGGCAGGGTAAAACGTAGCGGAATATAATACCCTGTCGAGGCGGAGCAGGCCTGTTGCCTTATCCATTTCGTATTTGGCGCTGCAACCTTTAGGTATTTCTATAATAGCGTTAACAATGTCGGGGTAATTATCGCCTTTACTTACGTCGTGCCAGGGGTTGGTGTGAGTTGTTTTCATACAGAATTACTCCATTGGTATCTGGCTCTTCACAACCATTGTGTCGGCCAGTTCATCGTGTAAAGCCTGCGCTTTAGGTGTGTAGGCTATCATAAGGTAGCCTACACCCAGTGTAAGGTTTGAAATGAACTTGCCGTTCACATACCTGCCTGCCGCCATCCAGAAAGAAAGCCTTTGGCCCAATGTGTCGGTAACGCGAATGCCAATAGCAATTTTGCCCGGGGTAGCCTGTAAGCGCGACGATTCGAAGGAAGCGTAGTAAAAGAAGTTTATAAAAATGGTGATTATTACCAGGAAAGATTGGTGAAGTAACAGGTCAATAGATGGTATTGTAAGCGCATTTGGGTTTGTAAGGTAGTTTCTGAAGAACTCCTGTATTTGTTGTTCGTCACCTTTAAATAATAAACTGATAGGTGTACAAAGTATAAATAGGAGTATCCAGTCTAAGACAAATGCAAGCAACCTTCTCAAAAAACCTGCATACTGCACTCCCTTCATGTGGGGAACAGGAAACGATGTTTTGAGCACATAGCAATTAGAGATTTTGTCGTGCAGGGCCTGGTGTCTTTCTGTTACCAATGCCATAAGGTAGCCAAGCAGTAACGTAATATTTGAAATTATCTTTAACAGGTTACGTGATAATGAACGAAGGAGGGTAAGCCTGTTTCCGTTTTCATCAACCACCTTTACATGTGTTGCCATTTTACCCGGCGTAGCCTGAAACTTTGATGATTCCCATATTCCATGGTAAAGCAGATCAAATACAGCCCTGGCGCCAACCAGTACAACTATTGCATTAAGCCCTGAGCCAAAAAGGCCACCAATTATCATTGAATTATCACCCGAGAACAAGCCTGCTTTATATGCCTTATAGCCCATGGTAACAAGGTCCCAGAAACCGGAGCCTTTAAAGTACCAGAGTAAGAAAGGCAACATAAGCAGGTGAATGAGGCTGCTATCGATAAGAAAGGCTGCGAACCTTCGCCAAAAGGTAGCATATGTACTGGTAGAGTCGATTGCCGGGGTGCCTGCTGCTTCCATGAGCTAACTAATTTATGCGGGTAAAGATAACAATATAATGTTCATTAATATGCTGAGAGCTATTGCGTTGGTTTAGGTAAACAGTTATTTTTACATTAAATAAAGGATGGATGAAAAAAATAATTTTTAGTGCATTTGCCCTGGGCGCTCTTTCCGTAAACGCACAAACCACGCTCGACCTTACACCATCTGTGAAAAAGGTTACCGTATATGTTAGTGGCGCTGTAATAACACACGAAATACAAGCTCAATTACAGGAAGGCAAAACAACGGTTGTGTTCCATGGTCTGCCTGCCGATATGGATAATGAAAGCATCCAGCTTTCTTCAACCGGAGACATAACCATATTATCGGTAACGGCTAATGCTGATTATTTAAGTGACGTAAAAAAGAATGCAAGGACAAAAAAAATGTCGGACTCAATAGAGGTATTGAATGATGAGATTGAAAGAGTAAAGAATAACATAAGCATTATGGAATCGGGCAAAAGCTTGCTCGATAATAACCGTAACACAGCAGGAGCCAATACCGGAACCAATGCAGTAACGGTAAAAGCTATGTACGATTATTATGTTCGCGAGGTGGAGCGTATAGATGATTCACTGATGCTGATGCATAAAAAAGAGAAGGCTATACAACTGAAATTAGACAGGTTGAATGGTGCAGAAAGAGAATTGCTTATTGCTACTGCACACCCAAACTGCGTGGAGGCTATTGTTTCTGCTGACCATGCACAAAGCCTCGATTTTCGTCTTTCATACCTCACGAATGATGCAGGCTGGTCGCCGAATTACGATCTGCGTGCAAAAGATATTAAGCATAGTGCCGAGCTTACCTATAAAGCTGATGTGCACCAGAACACTGGTACCGACTGGAGTAATATTGACCTTACACTTTCTACATCGAACCCGAATGTAAGTCAAACTGCACCGGTACTGAATGCTAATTACCTATATTTTCAAAATGTATATAACGAGGTTGCAAAATCACGGGCTTATTATGAATCTTCACCTGCTCCGGTTGCAAATAATTCAATAAGCCAGGAGACAAATTTGCAGGATGTTGTTGTAACTAATGGTGCAGTGGCCAACAGTTATACATCTAACGCAGTTGCAAGTACAACCAATGAAAGCCAGCTTTCTGTTGAATTTCATATTGACCTGCCCTATAGCCTGCCAAGTGATGGTAAAACACATTCGGTAGAGGTAAAGAAAATGAACCTGCCGGCTATTTACCGTTACCAGGCAACGCCTAAGCTTAAGCAAGATGCCTTTTTAATGGCCGACGTTACGGACTGGGAAAATCTTGACCTGTTACCCGGACAGGTAAATATCTATTATGCCGGGGCTTATGTAGGTAAATCGTACATTACCGCACAAAGCATTACCGACACCATAAGCTTCTCTTTAGGCATGGATAAAAAGATTGCTGTGAAAAGGGAAAGGGTAAAGGAGCTTTGCTCCACCAAATGGATAGGTACCAACAAAACACAGGTGTTTACCTATTCCGTAACAATACGTAATTCGCACCCCGACTCACTTAAAATGGAAGTGTTTGACCAGGTGCCGGTTACAACTGATAAGGATATTCAAATAACTGTAAGTGATAATGGCGGGGCCAAACAAAACACCGATACAGGCAAGCTGACCTGGAAACTTTCATTGGCTCCGGGTGAAGCAAAGAAACTTACTTTCTCTTATTCCGTAAAATACCCTAAGGACAAGATTGTGGAGAACCTTAATTAATTAAGAATTAGGAATTAAAAATTAGGAATGTGGAGTAAGGGATAAGTAAATGCGACGGTAGTGTTTATGCGTTAGGGATAGTAGCGGAAAGCCCACAGCGCAGCGAGGACTTGAAGCGTATAGCCCGACCCGAAGGGGAACGCCCAAAATAGGAGTAAGGAATAAGTGAAGGCAGACTTAAGTGACCATAGATAATTGAGGATAAAGGAACCGAATACGTAGATAAAGCGAGTGTATGCAGATTCTATTTAAAAAACATCAGGGATTGCGGAGGGTGTTTTATTTCTTCCCTCTGCAGCTCTTTTTAATGACCATTAAAGAGAACCTTGTTTTTGTGTTCTTATGGCTGATATTTTTTGGTTTTGTAACCAAGGCCATTGGTGTTAAATACGGTGTACCATATTTATTCCTTTACCCTGAGTACTTTAATAGGGTCAGTTTCAGTTCGTTCTTTTTGCTGGGGTTTGGCTGTGGTGGTTTTATAATGTCGTATAATGTATCAAGCTATATAATAAACAGTTTCCGTTTCCCCTTCCTTGCCACACTCGAAAGGCCTTTCTTTACATTTATTCTTAATAATTGTTTTATACCGCTCACTTTCCTGGTAATGTTTGTGTATTGCGAATTCAGCAACCGTGCTTATGATAATATTACCCCTGCTACGGTATGGTACCATACGGGTGGCTTTATGTTAGGCGTAACATGTTTTTTGCTTATAACCATTGTGTATTTCTATTTGTTCGATAAAAATATTTTAAAGGTATTTGGTATTGGTCCTAAAAAAGTATCGAAGGTTACGTTTAAAAAGGAAAAGGTTCGCCTGGGCATGGGCATGGAGTGGGAAAGTGCCACGCACAAAGAACCTGTTTATGGCGACCGCAGCTGGCACATTGAAACCTATATTGGCGGTAAGCTTGGCATTCACCTGGCACGTGGGTATGAGCACTATGACCATAAAATGCTTGATAAAATATTTAAGCAAAACCACCAGACGGGTATGGTATTTGAGGTGGTGGCTATTATAAGCTTGTTACTGTTGGGTATTTTCCGCGATAACCCATTGCTAATGGTGCCGGCCGGCGCAAGCATATTTTTGCTGTTCACCATTTTTACTATGTTGGTTAGTGCCATTCATAATTTTTTCAGGGGCTGGACAACTATGGTGGTTATTGGTTTGCTTGTAGTGGTTAATTATTTTTCATCTACTCATTGGGACTGGTTTGCCGCAAAAGCATACGGACTTAATTACGCTGTAAAGCCATCGCCATATTCATACGATGCACTTGCCAAGTTAAACAGCGACCCTGTTTTGCTGAAAGAAGACCAGGAGCATATGATAGGAATACTTGACCTGTGGAAAGCAAAGAATGCCGATGCAGCGAACAATGAGAAACCTCCTTTTATAATTATTAATACAAGTGGCGGCGGCCTGCGCTCCGCTATGTGGACATACTTTACCTTGCAATATTTAGACAGTGTATTCAGAGGACAGCTATACAAACGGGTGGAGCTTATTACAGGTTCATCGGGTGGACTGGTGGGTGCAGCGTATTATCGCGAACTTTACCTTGAACATGAGCAAGGCAAAGGCATAAACCCGAACGATAAAAAGTACCTGGCAAATATTTCGGAAGATATATTGAACCCGATGGCTTTTACCATTGCTACCAACGATTTGGCTTTCAGGTTGCAACGTTTTAAGGACGGAAACTATACCTATACTAAAGACAGGGGATACGCTTTTGAAGAGAAACTGGATGCAAATACAGGCAACGTATTAAATAAACGGCTACGCGATTATCGTTTGCCTGAAGAACAGGCTATTATTCCCATGATGCTGATTACGCCTACCATAGTAAATGATGGCAGGAAGTTATTGATATCGCCACAGGGTATTTCGTTCATGACGGCGTACGATATTGATACGCCTATGCACTATAATGCAGTGCCGCAGTCGGTAGAATTTTCAAGATTATTTGCTGAGCAGGATGCGCAGAACCTTTGGTTTACCAGTGCATTACGCATGAATGCGACATTCCCTTATATAACACCAATTACCGCGTTGCCCACCGAACCTGCCATTGAAGCTATGGATGCCGGCCTGCTCGATAACTTCGGGCTGGAGGAATCTGTTAAGTTTTCATTCACGTTTCGTAAGTGGTTGGCTGAAAATACGGGGCGTGTTATAATCATACAAATACGCGATCAGTTAAAACAAACTCTTATACTCAATAATTCACCCAGTAACCTTATATCGAGCCTTACCTTTCCTATAAGCAGGTTTTATGGCAACCTTTTTCCGGTAGAGAATTATAAAGAAGACAGGATGCTGGAATACATGAGTCACTGGTATAAAGGCAAAATGAATTTGGTTTACTTTCAAATAGACAATACGGGAACAGATGATATTTCGCTTAGCTGGCACCTTACCGATAAGGAAAAGAACCAGGTTAAGAATGCTATGAAGCAATCTGATAATCAGTTTTCTACCGAACAATTGAGAAAGCTGTTGAGATAGACTATTTCCATTGCCATATTGCGCTTCATTCCAGACTATATTTATTCATAAAATATCACATATATTTGTGTAATTAAATTCATTAAACCCTAAACATAAAATCATGCTCAAAAAATTACTTTTCAGTTTTTCATTATTTGCTGCAGGCACACTTGCCGCACAATCACCAATTCCTAACGGGAATTTTGAACAATGGGATTCGATCATCAGCCACACACCGGTAGGCTATTTCAGTTCAAACTTAAATGGCAATTTACCGCCAAATGCACCGCCTAATTGTACCCAGGGACCTGCATACCATGGCTTGTATGGCGTTACACTTACCACTACTACTTTTGGTCCCGATACAGGCTTTGCATACATTACCAATTCAAATGGTAATCCTTCACAGGGAAAAGGCGGAATACCATATACCCAGCAACCAACCGGTATGCGCTTTTACTATGAATGTAATTTAGTAGGCAAGGATACTGCTATTGTAGTTGCGGTATTTAAAAATTCAGGTATTATAATCGGAGCCAGTGAATGTAAAATTACCGGTACCGTATCATCATACACTCTCTATTCAAAGGCATTTACACTTCCTATGGCTCCCGATTCAGTAATATTTGCAGCTACTTCCAGTAACATACTTGCAGGTGGTAATGGCATACCGGGTAGCACACTTACTATTGACAGTGTTACATTTACAGGTGTTACAAGCCAACCTGCAATGATGAATGGCGATTTTGAAAATTGGACTTCAGATTCCTTATATTCTCCAACACAGTGGTTCACATTTAATGCAGGTATTCCACGTACTACCGATTCGTATACTGGTAACTATGCATTGGAATTAAATACAGGAACACCTCCAGGTAATAGCGGAATTCAGGCTGGTTATGCTACCGACGGAAAAGAAGTACAGATCAATAACCAAAATGATTCAGTAGAAGGCGGTTATCCTTTCAGTAATCAAATCGACTCATTGGTGTTTTACTATAAGTATTCAGCCGGTTTTGTTGGCGATACCGCTGATATTCAACTGCAGTTCAATAAAAGCTCAAAACAAATAAATGGACTCCTGATAAAGTTGCCACCTGCAGCTTCGTATACACGTGTGGTTGCTCCTTTTAATGTAGGCTCAGTACCCGATAGTATGATAGTGTCAATATATTCTTCCTTGAATTTCCCTGTTACAGCGCCAGGTTCTGTATTGAAAGTAGATTCACTTACATTATATTCTCAAATACTTACAGGCATTAAAACCGTTAACGCAAGTGGAAACATAAAAGTGTATCCTAACCCGTCAACATCTGTTTTTTATGTTGACATGAAAGGATATACCGGCAAGGTAGATATGATTCGTATACTGGATATGAGCGGAAAGGTAATTGAAACAAGAAATTACAATTTCAGCCCTTTACAGAATACAGTTGAAGCTTTTGACATGACCGGTTACAGTGCAGGTACTTATATTATAAGTATAAGTACACCAAGCGGTGTTCAATACCAGAAAGTAAGCAAGATTCAGTAATAGATTTTTTTTGTTAATATAAAACGCTCTGTAGAAATGCAGGGCGTTTTTCTTTTTAAAACAACTTCTTATATTCTTTCGTATAACTCGACTTCTTAAAATACTGTTCAGCAATAGCCTGTATTCTCTTTTTTTCTGTTTCAGCCGGGGGGGTAAGGCTTGCCCAGTTTACCTTGTCAACCAGTATGCCGCAATTTTTTTCCTGAACAAATGCGCTGTAGTCCCCAATATGCTCTGATATAATAACAGGCAAACCTCCAGCAAGGTACTCGGCAAATTTAACAGGCGAGCTTACTTCATTGGTAACCGTATGTTCTCTTACTAAGAGGCCATAATCGCTTGCCTGCAGGTAATTCTGTACTTCATTTGCTGTAACCCATTTTTGTATAACCCTGCCCGGAAATTTATCGGCCAATGTTTTTTCTTCACCTGCTTTGCAAAGCATTAAAAGTTTTAATGAAGGGTTTTGCGTCAAGGCTTTTGTTACCGTCTCTTCAAGTATATGGAAGGATTGCCATTTGGCCGATGAGCCCGAATAAACCAATACAGTATCAGTATCTGAAAAGCCTAGTTTCTTCCGCATTGTTTTAACTGCTGTTTTATTGTATTCGGCGCTTATATTGCTATTGAGTGTGCAGGGAATAACAATATGGTTGTGACCTGCATATTGAAAATTTGCTCTCCAGTAGTCAACCAGTTTGTGTGAAACAGCAACGTGGCAATCGGCGTTCAATACTGCCTCACTTTCCAGTTTCCGCATACTTTTTTCTATCACTGCCGATTCTTCTTTCATGTATTCCGACCATTCGGCTGCATAAGCCCCGCGTGCATCGAAGCATACTTTTGCAAACCGTTTGCTTGCCCTGGCAAGCAGTGTGGCAAATACACCACGGGCAATTATATTTTCTTTTTGCCTGGTTAGCATAATAAGCTTTAACAGAAACCTGTTCTTTTGCCAGTTGTTTATACCCGGGCACATAGGTACAACAATAGTGTGCTGGTATGCCAGTTTTATTTTGCGGCGTGTGGCAAAAAAATTACGGCCCGATATAAATGCTACCAGCAATATCTCTTCATCAAAGGTATCTTCTAAAAAGCGGCAGGTGTCAATTACCTGGCTTTGATATATCCCTCCGGGGGAATCGTTGTAAGTTAGGTATACCATTTAGCTAAGTAGTAATTGTTTAGCATGTGGCCCTTCACAAAATAGCAGGTCAATAATGCTCAGGTTGGGTAAAAAACCATGCTTTTCCTGGAACACTTGCTGGTACTTAACGGCTTTGCCTGCTTCAGCCTCTATCCTGGCCGGCGATGCCAGCTTGCGGTAATCATCAGCGTCGGCATATTCTTTAAAATACTCAGTAGTAAATGATAGTTTTATTTCAACCTGCATCAATTTGTTCACTGTTTCAAATAGCTTCTTGTTCCAGTCAACAAGTAATTCAGGTTGATAAGTGCCATTAAATAAAGGGTTCAATTCATGCTCAAAGTATTCGAAGTAGGGCGAGCGGCGATACGATGCTTCCAGGGAGCGCCAGTGCAGTACCTGCCAGTTATCTTCGTACTTTATCTTTACATCTTTCAATGCTGTTTTTACGTGGCGTTTTTGTAAAGGAATGATAAGTTTTAATGGCCCGTTGGCACCATATATCATGCAACGGTTATAATAAAACTGCTTGTGAAAATGCTCGTATATATCCCACTTGTTTTCTGCGTGAGTAAGCATGGCAGCGTAATGGGGTAGAGGAGCAAGGTATGCTACCGGTATTATGGCAGCCGTATTCACACTATTTCTTTTTTGCCATTAAGCCTTTTACTACGCCATACACAGCAGGAAGAAGCGATACACCTATTATGCCAAGTGTAACAAGGCCAAAGTGTTCCTTTACCATTTTGTTCTCTCCCAAAGCGTATCCGGCCCATAGAAAAAGGTTTATCCATATAAGGTTACCTATAATACTAAAGAATATAAACTTGCTATACACCATTTCGCCAATCCCCGCTACAAAAGGGGCGAATGTGCGTATAATGGGCATGAAACGCGCAATGATAATTGTTTTGCCACCATGCTTTTCGTAGAAATTATGGGTGCGCTGTAAATAGTCTTTATTTAAAAAGCGAATATTCATATTAAAGACCTTATGCCCCAGGAAGCGGCCAATAAAGTAGTTGGAATTATCTCCGGCAAAAGCAGCAATAAACAATAACAGAACAAGCAAAGGCACGCTAAGCACTCCTGCAACATCACTGGTAGATGCACCGGCAATGGCACCAGCTACAAATAACAGCGAATCGCCCGGAAGGAATGGAGTGATAACCAATCCGGTTTCACAAAAAATAATTATCATTAATATAAGGTAGGTACCCGTTTTGTATTCCCTTACTATATTAAACAGGGCTACATCGGCATGCAGTATTAAATCTATCCAATGTTTTATCTGGTCCATTTCAGTGATTGTTAAGCATCAAAGATAATGATAAACTGGAAAGGGGTGAGGATTAAGGTATAAGGGATAAGTTATTGTTTTTCTGCCCCAAACCCCTGAAGGGGCTTTAATTCCAAATTCGTAATTTTTAATTCTCAATTAAATTTGGGGGCGTTCCCCTGCGGGTCGGGCTTTACGTTACAACTCCTCGCCTCCTAATGTCGGCTGTGGGGTTTCCACTGCAATCCCTAACGCATCTATGTCGGTTCATCATTGCTATAGAAGTTACTAAATATCGTAATTCGTAATTTCTAATTCGTAATTGAATTCAGCCATGATGTTAAATTTTCATACAGACTATTGTTATTTCAAAATAATTACTATTATTGCAATGAATTTCCCACGAAACTTATTGAACAAGCCGACAACAAGAGGTATATAGTATAGACTTAAGACACGCATTTTTCTCCCCTTCTTTTATCAGAAACAAATCCAGATCTTTTAATATTTCATTATGCACGACATCGTTGAATTGAACACTAAATCGTTGGTACAGCTTAAAGAGATTGCTAAATCGCTTAAGCTAACCAAGCTCGAAGGCCTTAAGAAACAAGAAATTATAGTTAAAATATTAGATGCTCAGAAAGGAGCACCGGCTGAAGGTAATTCTGCAGCTGAGCCAAAGAGTGAACCAAAGACAGAGCAAAGAACTGAAACACTTTTACGTGAACGCAGGCCACATGAACCTAAACACGAAAAAGTAGGCTCACATCATCATGAAAAAAAACATGATAAGGCAGAGGAAACACCTGTACCTGATTTTGCAACCGAGCCAGAAATTACACCTGTTGTAGATGAACCGGTGAATACCCCTGTTGTTGAAGCAGCAAAACCTGTTGAACCGGCAAATGATTTTCCGTTTGCACCTGAAGAGCCAAGACAACCTAGCTCAAGTACCCACCAAGGCAACCAGCAAGGTAATAATGGCGGACAGCACCAACATCAACACCAGCACCAAAACCCAAACCAGAACCCGAATCAAAATCCAAACCAGCAAAACCAAAATCAACAATCAAGAGAGCCTCAATACAACTTTGATAACATAGTTGGCGCTGAAGGTGTGCTTGAGGTTATGCCTGACGGATATGGTTTTTTAAGGTCATCAGACTATTATTATTTAAACTCACCCGATGACATTTATGTTTCTCAGTCGCAGATAAAACTGTTCGGATTGAAAACAGGTGATACTGTAAATGGATATGTACGCCCTCCACGTGAAGGTGAAAAGTTTTTCCCATTAACCCGTGTAGATCTTATAAACGGCAAAAGCCCTGATGTGGTAAGAGACAGGGTTCCGTTTGATTTTTTAACCCCGTTGTTCCCACACGAAAAGTTTAACCTGGCTAATCACCCGAAGGCAACCGTATCGAGCCGTATTATAGATATGTTTACCCCAATAGGTAAGGGCCAACGCGGACTGATAGTAGCACAACCTAAGACCGGTAAAACAGTATTGTTAAAGGAAATTGCAAATGCCATTGCCGATAACCACCCTGAAGCATACCTTATTATATTGCTTATCGACGAACGTCCTGAGGAGGTTACTGATATGGCACGTAGCGTAAAGGCAGAAGTTATTGCATCGACATTTGATGAACCTGCTGAACGCCACGTAAAAATTGCCAATATAGTACTTGAAAAGGCAAAGCGCCTGGTAGAATGCGGGCACGATGTGGTCATATTGCTCGACTCTATTACCCGTTTGGCACGTGCGTACAATACTGTATCGCCTGCATCGGGTAAAGTATTATCGGGTGGTGTGGAAGCGAATGCACTGCAAAAGCCAAAACGTTTCTTTGGCGCTGCACGTAAAATTGAAGATGGTGGCTCACTTACCATTATTGCTACTGCCCTTATTGAAACCGGTAGTAAAATGGACGAAGTTATTTTTGAAGAGTTTAAAGGAACAGGTAATATGGAATTGCAGCTCGACCGCCGCCTTTCAAACAAACGTATTTTCCCGGCTATTGATATTGTTGCATCGAGCACACGCCGCGATGACCTGCTGCTTGACAAAGAAAGCCTGCAACGTATTTGGGTGTTGCGTAATCACTTAACCGATATGACTCCTATTGAGGCTATGGAATTCCTCAGAGAAAGGTTGGTGCGCAGTAAATCGAATGCTGAGTTTTTGATTACGATGAACGACTAAGTCAATTAAGAATTACGAATTACGAATGCTCGGTGGAAGCCGGGCATTTTTAATTTTAGTAAATTGCTAATAGATTTAAAATACGCTTCTGAAAACTATCCACAAATCAATCACCATTAATGCCCCTGCCCAAAAAGTATGGGCAGTATTAACTACGCCTGAACTGATAAAGAAATGGCAAACCGATGATGGTGGGTATGAAGTGATATCTGATTTTAAAGTTGGTAGCCCCGTACGTTTTGAGGGCAAGCATTTAGGCGTTTTTTATAAGGATAAAGGAGTTATACTAAAGCTTGAGTTTGAAAAAGTATTGCAATATTCATACTGGAATGAGATATCACGCCTGCCTGATGTACCTATGAATTATGTAGTGATAGAGTTTAAACTGCACCCTGAAAAAAGTACTGTTATTTTAGAACTAATAGTAAACAATTGCGCAGAGGGGACAATTTTTAGCCATTGGAATTTTTACTGGAGCACTACTTTACATGTAATAAAAAGGCTAATAGAAAAAAACAATCCACAAGCCTAAAACGAATACCCTATTTTTTCACCAAGTAAAAGTTGGGGGAAGGACTGAGTTATTGTTTGCGGAACCATTTCTGTCATGCCATTATTTAGTGAGTTCGATTGGTAATAGTTTAATGTGGCATTTCTGTATCCAACACCAATATATGAATCGATAGTGAAATCATTGTAACGCGAGTTGTATTGATATCCTAGTTTGAATTGTATATCGAAAAATGAATATCCGGGTGTAATTACGCCATCCTGGTAGGTAGTTGTATTGTCTATAACCGGCTGAGCAAAACTATACGGTCTATAGCTAATGGCACCCTGACCATAGAATCCTTCAAAATTATCGAATCCTGAAAAATAATATTTCAGACCAATTTCGCCACATGGGTGTATAACCGGTAGGCCTGCATTGGTGCCATTCCAGGGTGTTGAGTTGTCGTCGCCATATGTGCTGTTACCGCTGATGGTGTAACGGGTAAATTCAAAAACAAAATCTCTGTAAGTTAACCCAAGGCCTGCTTCTCCTGTTAAATTACCTGTTATCCAGAATTCCCAATTGAACAGTAAAACACCCCTTGTTAAAAGGGAGTAATTCCATTTTATACAGTTATGGTCATGGCCCGAAGCCGAATCGGCTTTGGTCACTACCTGCGGTCCACTGTTACTTGGCGTAAATACAGATATTTTTGCTGATCCGTTTTGTGAGAAAGCAACATGAATACTTGTAAAAAAGAATATTAAAAAAAGCAGTTTTTTCATGAAAGTAAAAGTTAGTAAAATATGTTATATTTGTGGCTTCTGTATAAGCACTCAAATATAAGTAATTTCTTAAAAACACTCACAATGAAAAAAACTATCATTTATTTTGTTTTGTTACTATCTATATGTTCAAGGGGCTTTTCCCAGGATGTGGATATTTATTGGGGTAAATTTAATGCTGAAGATCGTTTTGCGAGAACTGAACTTATCGGCAAGAGAGGGGATTATTTATTCGGATATAAATTAACAAGAAACCAAACTAGCATTTTAAGATATTCGCTTAGCGATTTGCAGGTAAATGGCGAATACCCTATACTGGGGAAACCATCAAAAGATAAGCCGGGTAAAATGATATCTGATGATTATACATTCAACAGTATTGTAACCCTTAAGGATTTTTTCTATATTTCTGTTACTAAATATGACAGAAAAACCAAGGAAAACTCTTTATACATGCAGGAGATAGATAACACAGGTAAGCTTGCAGGAAACTTGAAAAAGGTAGAGTCAATTGATTCGAAAAGCAAGTTCAACAGAGGTACATTTGACCTGATTGAGTCAGATGATTCGACAAAATTGTTGCTTGTGGATTACCCTCCGTACGATAAATACGCCGGTGAGAAATTTACTTTTACAACATATGATGAAGGGTTGAATGTGTTGAAAAAATCGGAAGTGGAGCTGCCCTTTAAGGATAAATATTTTGATTTAAATGATATTACTTATGGAAAAGACGGTAATGTATATATGATGGCCAAAATAACATTAGACAGGAAAGAGAAAACAAAGGGCGAAGCAGAGTATTATTATGAGCTTATTTCAATAAATACAGCTGGAGATGGCTCTGTTCTTCAATATGAAATTAAGTTGCCTCAGAAATATATCGATGGCATTTCTTTTGATGTGGATGATAGTAAGGATGTTATTTGTTCAGGTTTTTACGGAAACACAACAGGTGTGGCTAAAGGAGATATAAGCGGTATCTTTTTCATGAGAATTAATAAAACTACCAAGCAAGTTGATGCAACAGGCCTGAAAGATCTTGATAAAGATTTTGTTGCAAGCCTTACCTCTGCAAGAAGGGCAAATAAAGGTAAAGGAATTTCAAACGACTTTAAGATTAATGACTTTATACGCAGGAGTGATGGAGGAAATATACTTGTAGCTGAATTAGCCTATCAGTATGTTGTAACCACTACTACTACCGATTCTCACGGTGGCATGCATACCGAGAGTCATACGCATTATGTAAGGAATAACATAGTTGCAATCAATATTAATCCCGATGGCAGTATTAAGTGGTATGCTAATATTCCTAAGTATCAGCATACTGTTGATGATGGTGCTGCATATAGTTCATATTTTATGGCAACTAAAGCCGATAAGATGTATTTTGTGTATAATGACAATGCCGATAATATGGATCCTGCAAGGATAAAAGAAGGTAAAAACTCAAAAGTAATGGTTAATGCATCTAAGTCAACGGCTGTTTTGGTGCAACTTGGTGAGGATGGGCAGTTTACCAAAACAACATTATTCAGTAACAAGGACAATAAAGTTGCGCTTATGCCATCAAGCCATATTATGACAAGTCAAAGCGAAGTTATTGTTCCTGCGTACAATCCTGGTTTTTGGTGTTGTGTTTCCTTCAGCCCTGCTAAATCAAAATTAGCAAGGTTCGATTTTAAATAAACACTAGGG
>Ga0210386_10002201_pt1 | contig 16953 bp, 17 predicted proteins | sample IncBWH32OmetaG_FD_160091 | JGI IMG/M metagenome (GOLD analysis project Ga0210386, IMG submission 160091) | Forest soil microbial communities from Barre Woods Harvard Forest LTER site, Petersham, Massachusetts, United States - Inc-BW-H-32-O ... | reverse complement strand
CAGTGTCAGTGTCAGTGTCAGTGTCAGTGTCAGTGTCAGTCGCAGAGGCTCGCCGCTTAGCCCTCACAGGGCGCTACTCCTTTGCGCCCTCGGGAAAAACACCCGGTTCGCCGGGTTGGAGATGCTGAAGGGGCCACAGACACGGAATGCGGTAATCAATCCCGCATAGAGAACGTTCCTTGGAAGTCCCGTGCATTCCCCACTCCAAAATTCTCCATTCCACTGACACTGACACTTTCCTAAGCGTCGTGCCAATCGCGATAGATCGCACCCTGGCCGTGCAGAACTCCGTCACGGTCGATGAGCTGCCAAACGGTCACGTTCTCGATCCAGAATCGTCTTCCGGATTTGGCAATTCGCAGTCCGCGGTATCCGGCGGCGAAACCCTTCATAAAGCCAGCGCACGGCATGGTTGTCGTGTTCCGGAGGAACCAATGAATCACCGACGAGTCGAGAATAGCTGCCGGCCAGCAGATCAAAAAAGATGGGATCAACCGCTAAATTCATGGCGCCTCGAAGCAGGATCGCTATTCCACAGACACTGGCACTGACACCTGCACTGACACTTCCTACGCGTCCGAAAACGTGTCCCTTTCCAGATCGGCCAACGTCCTGTGTTTTGCGTCATCCCACACTGCGAGGCGAGACACGATGTATTGAAGATTGCGCGGGTCGGTTGCCTCGTCGAACTGACCCAGAGATGCGGCCCATTGCTTTTCGTATTCTTCGGCGATCGATTGTTGCACTTGCGCGTCAAAATCGCTTTGAGACATTTGTTCTTCACTCATCGGTTCTTTCCTCCTTCTTGCAAAAGCACCGGCAACCTACCTATTATTTGGGGACAGGGAGAAACGAGGCCCCCCGGAATGGCGTTGACAGTCTTATCTGTGTTTCCACATACTGGCTGAGGTTTTCCCCCCCGAATCTCGAAGGGTCATACCGAAAGAGGCCAGGCTTATTAGCGCGTCGGAAAATCCCAAGCAAGAGAATCCGTTCAGCCCGACAGAACTTGGCATGCTCGCACATCTGTACAGAGGCGAGATGTATCGGAGCAAGATCTGGCGGACCCGCCTCGATGCGACAACCAACTGGGCGGTGGCAACGACCGGCATTGCGCTTTCGGTTTCCTTCAGCAGCCCAGGCAATTCACCGCTCCCGCTCGTTCTGGTTGCTTTAATGTCCCTCGTATTTCTTTTCATAGAAGCTCGTCGGTACCGTTACTTCGATATCTGGCGGACCCGCGTGCGCATTCTGGAAACGGGCATGTACGGACCGATACTTCGTGGCGAAGGCGTCCGTGTCGATAATGGTTGGAATCAGGAGTTGGCTCGTGACTATGAGAATCTCCGGTTTCATATCAGTTTTCTTGAAGCCATGGGACGGCGGTTACGCCGCAACTATTCGTTTATGTTCGGCGTTCAAGCGGTCAGTTACATCACCAAAATTTGTGTGCATCCGACCCCGATTCGATCACTCCAGGACTTGTGGGAACACGCCGCGATCGGTCCAGTACCGGGTCAAGCGGTGCTCATCTGCGGATTTCTTTTCCATTCCGGACTACTTGCTTTCGCCGTTTTCACCCTGAAGGGACAGCGCGCCGTCGGGAGAGTCCAATGACCTGCGACCCTTCGACGATCATTTTTGGTCGTTCACCATCTTGGTCCAGACGGCGCCTCCCTTCGCACTGCGAACTGCGGTCGCCACAAACAGCATTCCTTCCACTCCATCCTTCACGGTGGGAAAATCGCAATCGTCTGGAACCGGCTGGCCATTGACCTCCGCATCAATCGCCCTCGCAGCTTCCAGATAGATGTTGGCAAAAGCCTCCAGAAAACCCTCCGGATGACCAGCGGGAATCCGAGTGAAACGCTTTGCGATGTCGCCGACATAGCCATTGCCGGTCCGATAAATGCGCCGCGGCGCGTCGGCATACTTTACGATCAAATCGTTTGGAGATTCCTGGAGCCACTCGAGCGAAGCCTTGGTCCCATAGACCCGGATTTTTAAACTGTTTTCTTCTCCAACCGAAATTTGCGATGCATATAAGACACCCTTCGCTCCGCCTTTGAAGCGGACCAGCATATTGGCGTCATCTTCAAGCAGGCGACCTTTGACAAATGTCGTGAACTCGGCGCATACCTCATCGATCTCGAGACCGGTGATGTAACGGGTCAAGTTCTCGGCGTGGGTTCCGATATCGCCGACGCAGCATGACGCACCGGCTTGTTCCGGGTTCGTCCGCCAGGCATCGATTGGGTTGATCAGCCAACCTTGCGGGTACTCCACCACCACCTTCATCAGATGACCCAGTTCGCCTTTTCGGATTAGTGCGCGAGCTTCCTTGACCATTGGGTAGCCGGTATAATTGTGCGTCAAGGCGAATACCTTCCCTGTTTTTCGAACGACTTCCTGGAATGCCAGGGCTTCCTCAAGATTGAAAGCGAGCGGCTTGTCACAAACGACGTTGAACCCACTCTCCAGGAACGCCCTGGCCACCGGCACGTGCGTTCGGTTGGGCGTGACAATGGAAACGAAGTCAATCCTTTCGCCGACCGGCAATTGAAGCTCCCGGTCCACCATCGTCTGGTAATCGGGATAAACCCGATTCGGATCCAGCAGCAGATCTTCCCCGGAGAGTCTCGATTTCTCCGCATTCGATGAGAACGCACCCGCAACAAGATCGATTTTTCCGTCGAGCCGCATCGCGATTCGGTGCACTCCACCGATGAATGCGTCGCGGCCGCCGCCCACCATGCCAGCTTTTAATCTTCGCTTCATATGCAATCTACATTCAAGATCTAGCAACATCCGCTGCAAGCATAATGGGAGCTCGGCGAGCAATTTACTGCTCGCCCTGTCCAAGCCTCGTCAGGCTCAGACCATCGTCGGATTACGACCGGAAACAGAGGATTATCCGTTCGGGTAATTTCGAAGCCTCGTTCCATGCGCTTTAATCTTTATAGACGAACAGCCATCCCGGCTGCTCGACACAAAAAGGCAAACATAAACAGAGGATTTATCATGGCAAACAAATGCTTCACTCAAGACGTGAGTCTCGAAAAACTCCATGGCCTCATCGATGACCTAACTGACATGAGGGGTTGTCGGACATGTGGGATTATGGGCGTCGACGTTCGACTGAGCGGCGACCCGGTGGAATTGGAACAAATCTCCAAGCTGCGGCCGTAAAGTCCGAGAGCTTTGGTGAATGAATGGAGAGAAATATGGCTAGCGTCGACCAAGTGATCCGTCCGCGGCCTTTGCCGGCGCTGGCTACGACCTACGAGGGCGACGACCTCGCCCTTTTAGAGCGGATTGTCCCGCTCATCGACACCATTGAGATCTCGCCCGATGCTATCGCGCAGTCGGCCGGGAAACAGGCGTGCCTGCGTCCGGAAATTCTTGAAGAATATGCGTCCGTACTTCCGCACGTGAATTTCATCGCGCACGGAGTCGGTCTTTCCATTGGATCTTTCGATCACTGGAACGAAGGCTATATCGGCCTGCTGGACGAACTCTTTGAGCGCTTGAATCTGGAGTGGCACAGCGAACACCTGGCGTGTACTCAAGTGGCCGACGAAAACGTCGGCACGATGTTGCCGCTGCCCCGTACCGAAGAGGCTCTTGATCTCATCTGTGCACGCGTCGGAGCCCTGCAGAAGCGCTATGGCGTTCCTTTCCTGCTTGAGCACGTGATTCGCCTTTTGCCCGACATGCCAGGTGAATTCACCCCAGCCGGCTTTCTGAACGCCATCACCTCGCGAACCGGATGCGGCCTGATTCTCGATGCGTACAACCTTGAGTGCGACGCTTATAACCAAGGTTTGAATATATCCGCATTTCTCGATGAACTGAATCTTGCGCCCGTCCGTGAACTGCATCTTGCCGGTGGCGTCCAGCGAAGAGGTTTCCATCTCGACATTCACTCGAACCCGACACGTGACAGTACTCTGGACCTGGGCCTCGACATCATCAGGCGCACCCCAAACTTGGACGTTGTCACCTACGAATTTTTGAAAGAAGCGGTCGTGTTGCTCGGCCACGACGGCATCTGTAACGAACTCGTGCGCATTCGACAGGCCATTCAGCAATGACCCAACTTGAACGGCAGCAACGTGGTTTGCTCGATCTCATCAAGAACCGCGGCGTACCCCCTGAAGACCCCTACTTGCGGCAGGTTGCGAATTCCCGTGAACTCGAGATGGTGCGCGAGATCGCGATCTGGTGGAGAGCGTTTCAAATCGAAGATCAATGTCGCTTCACCTCGCGATTGCTGAAACGCTGTGAGTGCTTTGAAGATGTCGTCGTGACCTATTTCAACAACCATCGAACGTCCCCCTTCATCGAGGAGCTGAGCCAGGATTTTCTCAATTCGCTTGTTGACGACCCGGATTGGCTGATCCGTGCAGTGTCACAGTTTGAGCTTGCGCTTTTGAAAGTACGGGCCGGCTCAGCCGAATGTTTCGAGGTACTCTGGGACCGCTATCCCGAGAACGTTATCCTCGCGCTTGAGGAAAGTAGCCGGCTCCCGCCTCCGGAGTCGGGCTGCGTTTACCGCATGCGAATCGGTCGGGATCTGCCCCGGACGGTGGTGTGCACGAGGGAATACACGGATGACCCGGCCTGACCGTTCACCGTTCACCGTTCACCGTTCACCGTTCACCGTTCACGTTCACCGTTCGGCGTTCGGCGTTCGGCGGCGCGGTTCACGCCGGTCATCGAGCGTCGCTGAACTTGCCCGTTCCTGAGAAAAACCGTGGTGCGGCTCAAGAAGTGGTCGCAAGCCCGACAACCACTTCCGACTGTGTTTGCTTCCAGCCCGGCCCATAGGGCGACCCCTTCGACAATCCGCTCTCTTCCACCCACCAGCTTCGGCGCATCCTGGTCTGTATCGATGCCGCCTGAACGCCGAACGTCGAACCGTGAACGGTGAACGGCGAACGCCCCCGGGACCATGTGCTACATTGCCCACCGGACCACCGGCATGGCAACGACATATCGAGCAGTGATGTTGACAAAGAAAGGCGGACCTGAAGTTCTCCAGATCGTCGAGAGACCAATCGAACAGCCCGGCCCAGGGCAACTTCGCGTGCGGATCCGCGCTGCGGGCGTGGGCTCGACCGACTTGGCCATGTTGGCCGGTAACTATCCGTACGCGCCTAAGATACCATTCGTACCGGGGTACGAGCTCGCCGGGGTGGTGGAAGCGATTGGCACTGGTGTGACGGGGTTCGAATTGGGCCAGCGGGTAGCGGCGCTTACGGTGCACGGCAGCTTTGCACAACTTCTCGTGCGTGAGGCCGAACACTTCCTTCCCATCCCCGACGGCGTCTCTGATCGCGATGTAGCGGCGGTGATATTGAATTACGTGACTGCGTGGCAAATGATTCATCGGGTCGCGAACGTGCAGCCAGGCCAGACCGCACTGGTCACGGGCGCAGCCGGAGGCGTGGGCACGGCAGCGCTGCAACTGTTAAGGCTGGCGGGAGCGAAGGCCTATGGCGCTGCGTCCGCGCCCAAGCATGATACCTTGCGCTCACTCGACGCAACGCCGATCGACTACCGGGCGAGGTCGATCGATCGCCTCACGCGTGCTCTCGAACCCAGAGGTGTCGACCACGTGTTCGACGCGATCGGCGGCTCAAACATCGGCCCGTGCATTGGCGCGGTCCGACGGGGCGGGACAGTGGTCGGATTTGGTTTCATGGCCGCTCCCGGAATTCTTTCCAAACTGACCACCTTCGGCAGTCTATTTGTGAGTGCGCGCCTGCGCAATCGGCGTGGCACGTTCTACGGCATCACCATGCTGTACCAGAAGGACCCGAAGCCATTGCGCGAGGATCTGCCCAAAATCTTCGCACTCCTCGCAGAGAAGAAGATCGACCCCCTCGTCAACCGGACGTTCCCGCTCCTTGCCGCGAGACAAGCCATCGAGTTCCTGGCGACCAGTTCGGTGGCAGGCAAGATCGTTCTGTTGAACGGGTGATTCGCGGCCAAGGATGGTGGATTCTTCCATCGTCCTTCGTTATCGATTTTCGATCGCCACTGGGCCAGAAACAGGTCGCCTCGAGGAGAACCGCGAACGCCGAACGCCTCCTTCCTCAATCCGAGGGCGTCCCTGTCCCCCCAACTTCCGGAATGGGACGTATCAGGGCTCGGATCAGCAGGTAGGGCGGTTGCCGCAGATCATGGCCGCCATTGAAGTCGGGCAACCGGTCCCATTGGCCGAGCGTGCAATAGACGAAGCGGTCGGTGGCAAAAACTCCATCCGGCCAAACGAGACGTGGGTCGCGGAGGATGACCTTGAAGTGACCGTCTGAATCTCGGCGAAGAATAGCGTCATGCTCAAAGTCGGTGGTGTAGATGCGATCCTGCGCGTCGGTTGCCAGGCCATCCGCCGCCCCCTTCTCACCGATGTCTCTGACGGCCGCCCCGAGCGTTTCATCGCTGGCGTGAAAATCGGCCAGCACTTTGGTGGGAATGCTGTAAAGTCTGCGGCTGCAAAGCGGCGCATAGAAAAGGTGTGTGCTGTCAGCGCTCAGCGTAATGCCGTCCACCCCACCCGACGGAAACGTCGGATGTTCTGCGTCGTACCGCTTGGGTTTTCCCTCCAGCATCACTAAAAAGCCCTGCTCCGGCTGGATGGACGGATGGAAACCGAGCACGCGACGCTGCTCGCCGGTCGCGAGGTCTGCGACCACCAGGGCGGGCGAAATGCCGAAAGAAGAATCGGCAATATAGGCCATGCCTTTGGTTCCGTGGGTGAGATCCACCCGCAAATCGTTCAAATGGCTGTCGGGAAGCAGCGCCGGCGGTTTGATGATTACGCTGGCGATGAGGCGATTGGTCGCAGGATCGAACCCGACGACCTTCGCGCCACCTTCCGGGATCGGCTGGCCGGCGCGTTTGCCGTCGTCAATGACCCAGAGTCGGCCCCGCGAATCGATGGTCATGCCGTGAACGGAGATCAGGCGCTCATCCGCCGGAGCGTCTGAGGGCAGGCTCATCTTTTCATTGGGATAGGGAATGAGTTTGCCCTGCCTCAGTTCTCCGAGCGTTGGGCCTTGATGATCGTCGGCGTGGCGTGGAAACCCAACAAATATTCGCCCATCTGGAGTCACCGCGATACCAGAAGGGCCGGCTCCGTAGAAGCGCGCCACTATTTCCAGGGATCCGGCTGGGAGGACGCCAAAGTCAAACGGATCGGCTCGCGCCAGCCAAGCCGCGGCGAACAGAGCGACGAGAAAGATTGCCAAACGCATCTTATTATTTCTACACCTCAAGCCAGGGGTCCACACTCGCGGCCAAGGACCTTCCCATCCGGCGACCAGCGGGAATGCGTGCCTATTGCTGGTCTGATTTGCCTGGACCATGAACAAGCACTCCCTCAGGAACTGCCGGAACCAAACTTGTCTCAAGATCATTTAATACGATCTCCAAGGGAAGCTTGACGCTATACTTGCAGAACATGGTTTCGGCCGTCGCAAAGCTACCATTCTCGTAATACTTATTTGCCGGTGCTCCTCCGCCGCAGTAGCCGTAGTACGCACAAGAATCCCTGCAAAGATTGATCCCGGACTGGATGTCCGTAAAGACCGAGCGAAATTTCGGGCTCTCGACCGCCTCGACAAAGTCATCCGTCAGAATGTTGCCGAAACTGAAAGATCCATACGGAGATACGTTCATCCCCAGAAGTTCGGGAGAATAGGTCGAGTAGTTCCCGTCGCAGTCCACGTTGAGAATGCCGAAAGGGCGGACCTGTTCGTTAAAGTAAGGAAAATCGAAGCTGCGCAAAGATTTCCGGCTTTGGATCTTCCCCAAAGCCGCGTCGAATTCTCGAATCCGCATCCGACCTCCGCCCGCTTTCTGGAGTTCAAAGATAGTGCCCATAAAGGCTTCGACGCTTTCGGACAACCAGCCGGTGGAGGTCAACGATGACTTCGCGTTTTCGCCTTCGATCTCCTCGACGTTGAAACCGAGTTGAGAGACGCCGAGCTCATTAAAAAAATCGTAAATCTCCTTCGCGCGCCCGAGCGACTGCTGGGTGATGACGGTAATTACATGGAATGGAATGCCGTGAAGCTGCAGTTGGTGCAGCCCTCTCATAGCCGCCTGATGCGAACCTTTCCCCAATCGAGTTCTGCGATGCGCATCGTGGATATCAGCAGGACCATCGATGCTCAATCCGATCGACACGTTGTGATCATCGATGAAACGGCACCACGCGTCGTTGATCAACGTCCCGTTGGACTGCATGCAGTGGCGCACGACCGCTCCTGCCGGCGCTTTCCGGCGTATTTCGTCGAACGCTTGCTCGTAGTAAGAGATCGGTACTGCTAATGGTTCTCCGGCGTGCCAGATCACCGTGAGCGGATCAAAAACCAACTCAGCGGCGAAGACTTTCTCGATGGTTGCGGCGACAATCTCCAAAGGCATCCGTTTTTTCGAGGTGCGATTCGGGAGATAGCAATAGTCACAGTTAATGTTACAAAAGGGCGACGGCTGAAGGACCAGCAAACTGATCCAGGGATGGATCGGATCATCAGGCAACGATCGACCCAAAACGGGATCAGTCTGATTCATCCGGTGTGAATGGTGGCTCTTGATCGGACGGATTGAGCACGGGGGCCTCGCCGGCAAACCTCTAAAAATTGCCCCAGTTGTGCCAGTTGTGCCAATTATGCCAGCCGCCATTACCCCAGCCACCATTGCCCCAGCCGCCATTGCCCCAGCCGGGATGCCAGTTGCGCCAGCCCCACCCTGGATGCCAGTTATGCCAGTTGCCCCACCACATGGTCTGAGCATTAGGAGTGGAGGTGCCCTCCTGGTTGACTTCGGTGGCGGGACCTTGACCAAGTTGTTCCTGAATCTTTTGCACACGAATCTCGAGCTGCTCACCTCCGGCCGCCTTGGTAGAACCGGTATTGGTGGCGGCATTCGTGCCTGAAGCCGAGCTCAACATCAACCCGCCAGTCAAGGCAAAGAGAGCGCCAAGCGATTTGGCGAGCGAGCGTTCATTGGGACGCTTTGGATTATCGGATCCTGAGGTCATGAAAGTGCTTTTGTTGAAGAGATGATTGATAAATTAAAGCTCATTGGCTGCATCGTTGGTCAGCTTTTCCTGGTACGCTTCCACCTCGGAACCAATTTGATTATCCCTGATAAACAGGCTCCCCTCCTCCGTTTTCGGGTTGACAGCAAAAAAGGCTTCGATGGTTTTGCCCAGCCATGTTTGGTCCAGATCATCTTTGGCGTTCGCTCGCCAGTTACCCGCGCCGAAAGCCGCCACCGCGATGCGCAGTAAGCCCAGTGTGTTTTCACGATCCTGGGTGTGCAGTGAAACCCCAAAGAACTTGCCTTGGAAGAAGTGATAAACAACCGTTTCGAGCTTGACGGGCCCAAGTTGGAGGTTCTCGCCCTTTTTCGTGTACAGCTTCAAATCTCCCTCGTCTTTCTCGACAGTTAATCCTGGAAATTCCGAAAACGACGTCCCGAACTTTTGGCCGCGAAACCCGGTGGTAGTGTCGAGTTTCGAGGTTTGTACGGGAGCTGCCGGCTGATTACTCGATTGTTTACCTGGAGAACTGGTTGTACTCAAGGCGGCAACCGTCGCGGCGCAAAACGCCAAACGGGCATAACGCAATAATCCACTCTCACTGATGAACATAAGTGTTTGAAAAAAATGGCGGGCTTGAGGCTCTGATTCTTCGACCAGACCTGTCAAGAGTAAACGCCGGAATCGTAACGGCATCAAGGTAAAGGAAGATTCTCATTCCGCGCGGGGCTTCAATCCAGCCTGTATGGTTGAAACCCTAGGCAGGCACTTGATAGTTAGTACTAACGACTAACCGCATTATGGCTAACTTGAAAATATCTCGTCGCGACTTCATCTCCCGCACCGCGATACTCACCGGAGCCTTGGCTTCCGGTTTACGACCAGGCCACGCGCAGGCCTCAGACGTGCCGAAGGGTAGTCTGTTTCGGCTTATTTTTGCGACGGATTCTCACTTGATGGTCGATAATCACCTTCGCTCCGAAGATGGCCTCATCGCTGCCATCTCTGCGATTGAAAGCGTCAAGCCCAGGCCCGGTTTGATCCTCTTCGGAGGAGACCTCACCCACGAATCGCCTCAGCTCGATTTTCCAGCAGCCGAACAGCTCATCGATCGATTTCTGAAGATTTGGAAAGATCACACGGATTTGCCAACATTCTTCACCTTCGGAAATCATGACCTTGTGGGAACGAAAAACGCCTCCGTCAACCGCGACGACCCAAGGTTTGGCAAAGGCCTGTATCGCATGCGTCTGGCGCTCGAGCGCAATTTTTACGCCTTTCGAAAAGGAGGATGGCGATTCATCGTCCTCGATGATGTGCTACCCGAACCGGACGGGTCTTATATCGGAGAGTTTGTCGAAGAGCAGCTTGCATTTCTGCGGACAGAATTACGGACAGATTCTCAAACGCCGACTGTCCTGTGTGGTCACATTCCGTCGGTTTCCGTTCTGCCCAATCTGAGTGTTTGTGGCGAGACTAAAACCAAGGGGGCAACGATCGAGACTCCAGCTTCCCTCTTAGCCCATAACGCCTCTGATTTGCACCACCTGCTCAACGATACCAAGGCCAACGTAAAACTTGTCCTGGCAGGTCACCTGCATCATTTGGAGGAGATTCAAATTGACGGCGTCTCTTATATCAACAGCGGCGCAATTTGCGGGAATTGGTGGAAGGGAGCACAGATGGGCTGCCCAGAGGGCTTTATGGTGCTTGATCTGAGCAGCGACGGGAAAGTTGAGGCGGAATATCGGCCCTCCGGCTGGACTGCAGCAGCCTGATCCGATTCTCAGAGCCGGTAGACGATTCGCGCCTTGGTGACATCGTAGGGAGACATCTCCATCTTTACTCGATCCCCGACGGTCAAACGAATAAACCGCTTTCTCATCTTTCCCGAGATATGGGCAAGAACGAGATGGCTATTGGAGAGCTCCACCCGAAACATCGTTCCGGGCAGAACCGCGGTAATTTTTCCTTCAATGACGATTGAACTCTCAGCAGGCATGGTTTTAGAAAGCTTGGCGGACTGGTCGATAGGTTCTCTGATTCACGTCGCCGTCTGCCGGGAAAGGAGACGGCGAGTGCATTTGATATTCCTGGATAGGAATCAACAGACAGGCGGCTCCTCTATTGATGAACCCCCCCTGCTTGAGCATGGGATTGCGTCTACCAGCGTGACTTTGTAAAAGAGCGCTTCGCTCCTTCGTCCTTCGGCCGGGCTTCGTTGACGGTGAGATTACGGCCGTCGAGATTCTTGCCTTCGAGGGCGCTGATGGCCGCTTTGCCTTCAGCGGCGCTGCTCATGGTCACAAAAGCAAATCCGCGCGACTTGCCCGTCATGCGATCGGTCACAAGGTGCACGTCCGTCACAGTTCCATACTGGGCGAACAGATCCTTTAGATCAGGGTCAGTGGTACTAAACGAAAGATTTCCAACGTAAAGTTTCATATTTTGGTGATTGAACGAATGCTAGCTACAAAGCCGTTCCCGAGAACCGGGTTTCAAATCACCTTTGAGAAATTCAACCGACGATCTTCCGCGCTATGAACAAAAACAGACGAACGCCCCACTTTCTCTCATATTGCTCAAAACACAAGAAAAAGATTCCATGTTGCCCGGGTCGCCTGGTCTTGAGACCGGGCAGCGCCCAAGTGATTTCTGGAAAGCGAAGAGAGGTAAAAATATTGAAAATTGCCTAATCCCGAGTCTCCCCTTCCAGGCAGTCCCGTTTTCACTTGAAGGTAAATTCCCTCGCAGTTTTCTCCGCTAAATCGGCGGCTTTTTCCCGCCCCCAGGCATTGATGCACCAGTACGCATCGTCAGTTCCTGTTTGAATCACCACCACCGTCATTTGACCTTGGCTATTGCCAAAGACTGCAGGAAAGCGGATAGCTCCCGACTCATACGCTCCGTTAACGTTGGTGGAGTTGATTATTGGCATGCGCAGCGAAGGCGGATTAGCACTCTTGGAAAAAGCATGAAATAAAATATCCCCGACATTGTCTTTGGTTCCGCGGGTATATGTCATTTTCATGACGACGATATAAACCCCGTTAAAATACGCGATTCGCTGTGTCATTTTTTGCACTTTCTCGCGTACCACAGCCGGGAACTTTTGCAGTGGATAATCCGCGGCGGGGCCGAAAGGAATCGGCATCCTGAGAGCCAACCGTTCGTCAAAGGGTTGCTTTGTTGGAGGCCCTAGAACGGGAGTCTGGGCTCCTCCACGATCCTTTCGAAATATCCTGGGCAACTGGTCTCCGTACCTAGCAACCGCAATAATGATAAGTAATGAAAAGACGAGACCTCCAAGGAGCCAGTATTTTTTAATCAACCCTGAAATCAGTTTACTCCCTGGCATTGTGCATCCTTCATTTTTGAAGCCTCGTTGAGGAGATCGTACTTGGACTTCATCATAGGAACATTCGATTCGGTTTGTTCAACTTTCTTCTGGAAGAATAAAACCAAGATTGAATACATTCCTCAGAAGGAGCATTGCGTCAGCCACAGCCAAGAACTCATGAAAAAAGTCTCTTCTTTCTATTGGGCGGTATTCTCGGTCTTGACTGCTTTGACCGCCTGTGAGAAACGGCCGGCTGAGGCGATTTCGGCCGGTCCTCCCGAGGTTCTAGTGACCGAAGTCGTGGAGAAAGAGGTTCCCGTTTTCCGCCAATGGGTCGGCACGGTCAACGGAGTGCAGAACGCGGAAGTCAGGGCACGCACGGAGGGATACCTGACCAGTGTTCCTTACCAGCAGGGCGGCTTCGTAAAGAAGGGCGAGGTGATGTTTCTGATCGATCCCAGGCCCTTTACCGCGTCATTAGATCAAGCAAAAGGCCAACTGGAGGAGGCTAAGGCAACTTTGCTAGGTGTCCAGCTGGACGCTCAAAGGGCCAAGGAGCTGTTCGACACCAAAGTCATTTCCGAGCAGGAATACACGAACAAAACTCAGCTCTACCAAACCAAGCTTGCCGGAGTGGCCGCGGCCCAGGCGGCGTTCGAACAGGCCCAGCTGAACCTGGATTATACCAGGATTGTTTCGCCTTTGGACGGGATTGCCGGACAGCAGCAGGCACAGATCGGGGATTTGGTCGGGACCGGGACCAACCAGGTGTTGACGACCGTCTCCCAGATCGATCCGATTTGGTTTTATTTACCGATTAGCGAACAAAGCTACTGGGAGTTCGCCGACCGTTTGAAAGAGATGATGGCGGTGCCCGAGGAGAAACGGAAACAGAACGTGGAGCTTACCTTGGCCAACGGCAGCGTTTACCCGCACAAAGGCAGGTTCGCTTTCCTCGACCGCCAGGTCGATCCGAAGACGGGAACGATTCAGGTTGCGGTGAGCTTTCCGAATCCTGAGTTGACCTTGCGGCCCGGACAATACGGGATCGCCCGTGCCGAGATCCAGACCATTCCGAACGCATTGTTGATTCCGCAGCAGGCCATATCCCAACTTCAGGGCAGTAACATGATAGCCGTCGTCAACCCGGATGGCAAAGCGGAGATCCGGGCAATCAAAGTGGGCGAGACCTATCAAGGAATGATCGTGGTGACGGAAGGCCTCAAGGCGGGTGAAACGGTGATCGTCGAGGGATTTCAGAGAGTTCGGCAAGGGACGCCGGTTTCGGCAAAGCCCTATACAGGGGCACCGAAGACCGAGGGAGCCAAGAACGATTCGGAGAAGAAACCCTCCTCCGCCGGCCAGTCTTAAGTAGAGCGGAGATCCTCCATGTCCAAATTTTTTATCAATCGACCCATCGTTGCGATGGTGATTTCCATCGTCATGGTGATCGTCGGCATCGTCGCGTTCCTCAGTCTGCCGGTCGCGCAATATCCTAATCTGGTGGACCCACAGGTCTCGGTGAACGCGACTTACGTGGGCGCGGATGCCTTGACGGTGGAGCAGGCGGTCGCCACGCCGATCGAGCAGCAGATGAGTGGTGTCGATCACATGAACTACATGTACTCGCTGAATGCGAGTGCCGGCGGGACGATGGCCTTAACGGTGGACTTCAATGTGACCACCGATCCGAATATCGATCTGGTGCTGACCCAGATGCGGGAGTCGCAGGCCTCCTCGCAACTGCCTTCCAGTGTCCGCGACTACGGCGTGACCGTGGCCAAATCGACTTCAGCGCCGTTGATGGTCATTTCTCTCTATTCGCCCACGGGCGAGTTCGATTCCAAGTTCCTGGCAAATTACGGCATCATCAATTTGAACGATCCGATGCTCAGGGTGCCTGGCATCGCCAGCGTGACCGTCTTCGGCGCCGGCGAATATGCGCTCCGGATCTGGGTCGATCCCAACAAGATGGCTGGTCTCAACATCACGTCAGTGGAAATTGAACAGGCCATTCGTGCGCAAAATACCGTGAATCCGGCCGGCCAGATTGGAGGCGAGCCCATTCCGCCCGGTCAACCGTTTACCTACACGGTGCTGGCCCAAGGCCGCCTCGTGACGGAGGAGCAGTTCGCCAACATTGTCATCCGGGCGTCTTCGAACGGTTCCTTTGTGCGAGTCAAAGATATTGGACGCGTGGAGTTAGGAACTCAGACCTACACTCAGACCTGCACTTTCAACGGCCGGCCGGCTGCAGCTCTCGCACTCTACCAATTGCCCGGCTCCAACGCGGTGGATGCCGCGAAGGGTGCGCGTCAATTGATGGAGCAGCTCAAACAGCGGTTCCCTTCGGGGCTGGAATATTCCATCGCACTGGACACCACCCTGGCGGTGACCGCCGGGATGGAGGAAATTTACAAGACCCTGGCAGAGGCGATGATTTTGGTCATCATCGTCGTTTTCGTTTTCCTGCAAGGTTGGCGAGCCACTCTCATTCCGCTATGTGCCGTACCGGTCGCACTGATCAGTACGTTCGCAGTTTTTCCCATGCTGGGGTTCTCGATCAACACGCTCTCCCTGCTTGGACTCGTATTGGCCATAGGTCTGGTGGTTGATGACGCTATCGTGGTAGTCGAAGCCGTCGAAAACCATATCGAACATGGCCTCTCGCCGAAGGATGCGGCGCTTAAGGCGATGGAAGAGGTTTCTTCACCGGTGGCCGCGATTGCTGTTATTCTCGCGGCGGTCTTTCTCCCGACCGCGTTTATTCCCGGCATCACCGGCCGGCTCTATCAGCAATTCGCAGTCACGATCGCCGTTTCGGTGATCTTTTCGGCGTTCAACGCTCTCACCTTGAGCCCCGCCCTGGCCGCACTTCTGCTGCGGCCCAAAAAAGAATCTGGTCGCGGGCCTTTGACGTTTTTCTTTAATGGATTTAACAAGGTTTTCGGGTCCGCGACCACCGGTTATGTAGGCGTTTGTCGACATTTGATGCGGCGTGGACTCTTCTGGATGTTGCTCCTGATCCCGGTCCTGCTGGCGACTGGCTGGCTCGGTAAAAAGCTTCCGTCATCGTTTGTCCCGTCCGAGGACCAAGGCTATTTCTACGCGAATTTGCAGTTGCCCGAAGCAGCGTCGCTGCAAAGAACTGCCGCCGCTTGTCAAAAGGTCCAAGACATCCTCAAGAACACTCCTGGTGTGGAATACGTGACGACAATTGCCGGTTTCAGCCTCCTCAGCCAGGTCAACACCAGCTATAATGGCTTTTTCTTTGTCAGCCTGAAATCCTGGGACGAGCGTAAGTCCCCTCAAGAACAAGTCAACGCCATCATGATGCGTGCGAACGAAGCGCTCTCAAAAATTCCAGACGGGATCGCGTTCGGTTTCCCGCCTCCGGCCATCCCCGGAATCGGCACCTCCGGCGGAGTGGTCGCCGTCCTCGAGGATCTCGCGGGAATGCCGGTCGAATACCTTGCGGAGCATACGCAGAAATTCATCGAAGCGGTCCGGAAGCGCCCGGAAGTCGCTCGGATCCTCACCACCTGGTTGCCAAGCGTTCCTCAATATTTTCTTTTCGTGGATCAAGATAAAGTCCTGAAGCAGGGAGTTGAATTGTCCGATGTGTATAAGACAGCCCAGGTCTTTATGGGCGGTTCTTTCGTTAATTATTTCAACCTCTTCGGACGCACCTGGCAGACTTATCTTCAAGCGGATGGGCCATTTCGAGTGAATCCCGCGGATGTCGGCTCGTTCTACGTGCGCAACAATGCCGGAAACCCGGTCCCGCTCTCTTCGATGGTTCGGATGGAGCGACACACCGGGCCGGAGTTTACGATGCGTTTCAACCTTCATCGATGCGCGCAGTTGAACATCAGCGGGAAAGAGGGCGTTAGCAACTACCAGATCATGGCCATGCTCCAAGACGTGTTCGCCAAGACCATGCCGCGCGAGATGGGGTTGGACTATAAGGACATGTCGTTCCAGGAACAACAGGCTCAGAAAGGGGTGCCGCCGGCTGTGATCTTCGGGATTTCGCTGCTGTTTGTCTTCCTGATTCTAGCGGCCCTGTACGAAAGCTGGACTCTACCATTTAGCGTCCTGCTGAGTACACCGATCGCCGTTTTCGGTGCCTTCCTGGCGCTTTATCTCCGCCGATTCGTGGCTGACGTCTATTTTCAGATCGGTTTAGTCATGCTCATCGGCCTGGCCGCCAAGAACGCGATTTTAATTGTTGAGTTTGCCAGAGCCGAGTACGAAAAAGGCCAACCCATCGTCGATTCGGCGCTGGCTGCTGCCCGTTTGCGGCTTCGGCCGATCCTGATGACCGCCTTTGCCTTCATCCTCGGGTGCGTACCGCTCTGGACCGCCACGGGTTCGGGCGCTGTGTCACGGCGAATTCTTGGAACGACGGTCATCGGCGGAATGCTGGCAGCGACATTTATCGCGATTTTTCTAATTCCCGTGTTGTTTTACGTGGTTGAGAAAATATCCCACCGAAACGGAGAAGGTAAATCTCAACCGCCTCGCGTCGATGAAGTTAACACATCGCAGGCGGCCA
>Ga0210386_10002200_pt1 | contig 16956 bp, 14 predicted proteins | sample IncBWH32OmetaG_FD_160091 | JGI IMG/M metagenome (GOLD analysis project Ga0210386, IMG submission 160091) | Forest soil microbial communities from Barre Woods Harvard Forest LTER site, Petersham, Massachusetts, United States - Inc-BW-H-32-O ... | reverse complement strand
TGGCTTAGGAAGCCGCGGCCGTGCTGTTTTATGATCGTTTGTTCGACATCGCCCCGCAGATGAAGGCGATGTTTCCCGACGATATGATCGAGCAGCGCCGCAAGCTGATGGCAATGCTGGCTGGGGTGGTGAAAGGTCTTACCAATCTCGAACAGGTTTTGCCGGTCGCCGGCGCACTGGCAAAGCGGCATGTCAGCTACGGTGCGAAGGCGGAGCACTATCCGGTGGTCGGTGCCGCGTTGCTGTGGACGCTGGAGAAGGGCCTGGGGGATGGCTGGACGCCGGAAGTGGCGGATGCGTGGGGCACCGCTTACGGCACGCTGTCCGGCTACATGATTTCCGAAGCGTATGGTCGCAGTCAGGCGCCGAGTAAGCTGCGGCGCCAGGATTTGGGCGCGAGCGACGAAAGCATACCTTCGGCTTCGGACGACTACTCGGTCAGCGAGATCCGTTTGGAGGAGGTCAGATAAGATGGGCAGCATCTCGACGCGTATGACGGAGCGGTTCGGCTGCCGCCATGCTTTCGCCGGCGCCGGCCTGGCCTTCGCAGGCAGCACTGCCGACCTCGCCCTCGGGGTCTGCGCTGGCGGCGGGATCGGAGCAGTCGGCGTGGGCTTCACACCAGCCGAACAGCTTCGGGCCATCATCCACCAGATCCGCGCGGCCACCGACGCACCGTTCAATATCAATTTCATCACCTGTTTTGACAATGACGCACAGATCCGCCTCTGCGCCGAAGAAAAGGTGCCGGTCGCCTCGTTCCACTGGGGTCACCCGGCGGCCGAGAACCTGACCCTCCTCCGCGATGCCGGCGTGTCGGTGTGGGAGCAGATTGGCAATGTCGAAGCGGCGCGGAGGGCCGTAGGCGACGGTGTCGAAGTCATCGTGGCCCAGGGCTGGGAAGCCGGCGGCCATAATTACGGTGGCCTGCCCACGATGGTGTTGGTGCCGGAAATTCTCGATGCTGTGTCACCTGCGTTGGTGCTCGCCTCTGGCGGCATCGTCGACGGACGGGGCGTTGCCGCAGCGCTCGCTCTCGGCGCCGATGGCGTCTGGGTCGGGACGCGGCTTGTTGCAACGCTCGAGGCGGCCGTCCACTCGGAACACAAGCGGCGCCTTGTAGAGGGCAAGGGCGAGCAGACGGTACGCTCGTCGATCTTCGGCCCCGAATGGCCACATTTCAATCCGATGCGGCTCCTGCGCAACCGGGTGGTCGATGAATGGACGGACCGTCTCGCCAAGGTCCCAACTGTCCGCGACAGTCTTCCGGTGATCGGGCGGACAGTATTCCTTGGGCAGGAGACAGAAATGCGCAAGTTCAACGTGCTGCTGCCGGCCGCCGACACCGACGGCGATTGGGAGGAGATGCCGTGGCTGGCTGGTCAAGGTGTCGGCCTTCTCCACGAGATCCGATCGGCGAAGGATGTCGTAGAGACCATGATGGCGGGTGCTAAAGCAATATTGAAGCGTCTCTCCGCTTCGCTGTGAAGGCGGACTTTTTGCACCGGCCGACTAATGAGACCAACCTTTACCACGCGGCCCGATCGGCCTTTGCCCCTCGATCTTCGGAAGAAGGAGGTCTGCTATGGGTACCGACCAGAAAGTTGCTGTTATTACCGGTTCCTCGCAGGGCATCGGCGCGGCCCTCGTCAGGGCGTACCGCGATCGCAACTACCGGGTCGTCGCGACCGCGCGCTCGATCAGACCGTCGGACGATGATCAAGTCCTCGTGGTGCCCGGGGACATCGCCGATCGGAAGACGGCCGAGCGTGCGATCTCCGAAGGGGTGGCCCGGTTCGGGCGGATCGACACGCTCATCAACAACGCCGGCATCTTTATCGCCAAACCGTTCACCGAGTACACCGAGGCCTACGTGGCGATCCTGGGCGTCAACGTCGCCGGGTTCTTTCACATCACGCAGTTCGCCGTCGCCGAAATGGAGAAGCAAGGCAGCGGCCATGTCGTGCAGATCACGACGAGCCTAGTCGATCACGCGTTCGCCGGCGTGCCCTCGGTGCTCGCCTCGCTGACGAAGGGCGGCCTGGCCGCCGCGACCAAATCGCTCGCGATCGAGTATGCAAGGCGCGGTATCAGGGTGAACGCCGTCGCGCCGGGGATCATCAAATCGCCGATGAACCCCGTCGACACGTATGCGCAGCTCGATGCCCTGCACCCCGTCGGCCATATGGGCGAAATCTCCGACATCGTTGGCGCGATCCTTTACCTCGAGTCGGCACCCTTCGTGACGGGCGAAATCCTTCACGTCGACGGCGGCCAGAGCGCAGGTCATTAAACCAAATCCGACGCCTTGGCTCACACTTATTCCCCAGCCTAATCTTGACGAATCTTAGATTTATTAGTCCGATCGCAAATTAGTACGCAGGCTCCACTGGGGATAGCGATTTTGTTCGACAGCGGTTGCAAATGGACCGGCGGGCAGTCGAGCCGAACGTGACCATCATCCTTCGCGCGGCAGTCGGAAGCCGCTGAAGGTCCGCTGAGGGCCGGTCCTCCCCGTTCCGCGGCTAAGGCGGGAAGGTCCGGAGTCGGCGCAACCTCCCCGTTCACTGTGGGTTCGGCGAAGGTCGGCTCACCACCCACTGCGGAAAAATCGGTGAAAAGGCACTTCGTACCTATGTTGCCCGTGACGGACGGCGACTTCTTATCAAAGAGATCACGGCAAACCTTTCATCATCTTTGAAGCAGCCCGTAGAAACTGCGGCGAGCACCCTATCTTACTGGCGCGACGACGCCGCACATGGATATGTAACCGAAATTACCGAATTTTCCGCCCATGACGCACTATCGCGTCTGCTACGTTTTGCACAATTTGTAGATAGGAATTGGGATCAACTCACGGCCATTTCGACACCCTAAATATTGGCCTTCGCCCGCAAGCGCGCATGATTTTCCGTAAGCGCATGTTATACGGCGTTTGCGTGGATGACAGCGGGACGCCGTCTTCGAGCTTGCGGCTCAGCTCCGATGACCCTCGCGTAGTCGTCGCGCTCCTGGGGTTCTGCGGCGGCCTCCTCGAGCTGGAGGGCCCATCCGTGCGGAATCGTAGGCTAAGCCGGGCTTGAAAGGGGCGGGCGATCCGCGGCCGATCTTCCGGTGAATTTTGAAGTGCTGATCGGTCGATCGGCCTACCCGGCGGCCAGGCGGCTCAATGCCCGCCGAGCGCGCGGTAGAGCGTGGTGCGCCCGACGCCAAGCTGTTTTTGCCACCTCGCCAACACTGCGGTTCCGGTCCTGTAGGAGCGCTCTGGCGGCGTCGAGTTTCGTCGCGGTCAGGATGGTCTTGCGGCCGCCCTTGCGGCCCCTGGCGCGCGCCGCAGCGAGCCCGGCATTGGTCCGCTCGCGGATCAGGTCGCGCTCCATCTCGGCGATGGCCCCGAGCAGGTGAAAGGTGAACCGGCCCATCGTCGTCGTGGTGTCGATACCGTCGTTAAGCGAACGGAACTCGATCTTGCGCTGCGCCAGATCGGCCACCAGCTCGACCAGCCCGCGCATGGTGCGGCCAAGCCTATCGAGCTTGTAGACCACCAGCACGTCACCGGGCCGGCAGTGGCTTAGCGCGTCCCGCAACCCCGGCCGGTCGTGCCTACCGCGGCACGATGAATATGGGATAGGCTAGTGGTACCGTCGATTTGTGGCACAGCGGAAGCGCGGCGCAGGGCGGGCATGAGCTGTCATTTTGAAAATTAAGTGGCGGCGATTTTTGATCGGTAAATGGCGCGCCCCTGTCCTCGCTCGCGGACTGGCCGAGCTCCGTCTTGCCGTCCGTCAGTCATCCCGTCCGGTTTGGCGTCGTCACCCCGGAATAACCGGACATTTCGCGGGTCACCGCTCATCGACCGTTTGACGGACAGCCTCCCAGCGCCGCCAGGCACACGATCTCGGCCTGCGCCAGATAGTGATCAAAGAAGTGCGCCACTTATTGATCAAAATGACACGAGAAAAATTAAGCAATGTGACCCGGTTCACATACCGCCGGAGCTCGGGTGAATATCTGAAGCAGCTCCGCCGCCGGCTGCGGCCGGGACATGCGCGCAATGGAGGGCGCAAATCTATGGAACTGGAGCGTGTCGCGGGTCGAGCTCGATCAGCGCGCACGTGATGCCCGCCTCCGGCTCGAGCGGCTCGAACGATTGCTCCTGCCGCGAGCTGCCGTGACGCGTTTCCCGCTCCGATGGCTCCTTTATCTTTGCAGCGGCGTTTTCGCCAGCGCGTCGCGAGAAAGCCGGGTCAAGAGAGCCGCTGAGCAATCGGCGGCCTTCGCGCATGCCGACCATTCATGACATTTGGGTCGAAGAGTGCGGTTCGTTCTGTCGCGCGTCAGACCTTGTGCTCTGCCGCCTCTCCGGTTGAGGGTTGCGGCGCAAACCAATCCCTGCGCGCTGTGATCGCAAAACCGAAGGGCGGTCAGGCCTGGTGCAAAATCCGGGCGATCTCGTCGGCGGCCACCCCGTAGACTTTGGCGACCTGGGCAACCGTCATGCCGTACTTGACCAAGGTGCGGATACGCCCGAACTGCGACCGCGGAATCTCGCGCATCGTTTGCAGCTCGGGGGCGGCCGACATTTCGCGCTCCTCGTGACGGACCGGTGCGGCCGGCGAGAGTATCGGCAGCACCCGCGGTGTGCGGGTCGACCGGTCGGTCGGCGTCAGCGATTGCGGAACTGCTCGCGTGCTGACCGGCGGTGGTTTCGAGGTGAACAAGGCTTCGGCGGCTTGGCGCGCTCTGGTGATCTGCTCGCGATCATCGCCGCGAGGGCGCGGTTGTTGTTGTCGACTTAGCAAGATAGGCTCCGAAGAGTTGATTTCATTCGTGATTATCGAAGGGACGCTTCATTACTTTGGCAAGCTGGACGTGGGAAGTCGGGGCGCTATCCGCAAGCTCGGCCGGTCGCCGCAAGCCCGTGCGCCGGCAATATCGGCGCAAAGTAGAGATGCCCCCCCTTGGGGGCGGCCGCGACCACTGAACCTCGTAGTTAGTGAGATTGAGCAGCGCATTTGCTTGCCTCACCGGATCGGGGTTGAGCTACCATTGTCGGTGACCGTTGAAGCCGCGCGCGTCTCAACGAAGGAAACATGTCATGCCGGACACACACGCCGTGGCGGAACGCCCAAGCCAGGGTCAGCTTGCGGTCTACGACGCGATCGTCATCGGCGCCGGGATTTCCGGCATCTATATGCTCTACCGCCTGCGCGAACTGGGCATGACCGCGCGGGTCTTCGAGGCCGGCACGAACGTCGGCGGCACCTGGTACTGGAACCGCTATCCCGGCGCGCGCTTCGATTCCGAAAGCTGGACCTATGGCTACTCCTTTTCCAAGGAGCTGATGCGGGAATGGGATTGGAAGGAGCACTTCTCCCCCCAGCCCGACACGCTGGAATATCTGAATTACGTCGTCGACAAGTTTGACCTTCGCCGGGACATACAGTTCCGCAGCACGGTCGCGGCCGCGCATTGGGATGAAGCGGCGAACCAGTGGAACGTCACACTGGAAAGCGGCCAGCAGGCAACGGCGCGGTTCCTGTTCACCGCCATCGGCATCCTCTCGGCCTATACGCTGCCGGCCATTCCGGGCCGGGACAGTTTCAAGGGCCCTGCCTATCACCCCGCGCGGTGGCCGCACACACCGGTGAACTTCACCGGCAAGCGCGTCGGCGTCATCGGCACCGGTGCGACCGCCATCCAAGCGATCCCGGAGATCGCCAAACAGGCGAAGCACCTCACCGTTTTTCAACGCCGCCCCAACTGGGCGGCGCCCTTGCATAATTCCAAAATAAGCAAGGAGGAGATGAAGGAAATCAAATCCCGTTACGAGGAAATTTACGCGCACTGCGCGACGACGCCGGGCTGGTTCATTCATCAGCCTGACCCCCGTAAGACCCTGGACGTGCCGCCCGAGGAGCGCGAGGCTTTCTGGGAGAAGCGTTACGGCGAGCCCGGCTTTGGCATCTGGATGGGCAACTTCCGCGACATCCTGACCAACGTGGAAGCCAACGCCGCCATCAGCGCCTACATCGCCAAAAAGATCCGCCAGCGCGTGAAGGATCCGAAAGTGGCAGACAAGCTGATTCCCAAAGATCACGGCTTCGGCACGCGCCGGGTGCCCTTGGAAAGCGGCTATTTCGAAACCTACAACCGCGACAACGTAACGCTGATCGATACCCTCGCGGATGAGCCGATCGAGTGCATCACCCCGCAGGGCATCAAAACCACGAGGCAGGAACACGAATTCGACATCCTGATCTACGCCACGGGCTTCGATGGCGTGACCGGTGCCTACGACCGTATCGATATCCGCGGCGAGAACGGCCTCCGGCTCAAAGACGCCTGGGCCGAAACCCCGCGCACCTATCTCGGCATGCTCGCCGAAGGCTTCCCCAACATGCTGATGGTGCTCGGCCCGCACACCGCGCGCGGCAATATTACGCAGGCCATCTCACACAGCGTCGAATTCCAGGCGGACATGCTGCGGTTCATGCAACAGCACGACTACACGCATGTGGAGACCCAGCCGGAAAAAGTGGACGAGTGGACGCGGATAGTGATCAACGCGGGCGAAGCATTGCTGTCCTTCAAGGTCGATTCCTGGCAGAATGGCGTTAATCGCAACGTCGACGGCCGGACCGTGCGCCGCGTTCTGGGTTACAATGGCAACGGCGCGCATTTCCGGCGGACGACCGACGAGGTCGCCAAAGGCGGTTACCAGGAATTCGCGTTCCGGTAGTGCTCCGCGTCAGGCTGGGCCGGTGTCAGGCGTTGGTGCGACTTTGACAGCGCCGGGCGGGCGGGCGGGCGCGTCTCCGCTTCTGGTTGTTCATACCATCCGCTGACCGAAACCATCGATCATAACGTCTACATGAACGGCATCGGTGGCGCTTCGACCAATGGCTTCGAGTACATATCACGTGGAGCAACCGAGCAACCACGTGGCAGGGAGACCCGGTTCGAGATCATTCAGGCAGGCAGTGTTGCCCGGTGCATTCGCGCATTGACCCTCGGGCCAGCCCATGCAGTCGTCATCTTGGCAAGGGCATGTCGATTCTCATTGAACGTCGCACTCACGGGGCGGAACGAACGAAGTTCGCCACTCAAAGGCGGCTCAAGAGTTCCGCCTTCTTCGCCACGAACTCCTCCTCGGTGAGAATATTTTTCTGGCGCAGTTCCGCGAGGCGTTCGATTGTCTTCATAATGTCTTCCATTGCGAGCGGAGCCGCGGGAGTAGGAGCGGTTGTTGGCGCGGCGGCAGGGAGGCGAGATCCTGACATCTGTTGCGGCGAAGCGGACCCCAATGGCGAGGGATTTGGAACCTGATTGCCCTGGGGAATCACCAACGGCAAGTCGGCGACACGCACGAGGCCGTATTGGCTGATGAAGGTCAGCGATTGATCGCCGGCCTGCTCCTGGGAGAATCCCGAGATCCTGTGCTCGCCGGTGTCATAGACGCGGACCTGACCGCCCTTTTGGATCGCAAGTCGCCGCGGGCCAGGAAAACAGGCGTATCGCAAATCATTCTGGGCGCCAGTGGAGGCGGGATTGCCCAGTTCCGCAGGCCACCATTGGCTGGCCGAGCCGGTTCCCGCCACGAACAGACTGACGCCGCCGCCACTCTGGCTTTGCGACTGAAATCCCCGCGCTTCGTCGTTTGCTAGAGGTTGGCTACTGAGGAAGCTGGCAAGTTCGTTGCAGAGCGCATCGATGCGATATTTAAGACCTTGATTGAATATGTCGCCAATCATGATCATTCCGCCCTGTGACCATTGTCCCATACCGCCAAGGTCGGGGTGATTGAACTGTGCTTGCCGTCCGTTCCCTCGCGCGAGCGCGCCGAGCATGGTGAGCGCCGCGTCCAGGCTTACCCCGTGGCGCTTTGCGGCATCGGTCACAATGCGGAGTCCTTCGGGCGTGAGGTTCTGCATGGGTTGCGCACTTCCTGGCGGCGCCGGACGAAAGCGTGCCGCTTCGCGCGAAGACACTCGGTCACGCCAAGCGAGGATACGTGGTTCCCGCGGAGCGCAAATCCAAGGGATTTATCGGCGACTCAAGCTGTGACGTCAGCAACAAACGCGGCACATTTAGCTAAGGTCCGCTTTTGGCGTCGGCCCGGCCGCGCGCGTTGCGCTCGAGAATGCGGCGGCGTTCGAGCTTCGCCGCCACCCCGAGGATCGCAAAGATGATCTCGGCGAAGTCGGACGTGGTATCGAGGAATGGATCGGCCAGTGACCGGATACCGGCCCCGGGCGCGCTGCATGTCGCGGGCGATAACCGGAAGGTCGGTTGTGTCGCGCGACAGACGGTCAACGGCCGGGGTGATGACAACGTCGCCGGGGGCGAGGGCCTTCATCAGCTTTTGAAGCTGCGGCCGGTCGGCCGTGGTGCCGGTCATTTTCTCGCGTGAGCTTGAGTAGCGCTATGTTCGCGCATTCGCGTACGGAATCGAACTGTCCGACGTTGCGAAGGAGACGGATACGATCGAGCACGATGAATCACTCAGGCCAAAAACTCGCACCGCCTGGCCTGGCGGCTGGCGGGTGAATCCCGCAGGAGGAGAGTATAGCCAGGAAATCACAACCTTTCGAGATTCCTGACAAGTAGCAACGGAACAGAAACTCCGATCTGGCCGGAACCACTATTTACACAGGTTTTTCACTGGGCCTTTGTGCGCGTGACCTTGCCGGGCCGCACCCGACGGTGCGCAAGAGCGGTTATGCCGAAACCGGGTGAAAGTGAATCGGAACCGGCGGCGCTTTGCTACCTTCCGGCTTGACGACGATGTCGACCTCACAGCCCAGGCGGGTCAGCATCCGCATGATCCGTTCAACCGAGACGTCGCGGAACTGACCTTTCAGCAGCCGGGAAATATCGGGTTGGCTCATACCAATCGTGTGGGCCGCCTGCGTCTGGGTAAGTTTCCGGTCGCGCATAATTTCATGCATGCGGTTGACCAGCTGGGCTTTCAGCAAGTGGGTGTCCGGGTCAGGGCGGCCCAGATCGGCAAAGACGTTGCCGCTGCCGCGCCGGATGGTGCTATCGCTCTCACGGGTCATATTGTCCCTCGCCTCTGTGCGTTGTGATCCTGCTCAGCGACCTTCAAGCGTCGCCGCACCAGGTCGATCTCCTCCTGCGGTGTCTTGATCCCCTTCCGCGCCTTTTTCTGGAAGGCATGCAGAACATAGACCGCGCTCTCGAATTTGACCGTATAGACGGCACGGTATGTGTCGCCGCGATGATCCTCGATCACGAGAAACCAGGCATCCAGGCGATCGGCACGACGGCTCCCGATCTGCCTCCGGTTCCCGGAGCTCATCCGACAATCGCTCGCGATCACGAGTACAAGCGGCACGGAACAGTCACCCTGATGGCGGGCATCGACTTGCTCACCGGGCAAGTCCATGCCCTGGTCAGAGATCGCCATCGCAGTCGCGAGTTCATCGAATTCCTTGGTTTCCTCGACATGGCTTACCCCGCGGCAACCACGATCAAGATCATTCTCGACAATCACTCCGCGCATATTTCTCGACGAGAAACCAAGGCTTGGCTCGCGGCCCGACCCGAAGGGCGCTTCCAGTTCGTCTTCACCCCCAAGCACGGATCGTGGCTCAACCTCGTCGAGGGCTTCTTTGCCAAAGCCGCCCGCTCCGTACTCCGTCACATCCGCGGCGCCTCCAAGCACGAGCTCAAGCAACGCATTCTCGAATTCATCGACGACCTCAACCGCGACCCGGTGATCCATCGATGGCATTATCAAATCGACGCTGCCGCCTGATCCATAGCAGCAGTAATTTGGAAACGACGTACTAGTCGACCTGATAGAGGCGCTCATCGTAGGGAGCACCGAGCAATGGCTGCAGATTGGTGCGAAATTGTATCGTGTGCTGCGCGCTGACATGGTCATCGAACGCACGCATGTCCCGGAAGACTTCGATCAGTTGAAAGTGATTGGTTGTCGGGTCCTGGGTGATCAGGGTGAAGGACTTGACCCCGCGATCGTTGCGACTATCCTCGACGAAGGTCACGAGCAACGGCTCCGCTACAGGCACGTTTTGCGGATCCACGTCGACATGCGTGACCACAACGACTTCGTCAAACCCGCCGGCGTGGGCGGGTGCGCCGCCCATCAAGCACGCTGCCACAATCAGTGGCAATGTCCGGTGGAACTCACGCATTAGACCTTCCTTCCACATGTTTGGATGCCTGGGGTGCGCTCTAGTCAGGTGCACCGCAATGGCGACTATCCTCGAAACCGACACTATTCGATCAGCGTGCCGGGTCGCTCGTCGAACGGCACCTCAAGCAACGGCTGTATCCGAGCCAACAGGGCCTGTGTCTGAGCCAGATTTTCAAAGACCTGACGAGCGTTCGCGTTCTGCCAGATCTCGAGCAGCACAAAAAAGTTTGGTCGCTGAATTTCTTCATTGGCGGTGAAGCTGATCGCTCCGTTCCTTCGGCCGAGAGCCGCCAGCTGCTCAACGAGCTCCCCGCCACGGTCTTGCTCGGCCGGCAGGAACTCTACATAGGTCACAACGAACTGCTCTGCGTCAGCTTGAGCCCGCCCATGTGCCGGAAAGGCCAACAGCGCGAGGGCGAACAGGGGCAGTAACCAATACCTGGCTAGCATAATCTGTCCTCCCTAATTACGTCCTTTAGCGGGAAACGAAGCCCGCCCGCGTCGCGCTAGCCCTTGAGGAGCCCCCAAGACGCCTCGCGGAACGTCGCCGCCGGCGCAAAGCGCAAAGGCTCAATACGCCGGCGCCCAGGAGAGCCAAGGTGCTCGGCTCAGGGGTGGCGGTCACGGCAGCAAACAGCCCGTGCGTCTCACCGTCGATCCCGTCCGTGATATAGAGGGTGTTGGGGTCGCCGTTCATACCGCCGATCCCGAAATTGAGGGCCCAGAGGCCACCCGGAGTGTTGCCAATTCCGGGGTCGACCGGAATCGTACCGAGTAACGCTCCGGTCGTGGGGTCGAAAGCGTTGATTTCACTATAGAGAAAGCTGAAATTGCCAACCAGCAGGTCGCCGCCAAACGGGCCAAAACCGGCCGGGGCCGGCGCGACGCCCCAGGGTGCCGCCAGTTGGCTGCCGAGAGTCAGGATTTGAGGCGAGCTCCCATCCTCGTTAAACACCACCACCGCTCCTTGTCCGAGCGCAGCATTCCGCTGGGCTGTTAGCCCGGACGGCGCATACTCGACGTAGATCTTGCCATTGATGTCCTGCACGTTGAACGGCACGAGCCCGAGGGCCGCAACGGCCGTAGGGGTCGCAAATGCGCCGGCAGCAAGGCTCACCGGGGCGAAGGAGGTGTTGAAAACGTTGATGCTGCCGGTCCCGGCTTGGTTGGCGGCGTACAATTGGGTCTGAGCCTGGTTAATGGCAAGGCCGCTGTAATTGGCCCCCGGCGTCGTCACTTGGATATGGGCCGTGGCGCCCGTGTCCCAGGCGGAGATCGTGCCGTTCAGGTTGGCAAAGATGAAATGCGCGGAACCGCCGTTCCCCCCATTTCCCACCGGGAAGCTCGAGGGGCTGGGGTTTTGATTGGCGACCTGGCCGGTGGGTCCTTGGGCGGGTCCACCACCGGATGTCGGAATCGCGATATTGCCGGTCGGCGGGTTGACGGCTGTCACCTTAGTGACATTTGTTTCGCCGGTCACCGACCAAAGGTTGGTAAAATTTGTCCCTTGGTCCGAGATCCAAAACGGGCTCGTGGTGGTGTGCCAGATACCCCACGGGTTCACCAAAGTCGGCTCGGTGATGGTAGCCAGTCCCGGGATGTCCGAAACGAGATCCGTCTGCACGTAGGGTGAGGCTGAACCGGTGCTGGCTATCGACACCGACACGCCAAGTGCAACCAAGGCAACCGGCAGAATGCCTTCAAAGCGCCTCATCGTCGTCCCCCTCCGATTTAGTTTCGAGATTTTAGTTAAATTTGAACCTCCCGCCCAGGTCGCCCGTGCACAAGCCTTTTTTGGTAACGTTTTGTATCGCTTTGTGTAACCGTATGTTCCGCCGTCGATGCCATATACAGGTAAAAGATCGACGTGCGCCTACGACGCGCCCGGACCCTCAAAGAGCAAGTTGAGCCGTAATCGCTTTAGGCTTTCGCGCACTGGGGCCGTCTGGTCCTGCTACCGTCAATCCCCCGAGTTCCGGATGGCAGCCGGGTGGATTCGCAAATCGGGCAATCCGCCCGCCATCCGGGCCGGCTTTGGGCGAGAGGCTCCGGTGAACCACGCGTTCAGACGGTCGAGGTAGAGAAAGACGACGGGCGTTGTATAGAGCGTCAGCGCCTGGCTGACGATTAGCCCTCCGACGATGGCATAGCCAAGCGGCTGCCGGATTTCCGACCCGGTGCCCGTGCCGAGCATCAACGGAACACCGCCCAGGAGTGCCGCCATCGTCGTCATCATAATTGGCCGGAAGCGTAGGAGACGCGCCTCGCGGATCGCGTCGACGGGTGCCCGGCCGCGATTGCGCTGCGCCTCGATCGCGAAATCGACGAGCATGATGCCGTTCTTCTTGACGATCCCGATCAGCAGAATGATGCCGATCAGCGCGATCAGGCTGAAATCAAAGCCGAAGGCCATCAATGTCACAAGCGCGCCGAGGCCCGCCGAGGGCAGGGTCGAGAGGATCGTCAGCGGATGAACGTAGCTCTCATAGAGCACGCCCAGAATGATGTAGATAACGATGATCGCGGCGGCGACAAGGTAAGGCTCGCTGGCCAGCGACGCCTGGAATGCCTGCGCGTTGCCCTGGAAATTGCCGATCAGGGTGGCTGGAGCCCCGAGTTGCGCTTCGGCATTTTGGATCGCTGTCGTGGCCTGACCCAGCGCGACACCGGATGCGAGGTTGAAGGACAGGGTGACCGACGGGAACATGCTCTGGTGATTGATCGACAGGAAATTTGTCGGTTCATTCGTCCATTTGACGAAGGTGCTGAGCGGCACTTGGCCGCCGGTGCTCGGTGAGTTCACGTAAATGCTGCTGAGCGCCTCGGTCGGGTGCTGCAATGCAGGCAGAACCTCGAGCACCACGTGATAGCTGTTGAGCTGGGTGAAGTATTGCGTCACTTGCCGTTGCCCAAACGCATCATAGAGGGTGTCGTCGATCAGCTGCGGCTGGATGCCAAAGCGCGCCGCCTGGTCGCGGTCGATGGTCAATGTATAGGTCGTGCCGCCGGTCTGCTGGTCGGTCGCGACGTCGCGCAGCTCGGGAAGGGTCTTCAGCTTAGCGAAAATCTTCGTCGACCATTGGTTCAGCTCGTCGAGATTGGGGTCCTGCAAGGTGTATTGATACTGCGTCCGTGCGAGGCGGCCGCCGACATTAATATCCTGAGCAACCTGCAGAAAGAGTGCCGCGCCTTCGACCTTGGCAAGCTGCGGACGCAGCCGCCGAATGACTTCGTCAGCCGAGACATCGCGCTGGTCGCGCGGCTTCAGGGTGATGAAGAGCCGGCCATTGTTTTGCGTCTGCGTGCCATTGGCGCCGAGGCTGATCCCGACGGTGGCGACTGCGGGGTCCTTGCCGACGATCTCGGCGAGGGCCCGTTGGCGGCGCACCGCGTCGGGAAACGAGATGTCTTGCGCTGTCTCGGAAGTGCCAAAGATCAGGCCGGTATCCTGCTGCGGGAAGAACCCCTTCGGGATGACCGCGAAGAGATAACCGGTCGCTACCAATGTCGCGACGAACACGGCAAAGGTCGTCCGATGATGGCGCAGCGCGACATCGAGGCTCTTGCGATAGCCGGCGAGCAGCAGCTCGAAACCACGCTCCGACAAAACATAGAGGCGTCCATGCCGACCCTGCCGTTTGCCGCGCATGAAGCGCGAGCACATCATCGGCGTCAGGGTCAGCGAAACCAGCATCGAGACGAGGATCGTCACCGACACGGTGATACCGAACTCGCGGAACAGGCGGCCGACGATCCCGCCCATCAGAAATAGCGGGATAAAGACGGCAACGAGCGAGAGGCTGATCGACACGATGGTAAAGCCGATCTCACCGGCGCCCTTGACCGCAGCCTCCATCGGGCTGAGCCCATCCTCGATATGGCGGTCGATATTTTCGAGCATGACGATCGCATCGTCGACGACAAAGCCGACCGCGATCGTCAGCGCCATCAGCGACAGATTGTCGAGGCTGTAGCCGAGCACGTACATCACGGCGAAGGTACCGACAAGCGCCAGCGGCACGGCAACGCTCGGGATTATCGTCGCCCACAGGCTGCGCAGGAAAATGAAAATGACCATCACAACAAGTGCGATAGTGAGCAACAAGGTGAACTGAACGTCGGCGACCGAGGCGCGGATCGTCTGTGTGCGGTCGCTCAGGACCTCGATCTTGACGGTCGGTGGGATCGCCGCCTGCAGCTGCGGCAAGGCGGCCTTGATGCTGTCCACGGTCTGGATCACATTGGCGCCCGGCAATTTATACACCGGCAGCAGGATTGCCGGCTTGCCGTTTGCAAAGGCCGCGAGGCGAGTGTTTTCCGGTGCGTCTATCGCGCGGCCGATGTCACGGATGCGCACCGGAGCGCCGTTCTTGTAGGCGACGATGACGTCGTTCCAGGGCGCCGCATTGAGCATCTGGCCGTTGTCGTAGATCGTGAAAGTCCGGGTCTTCCCATCGATAGTTCCCGTTGGGCTGACCGTGGTCGCGTTGACGATCACCCCGCGCAGATCCTCGAGCGAGAGTCCGAGCGAGGCCATCTTTAGCGGGTCGACCTGGATGCGTACCGCCGGCTTCTGCTGGCCGCCAATATTGACCTGGGCGACGCCGGAGATCTGGCTGAGATGCTCGACAAGGATATTTTCGGCGTAATCGTCGACCTCGGTCAGCGGCACCAGGTCGGAGGTCAAGGCGAGGACCAGAATCGGTGCGTCGGCCGGGTTGATCTTACGATAGGTCGGCGGCGACGGCAGGTTGTTCGGAAGCTGCCCGCTCGCTGCGTTAATCGCCGTCTGGATATCCTGTGCTGCGCCGTCGATGTTGCGCGAGAGGTCGAACTGGACTGTGATTGCGCTGTTGCCGAGTACGCTGCTCGACGTCATCTGCGTGATGCCCGGGATCTGGCCGAATTGGCGCTCCAGCGGCTGCGTAACCGAAGCGGCCATGATCTCAGGGCTGGCTCCGGGGAGCTGAGCCGTTACCTGGATCGTCGGGAAGTCGACTTGCGGCAGCGGGGCCACCGGAAGCAGCGGATAGGCAGCCGCTCCGACCAAAAGAATCCCCGCCATCAGCAAGGATGTCGCGATCGGCCGCGCGATAAAAGCGCTGGAAAGGTTCATCTTAATTTCCTCTTACGCGCGGGGAAGAACGCCGCCGATCAGCCTTTTGCTGCGGGGCTCTCTACTTCGACGCGAACGCCGGGCTGCAGGCGGTATTGCCCGGCCGTCACGACCTGTTCGCCAGCGGTCAAGCCATCATCAACAATTGCAACGCCGTTGCTGACCCGGCCGACTTTAAGTGGCCGAGTCTCCGCCTTCTTGTCGGGCTTAACCACATAAGCGTAGTAGCCGTCTGGCCCGCGCTGGAGCGCTCCCGCCGGCACCGTCACCACGTTCGGCTCAGTCCGCGCCAACAGCCGAATGTTGAGAAACTCGCCCGGCCACAGGCTGCCATCTTGGTTGGGGAAAGTCCCCTTGAGACGCATCGTCCCCGTAGTCTGAGAGATCTCGTTGTCGAGAACCGCCAAGGTGCCCTCGGCCAATTGCCGGTTGTCGTCGCGGCTCATCGCGAAGATGTGCACGGGACCCGCTTTCAGCGCCGACTGGACGGCAGTGAGCTCACTCTCCGGCAAAGTGAAGATGACCGAGATCGGCTGGAGCTGCGTGACGACGACGAGGCCCGTCGCATCGGTGGCATGCACGATGTTGCCCTGATCGACCAGTCGGATGCCGGTCCGGCCGGTGATCGGGGAGGTAATCGTCGTGTAGTCGAGCTGGGTCTTTGCGCTATCGATCGCCGCTTGATCGCCCTGAATCTGCGCATCGAGCTGCGCTACCATGGCGCGTTGCGTATCGACTTGCTGTATCGGGGCAAAGTTGCGCGTCGCCAGATCGCTGAAGCGTTGCAGGTCGAGTTTTGCGTTGGCGAGATTGGCCTCGTCCTGCACCTTTTTGGCGACCGCCTGATCATACGCGGCCTGAAAGGGACGCGGATCGATTTGCGCCAAGAGATCGCCCGCCTTGACGTCCTGACCCTCGGTGAAAGCGACCTTTATCAATTCGCCATCGACCCGCGTCTTGACCGTAACCGTATTGAACGCCTGCACCGTGCCCAGACCGGTGACGTAAACCGGCACATCCCGTCGCTCCGCCGTGGCTACCGCCACCGGAATTGCCGGCGCGGGCGTCGGTGCCGTCTCCGCAGCAACGTCGGCTGTCGCATGATGTTGCCGCCCGACATAGCCGGCCAACAAGGCCGCCAAGATTGCTAGGCCGACAAGCAGGTACCAGCGCCGCCTGTGGATCGGTTTCTGGGACGGTTCTAAAGTGGTAGCCACAGCAGCAATATGGGATCTTAATCGGAGACCCGTCCTCAGGGTGCGACGCTTGGGCGCAACCGTCGTCAATAGCTCATACGCGGCCACTGCATCGCGCACTGGGCCCGCGTCAACTGGGGGTTGTTACGGTCTGCACGACGTCGCGCATAGAACAATTAAAATCTCTAATGACATCGTCTCAGCGTCTTCGGCGGCCGCAGGAACATTCTACTGGGCAATCAACCAGCTGGAACCGCTTGCCAGCCGGTATTGCACTGCGTCACATTCGGGTAATAGCCGGCAGGATCGGAGCAGTAGTACCAAGTCTGCGAGGCGTAAGGTTGGCTGTAATCGTAATACTGATAATAGCCCAACCAGGGAAATCCGAACCCTCCACCAAAGAAAACCCTGTTATCGTGGAACCGGCCACCGTGGAACCGGCCACCGTCGAACCCGCCCCC
>Ga0210386_10002199_pt1 | contig 16964 bp, 14 predicted proteins | sample IncBWH32OmetaG_FD_160091 | JGI IMG/M metagenome (GOLD analysis project Ga0210386, IMG submission 160091) | Forest soil microbial communities from Barre Woods Harvard Forest LTER site, Petersham, Massachusetts, United States - Inc-BW-H-32-O ... | reverse complement strand
TCACCAGCACGTCGATGCGGCCGTGGCGCGCCAGCACGGCATCGCGCAGGGCGATCACGTCTTCCTCGCGCGCGACGTCCGCGCGCTGGATACTGGCCGCTGCGCCGATGGCCGCTGCGACTTCGCTCAGCGTGGCTTCGGTGCGCCCGGTCAGCACCACCGTTGCGCCGTGTCGCGCCAGGGCCTCGGCGATGCCGCGACCAATGCCGCGGCCCGCGCCGGTGACGATGCAGACCTTGCCGGTCAGGTCGAAGTCGCTCACCAGTTGGCTCCCTGGCGCGCGATACGTTGCGCGATCGACCAGCGATGCACCTCGGACGGGCCGTCGTAGATGCGGAAGCCGCGCACTTCGTTGAAGATGCGCGCCACCAGGGTTTCACCGGTGACGCCCTGGCCACCCAGCACCTGCACGCAGCGGTCGACCACGCGCCAGATCGCTTCCGAACAGAATACCTTGGCGATCGAGGATTCCGCCGTGCCGCGCGCGCCCTGGTCCAACAGCCACGCCGTATGCCAGATCGACAGGCGGCTCATGCGGATGTCGATCTCGTTGTCGGCCAGCATGAAGCCGACGCCCTCATGTGCCACCAGCTTGTGGCCAAATACCTCGCGCTTGCCGGCATAGGCGCTGGCGATGTCGTGCGCGCGTCGCGCGGTGCCGAGCCAGCGCATGCAATGCGTCAGCCGTGCCGGTGCCAGACGCACCTGGGCGTAACGGAATCCCTTGCCGGGCTCGCCCAGAATGTCGGAGGCCGGTACACGCAGATTGTTGAACCGTACCACGGCGTGGCCACCGGGGAAGGCGTGGTCCAGACTGTCCATGGCGCGCACGACCTCGATGCCGGGCGTGTCCATGTCGGCGAGGAACATCGTGGCGTTGCCGTCCTCGCCCTTGGCCATAATGATGGCGAAGCCCGCGCCATCGGCACCAGTGATGAACCATTTCGTGCCGTTGATGATGTAGTGGTTGCCATGCAGCACCGCGGTGGTGTTCAGCGCGCCGGGATCAGAGCCGGCGCCGGGCGATGGCTCGGTCATGCAAAAGCAGGAGCGGATTTCGCCACGGGCGAGGGGGCGCAACCAGCGTTCTTTCTGGTCCTCGGTTGCGACGACTTCCAGCAGATGCATGTTGCCTTCGTCGGGCGCGAAGATGTTCATCGCCAGCGGGCCGAGCAGCGAGTAGCCGGCGGCTTCGAACACGACGGCGCGGCCGACATTGTTCAGGCCCAGGCCGCCGTATTTTGGCGACACGTGCGGGGCGAGCAGGCCGGCTTCGTCGGCGAGCGCGTTCAGTTCGCGGCGGAACGCTTCGGTCGGGCCATGCGATGTCTGACGAGAATCACTCTCCAGCGGTATGATCCGATCGCGGATGAACGCGTGCGTGCGTGCTTGCAGGTCTTGCAGCTCGGGGGAGAGGGAAAAGTCCATGGTGATGATCCGTCAGTGTGTCGTGCCGCGGTGTCATTGCGAGGAGCGGAGCGACGAAGCAATCTGCTGCCACATAGGAACGAGAGTGCTTCGTCGCTCCGCTCCTCGCAATGACATTAGAAGGCTCGGCCTCGCGCGATCTCGTGGGTGAATTGCAGGATGCCGGTGCCGATCGCGGTAAACGGGGCGTAGCGGGCATCGGTGGTGGCCCCGCTGCGCCAGCGCAGGCCGAGCTGGAGGAAGATCACACTCAGCTTGTACATCGCCAACACGCGATAAAACAGGAAGTTCGACACGTCGCGGCCGGTCAACTTCGCGTAGGCGGCGACCGCCTCGGCGCGGGGACACAGGCCCGCTTCCACCGAGGGCATTTGCGCCATGTCATGCATCGGTTGCGGATCATCCGCATGGACCCAGTAGCTCAGCAGCGTAGCGAAATCGAACAGCGGATCGCCACGCGTGCCCTGGTCCCAGTCCACCACCGCGACAGGCGACAGATCGGCGGGATTCAGGATCATGTTGTTGAGCTTGAAATCATTGTGCAGCAGACCCGGCGCGCCGTCGGGCACGCTGTGCGCGTCCAGCCATACGCCGATATCCGTGTGCAGCGCGTCGGTGCCGTCCTCGCGTGCCGTCCTGCCGCGCTGGCGCCAGCCGGAGACCGCGCGCGTCAGGAAGCCGTCCGGGCGTCCCAAGGTGTCGAGACCAATCGCGGCGGTATCCACTGCGTGAACCGCCGCGATGGTTTCCAGCAGCACCTGTGACAGACGCGCACCGAGGCGAGGACGCGCGGCCAGCGCGGGGGGCAGGTGTTCGCGGATCACCAGGCCTGGGCAATACGCCAGGATCTGGAACGGTGCGCCGATGATCGTAGCGTCGGTGCACAGCACCAGGCTGCGCGGCGCGAAGGCCAGCGCATCCGGCAGGCGGCTGAGGATGTGGTGCTCGCGCGCCATATCGTGGCTGCCGGCCGGCAGCTCTCCCAGTGGCGGGCGGCGCAGCACCGCGGGCGTGCCGTCGAGTGTGATCAGATAATTCAGATTGGCGAGGCCACCGGCGAACTGCCGCGGCGGCGGATCGATCACCAGACGATGACCCTTGTCGGCCAGCCAGCCGGCCGCGCGCGGCCAATCGAGCGGCACGCTCTCCGCCAGCGGCCGAAGGTCGGCGTGGGTGTCAGGCGGCACATTTCCTCCGGCGCGTTCGCGGCCGGACCCTGCGAAGCCCAGGCGACGGCGTCAAGGCGGGGGTTGCCGCGCACGCCGCCGTCACGTGAAACTTCGTCGACACTCCAGACGCGAGAGGACATGCCATGCAGCCCGATCAGGTGAAGCAGGTTGCGGTGCTGGGCGCCGGGACCATCGGCGCAAGCTGGACGGCGTTGTTTCTGGCGCGCGGCCTGGCGGTTGCGGTGCAGGATCCTAATCCGGCGGCCGAGGCCTATGTGCGCCGCTATGTCAGCGAGGCATGGCCGACGTTGGAACGGCTGGGCATGGTGGCGGGCGCATCACCGGATGACTGGCGGTTCCATGCCTCCCCGGTCGATGCGGTGCGTGACGCCGATTTCGTGCAAGAGAACGCACCGGAGCGGCTGGAGACCAAGCACACGCTCTATGCGGAGATTGACGCCGCGCTGCGGCCTGACGCAATCCTGGCCTCCAGTTCCTCGGGCCTGATGATGAGCGATCTGCAGCCAGGCCTGGCCAGCGCAGCGCGAATGGCGATCGGCCATCCGTTCAACCCACCGCATCTGATCCCGCTGGTCGAGGTGGTGGGCGGCAAAGCGACGACGCCGGCGACAACCACGTGGTGCGTGCAGTTCTACCGCCACATCGGCAAGCGGCCGATCCTGATCCGCAGGGAGGCACCCGGGCATCTGGCGAACCGACTGCAGGCAGCCCTGTGGCGGGAGGCGGTCAACGCGGTGGTGACCGGCCTGGCGAGCGTCGAAGACGTGGACACGGCGATCAGCGCCGGCCCGGGTCTGCGCTGGGCAGCGATGGGGCCGCACATGACCTTCCACCTGGGCGGCGGCGCGGGCGGTATGGCGCATATGTTAGCGCAGTTCCGCCCCGCCTTCACCGCGTGGTGGAAGACTTTGGGCACGCCGGAGCTGACCGACGAAGTCTGCCAGCAACTGATCGATGGCGTGGCCGCCGCGGCGAAAGGGCGTGACCTCGCGACCCTGGCGCGGGAGCGCGACGCCGTGCTGCTGCCGCTATTGGAGCTGGTAGGCCGGCGCGGCTGAGCCGCGGCCGGCCAGGGCGCTGCGCGCCCAGGCCAACAGCCGCGCGGGGCCGCCGCTGCCGGGACGACGGGGCCGGGCCGGGGGCGCGGTGACGACGGCGGGGGCGCTGCCGGCCACCAGGCCATCGATCGTCTTGCGAACCCGGCCGCGGGCGCGATGCAGCAGCACGCGCTGGTTCTCGGCGCTGATGTTCAGCAGTGCGCAGGCGGCCTCGGCATCCTGGCCCTCCATGTCGCGCAGCACGATCACCGCCCGCTGACCGGCGGGCAAGCGTTCAATCGCCTCTTGCACGTGGGCCCAGAGCTGCCTGCCTGATACCACACGCTCGGGGTTCAGCTCGTCCCACAGCCGCGGCGCCTCGACCCAGTGGCCGTCCGGCTGGAATTCGGTGACGTCGACGGCGCGTTCGGTGCCCTGGGTGCCGTCCAGGATGCCGGGCAAGCCGACCAGGCGGGATTCGCGGCTGATACGGGTGCGGGCACGGTTCAGGACGATGGAAAACAGCCAAGTGGCCAGGCTGGAGCGACCCTCGAAGCGGGAGATGGAATTGAAGACCGCTAACCAAGCGTCCTGTACCACCTCCTCGGCCTGGGCGCGGCTGCCGATGATACTGTTGGCGACGGACACCAGCGAGGCATGAAAGCGGCGGATGAGCTGCCGATAGGCCGCCTGATCCCCGGCGCGCAGGCGGGCAAGGAAGGCCGGGTCATCGAACTCGGCGGATGGCATGCGCCAGGGCTCCCAAGATCGCGAGCAACCTACCGTACACAGCCGGTTCCTGTAACGTCACGCAGTGGCCCGAGTCGAAGCTCTGATCAACTTGGCGCCAGCGGAGGGGAACTGGGCGTGCCGACCTGCCGTGATGTCAGCGAGTTGGTAACCGATTACCTCGAACGCACCCTGCCGCTGCGGCGCTGGGCGGGGGTGCGCTGGCATCTGATGCAATGTGACGCCTGCCGCCGCTACATCGCGCAGATGCGACGGACGGTGCGGTTGCTGGCGAGCCACCCGTTCCCGCCGCCGGCGCGCGAGACCGAGGACGGCGTGTTAGACGCCGCGCGGGGTGGACGGGCGGAGCCGGCGCCGGGCGACTGACCAGGACGACGGACCGGGGCGGCGCGGGTCGCACGATGGCGTGTGAGGCATGCACTGCTCAGTGAGCGGGCATGCTTTGCCGCAAAGTCGACATGCTGCACCTACAGCGTCCAAATGGCGCGGGAGACATGCAATAAAGCTTGCGCCGACGCGTTTACGGTTGGTTAGGAATACGCATGTGATCTCCGTTGCTTGGGCGTTTCCGTAATGGTAACGCCCACGGAGAGGGAGGCCGTTGGCATGACGCAACGTCCCCGATCGCGTTCAACCCGATTCGCAGGGATGCCGCGCGCGACCGCAGCGAGACGGCCCGGCGCCACACCGTCCCACGTTGCCGGCCCTGCCGAGTCGCAGGTGCTGACGCCCCCTTCTGGACTGCGACTCGACACCCCATATGCATGCGGAGGGTCAAATGCCTGTGCAGGAATGCCACGCGCTTCCGCGCGATTTACGCCACACCGCGAAAAATATTGACGCGGCGTCAGCGATGCGGGCTACGCTCGCATCGTTCTTGCAATTCGGCTCACGGTGACATCCATGCAGGAGACACCGATGCCTCTGGCTGATGACCTGTTCGCCGCCTATTCCCGCAGCTTCGAAGCGCACCGCGAAGCTGAGCTGACGCTGGCGGAATATCTGCAAGCCTGTCGCGACGATCCGATGACGTACGCGACCGCGACCGAGCGTCTGCTCGCTGCGATCGGCGAACCGGAAATGGTGGATACATCCAAGGATGCGCGTCTTGGGCGCATCTTCATGAACCGCACGATGCGGCTGTATCCGTCGTTCTCGGAATTCTACGGCATGGAAGAGACGATCGAGCGGATCGTCGGCTTCCTGCGGCATGCCGCGCAGGGGTTGGAAGAGCGCAAGCAGATTCTGTATCTGCTGGGGCCGGTGGGCGGCGGCAAGTCGTCGCTGGCTGAGCGGCTCAAGGCGCTGATGGAGCAGTATCCCATCTATGTGCTGAAGGCCGGCAACGAGCTGAGCCCGGTGTTTGAAAGCCCGCTGGGGCTGTTCAATTCCGATACGATGGCAAAGATGCTGGAGGAGCGCTACGGGATTCCGCCACGGCGGTTGATCGGCATCATGAGCCCGTGGTGCATGAAGCGGCTTGACGAATTCGATGGTGACGTCTCGCGGTTCCGCGTGGTGAAGCTGATGCCATCGCGGCTGCGCCAGATTGGCGTGGCGAAGACCGAGCCCGGGGACGAGAACAACCAGGACATTTCGTCGCTGGTTGGCAAGGTGGATATTCGCAAGCTGGAGCTACATGCGCAGAACGATCCGGATGCGTACAGCTATTCCGGCGGGCTGAACCGTGCCAACCAGGGCATCCTTGAATTCGTCGAGATGTTCAAGGCGCCGATCAAGATGCTGCACCCGTTGCTGACAGCGACGCAGGAAGGCAATTATATCGGTACCGAGAATATCGGCGCGATCCCGTTCACCGGGATCATCATGGCGCACTCCAACGAGGCGGAGTGGCAGAGCTTCAAGAACAACCGCAACAACGAAGCCTTCATCGACCGCATCTACGTCATCAAGGTGCCGTACTGCCTGCGGGTGACGGAGGAGCAGAAGATCTACGATAAGCTGGTGTCGCATTCCGAGCTGGCGGCGGCGCCGTGTGCGCCGGCGACACTAGAGATGCTGGCGCGTTTTTCGGTGCTGTCGCGGCTGAAGCGGCACGAGAATTCGACGCTGTTCGCAAAGATGCGGGTTTATGACGGCGAGAGTTTGAAGGAGACGGATCCGCGCGCGCGCAGCCTGCAGGAGTACAAGGACGCCGCCGGCGTGGAAGAAGGTATGGACGGTGCATCGACGCGCTTCGCCTTCAAGGTGCTGGCGGCGACGTTCAACCATGACACCACCGAGGTGGCGGCTGATCCGGTGCATATGATGTATGTGCTGGAGCAGTCGATCCGCCGTGAGCAACTGCCGGGCGAGACCGAGAAGCGCTATCTGGAATTCATCAAGGGTGAGCTGGCCCCGCGCTATGCCGAGTTCATCGGCAATGAAATCCAGAAGGCGTATTTGGAATCGTATCACGACTATGGGCAGAATCTGTTCGATCGCTACGTGGCCTATGCCGATGCGTGGATCGAGGATATCGACTTCAAGGACGCGGATACCGGGCAGTTGCTGAATCGGGAGCTGCTCAATCAGGAGTTGACGAAGGTCGAGAAGCCGGCGGGTATCGCCAATCCGAAGGATTTCCGCAACGAGGTGGTGAAGTTCAGCCTGCGGACACGGGCGAACAACAACGGCAAGAATCCGTCGTGGACCAGCTACGAAAAGATCCGCGAGGTGATCGAGCGGCGCATGTTCAGCCAAGTGGAGGAACTGCTGCCGGTCATCAGCTTCGGGTCGAAGAAGGATGGCGAGTCGGAACGCAAGCACGATGAATTCGTGATGCGCATGCGCGAGCGCGGCTATACCGAGCGCCAGGTCCGTCGCCTGGTGGAATGGTATATGCGCGTAAAGCAGGCTGGCTGACGGCAGGCCGGCACGCACAGGCACGCCTCTCATGCATATCGTCGATCGCCGCCTCAACCCTAGCGGAAAGAACCTTGCCAACCGTCAGCGTTTCATGCGGCGGGCAAAGTCGCTGATCCGCAAAGCAGTACATGAAAGTTCCGCGAGCCGCAGCATCAAGGATGCGGACGAGGCGGGCGAGGTGTCACTGCCGGCGCAGGGCGTGCAGGAACCGTCGTTCCGGCGCAGTGCAAGCGGTGGCATGCGTGATTACCTGCTGCCGGGCAACAAGGAATACCTGGAGGGCGATACAATCCCCCGTCCCCCTGGCGGCGGCGGCGGCGGTGGGAGCGAGGGCAGCCCCGACGGCGAGGGACAGGATGATTTCCGCTTTGCGCTCTCGCGCGAGGAATTCGTTGACCTGTTCCTGGAAGATCTGGAGCTGCCGGACCTGGCCAAGCGCAAGGTGGTGGATGCCGAGGCGCTGAGCTGGAGCCGGGCGGGTTATTCCGTGTCGGGATCGCCGGCCAATCTGGCATTGATGCGTACGGTGCGGAACAGTCTGTCGCGGCGGATCGCGCTGAAGCGGCCGAAGGCGAGCGAGATTGCGCGGCTGCGCAGCGAGATCGCGGCATTGGCGGATGACGAGGAGGCGCGGCGGATTGAGCTGGAAGCGGAGCTGCGGCGGCAATTGCGCCGGACGACGCTGATCCCGTACATCGATCCGCTGGATGTGCGCTACAGACGGTTTGAATCGCACCCGAAACCGGTGGCGCAGGCCGTGATGTTCTGTCTGATGGATGTGTCGGGGTCGATGACCGAGCACATGAAGGACCTGGCCAAGCGATTCTATGTGCTGCTCTACATCTTTCTGAAGCGGCGGTACAAGAATGTCGAGGTGGTGTTCATCCGCCATACGCACACGGCGCAGGAGGTTGATGAGGAGACGTTCTTCCACAGTCCGGAGACCGGTGGCACGGTGGTGTCGACCGCGCTGGAAGAGATGCAACGGGTGATCGCCGAGCGCTACAGCCCGGATATGTGGAACATCTATGCGGCACAGGCGTCGGATGGTGACAACACGGCGTCCGACAATGACCGCACGGCCGAGCTGCTGATGAATAGCATCCTGCCGAACTGCCAGTATTATGCGTATCTGGAAGTCGGGCGGGATGCGGAACATTTCCCGCCGGGATTCATCCGGCGCGAAAGCGATCTGTGGCAGACCTACAGTGAGATCTGCCGCACGGGTGTGCCGATGGCGATGCGCAAGGTGGGGCATCGGCGCGACATCTATCCGGTGTTCCGCGAGTTGTTTGCGCCCCGCCAGGACGTGGGAGCGGAGACGGCATGAACGTGGTCACGCGCGTCGAGCGTCCGTTGTTTGAAGGCGCGGAGTGGGATTTTTCCACGATCCAGCGCGTGCATGACGCGGTTCAGCAGGTGGCGGTGAATGAGCTGGGGCTGGATGTGTACCCCAACCAGATCGAAGTGATCGGCACCGAGCAGATGCTGGATGCCTATTCCTCGATCGGCATGCCGCTGTTCTACAAGCACTGGTCGTTTGGCAAGCATTTCGCGCGCAACGAGGCGCTGTACCGTGCCGGCATGCAGGGGCTGGCGTACGAGATCGTCATCAATTCGAATCCGTGCATCTCCTACATCATGGATGAGAACACCGCGACGATGCAGACGCTGGTGATCGCGCATGCGGCGTTCGGTCACAACCATTTCTTCAAGAACAATTATCTGTTCCAGCAGTGGACCGATGCCGATGGCATCCTGGACTACCTGGAATTTGCCCGCGGCTATATCGCTGACTGCGAGGAGCGGTATGGCGAGACGGCAGTGGAGCGGCTGCTGGACTCGGCGCATGCGTTGATGAGCCATGCGGTGCATCGCTATCCGCGCAAGCGCGCGGCGGATCTGCGCAGCGAGGAGCGGCGCGCGCGCGATCGGCGGCTGCACGACGAGCAGGTGTTCAACGATCTGTGGCGTACGGTGCCGGGCGGCGAGGCGAAGAGGGTCGACCTGAGCGCCGAGGATCAGCGGCGCGCGCTGCTGCAGTTACCGCAGGAGAATATCCTGCATTTCCTGGAAAAGTCGGCGCCACGACTGGTACCTTGGCAGCGTGAGGTGCTGCGGATCGTGCGGCAGATCGCGCAGTATTTCTATCCGCAGTCGCAGACCAAGCTCATGAACGAGGGCTGCGCGACCTACGTGCATTACCGGATCATGACGCGGCTGCACCAGACGGGCGCGCTGACCGATGGCGCGATGGTGGAGTTTCTGCGCAGCCACACCAACGTGGTGTTCCAGCCGGAGTTCGATGACCCGCGCTACAGCGGGATCAATCCGTATGCGCTGGGCTTCGCGATGATGCAGGATATCGCCCGGATCTGTAACGAACCGACGGCCGAGGATTCGCAGTGGTTCCCGGCGATCGCCGGCAAGGGCAACGAGATGGCGGTGCTGCGGGATGTGTGGGCGAATTTCCGGGATGAGAGCTTCATCCTGCAGTATCTCAGCCCGCGCCTGATCCGCGCGCTCGGACTGTTCCATGTGCTGGATGATGCCGACGAACCGCATCTGCAGGTGCAGGCGATCCATAACGAGCGTGGCTATCGGAAGATCCAACGAGCGCTGGCGCGGCAGTATGATGTGGCATGGACGGCGGCGGATATTCAGGTGGTGGATGTCAACCTTGCGGGCGATCGCAAGCTGATCCTGCATCATCGCGCGTTGAACCGCGTGCTGCTGGAGGAGAAGGACGCCAAGCTGGTGCTGCAGCATTTGGCTGATATGTGGGGCTATGACGTGCTGCTGAAGGAGATCGATCCGGGCAGCGATGCGGTGCTGAAGGAGCACGCGGCGTCGCCCAAGCCGGGGATTCTGGTGACGGTGGGGATGGGGTAGGCCGGCGCGTCAGCCGCCGGCGATTTTCGGGATGATGTAGATCTCGCTGTCGGGCCTCAGTGCGACGCCGTAGGCGTCCTGGTAGATCTCACCATCAATGGCAATGGCCATGCCCTCCTCGACCTGCGTGCCCAGGCCGGGGTAGCGCGCGTTCAGCTCGCGGATCAATCGACGGAATGTGTCGGCGGCGACGTGCAGTTCTGTTTGGCCGTTGGTGAAGTGCAGAAGGGAGCTGCCGGAGAGAGTGATCTTGGGCATGGATCAGGGAGATGAAACAGCAAGCGTGGTGCTGCTGGCACCACCCTCACCCAGGTCGCTTCGCTCCACGCGACCTCTCCCACGTAGCGGGAGAGGTGGACGTGGTCTGCCATTATTAGCCAGCGCCTTTCTCCAGCGCGTCCAGCACCTTCGGCGGGGACATCGGCAGGCTGTGCAAGCGGATGCCGATCGCGTCGCGGATGGCGTTGGCGACCGCCGCCATGGGCGGAACAATCGGCACCTCGCCCACCCCCTTGGCACCGAACGGGTGGCGCGGGTTCGGCACCTCGATCAGCACCGCGTCCACCATCGGCAGGTCGGAGGCCACGGGGCAACGGTAGTCAAGGAAGCCCGGGTTATCCATCCGGCCGTTCTTGTCGTAGATGTATTCCTCGTTCAGCGCCCAGCCGATGCCCTGCACGGCACCGCCCTGTACTTGGCCCTCGACGTAGCTGGGATGGATCGCCTTGCCGACATCCTGCACCGCGGTGTAGCGCAGGATCGTCACCTGGCCCGTTTCGGTGTCGACCTCAACATCGCACAGATGCGTGGCGAAGCCCGGCCCGGCGCCCTGCGCGTTCAGCGACACCTCGGCGCTGATCGGCCCGCCGGTGCGCCCCGACTTCAGTGCGATCGCCGCGATCGACAGCGGCTCGAACGCGCCAGCGTTGGAGCCGGCGGGAACGGCCTGGCCGTCTTTCCACTCAACCGCCTCGACCGCGATGTCCCAGATCTGCGCGGCGCGGCTTTTCAGTTGCTCCACCACGCGTTCGGCCGCTTGCGTCGCGGCCATGCCGGTGGCGAAGGTCACGCGGCTGCCGCCGGTGACGTGAGTAAAGCCAATCGACGCCGTATCGGCCACGATCGTGCGCACGAGGTCAGGCTGCACGCCCAGCACCTCGGCCACCATCATGCCGATCGAGGCGCGCGAGCCACCGATGTCGGGATTGCCCGACACCGCAACGACCGTGCCGTCCTCGGCGATATGCACCGCCGCCGATGACTCACCGCCGATGTTGAACCAGAAGCCGGAGGCGACGCCGCGGCCCTGATGCTTGCCAAGCTTGGTGCGGTAGTGCTCGGTGGCGCGCGCCGCCTGCAGCGTCTCCAAGTAGCCGATGTTCACCAGCGTCGGGCCGTAATGCGTCTTGGTGCCGTTCTTCGCGGCGTTTTTCTCACGCAGCGACAACGGGTCCATGCTCAGCTTCCGCGCCAGATCGTCCATCGCGCTTTCGGTGGCATAGGTGGAGATCGGCGCGCCCGGCGCGCGATAGGCCGCGACCTTCGGCCGGTTCGAGACGACGTCGTAGCCGATCGCCTCGACGTTCGGCAGATCGTACATCGCGAAGCAGCACATCACGCCGGGCTGCACCGGTGAGCCTGGGAAGGCGCCCGCCTGGTACCACATCTCGGCGCGTGCAGCGACGATGGTGCCGTCCTTCTTGGCGCCCAGCTTCACATCGATGGTGGCACCCGAGGTCGGGCCGGAGGCGCGGAACACTTCCTCGCGCGTCATCACCATTTTCACCGGGCGGCCGCTTTTCTTCGACATCGCGACGGCGAGCGGTTCCAGGTAGATGATCGTCTTGCCACCGAAACCACCGCCGATCTCGGCCGGCGTGGCACGTATGTTGGAGATATTCATCCCCAGCAGCTTGGCCGTGTAGGCGCGGACCATGAACTGGCCCTGGCTGGAGGAGATGATGTTGACCTGGCCGTCGGCGCCAATGGCGCAGACGCAGGCGTGCGGCTCGATATAGGCTTGGTGTACCGGCTGGGTGGTGTAGCGGCCCTCGACGATGATTTCGGCGTCCTTGAAGCCGGCGTCGATGTCGCCCTTCTTGAAGGCGACGCGCTTGCTGATGTTGGACGGCTTGCTCGGCTTCGGATCGACGCCGGCGGTAAACAGATCGTCGTGCAGGATCGGCGCATCTGGCTTCATCGCGTCCGCGACGTCGATGCAGAACGGCAGCACCTCGTACGTCACGTCGATCAGCGCCACAGCGGCATCGGCGATCGCCTCGGTGGTGGCGGCAACAGCGGCAACGGCATGGCCTTCGTACAGCGCCTTGCCGCGGGCGATAACGTTGTAGGCCTGATCACGAAAATTCACCGGGCCTTCGCCGATGAAGGCTTCCTCGGCCGGGATGTCGGGGAAGTCGGCGCCGGTCACCACGGCTTTCACACCGGGCAGCGCCAGTGCCTTGGAGGCGTCGATCTTCACGATCTTTGCATGCGCGTGCGGGCTGCGCTTCACCTTGCCCCACAGCATGCCGGGCATCACGTAGTCCGCGCCGAACGCGGCGCGGCCGGTCACTTTCTCCACCCCATCCGGACGGATCGGTCGGGTGCCGACGACTTTCAGGTCACTGGCGAAATAATTCATGCCACGGTCTCCCCTCGGATGTCGGCGGCCGCGGCCTGCACGGCACGAACGATCTTGTCGTAGCCGGTGCAGCGGCACAGGTTGCCGGCCAGCCAGTACCGGATCTCGGTCTCGGTCGGGTTCGGGTTCTCATCCAACAGCGCCTTGGTGGCGACGATGAAGCCCGGCGTGCAGAAGCCGCACTGCAACGCGGCGTATTCAAGGAAGCGCTGCTGCACCGGGTGCAGCTTGTCGCCCTGCGCGATGCCTTCCACCGTGGTGACGGTCTTGCCTTCGGTCTCGACCCCCAGCACCAGGCAGGAGCAGACCATCTTGCCGTCCAGGATAACCGTGCAGGCGCCACAATCGCCCGACGCGCAGCCTTCCTTGCTGCCGGTCAAATGCAGCTCGTTGCGCAGCACGTCGAGCAGGGTCTGCTGCGTCTCGCACAGGTACTCGACAGGCTCGCCATTGATGGTGGTGGTGACGTGATACTTGCTCATGGTTCGGCGTGTCCCTGTCAGTGCTTGGTGACCGGCGTTTCGCCCTTGGCACGGGCGAACGCGATGGCGGCGGCGCGACGCGCGAGCACGCCCGCCACCTTGACGCGGTATTCGATGGTGCCGCGTTTGTCGGAGATCGGGTTGCAGACACCGCGTGCGGCGGCGTCGAGCGCCTTCAGAGCGGCATCGTCCAGCGTGCGGCCGATCAGCGCCTTGTCGACGGCGTCAACGACCACCTGCGTCGGCGCGACGGCGCCCAGCACGACGCGCGCATCCTTACAGACACCCTTGTCGTCCAGCACCACGTTCACCGCACAGCCGACGACGGCAATATCCATTTCTGTTCGCGGAATGAAACGCAGATAGGCGTCAGACGCGTGCGCCGGACGCGGCGGCAACTGGAACTCGGTGATGAATTCCCCCTTGGCGAGCGAGGTGCGGCCGGGGCCGACCACGATGCTCTCCACCGGCGCGATGCGGATGCCCGAGGGACCGACGATGGTGCAGGTCGCACGCGCGGCGATCAGCGCCGGCACGCTGTCGGCCGCCGGCGATGCATTGCAGAGATTGCCGACCAGCGAGCAGCGGCCCTGGATCTGCTCCGAGCCGATCAGGTCGAGCCCTTCGACAATGCCGGGCCAGGCAGCCTTCAACGTCGCATGGGCTTCCAGCATCACGCCGGGCGTCGCGGCACCGATCTTGAAGCCACCGCCTTCCTGACGAATGCTGATCATGCCTGGGATATGCTTGGTATCAACGATCAGGTCCGGCTTCACGCGGCCAGAGCGCATCTGCACCAGAAGATCGGTGCCACCGGCCAGAAGCTTCGCGAGGCCGGCGGTGCCGGCCAAAAGCTTGACGGCCTCATCAACCGTTTTTGGTGCCGCATAATTCAATGTGGACATGTCTACTCCCGATTGCGCACGGAGACCCGCCCCGGTCGGGCTCGACCCTCCGAGCGAGTGGTATGGGAAAAGCCTACCCCACGACCGCCGCGCGGTCGAGGGCCGCACGTTCCGCGGCTTGGCGCAGGCGTTCGCGATGCAGGTTGTAGAGGCCGGCGGCAACCAGCACCCCGGCGCCCGCGAGCGTCGAGCAACTGGGAATTTCGCCGAACACCAGGAGGCCGAAGGAGGCGCCGAACGGCAGCATGGTGTACTCATAGGGTGCGAGCGCGGACACCGGGGCCAGTGCATAGCCGCGCGCGAGGACCCAGTGGCCCAGGCCGTTGCTGAGGCCGACCACGGCGAGCGCGCACCACGTGAACAGGCTGGGCAGACCGCTGGGCGGATAGAACGGCACCATGATGGCGCCAGCCAACATGTGCGAAATCAGCAGCCAAACCGCGAGGCAGGGCGCTGTCTCAGTGGTGGCGAGCATACGTGTCATGATGCGCGTGACCGCCATGATGACGATGCCGACCAGCAACAGCGGCACTACGGGCTGCCACATATCGCCCTCGGGCCGCAGCATGATCAGCACGCCGCCGAAACCGATCAGGGTGGAGATCAGGCGGCGCCAGCGGATGCGCTCGCCGAGCATCGGGATGGCGAGCAGCGTCATGATCAACGGGCTGGTGAAACCGATGGCGTAGGTGTCGGCCAGGCTCATGCTGCGCCAGGCGATGTACCAGGTGAGCGAGACGAAAGACGACAGCCCGGCGCGCAGCAGCACCATGCCCCATCGTTTCGGGATCAGCATGCGCCAGGGACGCGGCACGGGTTGCGCCAGGGCAAGGCCGGAGATGGCCAGCGCGCCGAACATGCCGCGGCCAATCATAGCGCCGGAAACGCCGGCTTCGGGTAGTACGAACTTGGTGACGACGTCGCCGATGGTCATCAGGAAGTAGGCCAGGACGACGAAGCCGATGCCACGCAGCGTCTCGGCCGCGGTGTCGGTCAGTGTGGCGGGTGCGACAATCGCGGCGGGCTGGGGCGCGTCAGCCAAACGTGGCGTCAGCCGTCATGCACACGGCCCCCTGGTGGTCGCGGCTTTCCAGATGCAGCCCGTCAACCTGCCGCCAAGCGAGCAGCGTCAGCTTGTTCTGGTGGAATGCGGGCCGGCGGCCGCGATAGGCGAAGGTCGCGATGCGCGCGCCCGGCGTGTGACGGCGAACCATGTTGGCAAGCCAGGTCGCCTGCAGCGGGCCGTGCACCACGATGCCGGGATAGCCCTCACGCTGCATGGTGAATTCGTGGTCGTAATGGATGCGATGGGCGTTGCCGATCAGGCAGGAATAGCGGAACAGCAATACGGTGTTGGGATCGACCACGCGGCTGACCGCGTCGGTCGGTGGTGGCGGCGCGGTATCGGCGGCCTTGACCGCAGCACCCTCGGCACTGCGATAGACGATGTCCTGCTCTTCATCGATCGCCGGGCCGCGCGGGCCATCGACCTGTTGGCGTACGGTGACGAAGACCAGGCGGCCAGAGGCGCCGGATTTCTCATCGATCTTCAGGATGGTCAGCGTGCGTTTGACCGGCTCGCCGGCATGGAGCGGGGCAAGAAAGCGGACGCGCCCACCGGCCCACATACGGCGCGGCAGGTTGTGCACCGGTGGCATGAAGCCGCCGCGCTGCGGATGGCCGTCCTCACCCAGGCCGTGCGCGGGCGTCCATTCCTGGAACAGCATCCAATGGCCGAGCGGTGGTAATTGGCCACCCGGGGCGAGTTCGTCCGGGGGGATGTCGAGGGTCGCGGCCAGGCCGCGGATCAGCGGGGGCCAGACGGTGTCGGTCGCGGTTTCGGTATTGCCGACATAGTCCTGGTAGCTCATCTGGATCGGTTCCCGGGTGTGCGGCGGGCATGGTTGCCCCGGTGCGATGGCTTGGGCAAGGCGCGCGGATTAGCCAAACATCATGTTCAGCGCGATGATCGCGAGCCAGGTGAGAACCAGTGCGGAGAAGGTGAAGGTCGCGTTCCACACCGTGCTGACGGTCCAGGGCGCGACGCCGAGCCAGCGCGCGGTGGTGATGGCGCTGGCCGACATCGGCGTCATGCCGACGCCCAGCCCCCAGCTCAACATGAAGGCGAAGGCGAGCGTGGCGGAGGACACGCCCAATGCGCCGGGATCGGGGATAGCCGCACCGAGCAAAGCGACGACAGCAACCGGGTTGAGGCCGATCTGACCGGTGGCGATCAGCACCACGGGTACCAGCAACGGGATGGCGATCGGCGGCAGGCCGGCAAGCAACGGGGCGAGGCCGGTGGCCGGCAGCGCGCCGCCGATCGCAAAGGCCATGAAACCAGAGGCGGCGAGCACGGTGGCCTCGGCACGGAAGCCGGGGATGCGCAAGCGATAGCGGTGCAGGCGGCGGGCGAGCATCGCCAGCAGGATGCGGCGCGGCTGGCGGTGGAGCTGGATGAGCAGCCAGAGCGCCGCGACAGTGGGGACGACGCAGGTGACCGCGGTGACCAGCGTGATGCCGGTGCCCTGGCTGAGGCCCTCGGCTGCCAGCATCACGGCGGCGACCAGGGCGATGATGCCAAGGTGGATCGACCAGGACTCAGTGGTGCGCGCGTCGGGTGGCGATGTGGTGCGGCGGGCGGCGGAGACCCGGTCCTCCAGCCAGCCAAGTGCCGCCATGCCGACGGCGACGACGAAGGCGATCGGCAACAGTCGGTGCATCGGCGCGGCGGGCACCGCGGTGGAGACCACAGCGGTCATGATGTT
>Ga0210386_10002195_pt1 | contig 16974 bp, 8 predicted proteins | sample IncBWH32OmetaG_FD_160091 | JGI IMG/M metagenome (GOLD analysis project Ga0210386, IMG submission 160091) | Forest soil microbial communities from Barre Woods Harvard Forest LTER site, Petersham, Massachusetts, United States - Inc-BW-H-32-O ... | reverse complement strand
GCCGATCACGTTGTCAGCCATCCGGCGCAGCAGCGGCTGGCTGCCCTCGACCCAGACGTCGTCGCTGCCGCTGACGTGCTGCACGGTCAGGTTCCTGGCCGCGATCGCGCCTTCCCCCGCGGCCAGCGCCGCCGACACGACGTGGTCCAGCGGGAGCACGGCCCGGCCGGGCAGCACGCCGTGCTGGGCGCGGGCCAGCACGAGCAGCCCGTCGAGCAGCTCGTCGACCTTGTCGAGTTCGGTGCGGACCTGCCCGGCCAGCGTGATCGTCTCCGGGGGCACGGGCCCGGGCTTGGCCGCGGCCACATCCACCGACACCCGCATCGTCGCGAGGGGAGTGCGCAGCTCGTGGGAGGCGTTGGCGACGAACCGGCGCTGCGCGGCGAACGCGCCATCCAGGCGTTCCAGCAGCGCGTCGATCGTGTCGGCGAGGTCTTTCAGCTCGTCGCCGGGGCCGTGGATGGCGAGCCGCTCGTGCAGGTTGTCCGCGGAGATCCGCCGCGTGGTCGCGGTCATCGCGCGCAGCGGGCGCAGCACCCGGCCCGCGACCACCCAGCCCACCGCCACCGATATCACCGTCATCTCGCCCAGCGCGATCACCGAGCTGCGCACGTACCGGGATATGGCCGAGTGAACTGGCACCGCGAGGGCCGGGGGACCGCCGCTGCCCTGCCCCGCGTTGGTGATCGCCACGATAACCAGCAGCGCCACGGCGGACAGCACGAACAGGATGCAGTACAGGGCGGTCAGACGCATCCGCACGGTGCGGCGCGATCGGAGCATCATCGCCACCTCCCATTCCCGGCCGTCGCGCCCGCCAGGCACAGCGGTCCCGCCTCAGCATGCCCTGCCGGGCCTTACACCGACATTACGGCCGCCGTTCGGCCGGTGTAATGGCCGTTTTTGTAGAACCTCTTCCATGGAGGCGAACATCGAAGCCGCCGGGCTGCGCCAGGAAGACAGAAGACAGAGGTGACGCCATGAGCACGCTGGCACTGCGGCAGGTGTCCAAGGTGTACGGCGAGGGCGCGGCCGAAGTACACGCGCTGCGCGAGGTCAGCCTCGAGGTCGACGCGGGGATGATGGTGGTGGTGATGGGGCCCAGCGGCTCTGGCAAGTCGACGCTGCTGACCATTGCCGGCAGCCTGGAGGAGCCGACCAGCGGGCAGGTCCTGGTCGCCGGACGGAACATCGTCACGATGTCCCGTAACGACAAGGCGCGGCTGCGCCGGCGGTCGATCGGGTACGTGTTCCAGGACTTCAACCTGCTGCCCGGGCTGACCGCCGCGGAGAACGTGGCGCTGCCGCTGGAGCTGGACGGGGTCGGCGCGCGGAAGGCACGCCAGGCCGGGCTGCGCGCGCTGGACGGCCTGGGCCTGGCCGACCGCGCGTCGAACTACCCGGACCAGCTCTCCGGCGGCGAGCGGCAGCGGGTGGCGATCGCCCGCGCGATGGTCGGTGACCGGCAGCTGCTGCTGGCCGATGAGCCGTCCGGCGCGCTGGACTCGGCGAACGGCGAGGCGGTGATGCGCATGATCCACGCCGCGTGCCAGCGAGGCGTGGCCGCCGTGGTCGTCACGCACGACGCGCAGCTCGCGTCGTGGGCGGACCGGGTGGTGTTCATCAGGGACGGCAGCATCGTCGACCAGACGGCTCGCGCGCCCGGCCCGGAGTCGCTGCTTGAGCAGGACCGGTGAACACCGCCCTGCTGCCCGCCCGCCCCCGCGCCACGGGTGGCGTTCCCGCCCGCCGCGCGGTCCTGCGCTGGGGCTGGCGGCTGTTCCGCCGCGAGTGGCGCCAGCAGCTGCTCATCCTCGGCCTGCTCACCGTGGCGGTCGCGGCCACGATCTGGGGCGCCGGCGTGGCCACGAACACGCTGCCCTACAACCCGAACTACGCCACGTTCGGCACCGCCGCCGCGCTCGTCACGCTGCCCGGCAGCGACCCTCACCTGGCCGCCGACATCGCCACCATCCAGGCCAGCTGGGGTCCAGCTGACGTCATTGAGAATCAGGACCTCACGACGGGCACCACTGCGCCGGTGCATCTGCGCGCGGAGAATCCGCACGGAAATTACAACGCCCCGATGCTCAGCCTGGTCAGCGGCGCGTACCCGTCCGGTCCCGGCCAGGTCGCACTGACCAGCCAGGTTGCGACCCTGTACCACGCGCACGTGGGCGGCACCTGGCAGGCCGCCGGCACCACCTGGCGGGTAACCGGGATCGTTCAGAACCCGAGCAACCTGCAGGATGAGTTCGCGCTCGTCGCCCCCGGCCGGGTGACGCATCCCAGCCAGGTGATCATGCTGCTCGGCCCCGCGGCGCAGCAGACGATCAGCAATGGCAGCGGAACACTCCCCGGCATCCCGGCCGCGACCCCCTCCATCCCCGCCGGCAGCGCCAGTACGATCCCGCCCGCCACGATCGTCCTGGTGGTAGCGGTGCTCGGCCTGATCTTTATCGGCCTGGTGGCGGTGGCCGGCTTCTCCGTGATGGCTCAGCGCAGGCTGCGCGCCCTGGGCATGCTCAGCGCGATCGGCGCGACCGAACGCAACGTCCGCCTCGTCATGATCGTCAACGGCATGGTGGTGGGCGTCGCCGCCGCACTGGCCGGCGCGGTGCTGGGCTTCGCCGCCTGGTTCGCCTACGCACCGACGCTGCAGCAGGACACCGGTCACGTCGTCGACGCGACCAACCTGCCGTGGTGGGCGATCGCCACCGGGATCGGGCTCGCGATCGCGACCTCAGTGCTCGCCTCCCACCGTCCGGCCACGACCATGGCCCGCGTGCCGGTCGTGGCCGCGCTGTCCGGCCGGCCCGCCACGCCGAAGGCCATCCACCGTTCCGCCGCGCCCGGTGTGATCGTGTTCGCGGGCGGCGTCGCCTTCCTGGTCTTCGCCGGCGGCCCGGCCGGCCAAAGGCAACACGCCTCGCTGCTCCTGCTGGTGGGCCTGGTCGCCGTCATCGTCGGCATCTTCCTGTTCGCCCCCCTGGCCATCAGCGTGCTGGCGGCCGGGGCCGGACCGCGGCTGCCGGTCGCGATCCGGATCGCGCTGCGGGACCTGGTCCGCTACCGGGCCAGGTCAGGCGCCGCGCTCGCCGCGACCACGTTCGCCGTGTTCCTGGCCATGCTGATCTGCGTCGTCGCCAGCATCAAGGCCGAGAATCCGCTGAACTGGATGGGCCCGAACCTGTCCAGCAGCCAGCTGATCGTCTACGTCCAGCCCCAGATCGGCGGTGGCGGCCCCGTCAAACAGCTCAGCAACGCTCAGCTGGCCAGCCTGGGCAGGCAAGTGGGCAGCTATGCGGCTGGCGTGCACGCGCAGCCCGTGCTGCCGCTGGACGTGGCCGGCGCCGGCCTGGTCCAGATGGGTACGCAGCGGCACAGCAACTTCGGCGGCCCCCCCGTGAACGACGTCGCTCACTTCACCGGCAACGTCTACGTCGCCACCCCGCAACTGCTCGCCATGTACGGCATCAAGGCCAGCCAGATCAGCCCGGGCACCGACATCCTTACCGTGCGACCTGGCCTGGCCGGCCTGCCGCACCTGCAGATGACGTGGGGCAACCCCGGCGGCCAGCCGGGTCCGGGCGGAGGTCCCGGCGCAGGCGGCAACCCTTCGTGCACGCCCAGCAACGACTGCCTGCTCAACCCGGTGATCCAGACGATCGGCGGCCTGCCCGATGGCACCTCCGCGCCAAACACGGTCATCACCGACCACGCGGTGAGCAGGTATCACATGAGCCTCAGCCTGGACGGATGGCTCATCCAGGCACCGGGTCCGCTCACCGCGGCGCAGATCAACACCGCCAGGCAGCTCGCGCTCGCCTACGGGGTGACGGTCGAGACGAAGTCCGGTGCGCTGGGCCTCGGCGAGATCACCGACGGCGTCACCGCGCTGGGCATCGTGATCGCGCTTGGCGTGCTGGCCATGTCCGTCGGCCTGATCCGCAGCGAGACGGCACGCGACCTGCGCACGCTCACCGCGACCGGCGCCAGCGCCAGGACCCGGCGGGTTATCACCGCCGCGACCGCCGCCGCGCTCGGCCTGCTGGGCGCGGTCCTCGGCACCGCCGGCGCGGTGATCGCCGGGCTGGCCTGGACCCACAGCAGCCCGTCTGCCACATTCAGCGACGTGCTGGTGTCCGACATCTTGATCCTGCTGATCGGGCTGCCGCTGGTCGCCGCGGCCGGCGGCTGGCTGCTGGCCGGCCGCGAACCCGAGGTCATCGGGAGGCAGCCGCTGGACTGACGCGAGTCTTGCTGGCCATTTCACCGCCGGCGCCGCACCCGCCTCCGGTGCCCACAGGCTTGACGGGGAGCGGAGTATTACCCGATGACGGTGTCAGCGTCGCCGGATAGCAGCAGTTGCGGAACCTGGCCGAAGGTGTACGTGGCATCGGCCGTTAGCGTGAACGTCCAGATCACGTCGTAGCGGTCATCTGGCCAGGACTTCGGGATGACGGTGCCGCTGACCAGCGGCAGCGCGGACGCGAGGGCCGGAATGTGGCTGTGCTCCCAGCAGATCAGCACCGCGTCGGGGCCGCTGTTCAGCACGGCGGTGGCGAGGTGCGGCTCCTGTCCCTTGGCGAAGTCGGCCGTTATCTCGACGCCGAGCCGGTCAGACAGCCCGCGGATCGTCTGATGCGTCCTGTGGTCAGCGGTCTTGCTCGCGTACGAAGGCGAGATCAGCATCCGGGGAACCCTGAGTCCCGGTCGCAGCGGACCGTCCGTGGGATCGAAGAGTGCCGCCAGCGCGCCGGATCGCTGCCAACCGCGCGGCAATAGTGAGTGCTCGTTCGGATTGCCGCGGAAATCTACGCCAGAGTGCGCGGCGGGATGCTTGGGCGCGCGGTCCTGTGGCTTCTCACCGTGGCGGATGATGTAGACGGCCTCCGGCGGCGCGGATCGATGACTCATTTTCAAGAACCCCGTCAGGGTGCGACCTTGCTTGTCACGAAACCCCAGGCTACTGGCCGCGAACGGGGAACATCCACTAGTGCGAACGGCCGCAGGCAGGATAAAAGGTGAGCTCGGCGATCCGGGGCTCGCGGCTGGTCGGGGACCGTAGCAGCGCCGGCCGTTCGGATAATTTGATGATTTATTCCGAACGGGCCGTGGTTCACGCCTGCGCTCACCAACCCGCGATCCCGGGGTGACGCCGGGAACCGTGCCGGGGGACCGAAACCTGCGCATTGGCTGATCTGCGTTTTCTGGGCCTAAAGCGCGGCGAGCCGGGTTCGGATCTGGCCGGCTTCTGGCGTGCCCAGTCTGGCATGCAGGCTGAGCGCCCGCACCCAGTGGCAACGGGTCGCTTCGCCGTCGCCTCCCGCAAGGTAGCCGCAGCCTAGGCCGTCGTGTGCGCGAGCCTGCTCGTACTTGTCGCCGGTCCTGCTGGCCAGGCTGAGCGCAGCACGGTGCTGAGCCAGCGCCTGGTCAGCGTGGCCCGCGGCCAACAGCACTTCGCCGAGGCCGTTGAGCGCATCTGCCTCCGCCACCCGGTCGCCGATGTCCCGGCACAGCGTCAGCGCCTGCAGGAGGAACACCTCGGCTTGCTGGCAGCGGCCCTGACGCAGGTGAACGAGGCCGAGGTTGATCAGGCTGTAGATCTCACCGGCCGGGTTGCCGGCCTGCCGGCTCAGCACCAGAGCACCGCGAAGACGGTGGCCGGCCGGGCGGATACGGCCCTGCCTAAGCTCGATCATGCCGAGGTTGACCCGGCTGTAGATGATGATGGCCAGATCACCCATGTCGCCGCAGAGCGATTCCGCCTGTCGGATCCGTTCGGCCGCTTGCCGGTAACGGCCGAGGTGGAGCTCGACGAAGCCGAGGTTGTTCAGCGCACGCCCTTCGCCGAACCGGTCGCCCATCTCACGGTACGCGGTAAGCGCCCGTTCGTGGCTCCGGGCAGCCTGGCGGAAGCGGCCCTGGTGGAACGCGACGACGCCAAGATTGCCCAGCGCTCGGGCTTCGCCCACTCGGTAACCCACTGCCTGGGCCAGCCGCAAGGCTTGCCGCAACCGGTCACCGGCCAGCTGGTAACGTCCCTGGCGCAGGTCGGCGAGGGTCAGGTTGAGCAGCGCCTCGGCCTCGGCGGCGCGGTCCCCGGCCTGGCGGGCCGCGCGGCAGGCGCTGGTCGCGACGATGACGATTTCCGGATAGTGGCCGGCCAGCTCGAGGTAGCGGAATATAGAGGTGGCGAGCCCCGTCGCATGCCCGGGCCAGCCGTGATCGGCAGCGTAAGCGGCGAGGGCCACCAGATTCCCCTCCTCAGCTACCAGCCAGGCGCGAGCGGCGGCAGGGTCGGATACCGCCGGGACTGGAGTAGCGGGGCAGGGAACACGAGACAGACGATCCCCGGGATGCCGGACCTTGGTCGCGGTCGCCGCGGTGTGCAGGTAGAAGTCGAACAGCCGGGTCAGCGCGGCGTGTCGTTCGTATCCCTCGTCCGCGGCAGCAGCCAGCTCGCACGCGTAGTCGCGCAGCAGGTCGTGCATGGCCCACCGACCGGGCCCGGCTTGCTGGATGAGGTGGGCGCCGGCCAGGACGCCGATCACCTGGGCGGCGTGTTCAACGGCTACGCCGAGCAGGGCCGCGACGGCATAGGTGTCGAAACCGGTGCCCGGGTGCAAGCCCAGCAGACGGAACCCCTGGGCCGCTTCGGCGTCCAGGTGCCGGACCGACCAGGAGAACACGGTACGTACCGCGGTGTGCGGGTCGCCGCCGGCGTCCAGCCGGTCCAGCCGCTGCTGGCTGGCCAGCTCGTCGGCTAGGTCGGCCAGCGGTGCCGCCGGGCGGCCGACCGCGAGTTCGGCGGTGACCCGTAGCGCAAGCGGCAGCCTCGCGCATCGCGTGGCTAGCATCTCGGCGGCCGCGGGTTCGTCGTCCACCCGGGCGCCGATCAGCCGCCTGAGCAGGCCGACGGCGTCCGGCAGCGGGAGCAGGTCCAGCTCCAGCCGGGTGGCGCCGTCCCTGGCCGCCAGGCCGGCCAGCGTATCGCGGCTAGTCACCACCACCACGCAGCCATGAGCACCGGGCAGCAGCGGTCGGACTTGCTCCGCCGATGACGCGTTGTCGACAATCACGAGCACTCGTCGCCGGGCCAGCACGCTCCGGTACAACGCGGCGCGCTCCGCTGGCTCTGCCGGGATGTCACGACCCGGCACGCCGAGTGCACGGAGAAACCCCGCGAGCGCGTCCGCCGCGGGAAGCGGCGGGCCAGGATCATATCCTCGCAGGTTCACGTAGAGCTGCCCGTCAGGGAACCGGTCGGCGACCTGGTGTGCCCAGCGCACGGCGAGCGCGGTCTTGCCCACCCCCGCCGTGCCGCCGATGGCCGAGATCACGACCGTCCCCGGCGTAGTCTCGCCCGTGCTGTCCAGCATGTTGTTGAGCAAGCCGAGTTCATTTTCCCGGCCAGTGAAGCCGCGAATTGTCTGCGGTAGCTGTCGCGGCACGACGGGCTCGGCTTCATCACCGCGATCGGCGGGCCCGGTCCGGTGCTCCGGCTCGGCCAGTCCTAGCACGGAGTCGAGCAATGCGGCCGAGCTGCTGCGTGGCCGGCTGGTCACCCCCCGCTCGATATCGCTGATCGCCCGCACGCTCAGCCCGGACATTTCCGCGAGCTGCTCCTGGGTAAGACCGACCGCAAGCCGGCGCGACCGCACCATCTCGCCGGATCCACCTATCCTGTCGCGGCTCGCGCCCATGGGCCACCCGGAATTCAGCTGTTCCGTAACCGGACCATCCGATTCTCGCGACAGATCGCACGAGGACGCAAGAGCAGGTTCAGTCCGCTGGGCCTCAGCCAGACGTTCGGGCTGGTCGCGTACCACCCCGACCCGATGGCCGAGTTTCGGGCGTACTGCAGGGCGCTCGCAGCGGCCTTACCGGCAGAACTGCCGGTAAGGCGCATGTCGAACCTCCTGTTCTTGATCCGGCCACGTCGTTACCGTTACAACGCCTTGTGATCCGAAGCGCACCGCACAACCCGAGAGCGCGGGCGCACGCGCCCGCGTCCGCCGATGACCGCGAGGAGGTCGCGAACCCATGATGCCGATCCGTTCGATCTTTACAATCGTGATGGTTGGCTTGGCCAGCACGTTCGCCGTAGCGTCCGTCGCCGCAATGCCTGCTTCGGCCAGCTCTGCCGTCCACGCCAGCGTCAGCAGCACTGTCCGGCCATCGCACGCTTATGCGCCGACCGACGACGTCGTCTGTGCGTACCACTCCGGCCATTGGACTGCGTGGTACGGCACCTGCGCGAGCTCCACTAACCACTCCTGCACTGCGGGGGTTAAGGGCAACATGACCCCGCCGAGCTACGTATCGAACGCCTGCGGTAACAACGTCGATCTGTACCCGCAGGCCAATCAGGGCGGCACTCCTTTGTGCGTTGCGCATGACAGCAGAACGCATCACCTCGCTACCTACCGATCGTGGCGAGTAGTAGTCGGCGGTTGCTAGCTGTGCCATCAACGCTCGGGTGGCAGTGCCGTTCACCGGAGACCTGACCGGCACCAAGGTCTGCATCAATCCAGGTACCGGCAATGACGGTCCCTTGATCTCAGACGGTTGTGCTGCCACCGATCGCCGCGGCGATGGTGGTTACGAGCGTGGCACCACCGCGGCCGTCCGGGTCAGCGACCTCGGCAGGGTGCGCCAACGGCGCGCCGGGAGCGAGGGGATCAGGTCCTGGCCATAGCGGCAGCAGCTTCCCTTGGCCGCCGGCCGCGAGGACATCCGCGAATGTCTCGTGTGCCGACGTGGGCTGGTGCAGCCGAACCCAGTCGGCTGCAGGCGCTCCGACGGCGGAGGGTGGTACACCGCCGGCTGTTCCTGCCGTGCCAGGGCCGACGCCCAGGTGCGCCCCCATCAAGGTCTTGCGGTGCGCGCGGATCGATGCGCCGGCGCCTCGATCCAGTGACCAGTCGGCGAGGACGACGTCGTTTGCGCCGTCGAAGGTCAGACCGCGTCGACTCAGCGAGCTGGTGCCCGTTATCAGCCATACGTCGTCGACGATGACGGTCGTCGTGCGGATGACAAGCGGCCGTCCGGGCACGCCCATCGGATGCGCGACTACCACGCGCGGACGGGTACCGCCGTCCGGTGCGGGCAGATCGCCTGCGGCCAGCTGCAGCGTCTGCGCCACCTTTGTGCGCAGGTTGTAAAAGTACATCGACCACGGTTCGTAGCCACGCGCAAACGGCGGCGTCCTCGGAACCAGGATGACCGCGCGCAACCGCGGCTCTTCATCGAGGCGGGCCGCGAGCTCGGTGAAGATATCCACCGCCGCCTTCGGGTCATCAGGCGCACCGCTGGCTACCGCGGTCGGGGCGAGCAGGGGTGTCTCCACGTAGACCAGCTCGCGGGCGTGCCGCAGTGCGCGGCGCAATGCCCACTGTGCGTCGCGGCGGCCATGCTTGCAACTACGCACTTCGCGGGTGAGCTGCCGGCCGATCTCAGAAACATTGGGCAGCATCAGGAATCCGGGCAGTGTCTGCGTGACGAAGTTGTTGACCGCGCCGATATCGTCGTCCGGGATGAGGGCGAGTTCTGGCGTCTCGACGTAAGCCGGGATTGTCTGCAGCACGGCGCCGGCCACCGGCGATGGCGTCGCAGGCGGGCTCGGCGGCGCAGATGTGTTGTTGGCCTGCAGCAGCACCCAGTTCGTCGGCAGTCCGGTGTTCGGCCCGCTTCCGAACGGGCCGGCGATGTCGGCCGTCGGGATGACGGGCCGCGCGCGATGCAGCGCGGATACCCAGAGATCGAAGCCGAGCTGAGACGACGCGCCGACGCCTGGCGCGTGTACTTCGTGCGCCCCGGCCGCCGCTGGGCTGCCGATGCGGTAAGAGTGCGTGTCCGCCTCACGAGTGAGCCACCCGCCGGTGAGCACCGAGCGGTACAGGTCGGCGCCAGCGGCAGGCGGCAGCTGCACGGCCAGCACCGACTCGGTGCGGGCCATGGTGGGAAGGCGGGGGGCCTGCCGGGGGTTCTGGTCGGTGGTCATTTGCCGCACCACGCTCTGTACGAAGGCGACTGGATCCGCGAAGACGGTGGCCAGCGTGAACGAGCCCGCGGCGGGTGAGCCGAGCATCGGTGCCGACGCGACTCCGCGGAAGAACTGCGACGCCAGCAGGTTCGCCGGGCTCGGAGCGGGGCGTGGTACCTCTGCCCCAACCGGCCAGGCTAGGTTGGCGACGATCTTGACGACCGGCAGGCCAGAGGGCGGAAGCCAGGTGACCACGGCGTCGGCGCGGACCTGCGGTGAGCCGGTGCGAACGGGCGCCGCGCCGAGCGTGAACGGGTCGGTGAGCACGATCGTGTCACTGCCGCCGGTGACGACGGTGGCACCGCCGTCGCCTCGTTGCAACAGCGGCTGCTCGCCCGGGCTGGTGCCAAGCAGGACGACAACCGGGTACAGCCGTACCGCTACGCCGACGGGCAGGCCGGCCGGTAGCGTGACAAGGACGTCGTTGCTGCCCGCGATCCAGCTGGCCGTCGTGCCAGAGCGCAGCGGGGCAAGCTGTCCAAGCACGGCCGAGTCACTGCCTGGCACCAAAGCCGCCGCCGGTGCCGTAGGCCACCGTCCCGCCGCTCCTGGTGCGATCGGCAGCGGCCACGAACCATCGTCGAACATGACGCTGGCTCCCAGGATCGGGCCTGATGTGAACGTTCCCGCCGGGTTGCCGCCCTGTAGCGCCAGGATCGCCTGCTCGAAGAAGCCGAGGCCCGAACGGCCGTCGGCGAGCAGTGTCACCGGACTGCCGTCGCGCACCTGCGGTGCCGCCTCGGCTACGGTCAGCGAGTCGGCGCCGCCGACGTGCTCACGCGACGCGGCGGCGCGGTTGCCGAGCAAGTGGAAGACCGGGTCAGTGACAGTGGCGCGCAGGGTGTCGCGCACTGGTGTCTGGGCGCCCGCCGGTGGCCAGGCCAGCGGCGCGGTGCTCATCTGTCCCAGCGTGCTCCACCCGAACCTGAGCAACGCAGGGGGAGCAGGCGTCTGCGCGCCGTCCGGGTCGGCGCGGCCGCAGAGCGCTGCGCCGTCTGGCCACGAGTGCAGCGTGCCGTCGCCGAGATGGGTGCCTTCGACTCGCGAGCCCGCCGTACCGGTGTAGATGCTGACCCCCGAGTTGGCGCCTGGCGGGTCCGTCCACGGACGGCCGTGCAGGTCGATCAGGTGGACGAACTTGCCCGTCGTCACCGACGAAGCGATCGCCTGAAGCGTGCCTGCCGCGCCGACTGGCATTGTCGTACCGAGGGCGGCGTTCTGCGCGAGCACGCCGGCCAGCGCGGCGGCGAACGCGAACGGATCGACGATCAGCCCGTGCTCGTCGTAGAAGCTCACCACGCCAGGCACCATGGACTTGTCACCCGCGGAGACAATTATCGGGTGGTCGACGGCGGATCCGCCGGTGATCAGGATCGTCGACGGCACGGGGCGCAGTGACTGGTCTCTCTGCCCGCTGGCCTGAAGCGCGGCGACCATCTCGCGCTCGATGCGCAGTCGGGCCTGAGGGTGGATCTTGAGTACCGCGCACGCCGCGTGGCCGGCTACAGCGGGCGCGGCGTCCAGCGCCGACAGGCCCAGCTTCGTGCCGTCGGCTATCTGGAAGAGCATCCCGGCGGCCGGCGCGTACCATGTCGCGCCGACGGTGAACGTCAGCGTGGATTCGCTGGCCACTGGCGTCGCGTCCGCCCATGCCGGGCATAGCAGTGGGCCGGCCAGCCCCAGCGTGGCAAGTCCGTCAGAGTTCAGCCGCTGCCGGATGTCGCCGAGGCCGGCGACGGTCAGCGTCATGCCAGCACCTGCGTGGCGGTCGCCGACCCTCCGGCGGGGTTGGTGAGCGTGACGCCGAGCCGCAACGAGACCGCCGAACGGGCCCACAGCAGGATAAGGCCGGTGCCGTCGACGCGGCGGATTTCGAACTGTGCCGGATCGAGCGCGGGATCAGGCATGGCGGCCTCGTTGGGGATCGCGGGAATCGTCGAGACCGCGAACGTGCGAGACGTGGGCGGGATGGGTGGGAACGCCGCGATCCGCTGGGTGACAACCTCAACCTGCCAGTCGTGCGCCGGGTCAGGCGGCTCGGTGACGTTCGTGCCGATGCGCAGCCGGATGATGCCGTTGAGGTGGGACGCGGTCAGGGTAACGGCGGGCGTCGGGTACGGCACCTCGGCCGGCACGTCGATCACAGCGTGCGTCGTGCGGGTGAGCGGGTCGGCGATATCGACAGCCAGCCCCAGCGCCTGCCCGGCCGCGCGCGGCAGCCGCAGGTACAGCACGCCGCTGACATAACCCGCGGTCTGAGTGTCCGTAGCGAAGGCGGCGGCGGATCCGAAGTCGGGCACGGTGCCCAGCGACGAGCTGAACCGCACGGTGGCTGCGCCCGGTGTGATGATCGTGCAGGCGATCGCGAAGTCCCCGATGTCCGAGCCGCGGCGCAGCGCGTCGGTGTCCACCCGGACGACCGATACCGTCGCGGTGGTCCCAGGGACGTTTGGCGTCAGCGTCAGCGCGGGTGGGCTCGGTGGCGGGTTGAGCAGCGCGTACGCACGCGACGGTTCGGACGGTACCGCCATTCCGGCGTGCTCGGGGTCGTCGTCGGTAAGCGCGACGGCGCGGTACTGCACGTGTGCCCAGCCAACCGGGGCACCCGGGTCCGCGATCGTCGTCGTCTTCCAGAAGTCAGGCGCGGCGCTGCCGGGTGGCACCGTGGCCACGAGGTCCATCGTCCCCGCCGAGCGCGCGAGTATCGCGTTCGCGGCTCGGTAGAGCCGGATCGAGGTCGCGGCGACCGCGCCGTCGAGCCGCACGGTGACCTGTGGTGTCCCACTTGCGTCCAGTACGGCGGTGATCTGCGGCAGCGCCGGCCGCAGCGGGTGCGGGATCGCATACGCGTGGAACGCCTTGCTGCCGTCGGCATCTGGAGCGGGCCAGGGCGATACGACGTTCGCTTCGGTCACCCCGACGATAACGTAGCAGTGGATCAATGAGCTGCCGCGCGGCAGCAGCGACTCCAGCCGCATGGTGCCATCGGCCTGCACCGGTGGCAGTACCGGATCGGTGCCGAGCTTGCGGAACGCCTTCTTCAGCTTCAGCAGGTTGCCCGGCATCTTGTACAGGTCGAAGAGCGCCTGCATCCGTTCGGCGAAGCCATCCGTCAGCGTCGGGCCGCTCTGGCCGCAGGCGGCGCGCAGCGCCGCTTCGGTGGCCTCGTACACGCGGTAGCGCCACGCTCCCGTCGGCGACCAGGTGACCGGCGCATAGGACAGGCCTGCGGCATCAGGAAGTGACGCCCAGCCCGGATAGGCCTGCGGCAGCGGCGTTGGTGCAGGTGGCGGGATGGGGTTGGCGGCGATTGCGGCTTCGCGGGTGTGCGACCACCCGCTCCACTCGCCTGGCCGGATAGTCTCCTGCGCTTGGGCGTATAGCGCGACGGCGAGTTCGTGATTGCCGCCGTAGGTTACGGGCAGGTGAGCAATCACGATGCGGTAGCGGCGCTCATCGCCGTCGGCGGGGTCAACTGCTGTCACCGGGGTGTCGTCGTCGTGGACGTGCGTGACGGTGACGCCGGCGGGTGCGCCGGTTGGCGTGCCGTCAGGGGCGAAGCCCAGTATCACGGTGGTCAGCGTGACACTGCCCCCCTGCGGCGTGCCGGGCGGGTCATCGTACGCGGCCGGAGGTGGCGGCGTCGGCGGGTAAACGTCGATGGCGAGTTGCAGCCGGTGCAGCGAGCGCTCGCGGATGTTCCAGGTGATCTCACCGGTCACGGCGAGTGCGCACGGCTCGGTGTTGCCTGCGCCGACGACCGCCTGAGCTTTCACGGCGGTCACGATCGGCGCCTGCACGCCCGCGGCAGGAAGCGAGTACCACGCCGCGGTCCACGGGCTCCACTGGCCGAACAGATCGGTGGCGGCCGCGACGTACTGGAAGGTGTTCGGCGGCCCGGTGACTGGCCGGGGAACTGCGCTGTTGCGCAGGGTCACTGTGTCAGGAAGCAGGTTCGGGTCGGGTGGGTCGCCGGGGCTGGCGATGGGCGCCGCCGATCCGATCGGGATCCAGCCCTTGGCCAGGGGATGCTCGCGCAGCTGGTATTCGCCGGAGCCAGGCCTGTCGTAGCGCCCTAGGCCGTATGCTGCAGCGCGCGGCTGCCGCGGTAGGACCTCGGGACGCGTGGTTTGCAGCTGAACGCTCACGTTGTATGGCTCGTCGACAGAATCGGCACCCTCGTCGTGGCCCAACGACGTGGCAAGCGGAGCCGGGACGGTCGGCGCCGCGCGAAGGGCAGGTGCGAGCACGATCGCGGCAAGTTCGCGCTCGATCTCCTGGGTAATGTAAACGGGCGGCGGAGCGGTCCACGGCCACGGCCACGGTTCCTGCACTGCGGTACTGAGCAGTCCGTGCCACTGGGTGGTGACCATGTAGTCGTATCCGCCCTTGGCCGCATCGCCCGCCGGCAGGGCGTCGCCGGTACCGAAGCCCAGGGCCAGGCTGGCCCACGTGTCGCACCCAGCGGATGCGGCAAGCGACTGCAGCGGGCGCACCGTGACCTCGGATCTGTCGGCCAGGACCCCGCTGTTGAGCGCGCGCGACCTCGCGCCGACGATCTGGCGCAACTCCTCGAGTTGGTGCGTCACCATCGCGGTGATCTGCTGGCCGACTAGCGGTGGCGGGTTGGCCGTCATCACCTGCGCGAGGTCAGGGAGTATGTCGCTTTGCAGTTCCTCGACGAGCAGCTTCGGGTCCGGAGGGCGCCACGGATCCAGGCCGGCCAGCGGCCCCCAGCCCAGCGCAGGTCCCCAGCGGGCAATCCGCGCCACTGCGGCGTCGATCGGATCGGTGAGTGCTCCGACTAGGCCCTGCTGGTCGCCCTGGTAGTAGGTCGTCCCGGTCAGCTTCGGCCCGAACGGCAGGCCGACGACCTCGAACCTAGTCCAGCCCTTGCCGTTGGCCATCAGTACGAGCGACTGCCCGCGCACGGCCGAGACCGCGGCGGGGTTGTCGAGTCGTACGCTGAGCATCGGGCCGGCGTCGAGCACGATCGTGCTGTTCGCGGTTCCTGGCACGGTCTGCACCGGCTGCAGGTCGGCGCGGTGCAGGCCGGTGGCGATTACCGGGCCGGTGAGGTCGAGTTCAATGCGCAGCATCTCGGTGACACCGTCCCAGGCCCACGTGCCGGGGCCGGCCTGGTGCCAGCCAGGAATCGGTCCGGCAGGCTCGCGCTGCGCTGCGGGACGCCGCCAGACCGTGAACGGGGTGAGCGGAACGCCGAGCGCGGGGTTGAGCACCCATCGCAGTGCGACGAACGAGCCGCGCCGTCTCACCCGGTCCAGGGTGTCGGGGTCCCACTCACCGGCCTGCGCGTAGTCCTTGGGGTCGAACCCGCGCTTGAGCGTGTCAAGCTGCTGTGCCGGGTCAGTGATGACGGCGTCGAGGAAAAGCTCGCCGGGCAGGCTCGCGCGCGGGGCCATGGTCAGGCCACCTCCCACGTTGCGGCGTCGAACGTGACCGCGAACAAGGCGGTGTCGCTGGTGCCCGCGGCCTCGCCGAGGAAGGCGCTGGCGTGCCGGCGCAGGCTCAGGTCGATTGGCTCGCCGCGGCCGGAGTCGACTACGACGACGACGGTGTTCATGCCTGGCTGGCTGACAATGTGCAGCGGCGGAGCGCCCGCCACGCCGGGTGTCGGCACCACCTCCAGGTAGGGCTTGTCCTGCAGGGTGATCACCTTGCGCTGCAGGCGCGGCACGCCGGGAGGCTCATACTGGTCTGGCTCTTGGCGGGTGCGTACCAGCGGTTCGGGGGTTCGGATGACCAGGATGCGTGGCTGAAGGCCGCTGGCCGTGTTCACCCACACCAGTTCAACGACTGGGTCGGGGACGTCAACCACGGGACGCAGCCCGGCTTGCCGCAGCGCGGCGTCCAGCGCCGAAGCTGATACCGGGGCGGGCGACGTCACTAGAGCTTCGAGGGCCGCGACGGTGGCCGCCTGGGCCTCTACGACGTTCGCGGCCGCGACCGCGGCAGCCATCTCGCTCCAGTCGCCGTAGCGGGAAGTGCTGAAGTTCCGGCGCAGCAGCGGCGACACGGACGTGCCTGGTGGCGGCGCAGGCGGGTTCACCAGTTCGATGTCGAAGGTGTAGTCGGTGCGTGGTTCGAGCAGCAGGTTCAGGTCGATCACCTGCTGGCGTGACGCCTCGCCCGACGCGTCGATGCACGGCAGGTCGGCGACGATGCCGCGCATCGTGTCCTCCCACGGCGTGAACACGACAGCGTTCATTAGCGGCGTGGCCATGCCAGCGCTGAGGACCTGCAGCGTCTTGGCATAGCCCGGAGATTGCGGGTCGGCGTTCTTGAATGAGGCGGCCCGCACCTTGGCCTGGATGGGCACGCCGTAGGTCTCGTACATGGTCAGCAGGTAGTCGACGGCGAACACCACGCGCAACGGGTCGTTGTGGAAGTAGAAGTGCTCGGCCTCGGCAGGATCGGTGAGCAGCACCCACGGGTCCAGCCGCACCGGCATCACCTGCGCCGGCCCGGACGGCACCTGCACGGTGCGCGGTGCGAGGGGCGCATTGTCGGTGCGGAAGTGGAAGTCCTGGCCCGGGTCAGCGGTCCACGTCGAGGTGCTGGGCACATTCCCGGTCTCGTCGCAGGTTGTCCACTCCCATGCGACGTGCACGGTGTAGGCGGTGCCGGGCTTCAGCAGCGCGGGCGGGCTGGCGATGTCGCCGAGCGCGCCATCGACGACGGTGATCTTGCTGTCCTTGACGAGCGTGTCGTGCTGCTCGCGCTCGACTTCGGCTGCGGTGAGCGTTTGGGCAACGCCGAGGAGATAGCTGGGCCGTGAGAGCCCTTTGGCGGTGAGGGCCTGAACGTCACGCACGCCAAATTGCATGAACGCAGTGCCGGCCGGAACTCCCGTGTCGACCAGCACCAGCCTGAGCTCCTCACCCTTGGCCACGTCCTGGAGA
>Ga0210386_10002193_pt1 | contig 16976 bp, 13 predicted proteins | sample IncBWH32OmetaG_FD_160091 | JGI IMG/M metagenome (GOLD analysis project Ga0210386, IMG submission 160091) | Forest soil microbial communities from Barre Woods Harvard Forest LTER site, Petersham, Massachusetts, United States - Inc-BW-H-32-O ... | reverse complement strand
ATCCGCAACTTCCGGTCCCAGCAATCGGTCCGTCTGCATTCTGATCTGGTGCGAAGTACGGTAGTTGATGTGCAAGGTGCGCGCGCGGCCACGGATATCCACGCCTAGCGATTTCCAGGAGAAAGGCTGCTGAAAAATGCGCTGCCCAAGATCGCCGGCAAAAAACAGGCTGTTCGGTCGTTTCCCTCCGAGCGCGGCCAGGAATCTCAGCTGCGAAACGCTCAAATCCTGCGCTTCATCGACCACGATAAACTCGAACGGCGGATGTTTGCGGCTCTCTAACTGGCTTGCCAAGCGAGTGAAGATTTCGGCATGGGTGACAAACCCTTCGGCATGCAAACGGACGCGCACTGCGTCGAGCACGGTCCATAGGGTGGCGCGTTGGGATTCTTGCAATCGGGTCTTTCTGCCCAGGCGCTTTATGTCACGGTACGACTCCCAGCTTTGTAACTGCCATGCGTCAACCAGCTCTTCCCATTCCGTGAGCAGAAAACTCAGACTGAACTTAAAATCGGCGACCTTCGCTGCGGCCTCGGTCATGAACCGCCGAATGACCTCCGGAGATGCAATCTTTGGACGGCCGAAATGCTGTTCATACAGCCGCTCGCCAATGGCGTTTATCGCATGCACTTCCAGCCGTTCACCCAAACGGGGCTCGTTGCTGATCAATCGCCTAAGTTTGGTGCGCAGCGCGTTTGCCAGGGTTTCGCTGAACGTCGTCAGTAACACCCTGCTATCAGGGTTCGCGCGCACCAGAAATACAGCCCTGTGCAGCGCAACGATAGTTTTGCCGGTGCCGGCTGAGCCGGAGACACGGGCTGGCCCGCCGTAATCACGCTCTACCCATTCCCGCTGGGATGGATGCAGAAAAATCGTCCACTTCTCCCAGGGATATGTAAAAGCACGTTCAAGCTCCTCAACATCCTTCATCACCCTGAACCGGCGAAGGGCATCGGGATGAGTGAAAGGATTGGCTCCTGCGGGAACTGGTGGCGGAACATGCGGCCTGCCGCCAGTGGCCAGTTCGAGCAATGCCTCCCCTGCTTCGGATGGGAGATGGTCCGACAGCGTCAGGATGCTGTCTTCGGTAGCTTGACGCACGTCGGCAAGCCACTCCACAGGAACGCCATAACTCAGCAGAGCCTCATCGGTCAGATGCGCAAAGAGTGGCGGCGCTGGTGGCTTAGGCCGTGCAACCTCAACATAGACCGGGACAGCGACTTCCTCGACCCGCTCGCGTATTTCTACGAACTGGGCAGCGCCGGTTTTGGGGTGTGTCTCCAACTTGCGCCGCTCGGCCCATGCATAGGCCTTGTCGTGGTGGTCGGCGTAGCAAAGTAAGAAACTAGATGTGGTTTTATGAACGATCAGTCGAATATCACTTCCGACACGCACCGACCAGAAATTCTTGTCCTTGGACTTATCGATCCGGTGAAAGTTGAGCCCTGGGCTTGCCGGGTTCAGTTGCAGGTCGAAAGCCGCCGTCTTGACCGCTTTCTGGTCTTCGGCCCTTAGCCGCGTGAGGCTGTCGGTGAAAGTGTCTGCGATGCGGAACTCCATCACTCCACCTTGAACACTTTCATCACCTCATCGCCGAGATGATTGATGACTTTCACGGCGATGCGCCCGGATTTTGGTTTCTGGAAGGCGCGCGACGTATCGCTATTAAGCGTCGCCCAGGCCTCCTCGTTGATTTCAGCCTTGAGCGTGGTCTTAAGCGCGCTATAGGGGTCGTTCGCGCCCAGGAAATAGGCGTGACGAACGAAAAAGCTCTCCTCGTTGTAGTCGGTGTCGATGAACCAGCAGGCGATGCCATCAGCGCCGTCGCTGCGGACTTCACCCGTGTTCGGATGAAACACATCCACGCCGTTGATCTTCACACGCAACTTGCCATCTTCGCCTGGGAGGATGTCGATGTCGGGCTCGCCAAAAATAACGAAGAGGTTGCCCTTGCCCGTGTTCTTCAGATCGTCGGACATGTGCAGGTCGGCGTTCATTCGCGCCTTCAGCACGGGAATACGTCCGAGCTTATTGAATTCGGTCGCACGAGCCTCGTAGTTGAAAGCGCATGCAATCAATACATCAAAATCGGCGTCACCTGCTTCACGTGCAGCCTCCACGAGATCAGGGCGTGTAACGGTGCCGAATTCCGGGCCGATGAAGATGGCGGCGCGTTTTTCGGTCCCTGTCCCGTTGCCCTCAATGTAGCGACCTTCGGCGCAAACGAGATCGCCTGGCCAGGGCGTGAGCGCGGTGAAGGAGATTTTGTCTTCTTTGTGCGCCTGCTGAACACCGGAAGTCTTGAGGTTTTCCAGGATCATCTGACGAAAGCTCTGCTTCTCTCCGTAGTCCAGTCCGCTTTTCTTCAGTTCATCGATTAATTCATCGTCCTCGTCCACGCCAAGCACCCGGTGCGGCGAAAGGCTTTCGACGGTGAATGGCCCTGCCACGCGGATCTTCTTCTTGTCGTCATAAGGCCTGTCATAGAGATATTCAAACTCGGCCTTGGATGCGATGGACTTGTCGATTTGCCTCTGACGGGTCGTCCTGGCTTGCCACCAGTCGGCGTGCAGTTTCTTCGCAGCGTCCGTCCACCTTGTTTCGGCTTCACGTGGGATCTCCCACTCCTTCCAAGTCTTCTTGAGTGCTGCGTTCAATGACTCGCGTAGAGGCTCCAACATCGTCTGCCACTGGTCACGGATGACATCGATCTCCGTGTTATTCGCAATGGACTTGAGCGTAATGTGTGCCACGCGCTCATAGACGAAGCCATGACGGATGTCCCCGTGCACCGGCTGAGAACTAGGGGCAGAGCGTGTGACTTCAGCTTCCTTCATCTGGCCGTCGCGGGAATCAGCCAGAAGGTAAAACGGATACCGCGCGCCCATGATGCGCGCACGGGCCAGCGCGAGGGCAACCCGTGAGGTGTCAATCGTAATCCAGCGGCGTCCCCACTGTTCAGCGACATAAGCGGTGGTGCCCGAACCACAGGTCGGGTCAAGCACGAGGTCGCCGGGATCGGTGGCCATTAGGACACAGCGTTGGATCACGGCAGGTCCAGTCTCCACGACATATTTTTTTTCCGTGGTCGTGCCTACGTCAGTCCAGATGTTGTTTGCCGTTTGTGCAATGAAGTCGTCAAAGAACCTGACATAAGCGAGTGTGGCCCCTGAAACTGCAATGCGGTCCGCAGCTATGAGTCTTTGAAAACCCTGTAGGTGCGTGCTCCAGTGACGATTGGCCGTTGGAAGATACGTGCGTCCCTCCAACGTTACGGGGTATGGCGTGTTTCCGCCATGTCCGCTTGATGTGGCAATAACCAAGCGAAAGGGTCGGCCTTCAGTTTGAAGATCGCCGCCCACGTCAAAATCTTCCCTCGCCATGATTCGCCGTTTCCCGTCGTCGAGTTGGATGCGGCTGTATTGTCCAAGCTCTTGAAGGTTCATAGACCGAACGGCGAGCGAATCTCGGAACTTCATTGCCGCTTTGGCTTTGGCGAACCAGACGATGTAATCGGCGACATTATTGAGGAGCCGTTCATCCTGTCCCGCAGTCTTCTTCAGCGTGATCACTGAAACGCAGTTTTCGTCGCCGAAGACCTCATCTAGCACCGCCCGGACTCGATGCACGTTTTCATCGCCGATTTGTACGAAAATGGAGCCGGATTCAGCGAGCAGATCGCGAGCGACGGTGAGGCGGTCGCGGAGGTAGGTGAGGTAACTGTGGACGCCGTCGCGCCAGGTGTCGCGAAAAGCTTTCACCTGCTCCGGTTCGCGGGTAATGTGGTCAGCCTTCCCGTCCTTCACATCGCGGCTGGTCGTGGACCACTGGAAGTTGCTATTGAACTTGATTCCGTAGGGAGGATCAAAGTAGATGCATTGCACTTTCCCGCGCAAGCCCTCGCGCTCGGCGAGACTTGCCATCACCTGTAGGGAATCACCGAGGATCATGCGGTTCGACCAGTTCTGGTCGTGCTGATAAAACTCGGTCTTGTCCACACCTTTCGGGATACCGTTGAAATCGGCGAAAAGATCCGCGGTTGTCTGTCCGGCCTCATTTTCGCGTTCGCGAGTCTCGCGCAGCAGCTCGTCAATCAGTGCTTTGGGCTGGACCTTCTCCTGGATGTACAGCGGAGGGGCGTGTACAACCAAATCTGACCAGTCCTGCTCGTCTTTGCCGCGCCACACAAGTTGCGGGTCGAGGTCGCGATTGCGGCGCTCATAGGGCACACGGACCGGACGTTGTTCAGCTTTCTGCAGCACAGACTGGTATTCCGCCGTTGGGATATTTTTCCTCTTTGCCTCCTCGTGCCTGAGTGCCTCGACGGTCTTGGCGGGGGATTGTTTTTTTGCCATCTTTTGTCCCTACACTGCCATTTCTGTGGTGATGGATTCGATCATTTTGTTGAATTCGCCTGCGACCTTGGCCTCAAAGTCAGCTTCTATCTGGTACACCTCCCTAAACTCGGCAAATGCCCAGCGCCCCTGGGTGCCGAGGTGATTGACGCCAGGAACCCAGTAGGTATCCATTGTGGATTTCTTTTCCTTGGCATCTTCACGGCGGTAGCCCTTGATCTCGACAATGAGGTTAAGGAGGTCATCGTTGCCGTGCCCATCATCCACGCGCACGATGAAGTCTGGTCGGTACTTGCGCATTTCCGAGCCGTAGCGATAAGGCACTTCCAGACCGAGATTGTGGTTCTTCACGTAGGAGTGCACACGGGGATGTGCTTCGGCAACGCGGCAGAACTCACCCTCCCAATCGCTGTCGAGGACTACCCAGTTAATGTGACAGCGTCGCGCGTCAGTTGCCCTGAGAAGCTTTCTCGTAGTGTTGAAATTGACGTGCATGGTGGAGCCGGTGGGGTTGTAAGGATCAAGCACGGCCTTTATCGGCCGCTCACCGACAAACTTACGATTGATGCCGGCGATAATCCGGCTGCAGGCCATATCCGCAAGCATTTTGTATTTGAGCTGCGCCGGATACGTGCCGCCTTTGCAGACGAGGTAACCGTCGAGCCATTGCTTGGCGATTCGCTTTAGCTGGCCGAAGAGATGAAGCTTGGCGTCTTCGCCTGGGTCACGCCATCGGTGCAGGACAAGATGTGATGTCAGCTCATACAAAACCTGTGACGGCCGAACGTCACCGGTATGGACGAGATTGAGGTCTACCTTTTCCCCAATGATCCCGGAGTTTTGAGTTTCAGTAGCGCCGACGAGGTCAGGGGTCAGTTCAAGCACAGAATCGTCATTGAATTCCGCCGAGAGCCGATCCTCTGGCAGCTCGATACGATAACCTTCGACGCGCGGAAACCGAATCTCAAGAGCGTCTCGCTCAGGACGCATCGCTTTGACCTGGATAGTCTCTCGCGGGGGTTGCGGAGGAGCAGGAACTGGCTTGGCGGTGAAGTCGAAGGGAATGCCGAGCACATCGGCATATTCCACATCAAAGAGACCCTCTTCATTAAGGTGGTAGGATTGCCGACGCAGCGCGCGGCCGATGACCTGTTCGCAAAGCAATTGGGTGCCGAACGCACGCACACCCAGCACATGGGTCACCGTGTTCGCATCCCACCCTTCCGTCAGCATGGCGACGGAAACGACACAGCGAATCGATCCGCCCAACTGGCCGTACTTGCCCACCGTGTTCATCACTTCGCGAAGCAGCGTTACGTCATCGAGCTCTTTGCCGCCCTGTAGCTCCTCGGCCAGTTTGCCGCCTCGTTCGACAATCTCGCGTCGGAAGCGTTCGATCTCGTCGGATGCCATGTTGCGGAAATTGTCGTCCAACCCCTCTCCTGATTCGAGCTGTTCACTGTCGATGAGCAGTGTGTACGGCTTTGGGAACGGGTTTCCGTGCTCATCGAAATTGCGGAAAAGTTCTAGGCGGCCAGCTATCGGGGTCTGTGATCCATCATCATTGTCCCGGAGAAAACCGGAGATGTAATCGTAGACTAACTTCGATGTCGATGTGTTGTTGCAGACTACGATGAAGCACGGCGGTACGCGAATCTCCGCCTTCTGCCAAAGCTCGAATGTCTTTTCATAGTGACCATAAAGCGCTTCCAGGGCTGTCTGTAACTGCGGTGGTAGGCTGAGGGGATCAAGCGTATCTTTCCCCCTCCCCTTTTTGGGCATCTTCTTGCCGATGTGTTCCCAGAGATTCCGGAACATAGGCATCTCAGCGCCTGGGATGTTGTCGGCCACTGGGACGCGCGGCAATTTCACAATGCCACATTCAATCGCATCCATGAGCGAGAAATCACTCAGCGTCCAGGGGAAAAGAGTGCCTTCGGCATAGCCTGAACCGCTCAGGAAAAACGGCGTTGCGGACAAATCAATAACACGTCCTACTCCCAACTGGCGGTTTACTGCTTCGAGGCCGGAAATCCAGACGCGCGCCGCCTCTTTGTTCTTCTCCGCTTCCTTTCTGTCATCACCCTTCAGTTCGTCCTCGTCCTCTGCTTCGGCCTTCTCCCGGTAGCAGTGATGCGCCTCATCGTTCAGGACGAGGATGTTCTTGATACCCATCAGATCAGGCATTACCCTTTGCAGCATTTGCCCCTCGGTTTCAAGGGTATTCAGTTCTTCGCCACGTCCCTGAAGCAAAGAGCGCCCACCTTTGGAAAGGTCGATGCGTTCGCGAAGCTTGAAAGCGTGATAGTTGGTAATTACGATCTTGGCGCGGTTTACTTCTTCCAGCATGTCGCCAGGAACCAATTCGCGACTTTTGTAGTAACTGTCCGGATCGTTCGGCTGTAATACGCGCAAGCGATCTTTGATCGTAAGGCCCGGCGCTACGACAAGGAATCCGCGCGTGAACCGTTTGCTTTGCGGGTGGCGCGCTGCGTTTATGGCTTGCCAGGCTATCAGCATCGCCATCACAGTGGTCTTGCCCGCGCCCGTCGCAAGTTTTAATGCAAGGCGCATGAGTTCGGGGTTGGCGTCGTTATTGGCGCTGGCAAGATGTTCAAGAAACTCATCGCCCACCTTCCCCACCTGGGGTGCAACCTCAGTCAACCAGATCGCCGTTTCGACTGCCTCGACCTGACAAAAAAAGGGACGAATGCCGCTGAAGTTATGGTGCCGCCAGTGTTCAAGCAGACGCGCCGTCTCAGGGGTGACGCGCCAGTCGCTGGCGTTGGGCTGCCGCCGCCATTTATCAACTTGGTTGCGGACAGAATTGATGATCGCAGTGTGGTATTGCTGGCTCGTTGTTGAGAGCCCCAGGCCCTCATCAAACACCAAGGATGTTTGTTTACCCTTGCGCTTCTTGGGTTTTGGAATCGGCGTGATGAATTCGGCGGGACGACGGTGGTCAATGATTTTCTGAGTCGGTTGGCCCTGATCATCAAGCTCCCAGTGGCGCTCTGGATAGCTGTATGGAGAGTTCAGAATGGGGTGGTCAAAAAATGGATTGCCGTTATTCATGTGCTCGTGACGTCCCTTTACTGCCGCAATAGTGCCTCGATGTCCCGGCTGCCCCGGAACACATGGAGAATCAGCACGTCGTCCTCCTCGACGCGATAGATAATGACGTACTCGCCGACAGGAAAACTACGCAGCCCAGGGCGCAAGTCCTCGTCGCGGCGGCGTCCAATGTGCGGGTGGCGTGCGAGAAGATAGAAACGCTCGGTAATGGAATCGATGAGCCGGTCGGCAATCTCGACGCTGCCGCTCTCTTTGGCGACGTAATACCAGATGTCATCGAGCTCGGCTTCGGCTTCCGGTGCAAGGCGGTGAGCCATCAGCGGGGAGATGATTGCTCAGCGGCGAGGCGGCCGCGCCCACGCTGTTTCACTTCGTCGGCCAATTGTCGCATGGACTCCTGCGCGATAGGGCGCCCCTCGCCACGAGCAATGGAAGCCTCGGCCAGGTCAACGGCCGTCAGAATTTCGGCGCGCGTGCGCTCGCGCTCTTCCCACAAGGAAAGAGCTTCCTGCACCGCGTCTTCCTCACGGTGGAGGCGTCCGCTTTCAATGGCCTGCCGGACAAAGGCCTTCTGGTCAGGGGTAAGATGCACTTCCATACGATTCTGAGCGTAGGCGGAGGCAAGGCGAGTGTCAATATGCGGTTACCCCCCTTTGTTTCTCCACGGCAAGCCTGGGGTCTCGCGTCGATAACCGGATCATTCTCCGGAGGGCTGTTGGCGAGCGCGTCGTGTCTTTCGCGCAGAATCAATTTCCGCATTGATTTCTTCCATGGAGAGCCTGTCCAGCCCTTGCCGCTTCGCGCTCTCCCAAGACTTTCGGAGCCATTCCGGGATGGAGTCTTTGGAACGCTTTTTCTTTGTCTTACGGTGAGCCCTGATGACTTGGTCAATCTGACGGCTAGTAACGCCATCAGTACCCTTGCGCTGTGACTCTTTTCCAATGGTTTTCAGCACCTTCGGCTCTTTCAGACCCTTGAATCTAGAAAAGACCTCTCGTGCTGGACGCGAGCGGCCATGCGCCACATCGTCCAGCCTTTGCCTGATGCCTTCCTCCGCATCCGCGCGCGCGGCGATATCGAGAAGACGCTGGTAAGCGTCAGCATCCAGTACTACAAGGGCAGGCTTTCCTTTGACCGTGAGCATAATCGGGCGCTTGCTCTTTGTGAGCTGCTTAATGAAATCCCCCGACCGGCGGCAGAAGCTGGTCAGGGAATGAGTGTCTTCGGTGTCATCAGGCATGGTCCGGACTCCGTCACGGTATTATCAGGCCATTCCGCTCGCGGGAAGCGGAAAGCAATTCGGGGGGCTTACCCCCTACCCTGCTTGCGGCCTCGCTGTGCCGCTGCAGCTGCATTCCGCGCGGTGACGAGCGCATAGCCCGCGTCGCGGAGCCGGACACGCTCCTGGGCCTTTTCGCTGACTTCGAGCAGCTTGGCCGCAATCGCTTCAACGCTGTGGCCGAGCCGCGCGGCATACATGCACCAGGTAAAGTCCGCACTGCTGCGATCCGGGGCGCCGCCGGCTTCTGGCTTGAGGCAGCGCCCATAATCCGGCCATCCGGGCTCCTTTCCCAGACGGCTAGCTCTACGGGAAGGTGTGAAGGGAACCACGGCGGGGGATGAGTAATGCTTCGGCGGAGCCACTAGGCCGAGGGCTTCGAGCGCCTCCGGCGTCGTCATTCTGCCGGGGACGGCATCGATAATGGCGACCTTCGGAAAATTGCCGATGTACTTGGGTTTGAAGTTGGACGTGCCGGCCAGGCGCACGGAGCCGCTGGCCGAGACATCTGATTGTGCCCGCTCTTTTACCCGGCCGATGAAGTCCTTGCGCTCCTGGTCGGTGGCGAAGCGGGGGACGGCAACCCATGCCTGTTGATTGCCGGGGCTTGTCTGAACCGTGAGAAATGCTACGGGACGCACACGGTCCAGCTTGGCTTCCGTCAGGTCGTCGAGTTGTATAAAGGCGGTGGTGTCGCTAAACGGCCGCACCATGAGGTTGCCCCCTGCCCTCGCCTGGCCAATCACTTTTCCGGTTTTCTTTTCCAGGAGGTCGCAATCCTCCAATGCCCCGGCGATGCGAATCATCGGGGGCAGTACCCTGCGAATATCCTCCAGGGGGTAGGCTTTGCCCCATTGGAGCTTCCCGTTGATGTCGGTTTTGGTGACGTGGATTCTGTTCGCCCCGACACTCGCGAACGTATCAATCATCCGTAGCGCTTCGCTGACTGCCTCTGTCACCGCCCTTCCCCTTACATGGTCGGCCTTGCTTCCCACTGCCGATCATGAAAGGAGTGCGCAGACGATAGCGTCATGTTTTCTAACCCGCAAGAGTTATGCAAACAGCGCATGTTGCAAAACTACTAATAGACGCCTTTGCTACGGATAGGCCGGTGATTTCAATTGCGACCTGGCGGGCGCCTTGGGGTCGAAGAATCCAATAGAATCAGTCCCCCGCCCCGCCGTGTTTCATTGGATAGTCGAGAAAGGGTTTCCCTTTCCGGGAAGCGAAAGCCCTCGTAGGGGCTTGAGCTTCCGAGTGGTGTGGAGAATTGCTTGCGGGTAATTTCAATTTCTTAAGTTCAATTTCAGGGGTAGAAAAAAATTTGCAAACCAATCGGTTAGGGTGGCGAGATGCGACCAAGCGGGCAATTAGCAACGACGAAAGGGGCGGAATACTGCGACCAGATGGGCGCAGCAATGCGACCGAACGGGCGGGAGTGCCTGACTAGGCTCGGGAAAATGCGACTTAACGGGCTGAATCGTGCATCGGAATAAGTCGACTTCACGCTGTGTTTGGCGTGGACTGCCCCTTACAGTCGAAGGGGTTGGGACGGGTTCATGCGTTTATTGCGACCAAGCGGGCGGCTGACTAAAGCACTCCTGTTGTTTATCGAGATGATTCTGGGTCGCGAAATGAGACTAAAGGGGCGGCCTCCTTTTGTGGCCGCTTCGCAGTTGTCGTGAAACCAAATACGACAAAGCGGGCGGATCATGATTAGGTGGCTTTCTAGGGCAGATGCGACTAAACGGGCGGGAAGGAAATTAGCGTTTACATTTCGTGGCACCTGGGTATAAGTGCGACTAAGTGGGCGGATAAAAATGTCGCTTGATTGACGAAACGACTTGCCTATTCGGGCGTGTCGCATTATAGCTCGGCCCGATGAGCCTCACCGTCAGTCAATTCACCAACTCGCATGGTTTTCCCAAAGCAGCTGAGCTGATTGAGATCACGGGTGCGCACGCTCTTGAAGCGTCGGATCGTGCGATTTTCAATCAGCTGCTGCAGATTGCGCATGACAGCGAGCGTCTTGTGGAGCAAGACGCGGAGTGGGAAATCACGCTTGCATCGCTTCGGAAGGCCTCGTCAAAGCATGAAAGCAACGATCGCGTTAGAGAGAGCCTTCGGCGCCTGCGGCGCACTGAGGTCAAGGTGACTTATATCTCGGCGCGCACCGGCAAACAGCGGGTCATGGAGACGCATCTGCTGGAATTCACCGATACGGATGAGGAAGAATCCAAGGACGCGACGGTTCAGTTTGGGATTCCAAAGCGGCTGCGTATTGTTCTTGCAAAGTCGAATCGCTGGGGACGCATCCGCTGTGAAATCGCCTATGCGATGACCAGCAAGTACGCAATCGCGCTTTACGAGCTGGTCTGCCTGCGAGCGAACCGGGAGCATTGTGTCGAGGTCTTATCATACGACCAATTCCGCGATCTGCTCGGAGTGCCTCCTGGCACGTATGAGCGGGGTCTGGATTTCAAGAGGAAGGTAGTGGACCCTGCCCTTCTTGAAGTGAACGGACTGTCTGATATGGGCGTGACGATCGATCTGCGCCGCCGCCATGCTCGCGCGCCGATTCATGAAGTCGCGATCTCATGGTGGAACAAGTCGGGAGAGGAATTCCGCGCCGCGCTGCAGGAACGAAACCGGAGTAAGGTGGGGCGCATGGCGCGGCTTCGCGGCGACGTCGAGAAGGCTGAACCACCGCTTAAGGGTCTCCCCTCCCCGCCTCTGCCGGATAAGATCGCTGCTACGGCGGACGCGATGCGACAAGCTGGCGCACCGCAAGCCGATATCGACGCATTCGTCAAAAGCCAGGTCGTCTAAGGGAGTGTTTACTGGAAAGCGCTGGCCGCCTGATGCTTGGCTACGAAGTCCGAGATGGCTTCAAACAACATTTCCTGCTGGTCTTTATCCAGGTCGATCCCAAGTTTCTGAAAGGCTTTGATGGTGGGATCGTTCGGAGGATAGTATCCTCCGATATGTTTCTTGGCGATGCGGCTGGGCTTAACTTTTGAAGCAGGCTTGGGAGCCGGTTCCGGTGCCGACGTGGCGGGTTCCACCGGCGCGGGCGGCGAGGGCTTTTCTTCTCGGACAACTGAAAGTATGGAGCGCCTCGCTTTCATCAGACTGCTACCTCCTGATTTTGCATTTGTTCAGGTGTGCACACCTGAAGCTGTGCAAGAACCCAGTCCTTCAGTTCGGTGATCTCCTGGGCCGCCTTGCTAGTGGGCTCAACCTCAACGACCGCTCTTCCGATGGGCCACGACGCGCGGTAGGCACTCCGCTCCCGCAAGATGACGGGGCAAGCGGAAAGCCCCGCCTCTTCTACAATGGCGCGCGCATCTTCAAGCAGCGTCGTAGCGCTGTGAGGTGCGGCGTTGAATATGACGAAGGCCGGTACTCCCGCCGATTTGATAAGCTGCGCGGTGCGGCGAATGGCGTCGAGGTCAACCAGGCTCGGCCGACACGGAATGAGAACGAGGTTGGCAGACTGTGCGGCGGTATATGCTTGTGGTCCTGCCGCTGGAGGCGTATCGATGATAGCGAGGTCGTAATTCCCCTGCTCTGCCGCCCTGAGCCCATCGGACAACCGCCGCTCGGTAAGAAATTCAACGTGCGGCGAATCGGTCTTGCGGCGATCCGCCCACATCACGGCGCTTTCTTGCGGGTCGAGGTCGAAAAGAACCGTGCGGATTCCAGCGGTTACTGCCAGATTGACGGCTATCGTCGTCTTACCTACGCCACCCTTCTGAGCGATGAGCGATATCGTTTTCACAGCTGCGATCCTTCACTGGTGCAATGGTTCAGGTGTGCACACCTGCAGAAATGACTTGCTTCAGAGCTGATGTCAAATCGATTTCACCGGTGTGCAGCAAAACAATGATGAACTAGTGCAGGAATGCAACGCGTCAATGCGTCAGTACTGCATTGCTGGGGACTTGCACTTCATCACGCTTGACGTTTGTCACACGTGGTTTTTTTCAAGGCTGATGTCTTGCATGCCTTCAACTAATCTCTGGTGCAATACTTCATGACTTCATCCCTGCACTGCATCACAGGTGCACACCTGATGCCTTGACATGCTTCAGAAGTGACGTGTGTCAGGGCATAGGTGAGCGAGTCGACCTGGTTGAGGCGATCGAATATAGCCAGATGGTGAAGGACCGGGCCATCTTAAGCAGTGCAAGTGTGGGGCCGTCAGATTTTCAGTGTTGCAGTATTGATGGTGTGCACACCTGCAAGAGTGATTTTTTGAGTTCTTGCGGTTGCGAGCAGGGGAGGGGACACGAGCAGGCCGTCAAACCTGCCAAGCGCCGCAACTAGAAGTGAGAAACTCGCCGGGGGTTAAGCTGCGGTGAGGACCGATGCGGGGTTTGCCTGCCGGTTTGCTGTGACTGTTTGCTGCCAGCTCGTGCGCTCTCCCGCGCCTGGGGGAGCCACTACGTTGGAAAGCACGGTCAAAGCCGCTGCATGGTCTGACATCTTTTCGGCGGCTTTGACGCTGATTTCATGCCGCCGCGTTTCTGCTTCAAGAAGCTGGGCAAAGGCGGTTGCCGCTGCGGTGTCGCCATTGCCCTCAAGCGCTTTCTTCGCCATCAGGTCTTTTATCGCCTGAAGATTTGCCGCGTCTTTTGGGTTAAATCCCTCGTTGAATCCGACGGCGAATGTATTCGAATCGGTCATAGAGATCCGGCTTCGTTTGCACTGCGCATTATTTAGCGCAACTTGCCGGGCGCCGCAACGAAAAATGGATTGACCAGTGGAATGGTTTACCCTTAGGCCGCCTTGCGGTCTTCGCGCGCCTTGCAGTCTTCGCACGCCTCGCGGTGCTGGTGGAACACGAGCATCGATTTGATCACCGCGGTCTGCAGTTCACGGGTGTCCTCGTCTCTGGCGTTCTTCACTGCGTTCATCGCTTCCTGAAGGAAGGCCTGGGCGAGGGCGTTATCAACGTCGCATAAGAGGAATTCTCTCTCCAGAACAATCGGTTCATTCATATTCATGTCCCTATTTTCTCAACTTGCCGCGCGCTGCGTGTGAAAACCCGTATGAAAATATCGTGGGCGAGCTCGACCGATTCATCGATGGCCTGGATGGTCGAAATCACCCTGACGTTGACCTGTTTTTCCCGCGCGAGCCGGATGCCGGCGATGAGGCACGCTCCGAGATAAACCATGCCGCGGTTGATGCGGGGCATGTTGCGGTAGGGATCAAACACGGCCGGGCCTCCGGACGGCCTGGTCGTAGTTGTATGACAGCCGGCCCCTGAAAATCTCAGCAGGGAGGTAGCGCCGCTTTTCCTTGCAAAGCGGGCAGGCGGCAATGATCCAGGAATCGGGCAGGGTCTCCACCGGGGCAGCGATGTTCTGATGGCAGCCTTTGCAGGTGATGACGAAGTCATGCAGGCCGGCTGGCGGTCCGTTGAACACGAACTCAGTATAGCGAATAAAAAGCGAATATACCTTGTGAATTTAGCGAGGAAAATCGGGCTGATTTCCAACCCACAACCGAACCCACAGAAATCGAGATCCAAGGCGACTTGCGTATATCAGGACGCTCCTCGCGGGTCTTGTAAGTCGTTGTAAAACCTGTCCGGGCTAAACTGTCACGGCAGAGGTCGCGGGTTCGAGCCCCGTCGTCCCCGCCGTACATTCCAAAAGACTTACGGGACGTATGGACTTAAAGTGACAACGAAATCTGGGCACAATACGGGCACAATAAGCTTCCTAGCCTGCATTTTGAGCCTGTTTTGTTGAATCAGTTGTGCCCGCGCCCGCCACTTTTGTTCCCACGCTCGAAACCATCATGCTTACAACCTTGCTCTGTGCGGCCCGCTTGTTCGAGTTCACAGCTTGCGTATAAACGTCGAGCGTTATCCTGCTGTTCGCGTGTCGTAAAAGCTCCTGATCGGTTTTGACATCTTCCCCGTTTGCCTTTAGCAACGTGCCGAAGGAGTGGCGGAAAGTGTGCCAGCCGATGTTCTTGTTTATGCCGTTTGCTTTTGCAACCGGCCTGATGTGGCGCTTCATCAGGTTGTCCGGCCAATAGGGCTGTTTTCCCCTCATCGTCTCGCTGGCAAAGACGTAATCGCCATCCGATGTGTAGGTACTCTGACGGCGCCAGCGGAGAAGATCCTCTGCCATGTAACTGTCCATAGGGACGGGCTTGGCGGAGGCCTCCGTTTTGCAGCTGCCTACGACCTGGTGCCAGATCGATCGCGTGACACGAAGCTCCAGGTTCTCAAAATCGACGTCGATCCAGCGAAGTGCTAACAAATCGCTGACCCGAAGCCCAGTAGCTGCGTCGAGAAGTGCCAACGTGCGCTCCCGGGCAAACACTTGCTGAGAAGGAGCTGAAGTTCGGCCAATTCGAGTACATCAGGTGTTCTCTCCCGTTTGGCGCTTTGGCGGACGAGCTTGATTGGGTTACGGTCAACCCACTCATAACGCATCGCGTGATGGAAGATGGCACTCATGATATAAGCCGGTTCGCCTTGACATGAATACTCCTTGTTAAGGCGCAACGGATGGCTGTATATAAGCGTACCGCGACGCCAGGCAGAGGTCGATATCTTTGAGTTAGTTTGCGAGCCGAGTTTTCGATGACAGCACCCGTTTAATTTGCACGCTGGTTCCGTTCAAACCATGCGTTCAGGTCGGATACACGAAAGCGCCACAGCTTACCAATGTGTGTCCCGCGAATCTCGCCTCGTCGTACTAGCTTTTGCAGCGTTTTGTGATGGATTTGGAGTAGCTCCGCTGCCTGTTCGCTGTTCAGAAGAGGTTCAAAGCGACAGATATTGGGATTTGGGGTCATCGCACTCATTTCTATGCTTAGACGCTCGTGCCAGCATCCGAGACTACCGCCGGAATTCTGGGCGAACGCTCATCAGTTTTACTTGTCGACGGTTGCGGCGAAAATGCGCAGGTAATTCGCTCCGCCGATCTTTCCAATTTCGTCTGGAGCGAAACCAGTCTTCAACATCGCATCGACAACCACGTAGTAGAAACCGGCGGTCTGATCCTCCCATGCCAAATTGGTGCGCTCTCCAACCTGCGGGTGCTTCTGTCCTGGACGAAAGCCAGGAGGCGGACCACCTGGACCGGCAGAGCCGCTGTGATCTCCAGGCGGGGGGCCCGCAGGGCGAGTACCGGGTTGGGTGAGCTTGGTATCCGTGCCGATGCACACATGATCAACGCCGATCACGTCGACTAAAGCTCGGATGTTGTGGGCATATTCTAATGGCGTGTCGGATAGATGCGTCCAGACTCCAATTGCGCCACCAGCGTCAGCGACAATCTTGGCCTGCTCTTTGCTAATAAGTCGTGGATGCATCAGCTGCGCCATTCGTGGATCGTTCCCCAACTGGGTATCGAGACCGGTATGGGAGATGATAACCGGCCGGTTCGTAGCCTTCAGCGCGGCTTGAGTAGTCTGCATACTTGCATGGGCGAGATCGACAACCATGCCCAGCCTGTTGCATTCCTTAATGACGGACGCTCCGAATGCGGTCAATCCGCCATAGCGCGGCGGATTGGTATACACGTCGCCCAACGGTACGGTTGCATCGCTGTCGTGAAGCAGCCCAAAGTGCCGAAGACCTCGGTTATAGGCTTCTTTCATACGTTCAAGATGACCCTGGAGGAAGTGGGCACCTTCAACCGATTGGATGACCGTCGGCTGTCCACTCATATGAGCTGTTCTGATGTCATCGGGCGTTAAGGAGCGCTTCATGCTGTTGCGCTCCAACTGCCGATCCATGGATGCCAATCCTTTGAGAAAGCGATCGTAAGCGTCTCCAGGCTGATAGTCGGTTGCAAAGGTCATGCAGATGGCTGCCAGGCCAGAACGCTTCATCTTGCCCTTCAGATCGATATCTGGGCCGGGCATTTCGGCGGCGGTGAGGGGAACGTCGATGTGATTGTGAGTGTCGATCCCGATCGTCTTGACGACAATGTCGCCCACTCTAGAACCGATCGCGTCTGCAGCCCATCCCAATCGCGGACGAAACATAGTAGCGGTACCTGCTGTCATGGCAAGGGCGGAGAGAAACTGCCGTCTGGAACCGCTTGTCCGAATTTCCAATGCATATCCCCTAATAAATCGGTTGTAATAGTTCTCCTGGCCGAAAGAACTAGCTACTTTCCGTCGCAAAATGGCTGAATTTGGGACGACTTGGCTTTGCGCGGGGATGAATCTATAGTTTTTGCCCGCTGCTTGCGCAGAGCGGAGAGTGGCGATTCTGATGGTCTTAAGTGCGG
>Ga0210386_10002192_pt1 | contig 16991 bp, 15 predicted proteins | sample IncBWH32OmetaG_FD_160091 | JGI IMG/M metagenome (GOLD analysis project Ga0210386, IMG submission 160091) | Forest soil microbial communities from Barre Woods Harvard Forest LTER site, Petersham, Massachusetts, United States - Inc-BW-H-32-O ... | reverse complement strand
GAATCTCTATGCGACAGGCTCAGCCGGACTCGCGACACTAGTCAGAGGCAGCTCCCGACGGATCATGATTATGCGGTTTCGACCCGCGAATATCAGACTGATCAATCGTCGCTCAAACCTGCTCTGACTGCTGCTGGCCCTGTCCTCGAAAAACAACGACAAAACAAACCCCCCGACTCGCGCGGATTGACGCGGTCACTCCATATCAGAGATTTGTACTAAACCCGCTCCGCGGGTAGGTGGAAGCGTGGTAGATTTTTGGCAGGACAAATTGCATGTTGCCCACGGCAGTCACAACGCTTCCGCTCAAGTCAACACAAAATAGGTGCGATGGATTGAATCCCCATAAAGCAATTGTCCTGCCAAAATCTCACCGGGTTTAGCACAAATCGCCGTATCCACACTGCTCGCTCCAAAATCTTCTGCAGGCCGAACTCTGCCTGCCGAGCACTGTCGATACGGCGCTAGAGATTTTGCGTTTGCTGACGAGCACAGGGAGGTAGCCCGACCAAATCGAGTTTCCGAAGATGTATCTGTTGTTCCAAGCGTATCCGAGCCCCATCAGAGATACAGTCTGTGTAAGCATCTGGCGATCTGACTCGAGATGATTCGATCGGGACGAGGGATACGCAGTTTCAGCCCTGATGGTTTGGTCCCTGTGCAGGCCTCATGGAAGCGCCGCTGATACAGCTGTGTGTCCGACATCGCGCGAGTACGCGATCCTGCCTCCAACGATCGTCAGCACGGATTTGGTTTTCGGCAGATCCTCGTTCGAGACCTTGAAGATGTCCTGCGACAAGACTGCAAGATCTGCCTGTTTGCCGACCTCAAGCGTACCGAGCCGGTCTTCAGCGAATTCAGAGTAAGCTGCGGTGCGTGTGAAGGCGATCAGCGCCTGCTTGCGGGTGATAGCCTCCTTCGGGTTCGGGGGGTAAGTGGTCGCGATCTGTATGTTGAGGAAGGGATTCAGGAACGGAAAATCGGGCCGGCCGTCGCTGGCAAGCACGAGCGGGATTCCGGCGTCGAGGAGGGACCGGCATGGTGTCCAGACTGGGGCGCGCTGAGGGCTGAGTGGTTTCAAGGGCTCAAGGATATAGATCGGGTTCTCAGCAACAACCACGCCGAGCTTTTTGGCTCGGGGAATCAGGTCTTCCATCAGGCCGCCGCCATGTTCAATGCGCAGGCGACGATTCGCCCAGACCTTTTCGCCGCCGGTGGCGTCCATCTGATTCAGAAGCTGCTCGGTACTGCGGTCGGCGGTCACGTGAATCATCAGCGGCAGGTTATGTTGAACCGCTTCGCTCAGAATTGCTCGTACCTCCGCGTCAGGGTAGTCGGTCTGCCCCGACGTTGTGGGGTCGTCAGCATAGGGAGCACGCATGGGAGCGGTGCGATGAACGGGCTCGCCATCGAGCACCCACTTCTCGCCGTGCGAGGTAACCCGGTCCGCGATGGCGGGTGGGACCGCGACCTGCTGAAGCCTGCGCCGTTTCTGACCGGTCTCGTACTGGGCGAACGGCATGACCCACACGCGGAATGGAGCATTGACGCGCGCAAGTTGCTCCACCCTGACCCCGGGATTGTATTCCATGAATGTGTTGCCGGTGACGCCCAACCTGGCCTCACTCGAAAAGTACTGCCGCATCTTTTCGTCGTCCCTGGAGCCATCCGAGGTCACTCTCACGAATAGAGGGAGCATCGCCGAGTTATGGACGACCCCGTCCCATGTTTTAGACTTTGCATCCTTGCCGTACCAGCCTGCCAGGGGAGGCGGGGCGGTGGTGTCGACTCCGAACCACTTTGCCGCTGCGCTATTCAGCATTCCGGAGTGCACGGTTCCGGCGGCCAGAAAGACCGGTGTTTTCGGCGCAATCCTGTCTAGCGCGGCAGGGGTGCACTCCGGGTCGAAGAAGGCGTCACGACCCATGAAACTAAAGAGGAGGTTTCCCGCCGGTACATCTTTGACCTTGTCGGCCACAGTCTGAAGCACGTGTCTGCAAGTTGGAGCGAATCCTCCGAAGTCCACGCTGGTAACATCAGGAACAACATCCATCAGCATGTAGTGAACATGCGTGTCCAGGATGCCGGGGATCACCAGACGACCGGCGGCGTCAATCTTTCTCGTATTCGGTCCGGCGAGAGCGTTGACTCTCTCGTTGGTGCCGACGGCGATGATCCGATCGCCTTTGATCGCGATGGCATCAGCGTGTGGTTTGGCGTCGGACGCGGTAAAGATCTTTGCGTTGACAAGGACCAGGTCGGCCATATCGTTCTGGTCTTGTTCGACTGGCCCAGGCGACATCACAGCTGAACCAATAATCGTTGTCGCGCACGCGACGCCAGAAACAACGGCACTGCGAAGAAAGTATCGACGGTTCATTGGAACTCCTGTTTTGGGCCCTGATTCGGAGAAGTTGTCGGGATCGTAAGCGGCAGTTCCACCGTAGATATGGGTGCATCGTCCCAGGTACGGGGAAAATCAACGGCAATGACTTCTGAGCCTGTCCAGGCCATAAGAGAAAACATACGTTGCAAACAATAGGCGCGACGTGATGCCTAGCTCGCAATTGCATACCAGATCCTCCTGGAATTGGCTTTGAAGAGCGCTCCCCTTTTTAGAAAGGGCAACGCCCAGTGCTTTTAATTGTGTAACGACTCTGCTCTCCACTTATTCAGCGTCGCCTAAGGTGACCTTAGGAACTCATTGGTGATTCTCATGCACGAGTTAGGTTGATCGAGCCAAACGAGATGTCCGGCGTTGGGAATAATTTCGCAGTGTGCATTCGGCATCAACGCTGCCATTTCGCGGGCGAGTGACGGCGGGCCCTCCATGTCCTTATCGCCGTAGATGAAGATTGTTGGGGCCTTCAGATTCTTCAATTCAGGACGCAGGGCATACGTTGTTGTATGCTCTCTGGCGCAGTCTTCGACCATGCTATTCCAGGCTGGCATCGCTCCCGGTATCTTGCTGGCGGCGAAATCGGCTTCCAGTATCTCGACAGGTGCACGGTTCGCGTCAGCCATCAGCATGCTGAAACGCCTGCGGGTATCGTCGATTGAGCCATCGCCGGCTGGTGGCCGTGGCGGTCTCGGATGTGGAGGCGGGGGCGCGCTGGCCGCCGGTCCTCCGAGGAGCACGATTTTCGTAACCCGGTCGGGCGCGGCCAAGGCGAAGTATAGACTCCAGAGGCCGCCCATCGAGTTACCGATCAGGGAAACCTTCTGAAGATTGAGAGCGTCGAGAGTACTCCGGACGAAGTTGACCGCATGTTCGCGGAAAGGGACGTTGGTGTAGTCGAAGCCATCTGTCAAGCCGCATCCCGGTCGGTCGGGTGCAAAGCAGCGGAAACTCGGAGCCAAGCCACTGATCACTCCAGCCAGACTCACTGCTACGGTGCCGCCGCCGTGAATCAGGAGCACCGGTTCGCCACGCCCGAAGATCAGAACTTGCGCTTTCAGGGAAGGGGCGGTTAGCTGGACGAACTGCGACTTTGCAGCTACGCCATATTTGGCTAAAACTCGCGATTGTTCTGTCCGGAAATGCTCGGCTTCTGGAGATTCATTGAGTGCAGTCGCCCCTTTAACCCGATGTGCAATGCCAGAGCCAAACATCCCCACCAAGCCTCGGATAATGTGTCGTCGCGTGGCTTGCATACTGCCCTCCATGTCTCAAAAATCTACGCTGGAAATTTACGTTGGAATTGGCGTCTGGCTTTACCACTGACCAAAGCGCCGTTTTCCTATACTGCGCGTAGCAAGCGGCCCAACCGCACCCTGCGGTGGGAGTACGACGGTGTCAATTTCTCTGCCGTCGTCGACGACAACAAAGTCCACAGTGACAGGCGGCCGGCCATCCCGAAACTCAATCGTGAATGTTCCCGTGCAGTTGCCATTGACGGAGTACGTACCGCTGGCCGGCGGATGCGTGAAGTCTGCGACCTGCGATCCGCCGATGACAACCGAGTCGAGCTGCGATAAGTTGCCCTCACCATCAAATGTGGTGATCGCAACCCCGACCTGCGGCCCCACAGGACCAGGCCCCGCAAGCTTCTGTCCCTCGATGGTGAATCCGTAGGTCCCCTGGATCAACCGATCATTGCAGTGGTGATTGTTCGTTTGTGCCGAGACGCTCAGTTGGAGGGCATTTACGCCGCACAGTAGAAAGACGACAGCAAGAATTCTGGCTCCTCTCATAAATCCTCCTCATCGGGTATGGAAGACGGCTCCGCAACAGCAGAGACAGCGTGATGATTCTCGTTATGGGCGACAAAGGCTATGGAGGGTGCCTGAAGTTTTCCTGAAGAATTCGGCAATGGCAATCTCCTTTTCCGAGTTCAGTTTGCGGCGTATTCTGACTCTGCTTATAGGAGAAACCCCGCTTTGCCACGAGTCCTTAAGTTCGGAGGATTTGAGCTGACCCCCTCGACCTATGAACTGCGCCGCGGTGCGCGCCAGGTCAAACTTGAGAGACTCGCAATGGAATTGTTGCTTCTTCTGGTTTCGCGCCGCGATACGGTCGTTTCGCGCGAGGAAATCGCCGAAAAGCTGTGGGGCAAAGACGTCTACGTCGACGCCGAAAACGGCGTCAACACTGCGGTTCGCAAGGTCCGCAAAGCGCTGGCTGACAATCCCGAGCGGCCGCGTTTCATCCAGCGCGTGCCCGGTAAAGGTTATCGATTCATCGCCACGATTGCCGAAGATGAAGACGGGAAGGCATCGCCTGCGAAACGCGTTCGCTTGGCCGTACTGCCCTTTTCCAACTATGCCGGCGACCCATCAGACGATTACTTCTGCGACGGTATGACAGAAGAAACCATCGCCGCACTCGGTACTGTAAGTCCTCAGAGTCTCGGAGTAATTGCGCGAACCTCATCCATGGCTTATCGCAACACCACCAAATCCATTTCCGAAATCGGAAGAGAATTGGTTGTCGATTTTGTGCTCGAAAGCAGCGTGCGCCGGGAGGCCAATCGCATACGCATCACGTCTCAATTGATCCGCGTGGACGACCAGACCCATGTGTGGGCTGCGAACTACGATCGCGAGATCTCCGGCATTCTTGCATTGCAGGCAGAACTGGGACATGCTATCGCGGATCAGGTCGTAGCAAAGGTTTCCGGCAGAATTGCAACCCGCAAGCAGACAGAGAATCCCGACGCCTTCGACTTCTACTTGAGAGGTCGCTTCTATTTTGCGCAACGAAGCCGCGCGGGAGTGCTGCGCGCCATCGAGTTCTATAATCACGCCTTATCATTGGATTCCAGCTACGCTTTAGCCAATGCCGGTCTTGCGGATGCGTATGCCACCCTGCCCATTAATAGCGACTTTCCAACATCGGAGTGCCGTGCAATCGGCCTGCCCGCTGCGCAACGCGCTGTCGCACAGGACAGCCAAAGCGCCGAGGCTTATACCGCGCTTGCGGCCTGCTGCTTCTGGCTCACATGGGATTGGGACGCGGCCATCGATGCCGGCCGCAAGGCTATCGCACTGAACCCTAGCTATTCACTCGCCCATTTCTATCTCGCCCATACGTTTTCGAACCTATGCCTGCACGACGACGTCGAAGCTGAAATGAAGATTGTGCATGAACTCGATCCCTACTCGGTTCACTACAACGCCATTCATGGACAAATGCTTTACCAGGCCGGCCGGTATCAAGACTCTGCTGCGATGGCGCGCCGAGCGATTGCCTTGAACGCAAACTCCTGGCTCGGTCACCACATTCTGGGCAAGACTCTTGTCGAATACGGCGATCTGGATGAGGCATTAGCAGAGCTTCAACAGGCTTTCGATCTGTCAGGAGGAACTTCAGAATCGCTTGCCTTGAAAGCCTTCGCACTGGCCAGAAAGGGGCGCACGGATCAGGCAAAGGAATCGGTGGAACTCCTCAAGCAGGCATCCAAAACGCGCCATTTGCCCGCCTACAATCTCGCTTTGGCTTACACCGGACTGGGCGACACCGAAACTGCATTCCATTGGCTTCAGCAGGCAGCAGATCAGGAAGACGTGCGCATGAGATTTGTCCCCGTCGATCCCCGCTGGCGTGAACTGAATCGCGATGAGCGTGTGAGAAAACTCTGGCCGCCACCACAACAGCATCTCCCGCATCGCATTTAGTGGCCTGCCTGATCGATTCCTTGAGAGGCGAATGCGGACGCTTTACCTCAATTGATGACTTCAGGGCGAGTCACTCATTAAGGCGAGTGGCGAGCAACTCTGGCAAGTCGTGGTCTGGTATTGCCGAAAGGATGATCGTTTTTGTCGCGGGATTCCGACGCACCAGAATCCGCAGTGTACCGTCAGAGCACCTCGGGGAGACGGATGTTTTGATTTGGTGGGCCCACCAGGATTCGGACCTGTGATCGTTGAGATCGAGCTTACTGATATGGTACGAACCGTGAGCGCTCAGAGCATTCTCCACGTAAGCAGTCGTGAGCTGATTCAAAAGCTAAGAGACGATATTCTCCGAATTCATGGCTATGAAGTCGACTCGACGCTTTCTCTCAGCCAGGCTTTCGAAATGGTCCAGAGAGCGAAATATAGTCTCGTGCTAATCGACGTCGAGGGGCCGAACCGTGTGGCGGAGGCTGAGCTTCTCTGCGATGCGATTAGGAAGGCGATACCAGATCAACGAGTCGCCTACGTCTGCAACTATCGCATCTCATTTGACAGCGACTGTCCCGACGAGATTATTCGTGCTGAGTTCAACCCGGACGTGTTGGTCCGCGCTGTACGGGAGATCCTCGCCGATTCTTGAAGTCTGAGAGACCCGAGGCACTACTCCCTCTAATTTTGGATTGAAAATCGCCTTGCTGGCAGATCTCATAAGAGGCAACCGGCGTGGGATTCAAAACATCGAAGGGTCCTAGGGTTTGCGCGTTCTCAGATCCTTCAGAAATTCATTGCACATCGGAGCCAAGGATGAGTATCAACAATGAGCGCGAACGCCGATGAGCTAGATCTACGGGAACAGCTCCGACTCGCTCAGGAAGCTCTGCAAAGAAGCGAGCGCATCGTGCTCGCCGGAAAGTTTTCCGGCGCAATCATGCACGAGATTAACAATCCCCTTGAGGCGATCACAAACCTGGTTTATCTTGCCAAGTTGGCGGCTCACGATCCGGAGCGCGTCAAGTGCTATGCGCAGCAGGCCGAGGAACAATTGGCGCTGGTCCGTACGATTGCTCGCCAGACCCTTAGCTTCTATCGCGACCAGCGAACAGCGCAAGATATCGATATCGTTGAGTTGCTGGAGGCGGCGCTCCGGATTCATACGAAACACTTGCTTGAAAAGCAAGTGGACATTCAGCGTCGCCTACCTGACAAACTGGTCATCCAAGGAAACTCCGGGGAACTCTTAGAAGTGCTTTCCAATCTAATCGTCAATGCCCTCGAAGCTCTGTCAAACCGTGGGACTCTTTATCTTCGCGCACGCTCGGGAAACGAAGAGACCCACATTACGGTGGCTGACAATGGATGCGGTATCCCGGAGGAGATCGGTCGAAGCCTATTTGTGCCTTTTCATACTGGCAAAGGTGAGACTGGAACGGGCCTGGGGCTGTGGCTTTCAAAGGGCTTGATCGAAAAACATCGTGGCCGGATCCGTTGGCGCACGTCAGTACGGCCCGGGCGGAGTGGAACCACTTTTCGCATCAGTCTGGCTGCTCAATAGCGCGTGCCGGCTGGACTGAGTCGATCGAAGCGCCATCGTCCCTCACTACGGCAATCATGCGATTCGCGGCTGCTCGGCCTGCGCACCTATATAATATATGTGTGTGAACCCGCTTTGGTGGGCCCACCAGGACTCGAACCTGGAACCAAAGCGTTATGAGCGCTCTGCTCTAACTGATTGAGCTATGGGCCCTTAGTTGATTCGTTGATTCGGCACTCTGTGCCGAAGTTTAGTGTAATGGACCGTAGTCAATCGTAATTGAGCGTAATTTAGGAATTATGAGTTTCCGGACATCCCTGTAAGTCTATGATAATACAGGGAATGCGAGCGTAATCGAGCGTAACCCTAAGTAATTGATCGACCGTAATTTAGAGCAACTTTCCGAAGTCTGTCTAAGCTAACGGGTGTACTGTCACTGTACCTTCAAACGCGTGTTCTCCAGCTTTGCTCGGACGGCAGGACTTCGTGGCTTCTCTAGCGAGTTGGTAAGCAATCGATGAATGATTCGAGCCATGAGTGGTTGCACTTCCGCGTTCGAGATGCATTTCCGAATCGGTGGCGAAGTAGTGCAGGAAATTGACCTGCCGATATGATCGCTCGATGAGTCTCGGCGATTTAGCGAGAATCCAGAATGTTTTGGGCTACATCGGTATTTATCGTTTCTAATCGATGCGATCTCATAGGTTTGTTGAGCCAGCTTACATGACCGTTGTAGATCTATGTGTTTCTCGCCAGTCGCTAGGCGGCATACCTTCCCAGTTTCGGAAAGCCCGCCCGAACGAGTTGGGATCTTCAAAGCCCAACAAATAAGCTGCTTCGTTCAACTCGAGGGCAGAGTTGCTGAGGTAATACCGAGCCATCTGATGACGTGCCTCGTCGAGAACCCGCTGGAAGCTTGACCCAGAGTCCTGTAATCGACGTTGAAGCGTGCGAGGACCCATACGGAGAGCCTGAGACACGGCGTCGATAGAAGGCCGTTGGCCCGTAAGCCTGTCCTGGATTGTGCGGCGCACAAGTTCGATGAAGCCATCCTCTTCTTTGTACTGCCGCAACTGTTCCTCGAACTGCGGCGCCAGCATGTCGAGCAGTTCGGCATTGCGGGTGACGAACGGTTTCGTGGCGTCCGACGCTCGGAAGACGATGACATTGCGTGGCGCCCCAGTGATGACCTCGCAACCTAGACTGCGCTCAATATGCCGGACGTTCGAACGCTGCTGCACGTATTCGACCCTGAGAGGGTTGAGCTGTGTTCCGCTTCCGTGCCTCGCCAAGGAGCGCATCCACGAGAAGCAATAGTCTGTAAGAGTCCATGGCTCGACATCCACCGCGAGCAGCCAGCGAAAGCCCACGGCGAATTCTTCGTCACCGAGTTCTACAAGAATCTCTTCCGGGGCCGTCAGCTTCTTGTACCGGGCCATGTGTTCGGATGCCGCCACAAGATTGTCAGTGGACAACGCAGCGATTGCCATCGGATGAAACCGCTCGGTCTTGGTTTCTATGCCCAGCTTGATACCGATCAGAAGATCAGAGCTTACATGATCGATGGCACGCCATAGCGCAAACAGCTCACTAGTTGAGACCAGAACGCGGGTCTGCTCGAACAAGTCGCGTGGGAGACATGCCCTGCGCAGTACTGCGGGGACTGAGACTCCCAGCTCCTCAAGCTTGACTGCGAGACGTCCTGGAACGCGGAAGTGCTTGAGCATGGCTATGTCCTCTTCCACTAAGGTATCGGAGGCAGAGTGCTCCGCGCCACGCAAGAAACGTCAAAAAGCCTGCAAAAGGCGTCAACAGGATTAAGAAAAAGATTGTCGCGATCGGCAGGAACATTGTCGTGACTGGCAGGGCGGTCTCCTCGCGACACGGCTAACTTGAGAATAGCTGGACAAGGAGTAACATGGACGACGTCAACAAAGATGAATCTGTCGGAGGCCGAGGTCTAAGCCGCCGTTCATTTGTTCGGATGAGCAGCGCGGTTGGCGCAATGACGTTCGCGAACGGCCTTCCCTTCGCAGCTATAGCTCAGAAGAGTGGCGGCTCACGATCCAAGGGGCAAGTGAGTGGCCGGCGCAAGCTCGGCACGCTCGAAGTCTCCAGTGTCGGGCTAGGCTGCCAGGATTTCACGGGTACGTTCTACGCAACGGCGCCCAATCGGGCGGACATGATCACTTTGGCACGGACGGCGCACGACAACGGCGTGACGCTCTTCGATGCAGCGGAGGCGTACGGTCCTCTTGAGGTCGAGCGCATTCTCGGCGAGGCGTTGGCTCCGATTCGCAATCAAGTAGTCCTTTCCTCCAAATTCGGCTGGAACATCGATCCGGACACAGGCAAGTCGCTTGGGGGCCTGAACAGCCGTCCCGATCACATCCGGCTTTCAGTCGAAGGAATGCTGAAGCGCTATAAGACCGATCGCGTTGATCTTGTCTACCAGCATCGCGTCGACCCGCAGGTTCCCATTGAGGACGTGGCCGGCACCGTCAAGGACTTGATCGCGGAAGGAAAGGTCCTCCACTTCGGCCTTTCAGAACCCGGGCCGCAGACGCTTCGCCGCGCACATTCAGTCCAGCCGTTGACAGCTGTGCAAAATGAATATTCCATCATGGCGCGTGACCCTGAGGCCCAGATTCTGCCGATCTGCAAGGAACTCGGAATCGGCTTCGTCTGCTGGAGTCCGCTCGCGATGGCATTCCTCACGGGAACCATCGACAAGGAGACGCAGTTTCAGCGCGGCGACTTCCGTGCGATGGTGCCGTGGTTCGCACCCGACAACCGGCCCGGAAATCTTGCGATCTTTGCAGTCGTTAAGGAATGGGCTCGCCGGAAAAATGCCGCTCCAGCTCAAGTCACACTGGCATGGCTGATGGCACAAGATCCTTGGATCGTCCCTATTCCAGGGACGACCAAGATAGCTCACATGCTGGATAACAATGGCGCTGATGCTGTCAGCTTCACGACGGCGGAATTGCATGAGTTTAATGCCGCGCTGGCTCGCACTCCGGTTCACGGTGCACGACTCCCCGCAATGGTGCTGTCGCTGTCCGGCGTCGAAGCGCCGGCCAAACAGAGTTAGCGCCCCAGAGAGTAATCGGTTGAGAAAACAATAGGAAGGGAAAGAGACAATGCAAAAGCGACTATTAGGAAAGAGCGGATTGGAAGTATCAGATCTCGGGTTTGGTTGCATGGGACTGAGCTTTGGCTACGGCCCCGCGCTCGACAAGGGCGACGCAATCAAGGTCATTCGTGCCGCCTATGACGGCGGCGTGTTTTTCTTTGATACCGCTGAAGCTTACGGACCATTTGTGAACGAGGAGCTTGTGGGAGAGGCTCTAAGTCCTGTCCGCGACAAGGTCGTGATCGCAACGAAGTTCGGCTTCAAGAACGGAGTTCCCAGTCAAGGTCTGGACAGCACGCCGGAACGAATCAGAGCGGTCGCAGATGCCGCGTTGTTGCGCCTCCGGACGGATGTCATCGACCTGTTCTATCAACATCGCGTTGATCCGAATGTACCCCTCGAAGGCGTTGCCGGAACCGTGAAGAACCTCATTCAAGAGGGTAAGGCAAGCACTTCGGTATGTCTGAGGCAGGTGCCGCGAGCATTCGTCGGGCTCATGCCGTACAGCCGGTCGCCGCTCTCCAGAGTGAGTATTCGTTATGGTGGCGGGAGCCGGAGAGAGAGATCCTTCCGACACTGGAGGAGCTAGGTATCGGATTCGTTCCGTTCAGCCCTCTCGGTAAGGGGTTCCTGACGGGGGCGATCTCCGACAAGACGGAGTTCGATAAGACAGACTTCCGTAACATCGTTCCGCGCTTTTCTGCCGAAGCTCGAAAGGCTAACCAGGCGCTGGTCGATGAACTCGGCCGAATTGCAGAGCAGAAGAAGGCGACCAAAGCTCAGATCGCGTTGGCGTGGCTGATCGCCCAGAAGCCGTGGATTGTGCCGATCCCTGGAACAACGAAACTTCATCGGCTCGAAGAGAACCTCGGCGGTGCAAGCGTTGAACTGACTTCGGACGATCTGAACGCGATTCACGATGCCATCTTGGCGATTGATGTTCAGGGAGATAGGTATCCGGCCCAACTCCAGAGCCTCGTAAACCGCTAGAGAAGAAGATGGCGCACAGCGCCCAGGAGAAAAAATGCAAAAGCGCACTCTCGGACAAAATCTCGAAGTTTCTGCTCTTGGCCTCGGCTGCATGAGCATGACATCGGCCTATGGCCCGGCAGCCGACAAGAGCGAGATGATCAAGTTGCTTCGTGCCGCCTACGACCTTGGCGTAACCCACTTCGACACCGCCGAAGCCTATGGGCCGTTCGTGAATGAAGACCTTGTGGGGGAGGCCCTCCAGCCCATCCGCGACAAGGTAACGATCGCTACCAAATTCGGCTTTGACATCGATCCTGAGACTGGCAAGAGAGGTCCAGGTACCAACAGCAAACCCGAACACATCAAGGCTGTCGCCGAGGCCTGCATGAAGCGTCTGCGGACCGATTCCATCGATCTTTTCTATCAGCATCGCGTCGATCCAAACGTGCCGATCGAAGATGTGGCTGGAGCAGTCAAGGAGCTGATTGCTGAGGGCAAGGTGAAACACTTCGGCATGTCGGAGGCAGGCGTCCAAACGATTCGCCGAGCACATGCGGTGCAACCTGTGACCGCGGTACAGAGCGAATACTCGTTGTTCTGGCGCGGCCCCGAGGCCGAGCTTCTGCCGACACTGGAGGAGCTTGGTATCGGCTTTGTTCCGTTCAGCCCGCTCGGAGCCGGTTTTCTCACCGGCCAGATCGACGAGAACACAAAATTCGATCCCACCGATTTTCGGAACATGGTGCCGCGCTTCTCGCCAGAAGCTCGCAAGGCCAATATGGTCCTGGTCGATCTGGTGAAGTCGGTCGCGGAACGCAAGGGCGCGACGCCGGCACAGGTTGCACTCGCATGGCTGTTGGCGCAAAAACCTTGGATCGTGCCGATCCCGGGGACCACCAAGCTCCATCGGCTTGAGGAAAACCTTGGCGCTGTAAACATCGAGTTGACCGAGGACGATCTCAAGCAGATCGACGAGGGCGCGTCCAAGCTGCAACTCGAAGGAGCGCGTCTTCCAGAAGCTGTCTTGAAGATGACCGGACTCTGAGATTTTCTGGTCCCGAAAAAGGGATGCACACTATGAAAATCGGAGCAGAATCTATGAGAAGCAAGCATTTGACGTCGGTCCTCACGCTCCCTTTACTAGCAGCCGCATTTCTGACTTCAGCAACTGCGCAGATGACCAGCAACAGCAGGCCGGAACCGTCGGCCACACCCAAAGCCGCGCTCAAGGTCATCAACCTCTGGCCCGGCACCGCGCCAGGCTCCGAGCAGTGGAAGCAGAAGGAAACCACGCTGGGCACCGGTCCAATGCAGAGAATTGTCAACGTCACAACCCCGACTCTGACAGCCTACCTGCCGGACCCTGCCAAGGGGACCGGCACCGCCGTCATTATTGCCCCCGGTGGAGTCTTTCTTTTCCTTGGTACAGACACGCACGAGGTAGCGGAATGGTTTGCGGCCCGAGGCATCGCGGGATTCGTCTTGAAGTATCGGACGGCTCAGATCGAGGGCGATAACGAAGCGCAGTTGGATCAGGCCGGCGCGGCACGCTTCGGGGCTCAAGTCCGCAACTACGCGCTGATCGCAGAGGATGGAAAGTACGCTCTGGAGGACGGCGTCCAGGCCATCAAAGTCGTGCGCGCCCATGCCGCTGAGTGGGGCATCTCTCCGGATCGCGTCGTCATCATGGGTTTCTCGGCCGGCGGAATGATCACGGAGTATACGGCCATCCAGCCCAACGTGAGCGCCCGTCCGAACTACGCTGCTCCGATCTATGGCGCATATTTTCCTTCGGTGCCTCCAATACCCAAGGATATGCCGCCCTTCTTCATGGAGTTAGCGGAGGATGACAATCTCGCCGGTCCACAAATAATTCTCTTTTACGACGCACTGAAGTCGGCCGGATATAAGCCGGAACTTCACCTCTATGAACACGGTGGCCATGGCTGGAGCATGCGCAAACAAGGCACAACCAGCGATCACTGGATCGAGGAGTTTTACTGGTGGCTGGAAGCGTACGGGCTGACGCAGGCACATAAATAGCCGAATCTTAAAATCGGGCCGAATCAGAACCAGTGACATTGAGTTGGTAGCATGCACCGAATCATGCACAAGAGGAGACCATGAAATGAGAAGAAAACTTCAAATAATCGCTTTCGCACTGAGCCTTGTATTTGTCCTCCGTTCCCAAGCACAGACTGCGGAGCCGATCTTCCCGAAGGGTGAGCTCTCAACCGCCAAGAATCACACCGGCAATATCTGGCTGAAAGAGTTAAGTGTAGGAGACAGTACCTTCGATCCCACGATTGCTGTAGCCACCTATGATGCCGGCGCAAAGCTGGATTGGCATGTTCATCCAGGAGGTCAGGTTCTGCTCATCACCGAGGGCACGGGTTATTACCAGGAAAGGGGAAAGCTCATACAGATCGTTCATAAGGGAGATGTGATCAAATGCCTCCCGGGTGTAGAGCACTGGCATGGCGCAGCGCCGACGAGCAGCTTTGCCTATATCGCTGTCACTCCGACTCAAAAGGGAAAGACAATCTGGTTAGAGCCTGTCAGCGATAAAGACTATAACAGCGTGAAATAAAAAGACTGTCGGGCTAACTGAGACCAAACCGAATCCAGACCTGGAACAGTGGTAGTGTCCGGTGATCTGTCCAGGCGTAATCCTCGGTTGACGCCAGCAGGGTAAGTCAAGCATTGAGCACAGCGAGTGATCCGAGACTGAACTGCCCGCTCAGGGTTCATTTGGATTTCGAGCCGAGCAGAATCGGGTCAGTATCGAGAAGCGTGAGTGACTTCACCATTTGCTGTGTCTGCTCTTTGTATTTCTTGAAGTGGGGAGACTGCAGATGCGATTGATAGGAAGCAGCATCGCGATATATCTCGAAAAGCCGAATCTGTTCGGGATGACCCTTTTCGGAGATGGCATACAAAGTCAGCACGCCCGGTTCAGTTCGGATTGACGCGGTAATCTCTTCCTTCAGGGCCGCCTTGTACGCGTCGAGGTGGTCAGGATAGATTTCTAGCTCTGCGATTCTCACGATGCGGTCGTCTACCGGTTCTGAAAATCCTCTTTGGAGTGTCAGGAAGAGACAGGAGGTGATCAGCGATAGCCCTAAAACTAAGACTTGTTTCGTTTTCATGCTTACCTCGTGGCGACCCTTCGACGGCGTTCAAGGAATATGTTTTGCCAGATTCCTTCGCCTTGTTGGCTCGGAACACCACACACTTCAAGCGACACTGACCAAAGCTGTGTTGCTGTTCTTCAACGCTTTGACATCTCGGATTGGTGGCAGTCCGAAGAATCTGTTGTACTCTCGGCTGAACTGGCTAATGCTCTCGTAACCCACTTCATATGCAGCAGTCGTAGCGTCGAGTCCGTCCATCAACATTCGCTGGCGCGCAGTTTGTAGCCGCAGTTGCTTTTGATACTGCAGCGGACTCATCCCTGTGAGAGCCCGAAATTGATGATGAAGGGTTGAAACGCCCATTCTCGCTGTAGAAGCGAGCTCTTCCATGCGTAGAGGCTTCGCATAGTTCTCTCTCAGCCAGGAAATCGCTCGTCCTGTTCGTTGAACCAGATCGCCGCTCGTTGCGATGGCGCGGAGTCTACCAGCCTGTGGTGTCCGAAGAATGCGATACAGGATTTCGCGGTGAGCCAGCGGACTAAGAAACGGTATGTCCTCCGGCGTGTCGAGAAGCTCAAGCATACGCATCGCGGCCTTGAGCAACCCAACGGTGGTCTCACCAACAACGAGGCCCTGACGATGCGCAGAGGGTGGACCCTCTGGAATGTCATCTCGGCTCAGAATTTCGCGAACCGTCGGCATGTCGAGGCGCAGGTAAATTGACAGTAGCGGCGTCTTCTCCGAGGCTTCGATGATCTGGCTCTGCGCGGGAACGTCAATGGACGAGAGCAGGAACGTGGAGCTGTCGCAAAGGTACTCCGTTCCGCCGAGCAGGATGCGCTTTCGTCCCTGGACAAAGATGCTTAGGCCCGGTTCGTAAGAAGCCCGGAAACAAGGAGTTGGACTCGTTCGGTGATAGAGCGACAGTCCAGGAATCGGCGTCAGATGTTCTCCAGGCGTCTGTGCCAGATCTTTAATTCTTTGCGCAAGAGAGCGCCTCATTTCGATCACGGCCAAATCTCGCGATCCCGCAGTTTTTTTGGGCTTCAGCATCCTTCGCCTCCCCAAAATAGCGTAACTCCAGGCAGCCAAGCATGTGCACGAAATCCAACGAGCAGACAGGATTGTGCAAAGAATTGGCAGGATCGGGAAAGCATCGACACCGGTCACTTCACTAACCTTTGGGTGGGAGAAAGGGTTGAACATGAGAAACCCGGTTGCCGCTTTAGTGCTCTTGCCGCTTTTTGTAGTGATCACTGGCGCTGCTGCTGCCCAGACGAGCGCTCCGCAGATCACGATCACGCCGGCCACTGCGCAAAACGTTACTATGGGCTCCCCCAACCGATTTACGGGTTCCGTTCGCGTTCAATCGCTATTCGATCCGACTGAGCCGAGCCGCACCAGCGCTGGAGCAGTCACCTTCCAGCCGGGCGCGCGCTCAGCATGGCACACCCATCCTCTCGGTCAGATCCTGATCGTAACGGACGGTGTTGGCTGGATACAGCAATGGGGTGGTCCCGTTCAAGTCATTCGCACGGGCGATGTCGTTTGGATTCCGCCGGGAGTCAAGCACTGGCACGGAGCCACGCCGACCACCGCGATGACCCATATCGCAGTGCAGGAGAGCCTCAACGGTGTCGCGGTGAACTGGCTCGAACAGGTCACGAATGAGCAGTACCAACTCAACAGGTAAGACAAGAATTTGGAGAAATGAAGATGAACATCTCGTTCGAGAACAAAGTTGCACTCGTGACAGGAGCCGCGTCCGGGCTGGGATTTGCTACAGCCAAGGCATTTGCTGAATCCGGTGCGTCCGTGGTGCTGGCTGACTGGAACGAAAAGGAAGTGCAGGTCGCGGCAAAGAGCCTTGCAGATAAGGGACACAAGACGTTGGCTGTCCGCTGTGACGTATCGGATGATGCGCAAGTAGAAGCAATGGTGAACGAGACCGTCGCGGCCTTCGGTCAGCTCGATGCGGCCTACAACAACGCGGGCATTCAAAACGTGCTCGTCGAAACGGCCGACTATCCGCGCGATGATTACGATCGCGTCATGGCGGTCAATCTGCGTGGCGTCTGGAGCTGCATGAAGTTTGAGCTGC
>Ga0210386_10002186_pt1 | contig 17009 bp, 16 predicted proteins | sample IncBWH32OmetaG_FD_160091 | JGI IMG/M metagenome (GOLD analysis project Ga0210386, IMG submission 160091) | Forest soil microbial communities from Barre Woods Harvard Forest LTER site, Petersham, Massachusetts, United States - Inc-BW-H-32-O ... | reverse complement strand
GACTTGGTAAACCCGTCGTGCCCACCCGGAGAGTTGCAGATTCGCGTTTCGAAGCTGCTGCTGCAGGTTGGACTTGCTGCAAGCGGCGCCGAGGCAAGCCGGAAACTTGCGGAGAAGGCCGTAAAGATCGACGGCGAAGTTGTCAGCAATTCCGCAGTCCCGCTTGACATGTTGCCCACGCGGCTGGTGGTGCGATTGGGTAAGCGCGCCAAGGTTGCGGTGATCGGCGCGGTGGGCGAGGGAGTTTAGTTCCGGAACCTCAGGTGCTGAAGGTAGAGTTTATATTCCCCCAACATACGGCACGACTGAACAGCTTTGCGGAAGAAGACCGATCCAATGCTGGTTACAGTGTTATGCTGCCACTCGTTCCAGGCTTATGCTGCCACCCGGGTTTGTCCAGCCGCCCGCTAATCCGTTGCCGAGTCTGGAGAGCATCTGCGCCCCCGAAATGTTTACTGAGTGGTAATTACTGGCATGGTCCGCCGCCTAAGCCCCCCGCGGGTGTAGAGGTAAGCACAGGAGGTGTTCCATGGAGATTCGGACGATTGGTATCGTCGGGTTTTGGCTAATCCACAAGTTTTCTGTGCAATGCTAAAATCCTTCAACGCGGGAGAGGTTCAGCATGCAAGCAACAGCGCGTCGATGGGCAACGTTCGTGGCGCTCGGGCTCTTGTTTACGCTGCCCCGGGCCGCAAGCGCAGCGGGACCGTGCGATCTTTTGACCCTGGAAGAGATTGCCCAAGTGCTCGGTAACCCAGTATCACCCACGCCAGTCGGCACCACTGGCTGTATGTGGAAGGGCAGCCCCCAGTATGTGAGCATCGTTCAGCGTCCTGCCTCGGCTTGGGGGCGAATTATCATGCCCGTTCCGGGCGTGACCAAGACGGATGTCAGCGGAATTGGGGACGAGGCGTCGCTCTCGGGGATGCAGAATATCTGGACACTTTCAGTGAAGCAGGGGAACAGTGTCATCGTTCTGACGGTCTACGGCGCAAAGAGTCCGGATCAGCAGCGTTCGTCGGAAGAGTCGCTCGCACGGCTTGCTCTCAAGCATCTTTAGGCCCAGGCTTGCAACGCCCCGATGGCCCATAATCTAACGGCGTCGCGTCAAGTTATTCCACCAGCACCGAAGATCAGCAGATCTGCGGATTGCGGTTGGATCATCGCCGACTCGTCCCCAACCCCAACTGGCTTGCCGGGACCGAGGCGAAGAAGCGGCATAGTGACGGGTTGCCCACCACTCGATCACGAAGCAGAGAACGGCCGATTTCGCAGGCTTGATATGCTCGCCGAGTGATTTGGCCTGTTCTCGTCAGGTGACAATTGGTTCATGCTCCGCAGCGATCACGGGATCCCGATGAGGAGACCACCACTCATACCAATGGATTGCTGGTGGCCTCCGGCAAAACTATAGTCGTAAGCCGGTTCGAGGAACCAGCCGAAACGGTGTTTGCGGGTCGGCCAGAACATGAAGTCTCCTGCCAGCTCAGCTGAGATCGAGTTGGTTACTTTTCCGCTCTCTCTGAGGTGAACCCACTCGGGACCGACGCCCAGCATGAACTCTGCCTTTCGAGATATGGTCCACGGTTTCTTGAAAAGCAGGTCAGTGTCCCATTCCGTTGACTTATGCGTGTAGAAGGGCGACACTCCTGCCTCAAGCTCCAGCCAGTTCTCGATGGGTGTCACCTCCGCGGCAAGATTCGGCGCGAACGTTGCTGCGCCCCCGCTGAAGTTCCAGCTTGTTGCTGCGCCAAGCTCAACAATGGCTATGGGGTCTTTGTCTTCGCTGGCCTTTTGAGGATGGCCGGAAGATGCCTCAGCGGAAATCTGCCCGTGAGAAGGCAAACGCAAAAACAGGAACAGGTACGCTCCAATGAGCTTGAACACGCATGCACGCATAGGCGTCTCCAGGGTAAATTGTGCGTTCCGCCTGCACCAAGAGCGATTCAGCGCCAGGGTTCCACCAGATGGTCCTTGAATTCCCGCGGCAACTCCAGCAGATGTCCAGCATCAACGGAGCGCACCGCCCACTCAATCAGCGAGCGATATTGGTCGAAATGGGTGATATTGCCCAGCCATTGCGAACTGGTTTCTGAATTCACCACCACGACATTTGGAACGTCGCACGGACCGACACAGCCGCTCACGGTTAGCTGAAACCGCTTTAAGAGGCCACGCTTTCGCCACTCATCCTTCAGCCACTCCACTGGCACCTCGGGGCGGTCTTTATGCGTGGCCCCGCAACAGCAGCCGTGGCAAACGACCATCTGACCAATCACGCGGCGTTTGGTCTCAAGCATGGTTTCACTCCTATTTGCTTCTTCTATAGTATAGGGGAGTATATTACCTGCAAAGGGAGAACGAATTGTCGCATATCTCGAAAAACAAGACGAAGACTCTTTCCCGCGTCCGACGCATCAAGGGCCAGGTCGAGGCTATCGAACGGGCTCTTGAAGGAGAGGGCGAATGCGAGGAAATTCTGCAGCTGGTTGCTTCCTGCCGCGGTGCCCTTAACGGATTGATGGCGGAGCTGATCGAAGGCCATTTGCGTTTCCATGTGCTCGACCCGGCGCAAAAAACACGCCCAACACAACTGGCCGCGGCAGACGACCTGATCGCCGTGGTGAAACGCTATTTCAACTGAAAAGCCAGGAGAGATCATGCCCGTCACCCACGAGCCCGAGACGCGCGTCCATGAAGTCGATCCGCATGCAGCCCACGTTCTTGAGCAGCACCAGGAAAGCGGCCATCACGATCACGAGAACGACCATGAGCACGGTTTCGAACTCGTCGAGGTGCTCCGAGTTGTATTCGTGGCGCTGGCGGCGGCGGCCGTCTGGTTTCACTTGTGGGAGCCGCTTCATAGCGTCAGCGTGATCGGATTGGTGGCGACGCTGATTGGCGGCTACCCCATCTTCAAGGAGGCGTTTGAGAACATCATCGAGCGCCGCATGACGATGGAACTGTCCATGACCATTGCGCTCGTCTCAGCTCTGGCCATTGGCGAGTTCTTCACTGCGCTGGTCATTACCGCATTTGTACTGGGCGCCGAGATTCTGGAGGGATTGACCGTCGGCCGGGGGCGCCGCGCCATTCATGACATGCTGGATTTCCTGCCCCAAGTGGCCAGCGTGCTGCGCGGCGGCCAGATTGTCGATGTGCCCACCCAGACCATCCTTCCCGGCGAGATCGTCGTCATTCGCCCCGGCAGCCGAATCCCTGTCGATGGCCAGGTTGAAAGCGGCCACTCATTCGTTGAAGAGGCTGCAATCACGGGCGAGCCGATGCCTAGCGAGAAAACGGCGGGCAAGGAAGTGTACGCAGGCACGATCAACCAGGCCGGCAGCCTCCAGGTCCGCGCCGACCGCCTCGGCAAGGAAACCACATTTGGCAAGATCATTGAAGCCGTTGAAAAGGCCGAACATTCGCGCGCGCCCATTCAGAAGATGGCCGACCGCCTGGCCGGATACCTGGTCTACTTCGCTCTCGGCGCCGCGGTCCTCACGTTTCTGATCACCCACAATATCCGGTCAACGATCTCGGTGATCATTGTTGCTGGAGCTTGCGGCATCGCCGCGGGCACTCCGCTGGCCATCCTCGGCGCCATCGGGCGAGCCGCTCGTCACGGCTCCATCATCAAGGGCGGGATCTACCTTGAGGCGCTGGGACAGCTAAATACGGTCTTCCTCGACAAGACGGGAACCCTCACCTTCGGAATGCCGTTGGTCACCGAAGTCAACCCAGCGCCGGACGTAACCGAGAGTGCGCTTCTCGAAGCCGCTGCCAGTGCTGAAAGCAGTTCGGAACACCCGCTAGGCCGTGCGATTGTTCGCCTTGCTGAGCAGCGGAACATTCCTGTTCCCCAACCTGCTCATTTCGAATACCGGATTGGACGCGGAGTGCTGGCGGAGGTGGAGGGCGAAGCAACTGTTGCCGGCAATCGGCCGCTCCTCGCGGAATTGGGGCTGACACTGCCCGAACGCGCCGGCGCTGAGGGCACGGAGATCTTTGTTGCACGCAACGGAAAGTACATTGGCTCGGTGGTCGTGTCGGATCAGTTGCGGCCCGGCTCCGCTTCCGCCGTAAAGGCCCTCCAGGAGATGAAGATCGATGTCGTCCTGCTGACAGGAGATACCAGGCAAACGGCGGACGCAGTTGCCGGGGAACTCGGCATTCGCAATGTCCACGCCGAACTCCTTCCCGAGCAAAAGACCGCCCAAATCGCAGAGCAGGTGCGGGAAGGGCGCGTGGTGGCCATGCTCGGTGATGGCATCAACGATGCACCCGCGCTGAGCGAAGCCACGGTTGGTGTGGCCATGGGTGCGGGAACCGATGTCGCCCGCGAAAGCGCGGATGTGGTGCTGATTGGCAACGATCTCATGAAGTTCGTTGAAACCGTTCGGGTGGCCAGAAGCTGCCGCACCATTATCTTGCAGAATTTCTACGGCACTCTGATCGTCGACACCATCGGCATCGGCTTAGCCGCGGCTGGTTATCTCAATCCACTGCTCGCGGCATTCATCCACGTTGCCTCCGAGTTGACTTTCATCCTGAATTCGACCCGCCTGCTACCGCCTCGAGAATCGCACCATGTTTCGAGCCGGGACGAGGCGCCCGTCGCAGCTAAAGGTTGAATGCAATCGGGACTTGATTCAAGCATTTCCAACGCCAAATGGTGCATCATCGCCGATGCACTCACCGAATACGAAAACCACTGGTGAAGTTGGATCACCGTCTACCCTGACGTTACTGGTTGTGCAACATCCCTGCACGCTCTCGGCGTGGATAAGGCTGCTCGGTTCTTCGGACTTCCCGTGGCAGGATTCCCATGTACCGACTGGCAGCTTAAGACTGTACCAGGTGGCAGCGTAACGCGGTAATGGGTATCGCCACTATTCGCGGGGCTGAAGCCCCACGCTCCCTCCGTTCGAAACTGTTCTAAGCGGCCTGGAGTTCGAGCAGGATGCCGGCGCCGCGGGGTTCGAAATTCATGGCGGAAGCTTTGCCATTGTTTTCGCGGAGAATGCTGGCGCACATGCTCAGGCCCAGGCTGCTGGAGTCGTCGCCGGCAGGTTCAGGAACGAAGGGATCAAAGGCGCGAGCGGGCACGAGAAATTTTGCACCGGAATGGGCCACCAGGATCTGCACCTGGTTCTTTTCGGCGACAGCTTCGAGGCGAACGGATTTCTCGTTGGTGGTGTCGAGCTTTTCGACGGCTTCCATAGCGAACTGGAGGGCGTAGAGGACGGCCTGGCGGACCTGCTGGGCGTTGCCGATAATGCGGGGCAGGGCGGGCGCGATGTGGACGCGGAAATCGATGGAACGCTGGACGAATTCGGAGCGATGGAGCTGCTCGAGATCGTTGAGAAGCTCGGTGACAGAGATGGAGGCGATCTGGTCGCCCTGGGGTCGCGACATGCGCGCGAGGCTTTCCAGCGTAAGGCGCATGTGGCGCGCCTCGTTGAGGATGGCCTCGATGGCCTTGTGTGCCTGGGGATTGAGGTCTTCGGTTTCGTCGAGCAGCGACGCATAGCCCAGGATGACAGTGAGGGGGTTGTTGAGCTGGCGGGTGACGTTGCCGGCGAGCTGGCCGAGCCCGACGAACTTTTCGGCTTCGATGAGTTTCTCGAGCATCATGGTCTGGCCGCGAACCGATTGCAGCCGGGAGGCGAGAACCTCAAGCGGCAGCAGATCGACGGCACTGACGGGCTCTTTGGAGTTTTCGACGCCGGTGAGGAAGATGGCACCCTCAGTGGAGGTGCGGCCTCGCAGGGGAATCGCCTGCACGGTGGTGAGCTTAAGGCGGGTAAGGTCGTCGCCGGGCACCAGGAACGGGCTGAGATCGAGACTGAGTGCCAGGCTGTGCTCCACCGCGGCAGGACTGGAGCCCGGTTCGAGGAAACCGGGAACGGGGATACGGGTGACAAGAGCTTCAAGGGCGTTGATGGTGGCGTCGTCAAAGCCCGATGCGCCGGCAACGCGGTAATGGCCTGAGCTTTGCAGAAGGACCAGCGCAGCCTGTTTGAACCGGCTATTGGAGACAATGGACTGGCAGATGACGCTCGCCTGGCTGTCGAAATCATCGATACGGCGGCGAGCGAGATTGAGACGCGTATAGGCTTCCATTTCCTCACGGGCGTGGCGTTCACGGATCTGGCCGGCCTCGTTGGCGACAAGCTGGTCTTCAAGGGCCAGGAGGATCAGCCCGATGGCGGCGACAACCTTGGACATGGCGATGGCCCGAATCACCCATATGCTGGGCTCGCCATGATGGAAGAACGGGAGGGTCTGTCCGACATTCAGCGACCAGGCCAGAAAACCAAGGCTGGCAAGGATGGTTCCCGGGGATAGACGGCGAAACACGTAGAAGACGAGAAGGGCGGTGACGGCGTGGATGGCGCACTCGACAAAGACGAGAGGCCAGACGCCCCCGACCCGAACGCAGATCCAGAGACCGGCGCCGCCAAGCGTGATGCAGAGGGCGAGGGGAATGGCCCGAGGAATGCCACGTTGAGAGAAGGCCCACGCACATCCGGCAAAGAGCGAGAGTCCGCCGAGTGCGGGAAAGATCAGGAAAGGAAATCCAGCAGGAGTCTTGCCGCCGTAAACACCGTAGATGAGGAAGGCGTAGACAACGAGAGGAATGGTGAAGGGGACAGCATAGAGGATGCGGACGCGGCCGATGCGGAAGGCCGCAGGAGCCAGGGACGCGAGAAAGAGTCCGGAGCTAATGAGAATGGACGCTTGACCAATGGACGCGATCCAGGGATGAACGGTGACGTCGGAGTAGTTCCACCATCCCAAGTTGTAAAACTGCAACATCCGGATGGCGGCGAAGAAAAAGCCAAGGAACCAGAGCAGGGTGCGGGTGTCGCGGAAGCGCAGATAGAGCTGGAAAAACGCCGGCAGCAGTAGCACCGTCAGAACGAGCGCGGGAAGGTGGTAGCTGTCAGGCATGGGAATACGAGAGTCTCCAAGACGACCGCGTAGCAAAAACAGTGCCACCCCAAGGACGGGCGCCAGATTCAAATGTCCCCGGGGCATGTCCTGATCGTTAATGAGTGAGCTTAAACTATTGATGCCGCGAGGTAAATGGTGAGTTGAGGTGGGGGAACCTTCAAGCACCCTCGCGAAGAATCTGTCCGGGTTGCGCCGGTCGCCGCGAAGCGACAGCTTCACCAATGGACGATTTTGCAGCCACCCGGGCCAGTTGTATATACGTCTAATGTGGTAACGGGAAGAGCGCGATCGGTTGAGGCCGGGAACCAGAGATGGGACTGAAGGCTGCGGATGAGACGCGCGGGAGACATGCGACGGTGAGGAATCGATGGTGGTTGGCACTGGCGGCTGCAACATTGCTGGGACTGACGGCGAGCGCGCAGGAAAATGACTCCTTTACGCCGATGGCGCTCGATGCAGGATTCGGGAAACTGGATCTATCGGACCCGGCAACGCCGCCCGAAGAGATCATCAAGAAGTTTGCGGCCAAGGAGAGCGAGTTCCAGGAGGCGCTGAACCACTATACGTACCGCCGCATGGCGCGGGTGCAGACGGTTGATGACGACACTCACAAGGTAGATGGCGAATGGTACCAGGTGGACGATGTTACCTTTGACCCGACCGGGCGGCGCATGGAGAAAACGGTGTTTGCCCCGGAGAGCTCACTACAGCGCGTGATGATGTCGCCGTCGGACCTGCAGGACATTCAGAAGGGCTATCCCTTTGTGCTGACGACAGAGGAGATTGCGCAGTACAACACGAAGTACGTGGGGCGGCAGAAGGTCGACGAGGTAGATTGCTACGTCTTCGACGTGGGACCGAAACAGATCGAGAAGAACAAACGGTACTTTCTGGGACGCATCTGGGTGGATGCGACCGACCTGCAGATCGTAGTGACGAATGGCCGGATGGTTCCGGATGACACGCGCAAGGGGAAAGAGGACTTGCATCCTCCCTTCATGACGTGGCGGCAGCAGATCGATGGGCACTACTGGTTCCCCGTATATACAAAGGGCGAGGGCGTGCTCCATTTTTCGGGCGGGAACGGGTACATGAGCCAGGACGTCCATATTCGCGACACGATCAAGTACACCGACTACAAACGATTCGGCTCGACGATCAAGATCATCTACGACGGACAGGATATTACGAAGACTGGTCCGCAGAACGGCCAACAGCCGGGACAGCCGGCAACACCGGCTCAGCCCAAACAGCAGCAGCAGCAACAGCCACAGAAGCCGCAGCAGTAGTTGTGAGTTCTGAGTTCGCAGCCCCTCAGAAGCGGAGCGAGAGGCAGCTCAGGCCGCCATCCATTTTTTGAAACTCGGACATGTTCAGGACCAGGGGGCTGAAACCGCGCGCGCCCAGTTCGTCGTGGAGGCGCGGGAATCCCTGGGCGGTCAGGACGCGGTCGTTCACGCGGACGCAGTTGGCGGCGTAGCTCTCGGCGGCTGAAACGCTGATCCGGTGGAAGCGGGCGAATTGCGAATTGGACGTCATCTCATCCATCACGACGAGGGTGTTATCACCGATATAGCTGATGCCGCTCTTGAGGTGAAGGATCGTGGTCATGGAACGGATATCGATGGTGGATGTCGTGTAGCCGAGCGCGCCGAGATGCGCGGCGAGCTGGCGCGCTCCTTCTTCATTCGTACGAAGCGAGATGCCGATGAAGAAGTGGTCTTCGGCTTCGCAGATGTCGCCGCCGTCGACGGTGCCGGGCGCTTCGATGGTCAGGATACGGGAGTAGAAGCGCTCGAGAATGGGATGGATCGCTGCGACTTCGCCCTCGCGGCTCAAGGCGCCGGGACGCGTGAGGATGGCGGCATGAGGCGTGACGATGGCAGGGTCTTCAACGAACGTGGAATCCGGGTGGCGGAGATCAGGCTCGAGGACAGTCAGCGAGAGACCGCAGTCGCGCAAGGCATCGCAATATCGCGCATGCTGGTGAAGGGCCTCGTCAAAGTGGGGAATGCCGAGATCGACGGTGGTGAGGCCGTCGGCAAAGTTGCTGCCGGGAATGCGAACGATGGCGCGTGTAAACAAACGCAAAGCTCCGGTTGCATGAATTGGTGGGTCGGGTGCTTCAGTATATCCCGTCGCAGGTCGGAGCTGGGAAGAGCGCACAAGGTATTTCGACAGAGTGAAGAGGACGCCGGGGCTAAAGCCCGCAGAGGCGTTTCACATTTTTCGCGGGGCTGAAGCCCCCTGCTCCCTCCCCTTTCAGAATTTCTTGAATCAACCTTTGTGAGGTGACGCGGACTAATAAAAAAGGTACTTGCGCCAGCGGTCGTCGCCGCGGCCTAACATGCGCATGATCTGGCGGCTGGTATGCAGTGAGAAGGGGCGCGGCTCACGGAGCAGGATCATATCATCAATCTCAACGAGCATCCGATTGCCTTTGCGCCGATTGCAGGCGTGGCAGCAGGCAACGAGATTTTCCCACGTGGAGTTGCCACCGCGGGAACGCGGCACGACATGGTCGAGGGTAAGCTCGCCGGACGGCAGCACCACGCCGCAGTACTGGCACTGGTTGCGATCGCGCAGCAGGATATTTTTGCGCGAGAGCGCGCGGGTCTGGTGAGGAATTCGGCGATATTCAAGCAGGCGAATGACCGAGGGCATGGCGATGAGGCTGCGCTGCGCGTGGAGGGTTAGGCCGTGCTCTTCTTCAGTGCGCGCGATACCTTTCAGCACCAGCACGAGGGCGCGGCGCGCTCCGCAGATGTTGATGGGCTCATAGGACGCATTGAGAACCAGCACCGGCATCTGCAGAATGTGGTTGGCGTGCACAGCTGTATGAGTGCCTGACTCAGCAGCATAAGCGGCAGCGCGGGCGGCGGATTTTTGCTTGCGTGCATGAATCATGGCTTTTCCGAGCGACATCTCTTCCCCTCTTTATGAAAGTTGGTGAGTGGATGATGACGAATGCAAGCTTGCGAACTGGCTGGCCGGCTCAATGCCGGGTTGGGTGCGTCTCACTTCAAATGAATGCGGTTGCGCGTTGTGGATGCGGCGCGCACGAGCCAGGGTTGCGACGTACACAGAGGCTGCTCCGGCCTTGATGAGTGCTTGTGCGGCAGCGCGGGCGGTAGCACCGGTGGTGAGAATGTCGTCGATGAGCAGAATGTGCTTTCCGTCGACGGCGGATGCATCGGAGACCTTGAAGGCGCCACGGACGTTGTTGCGTCGCTGGCGCGGCGTGAGTCCGGCCTGACTTTCGGTGGAACGCAGGCGCATGAGGGTGGTAGGAGCAAGCGTGAGATGCCAGGCGGGGTGCGATTTACGCAAGGCGTCTATGGCAGATTTTGCAAGGGCCCGGGCCTGGTTGAATCCGCGCTGGCTTTGCTTTGTGCGGTGCAGCGGCACCGGAATAACAAGGAGGTCAGACGGCGCATACGGGGCGAGCTGTGCGATTGCTGCAGCGAGCATGGAGCCGAGGCGGGCGGCTGCGGGATGGATGCGGTCGTACTTCAGCGCGTGGATAGCGGCGCGCAAAGAGCCGTCGTAGGTCCCGAAGGAGACGGCGCGGGTAAATGACGGCGGCGCGAGGCGGCAGGCCCGGCAAATCTGCGAAGAGATAATGCCTTCGTTGGGCGGTTGGTCGAGGGAGTCGCCGCAACGAATGCACACAGCCCCATAATCGACCGGAATTTCAGCCCAGCAGGCATCGCAAATTGGAACGGGAGAGAGTTGCGGCAGGGGGGAGCCGCAGAGTGTGCAGGGGGCGGGAAGGAGGGTAGAACCAATCGCGTCCAGAGGACTTCGGAGGACGCGCGCCACGGCGCGCCAACTGGATGTCTCCGAGAGTGGACCGTCGATCGTCAGCGAACCGTAGTTCCTGCGGAAGACGCACCTCACATGAGCCGGTGCGGCTTTTAGGACGACCGCCGCAGCAGCGTTACCTATATCTATAGCGTTTACGCGGATGTTTAGCAAGCCGGGTGCCAGGTTTGACACCGGCATTGCTCATGATTTCACACCGCTTTATTGGAGGTCGTTTGCGATGAAACACGTGCCTGCAGAAAGAGATGAGTGGTCTGGGTGCCCGTCGGCGGCGAGTTTTTTCGGCTCGCCGCCTGCGATGCTGATTTCAAACCTGGACCGATGTCGAGACTTGGAATTGGACAAATCTCGAGAGACGTTCCAGCTTACTCGCGGTTGCGGACGCTTTCGCGATCACGATTGTCGTCGATCTCGCTGTCGCGCTCAGTTGTCTTGGTCTTGTCTGTGGCGTTGTTGACGGCATCGCGAACATTGCCGATGACCTTCTCAGCCTTGCCCTTCACCTGTTGAGCAGCGCCTTCGGCCTGAGTCTTAGTATCGCCGGTCCACTCGCCGACCTGGCGCTTGGCACGGCCTGCTGCGTCATCCATGGTGCCTTTAATGTTGTCGCTATTCATGTATCCACCTCCGTGGCGTGTAACTTACGTTTTGTCGAAAAAAAACGCGCACATGGGTGCGCGCTCTTTCCTTTGAAAGAAGACGTGGGCGCGGGGCGGGCTATAGTGCAGCTCTCCGTCCAGAGATCAATTGGATAACCAGAACGACCAGTGCGAGCACCAGCAGAATGTGGATGAATCCGCCCATGGTGTAGCTGCTGACGAGACCAAGCAGCCATAGGACGAGGAGAACCACAAAGATTGTCCAGAGCATTTCTTACCTCCCAAAAATCTACGTATATCGACAACACAGGGTTGGACGCCGTGCTGAACGCGGCAGGTTGTTCGGAATAAGCAGAATCAGCAAGAAAGATGTCTACAACTGCGGAGATGGCCGACGCAGCGGCGAAATGTGTGTGCACGCCCCGAGTCTTAAACGACTGCGGTACAGCGCACAAGATGATGGATGCATCACAGATTGAGGGGAAACCCGGAGGCTACCACGTAGAAAACGGTTGGGCCGCGGGTTAAGACTCCAACACAGAAAATACACCTTCACGGCGCGACTGAAGCCGTGACCTCACAAAAACCTCAACCTGCTAGTCGTCTTATGAACCTATTTTGCGGCAAATGATATCTGCCGCATAGATTACGCGAACGAAGGAGAGAGTATGCTGCTGATTATTCTTCTGATTATCCTGATTTTTGGTTTTGGCTACGGCGGTTATCGCGTTGGTCCCGGATGGGGCTACTACGGCGGAGGCGGGCTTAGCCTGATTCTGACGATCGTGCTGATTCTTCTGTTGTTGCGCGTGATCTGATTGCAGCAGATGAAACCGGCGTCGCAGGGCCGATTCGCGGCCTTGCGCAGCTTTCTGCCCATTCGATAGGCATGCCCTGGATGCGGTACACTTCAACCGTCCATATCCATCCCAAGGGGGCGGGTCTTTGCGAGTTCGCGGTCTGGTTAGCTGTGTCTTTATTGCTCTGATTGCGAGTGGAAGCGCGAATTCCCAGGCACCTTCAAGTCCCCCTCAACAACAGAAACCAGGGATGAGCAGTGGCATCGCGACGGGCGTGCAGGCTGCGCCGGTGTATGACGCGGAGAAGCGGCCGATCACGGCGGGCGGTTTCGTTGACACCGGCACTGTGGTGTTTCAGGACGTGACCAGGGCTGCGGGCCTGTCGGGATGGACCCACAAGATGGGCGTGCCGCAGAAGCAGTTCATCGTGGAGACGAACGGGTCGGGCGTCTGCCTGATTGACTACAACAACGATGGATGGCTCGATATCTATCTTGTGAATGGCTCAACATTTGACGCTCTGGATGGTAAAGAGCCGACACCGCACGCCGCGCTGTTCCGCAACAACCACGACGGGACGTTTACGGATGTCTCGAAGGAAGCCGGGGTGCAGAATGACCGGTGGGGATACGGCTGCTCGGTTGCCGATTATGACAACGACGGCTGGCCGGACCTCTATGTCGGCAACTACGGACCGAATCGGCTGTACCACAATAATCATGACGGCACCTTTACGGATAAAGCGATAGAGGCCGGCGTTGCGCTGGAAAACTGGTCGCCGGGTTCGACATGGGGCGACTATGACGGCGACGGGAAGCTGGATCTCTACGTCACGGGATATGTGCACTTCGATCGCAACAACCTGCCGATTGCCGGGACCAAGGCCGTGAATTTTGCGTCGTGCCTGTATCGCGGTGTGAGCGTGAACTGCGGTCCGCGCGGGCTGCCGGGACAGCCGGACCACCTGTTTCATAACGAAGGCAACGGGAAGTTCACCGATACGACGGTGAAGGCGGGCGTTGAAGACAAGGACAAGTACTTCGGGTTCACTGCAATTTTTGTAGACATTAACAATGACGGCAAGCCGGATCTGGTGGTAGGGAACGACTCGGAGCCGAACTACCTCTACATCAATAAAGGCGATGGAACCTTCGACGATCAGAGTTATGTCTCGGGATTTGCGCTGAACAAGGACGGGCGCGAGATTGCGTCGATGGGGATTGCCGCCGGCGACTACGAGAACAACGGACTGATCGATTTCTTCGTGACGGACTTCGGCGACGACTACAAGGTGCTCTATCACAACGACGGCGATGCCAGCTTTACCGATGTCAGCTACAAGGCGGGGGTGGCGCAGACAACGATTCCGTTTGTGGGGTGGGGCGACGGGTTCATCGATTTCGACAACGACGGATGGCTCGACCTGTTCGAAGTAAATGGGCACGTGTATCCGGAGGTGGACCAGCACGACTGGGGGACTACGTTTGCGGAGAGGCCGCTGTTGTTTCACAACGTTTCAGATGGCACGGCCAAGGGGCGGAAGTTTGAGAACGTGCCGGCGGTAAAGGGCTCGGGGCTGGCGGTTGTGGTCACCGGACGCGGCGCGGCGTATGGCGACCTGTTCAACGATGGAAAGATCGATGTGGTGATCAATCCGGTGGATGGGGCGCCGGTGCTGCTGAAGAACGTGAATCCGGATCATCATCACTGGGTAGAAATGGGGCTGGTAGGCGGACCGAAAAGCCCGCGGGATGCGACGTGCGCGACGGTGTATTTGCAGGCCAACGGAATGCGGATGCGGCAGGACGTCCTTTCAAGCGGAAGCTACATTTCGGCGAATGACCGGCGCCTGCACTTCGGGCTTGGAGATGCAACGGATGCAGGGACGGCGGAGATTCACTGGCCTTCGGGCGCGAAGGAGACGGTGAAGATTCCTGCAGTGGACCGGATCTATACGATCGAAGAGGGCAAAGGGATTACGGGTGCGTTGTGTGGCGGGAAGCCTTGCGCCGATCCGAAGGCGCCCGATGCAGCGGCCGCCGCTGCCAAGAAGTAAGTAATGCGACGAATGCTGAGGGTCGTTGCGCGATTGTGGTGTTCCGGAAGTTACTGGCATAAATCTGGAAGTGCAAAAAGCAGATTCTTCGCTCACCACCCCCGAACTGAAATGCATTCGGGGCCGCGTTCGCTCAGAATGACACTTCCAACTTTTATAGTGAGCTTCCGGGACAGGATACTGGTGGCTGCCGCGCTGGTTGCCCTGTTTCCGCAGACAGCGGGCTTGGCGCAGTCGGCGGCGACCCAACAGGAACCAAAAACCAATCCAGAGCAGACAAAACAGCAGACCGGGATGGGGGGCATCTCGTCGGCGGGATCGTTTGCGCCTGTGTATGACGCGGAGAAGCGGCCGATTACGGCGGGCGGGTTCGTCACGAGCGGGACAGTGGTCTTTGAAGACGCCACAAAAGCCGCAGGGCTGAGCGGCTGGCAACACGTGATGGGCACCAAAACGAAGAAATACATTCTGGAAACCGATGGTTCCGGTATCGGGCTGATCGATTACGACAACGACGGATGGCTCGATATCTACATGGTGAATGGTTCAACGTACGATGCGCTGACGGGCAAGAAGACTCCTCCGCATGCGGCCCTCTTCCATAACAATCATGACGGGACGTTCACTGACGTCGCAGCGAAGGCGGGCGTGACAAATGATCGCTGGGGATTCGGCGTGGCGATCGCGGACTATGACAACGATGGCTGGCCGGACATTTTCGTCTGCAACTTCGGCAAGAACCGGCTTTACCACAACAATCACGACGGCACGTTTACCGACGTTGCAGAGAAAGCGGGCGTGACGCTGGGCAACTGGTCAGATGGCGCGACATGGGGCGACTACGACGGCGACGGGCGGCTGGATTTATTTGTGTCGGGATACGTGCATTACGACTTGAATCACCAGCCTGGTCCGGACAACGGGGATATTCCGTTCGGCGATTGCCAGTTGCATGGGTTTCCCGTGATGTGCGGGCCGCGCGGATTGCCGGGAGAACCGGATCACCTGTTTCACAACAACGGCGATGGGACGTTTACCGACGTGAGCGTGAAGGCGGGCGTGTCGGACACGGGACACTATTACGGGTTTACCTCGATCTTTGTGGACGTGAACAACGACGGCAAGCCGGATTTGCTGGTCGCAAATGATTCGAATCCGAACTATCTCTATATCAACAAGGGCGATGGGACGTTCGAAGATCGCAGCTACGTGTCGGGGTTCGCGCTGAACAATGATGGGCGCGAGATTGCGTCGATGGGATTGGCGGTCGGCGACTACATGAACAACGGGCTCGTGGATCTGCTGGTGACGGATTTCTCAGACGATTACAAGACGCTTTATCACAACGACGGAGATGCGAGTTTTACCGAGGTGGGCAGCGAGGCGGGGATTGCGCAGATTCCGGTGCCGTTTGTGGGATGGGGCGACGGATTCATCGACTTCGATAACGATGGCTGGAAAGACATCATGATGATCAACGGGCACGTATATCCGCAGGTGGATGAGCACGACTGGGGAACGACGTTTGCCGAGAGAGCGCTGCTGTTTCGCAACCTGCACAATGGAAAATTCGAATATGTACCGGCGGTGAAGGGGTCGGGGCTTGCGACGCTGACCTCGGGACGCGGCGCGGCATTTGGCGATCTGTTCAACAACGGAAAGATCGATGTAGTGATCAGCCCGATCGACGGGCCGCCGGTGCTGCTGAAGAATGTGAATCCGGATCATCATCACTGGGTGGAACTGAAGCTCGTTGGCGGCGAGAAGAGTCCGAGGGATGCGGTGGGAGCGACGGTTTACCTGACGGCGAACGGAATCCGGCAACGTGAGGATGTGATGAGCGGAGGGAGCTACATCTCATCGAACGACCAGCGGCCGCACTTCGGGTTGGGCGATGCGACGGATGCGGGAACGGCAGAGATTCATTGGCCTTCGGGGACGAAGGAGATGGTGAAGCTGCCGGGCGTGGATCGGATTTTTACGATCACGGAAGGCAAGGGAGTTACCGGGGTGATTTGCGAGAAGCAGCCTTGTGTGACCAAGGCAGCACGCGTGGTGAAGGCTCGCTGACCGTTTGTGGTCGATTTGCGAGGCTGGGCGAGGTTCGTGGTTTCCCACTTATGCCGCGATGAGACTGCGTCATGTATGGCGCACCCAATTTCGTGCGGGCCATCAATCTGAGAAGCAGAATCCTTCGCGACGCTTACCCCACGGACTCTGGTCCGCGTGGCCCCAAGCATGCGTCGCTTCAGGATGACAGAGGCATTTGAAAAAACGATGCGCAAGCGGCACGACTGAAGTTGTGCCCGGATACAAAACTGGAGATGCGGGGAAGGCGGCATCGCCGGGTGGATTCTGCTGCGCCCTGAAATGAATCCACCCGGCGCGCGTCCGGTTGGTGTGCCGGTCATCCCGGTGGTTCCGAGCTAAAAGACTCCTGCAAGAATGCTCTCTGCCTTATGCTCCCTGATATATTTGACGCCGCTCTGGGCAAGTACAGCGGGAGATAGAGTGATGACCGGGCAGTGAGAGTGAGCCAGTACCTTATAAACCACGCCATGACGTGCGATGGCGGCGAAGGCCGATGCGCCATGCGCCCCGAGGACAATGAGGTCAGCCTGCTGCGTGCGGCTCTGGTAGAGCAGCTCCTCGGTCGGATCGCCGGGTACGACGATCGTCTGTATCGAGATACGTTCGCGCAGTTCGGGGGGGACAAGGCAGAGCAGGTCGGCTTCGATCTCCTCCATGGTGCGGCCGGCAAGGACCTCG
>Ga0210386_10002185_pt1 | contig 17018 bp, 17 predicted proteins | sample IncBWH32OmetaG_FD_160091 | JGI IMG/M metagenome (GOLD analysis project Ga0210386, IMG submission 160091) | Forest soil microbial communities from Barre Woods Harvard Forest LTER site, Petersham, Massachusetts, United States - Inc-BW-H-32-O ... | reverse complement strand
GCGGTCGAACCGGGGTTGGCCGAGCGGATCGTCGACGAAGTCGAGGGATACCCCTACTTCGTCCAGCTCTGGGGCGCCGAGCTCTGGGACGCGGCTTACGCAGCTGAAACCGACCGGTTCTCCCAGCCGTTGCTGAACGAGGCGCGGAGTGAGATCTTCCGCCGTCTCGACTTCGACTTCTACGAGCCGCGCGTGAACACGCTGACTCCTGCCGAGCAGGACGTGCTTCTCGCGAGTGCCGAGTGCAGCTACCCACCCCTCGTCGTCGCCGATCTAAACGAGGCGGTGCAGAAGACGCCCGGAAACGTCAACGTCCTCCTCGGCCGCCTCGTCGAGAGTGGCGTCCTGTATCGAGTGAGGAAGGGTCAGTACGAATACACGGCCCCGAAGTTCAGGGACTACCTGTTGCGACGCACTGGTCTGAAGCATCAGCCACCACTGCCTCTCGGAGCCAACGACGAGTCGCCGACCGCGACTCGGGATGGTTGATCGCCGCTAGGACTGCTGGTGCTCGACCGGCGCCGGCGGCGTCGGAGTCGGCTGTGCCGGAGCCTGCGCCGGCGGCGCGGCGGGGGCGGGCGGCGCCTGTTGCTGCGGCGCCGGGAGCGTCGTCGTCGGCGACGTGCTCTCGCCGGTGACCGACTGCTTGAACTCGCGCATGCCGGTTCCTAGTGAGCGACCGATCTCCGGCAGCCGCTTCGCGCCGAACACGAGCAACACCAACACCACGAGAACCGCGATGTGCAGTGGGTTATCAAGGCCCATCGAGGCACAAGTCTAGCCGATTCGCTCGCCCGGCCCCGTCAGCGCCCGCCGCACGAACTGCGCGGCGACGAGCAGCAGCAGCGCGGCGAACGCGTCGCGCAGGACCGCGCCGGAGAGGGTGTTCGCAAGCACCACGCCGCCGGTCGCGCCGAGCAGCGACAGCGCGCCGAGCAGCAACGCGTCCGAGCGGTGCACGTTGCCGTGACGATCGTGGTCGAACGCGCCGACGATCGCCACCGGGACGATCGCCAGCAGCGACGTCGCCTCGGCCTGGTGCTGACTGAGGTTGAGGAAGATCACGAGGCCGGGGACGAACAGGACGCCGCCGCCGACGCCCAGCAGACCGGCGATCACGCCGCCGGCGAGGCCGATCGCGATCGCGCCGATCATTTGAGGACCAGCTCCGCCGCGCTCGCGACGAGCACCGCCGCGAACATCAGCGAGATCGCGCGATTGTGCATGCGCCGGTGCAGCCACGTGCCGAACAGCACGCCGCCGACCGCCGGCACGCCGACGAGCAGCGCGTCGAGCACGTGGACGTTGCCGTACACGCTCTGCGTGGCCGCCGCGAACGCCGCGATCAACACGATCGCCGCGAGCGAAGTCGCCGTCGCAGCGCGCTCGTCGTAGCCAAGCCAGAGGACGAGCAGCGGGACGATCACGCTACCGCCGCCGACGCCGAACAGGCCGCTGAACAGGCCGGCCGCCGTGCCGATCGCGGCGAGCTTCAGCGAGCGATTCGCGGCGCCCGCGGACGCGTGCTCAGCAACCACGCTTGCGAGGAAACTGGCCGGCCACGATGCGCGGCATACTAGACGTCGTGTCCCCCGCTGCCACGCTCGTGGAGACGCTCGAGCCGATCCACGCCCACCCCGATCGTGGCGCGGTTCTGCTCGACATCGACGGGACGCTCGCGCCGATCGTGCGCCACGCGGCGGACGCGCACGTGCCCGAGGCGACGCGCTCGCTGCTGATCGAGATCGCCAAGCGCTACCGACTCGTCGGCTGCGTCAGCGGCCGTCGCGCTACGGTCGCGCGCCAGATCGTCGCGATCGGAACGCTTGCATATGTCGGAAACCACGGCGGCGAGCTGCTGCGCCCGGGCGCGACGCGCCCCGAGGTCGACCCCGAGCTCGCCGCATGGACCACGCGCGTGCGCGAGTTCGCGGCGCGCGCGCTGACGCCCGACTGCCAGCGCCTGCGGATCCGCGGCGAGGACAAGGACGTGATCGCGGCGTTCCATTGGCGCGGCGCCCCCGACGAACAAGCCGCCGAGGCAGCCGTCCGCGAGATCGCCGAGCGGGCGCAGCTGGAGGGCTTCGTCGTGCACTGGGGCCGCAAGGTGCTCGAGGTGCGACCGCCGGTCGCGCTCGACAAGGGAATCGGCGTCGCGCTGCTGCTGCGCGGCGCGCCGGTCAGCGCGGCGATGTACGTCGGCGATGACACGACCGACCTCGACGCCTTTCGCGGGCTGCGCGAGCTGGCGCAGTCCGGCGCGCTCAGCTCGGCGCTGTGCGTCGCGGTCGACTCCGACGAAGCGCCGCCGGCGCTCGCGCGCGAGGCCGACCTCACGCTCGACGGGCCGTCGGGCGTGCGCGAACTGCTCGAGGCGCTGCTTCAGTAGGCGTGCGCTTCGTCGACTTCCTGAGAGCGACCGTCCTGCTCAGCGCCGCCGCCGCGACAGCGCTCGCGCTCGTGACCGTGCTCGCGCTCGGCGCCAACTCCGACGAAAACGTGCTGCCGATCGCGCTCGGCTGGTGGGTGCTCGCGACGTTGATCGGCCTGCGCCTCGGCCGACGCGCCGAGACGAACCCGCCGATCGCGCGGCTGCTCGCGAGCGCCCGCGCGAGCAGCGCGCTGCCCGAGAACCACCCGAGCGCGATCCTGATCAACCGCCTCTGGCCGCTGCTGCTGTTCGCGCTCGTCGCCGGCGGACTCGCGTTCCTCGCGCCGCAGATCCCCGGCATCGCGGCCGGCTTCGCGATCATCTGGGCGCTCGCCTGGCGGCGCCAGGACGCGGCTGTCGCCGCGATCGAGGAGCGCGACGGCGTGTTCTTCTACGTACGGCGAACCTCGCCGGTGCGCCCGATGGCGCTCGAGCGCACGCCCGGCTTCAAGGCGTTGCGCCCCGAACGCGCCAACGGCGCCGTCACCTGAGATGCCGCGCGCGCACGCGGCCGACGTGCTGCTCGTCTCGCTCGGCTCGACCGCAGGCCTGCGCCGCGCCGACGACGAGCTACAGGACTCGCTGCGCCGCGCCGGCGCGCACGTCGCGATCGCGCGCGTCTTCCCGCCCGAGCCGGCGCCGACGATGATGCTCACCGACCTCGCGTGGGCGAGCGCCGCGCGCCGCGCGGCCGGCGAGATCATCGAGCAGCAGCGCTCGTCGCCCGCGCGCGCGGTGATCTACTCGACGACGACCGCCGCGCTGTTCTGGCATCGCGCGGGCGCGATCCGGTTCGACGCGCTCGCCGCCGGCAACCGCCGCGGCCGCCACGGCCTGTGGCAGCGTCCGCTGGAGCGCCGGCGTCTGCGTCAGGCGCCGCTGCTGCTGCCGTGGAGCGACGGTTCGCTCGAGGGCAGTCGCGCCGCCGCCGCGCGCGATCACACGCTCGTGCTGCCCGTGCCCGTCGCGCCCTCCGGAGCGCCGGCCGAGCAGCGCGACATCGCCGCGGTCACCTACGCCGCGAACCCGTCGAAGAAGGGGCTCGACCGCGTGCTCGCCGCGTGGCGGCAGCTGCGCGCCGGACCGAGTGCGCGCGGCGCGGGTGACGGTCGCGGCGGGGACGGCGAGGAACTGGTGATCGCCGGCGCGTCCGCCGCGCAGCTCGAGCTCGCCGGGCTGCTCACCGCCGGCGAGCCCGGCGTGCGTGTGCTCGGCGCGCTGACGAGCGACGACTTCCGCGCGCTGCTGCGCCGCGCGCGCGTGTTCGTCTGCGCGCCGCGCCGCGAGGATTACGGGATCGTCCAACTCGAGGCGCTCGCCGACGGCTGCCAGCTCGTCACGACGCCGGCGCCCGGTCCGTACGCCGCGCTGCCGATCGCGCGCGAGCTCGACGCGCGCCTCGTCGGCGACGATCTCGCCGGCGCGCTGCGCGTCGCGCTCGAGCAGCCGCTCGCCGACTACGCCGCGCGCGCGCGCGTCGCGCTCGCGCCGTTCACGCGCGAGGCGGCCGACCGGGTCGTCGCCGAGCGGCTACTGCCGCGACTGCTTGCGTAGCCGCTGAAGCTCGGGCCACGCGCGCGTGTTGGCGACGGCCTCGCGCGTCAGCCACGCGCGGCGCGCGGTCGCGATCCCCCATCGCATGTTCTGCAGCGTGCGCGTGCGGTGCGCGTCGGAGTCGATCACCAGGCGCACGCCCGCGCGGACGGCGGCGCGCGCGCCTGAGTCCGACAGGTCGCGACGCTCGGGATTCGCATTGATCTCGAGGAATGTCCCCGTGCGCGCGGCCGCGGCGAAGACCGCGTCGAGATCGATCGCGTACGGTGCGCGCCGCTCGATCAGCCGCCCGGTCGGGTGCCCGATCGCATCGACGAGCGGATGCTCGATCGCCGCGATCACGCGCTCGGTCATCGCCTGCTCGGACATCGCGAACGACGTGTGCGCGCTGGCGACGATCCAGTCGAGCCGCGCGAGCAGGTCATCCTCGTAGTCGAGCGAGCCGTCGGGCAGGATGTTGACCTCCGAGCCGGCGAACAGCTCGATGCCGTCGATCTGCGCGTTGCACTCGTGCACGAGCTCGATCTGGCGGCGCAGCTGCTCGGGCGAGACGTCGTTGCCGAAGCCGTGCGTCGCCGAGTGGTCGGTGATCGCCAGGTACTCGTAGCCGAGCGCGAGCGCCGCGCGCGCCATCTCGCCGATCGTGTTATGCCCGTCGGAGGCGACCGTGTGGCAGTGCAGGTCGCCGCGAATGTCCTCGAGCTCGATCAGCTTCGGCAGCGAGCGCTCGCCGTCCGCGTCGCTCTGGAAGTCGGCGAGCGCCGCGGCGAGCTCGCCGCGGTCCTCGCGCAGCTCCGGCTCGATGTAGGCGAGGCCGAGCAGCTCGTACAGCTCGCGCTCGCTCGCGCATGTGCGCGTGCTGCCGATCGCGTCGTCGAGCACGCCGTACTCCGAGACGTGAAGCCCACGCCGGACGGCCATTTCGCGCAGCGCCGCGTTGTGGCGCCCGGAGCCGGTGAAGTGCTGCAGCAGGTTGCCGAGCTGCGCCGGCTTGGCGATCCGCACCTCGACGCTCGCGCCGGAGTGCGTGCGCCCGCGCGCACCGGCCTTGCCGGCCGAGCTGACGCTCTCGATCTGCGGCAGCTTGCCGAGGCTCTTGGCGAGCGTCGTCGGGCGCGTCGTGACGGCGATCAAATCGATGTCCTTGACGCTGTCGGCCCGCCGACGGGCCGAGCCGGCGATCTGCACGTGCGTGCCCGCGCCGCCGCGCTCGGCGAGCCCCGCCGCGAGCGCCTCGCCGAGCTCGAGCGCCTTCGGCAGCAACAGCCGCGCCCGCGCGCGCTCGCCGGCGCCCTGCTCGAGCGCCGCGAGCACGTTCTCCTCGAGCTTCGGCCCGAGCCCGCGCACGGTGCGGATCCGCTGCGCGAGCGCCGCCTCGCGCAGCTTCTGCAGCGAGTCGACGCCGAGCTCTGAGTGCAGCACGCGCGCCCGCTTGGCGCCGAGGCCGGGCAGGCGCGTGACCGCGATCAGGCCCGGCGGGAACTTCGCGCGCAGGCGCTCGGCCGCCGGGATCGAGCCGGTCTGAAGCAGCGCGAGGATCTTCTCTTCGAGCGTCGCGCCGATCCCGGGGAGCTCGTGCGCGCGGCCCTCGTGCGCGAGCGCCGCGACCGAGACGGCGGCGTCTCGAACGGTCTTCGCCGCGGTGCGATACGCGAGCACGCGATGGACGATCGCGCCGTCGAGCTCGTACAGGTCGCCGAGCTCTTCGAGCGCGTCGGCGATCGCTCCGTTGGAGAGCTGGGAGGCGGCCACCACACCCAGGTTATGCGCCCGCCGCTGCGCGTGGAGTCGCCGCCAGGTTCTAGGGTACGCCGACTCATGTCCGGCGAGCCGTGGTTGATCCTGCCTACGTACAACGAGGCCGAGAACGTCGAGCGGATCGTCCGCGCGTCCGCCGACGTGCTCGCGCGCGCGACCGCCGACGGCTCGTTCGCCGGCGCGTTTCGCGTGCTGGTAGTCGACGACGGCTCGCCCGACGGGACCGGCGAAATCGCCGATCGCCTCGCGGCCGAGAACGACTCGGTGCAGGTGCTGCACCGGTCCGAGAAGAACGGCATCGGACCGGCCTACCTCGCCGGCTTTCGCCACGCGCTCGAGCACGGCGCGGGCTATGTGATGGAGATGGACTCCGACTTCTCGCACGACCCCGCCGACCTCGCGCGGCTGCTCGCGGCGGTCGATCGAGACGCACCCGACAGCGCCGACCTCGCGCTCGGCTCGCGCTACGTGCCGGGCGGCGGCGTCAGCGATTGGGGCTGGCTGCGGCGCTTCGTCAGCGAGGGTGGCTCGACGTACTCGCGCTGGGTGCTCGGGCTGCGGGTGCGCGACCTCACCGGCGGCTTCAAGTGCTTCCGCCGCGAGGTGCTCGAAGCGATCCACTTCGACGGCGTGCGCTCGCAGGGCTACGCGTTCCAGGTCGAGCTGACCTACCGCGCGGTGCGCGCCGGCTTTCGCGTCGTCGAGGTGCCGATCGTCTTTCGCGACCGCCAGGAGGGGCAGAGCAAGATGTCGTGGAGGATCGCCGCCGAGGCGATGTGGCTCGTGCCGCTCCTGCGTTTCAGATAGTCGCGCGCGACGCCGATGCAGAGGCGATGGACGCCTCGGCATACGCATTCGCCCACGGCGTTCGCCACACCCGTGAGACGTTGCGCGAGTGGCAGCTGCGGCCGTGTCGTGTGCTCGTGCGCTGGCTCGCCGGCTCGGCGCTCGCAGCCGTCTGCCTGCTGCTCGCCGTGTGGGCGATCTCCGCGCTGAACCACGGTCAGGAACAGGTCATCGTCCTGCGCCCGCCGTTCGCCGTCGGCAACCTCGGCAACGTGCTCGCCGTGCTCGAGCGCAACACGCTCGTGCTCGCGCTGCACGCGATGGCCTGCGTCGCCGGGTTCATCGCCGGCAGCTCGTTGCCGCTGCAGGCGGAGGGTCGCACCGGTCTCTCGCGCTGGGTGCACGAGCACGGCGGGCGGATCGCGATCGCGTTCGTCGTCGCCGCGACGACGTTCTCGCTCGGCTCGCAGGCCTACCTGCTGGGGACCACGCTCGGCCGCGTCGCCGCGTTCCTGCGCGTCTCGCCCGGGTTGCTGCTGCTCGGCGTGCTGCCGCACGCGATCCCCGAGCTGCTCGCGCTGTTCCTGCCGCTCGCCGCCTGGATCATCGCGAGCCGGCGTGGCGAGTGGGAGCAGCTGCTCGCGGCGACCGTCGTGACCGTCGCGATCGCGATCCCGGTGCTCGTCGTCGCCGCGCTGATCGAGGTCTACGTCTCACCGCACCTGTTCACGGCGCTGACGCACATCGAACCGCCGATCGTGCGCGCGAGCGGCGGGTGGACCGTGACCGTGCGGTAGGCGTCCCCGGCACGCCCACGGCCGCTCGGAGCCTTCCGCCGCGCCTCTCCCGCACCCCTTCCTTCACTTTGTATAGTGGTAGGAAAGCGACCGAGAAGGGAACCCAAATGGCAGGCACGTTGAGCGAAGTGACCGACAGCAACTTCCAGGCTGAGGTGATCGAGTCCGACAAGCCCGTGCTCGTCGACTTCTGGGCCCCGTGGTGCGGTCCGTGCCGCGTCGTCGCTCCGGTGCTCGAGGAGATCGCCGCCGAGCGTCCCGACGACCTGCGGATCGTCAAGCTCAACACCGACGAGAACCAGCAGACGGCCGCCGCCTTCCAGGTGCTGTCGATCCCGACGATGATCCTCTTCAAGGGCGGCCAGCCGGTCAAGACCGTGATTGGGGCCTATCCGAAGAAGAAGCTCGAGCAGGAGCTCGAGCCGGCCCTGTCGGCCGCCTGAACGCCGATGGTCGGCGCGGAGCGGCGTCCTCGGTCGCTCGCGTGCTATAGCACGCCACGCTTCCTGCGTCCTTGCTCCGCTTGACCTTCGACGCTCAGGCCTTCGGCGCTACTCGGAGATACGCTCGAGCAGCCAGGCCGCCAGGCCTCGCTCGTCGAGGACGTTCGCCGCGACGTCTTCGATCGTTTGGGCCGTGCCTGCGAGGCCGCTCGGGGGATGTGTGAACACGACGCCGTTCCGGTCGAGGAACTCTCGCATGACGTCGTAGGCCGTCCGCTTGTTGCCATCTGGCAGCGGGTGGTAGCTCGCGATGCGAGCGCAGTAGACGGCGGCCTTTTCGTGGAGCTGCGGGAACGCGTCGTAGTCGCCGAAACCGGCGAACGGGGCGGCGAGCGCCGCCTCGGCGAGGCTGCGGACGCGTGGGATTCGCGCAAGCCGCTCGGCCGCGACACCGCAATGCAGCTCGGCGATCACGAGGAAGTCACCGATCTCGATGCGGTGCACTGTGCAATCTAATCATGCATGGTGGCATGATAGCAATATATGAAGTCTGAATATTCATTTCTGAATACAGCTTGACATCTAGCCCCTAAGATCCTTGACACCGAGCTCACCGCCGCCTATCATCGGTTGCCGCGGCGGGAGATTTCGAGCTCCCGCAGAGAGGTTCCGATGCCCAGGACGATGACTTTGCGACTCACCGACGAGCAGGCGGCCGCGCTCGATCTCGTCGCGCGCGCCGACGACCAGACCGTCACGGAGGCCGTTCGGACCGCGATCGACGCCCACATCGAGGAGCGCCGTCGCGACAAGGACTTCAGAGAGCGTCTGCGACGCCGGCACGAAGACGAGCGCGCCCTCTACGAGCGCCTGTCGAAATAGCCCCTGAACGTCGATCGTCGAGGCTCGACGCTCAGGACTTGCGCGGCTTGGCCTGGCGCAAGCTGATCGTCAACTCCAGCCCGTCGATCTCGATCTCGCACGAGTAGTCGCGCTCGCTCGCGCCAGGCGCCGCGCCGTCGTCGAGCACGAAGCCGACGGCGAGCGTCTCGCCGGCGATGTAGTCGCGGTGCGCGGCGGCGGCGCGCGTCAGCGCGGGATCGCCGTCGAGCGCGAGCTCGATGCGGTCCTCGACGTCGAGCCCGGCGGCCTTGCGCGCGGCCTGCACGGCGTGCACGATCTCTCGCGAAAAGCCCTCCTCGCGCAGCTCGTCGTCGATCGCCTGCTCGAGCGCGACCGCGTGCGCGCCCTCGCGCTCGACGCTGTAGCCGTCGGGCGCGACCATCGTCAGGATCACGTCGTCGGCTGACAGCGTGTGCTCGCGTCCGTCGACGGTGATGCCGATCCCGACGCCGCCGTTGGCCGTCGCGCCGCCGTCCGCGTCCGTGCCGTGCAGCGCAGCCGCGACGCGCGCGGGATCGAGCGCGGCGATCGCGTCGGCGGCGAGCGGCGTCGCCTTGCCGAAGATCGGCCCGAGCCGGCGGTAGTTGGCCTTGACCTCGTAGCCGCCGAGCTGCTCGGCGGCGGCGACGAAGCGCACGCGCTTGACGTTGAGCTCGTCGCGCACGATCTCGACGAGCCGTTCGATCGCCTCGCGCTCGCGGCCAGCCGCGACGACGACGGCCTCGCCGAGCGGCTGGCGCACCTTGATCTTCGACTTGCCGCGCGCGCCGAGGCCGAGCCGCACGGTCTCGCGCGCGAGCGCCATCGCGCGCTCGAGCTCCTCGTCGCGCGGCGCGCCTTCCGCCGCCAGCGACCCCGAGCTCGGAAAGTCGCAGAGATGGACGCTCGCGAGCGTCCCGTCGAGGTTGTCATAGATCTCGTCGGCGATGAACGGGCAGAACGGCGCGAGCAGCTTGGCGACGGTCAGCAGGCACGTGCGCAGCGTTCGGAACGCCGCCGGCTCGCCGTCCCAGAAGCGCCGACGCGAGCGGCGCACGTACCAGTTGGAGAGGTCCTCGACGAGCTCGGCGATCGCGCGGCCGGCGCTCGTCGCGTCGTACGCGTCGAGCCGCTCGGCGACGAGCTCGGCCGTCGCGGCCGTGCGCGACAGCGCCCAACGGTCGAGCTCGTCGGCGATTGCCGGCGGCGCGTCGCCGCCGGCGCCCGCCGCGCGAAGCCGCTCGGCGCCGGCGCGCGCGTACAGCGCGTAGAAGAAGTACGTGCTCCACAGCTGCTTGAGGAACAGGCGCACGCCCTCGCCGATCGTCTCGGCCGAGAAGCGGTAGCCGTCCCACGGCTGCTTCGAGGTGAAGAAGTACCAGCGAAACGCGTCGGCGCCGTATTTGTCGAGCACGTGCCACGGCTCGACGGTGTTGCCTTTCGACTTCGACATCTTCTGCCCGTCCTCGTCGAGGATCAGGCCGAGGCAGACGACGTTGCGATACGGAGGCGCCGAGCGGGCGCCGACCCCGGCGGGGTTGGCGAGCGTTGCGACGGCCAGCAGCGAGTAGAACCAGCCGCGCGTCTGATCCTGCGCCTCGCAGATGAAGTCGGCCGGGTAGCCGAGCTCGAATCGCCCGGCGTGCTCGAACGGGAAGTGGTGCTGCGCGAACGGCATCGCGCCGGAGTCGAACCACACGTCGATCACCTCCGGCACGCGCCGCATCGGCTCGCCGCAGTCGCCCGCGCCGCCCGCGTCCTCGTGTGGGCACGCGAACTCGATCTCGTCGACGAACGGGCGATGATGGTCGGACAGCTCCGCGCCCGAGCGCTCGGAGAGCTCCTGATAGGAGCCGACGACGTGGACGTGGCCGCGCGCGCAGCGCCAGACCGGCAGCGGCGTGCCCCAATAGCGCTCGCGCGAGAGCGCCCAGTCGACGTTGTTGCCGAGCCAGTCGCCGAAGCGTCCGTGCTTGACGTGCGGCGGGTGCCAGTTGACGATCTCGTTCGCGGCGAGCAGCTGCTCGCGCAGCTTCGTCGTCGCGATGTACCACGATGGTTTCGCGTAGTACAGCAGTGGCGTGCCACAGCGCCAGCAGTGCGGGTAGGAGTGCTCGTACTGCTCGACGCGCAGCAGCAGGCCGCGTGCGTCGAGGTCCTCGGTCAGCTCGCGCGTCAGCCCAGGGTCCTTGACGAAGCGCCCCGAGTACGGTTCGCCGGCGCGCGAGCGCGGCCGCTCGTCGTACGTCCCGTCGGGCCTGACGGGGTTGTACAGCGTGCGCGCGTCGTCGCCCCTGAAGATGCCGGCCGCGGCGGCGACGCGGTAGTCCTCCTCGCCGAACGCCGGCGCCAGGTGGACGATCCCCGTGCCGTCGTCCGTCGTCACGAACTCGTCGGCGAGGATCGGCAGCGGGCCGGGCTCGCGGTCGGACGCCGCGAAGATCGGGCCCTCGTAGCTCCCGTAACGTTCGACCAGCTCGGAGCCGCTGAAGCGCTCGAGGACCTCGGCGTCCTCGCCGAGGACCGGGCCGACACGATCGTCGACGATCACGAAGGAATCCGCCCCCGAGCGCACCCTCGCGTACGTCGCGCCCGGCGCGACCGCGACGGCGACGTTGCCGGGGAGCGTCCACGGCGTCGTCGTCCAGACGAGCAGGCGATCGTCGCTCCTCGCGCCACGATCGGAGGCGACCGGCAGCTTCAGGTAGACGCTCGGATCGACGACGTCGCGATACCCCTGCGCGACCTCGTGCGAGGAGAGCGTCGTCTCGCAGCGCGGGCAGTACGGGCTGACCTTGTGGCCCTCGTACAGCAGCCCGCGCTCCTCGATCCGCGAGAGCGCCCACCAAACCGACTCGATGTAGCTCTCGTCGAGCGTGCGATAAGCGTCGTCGAGGTCAAGCCAGAAGCCGATCCGTTCGGTCAGCCGGTTCCACTCCTCGAGGTACGTGAAGACCGACTCGCGGCAGCGCGCGTTGAACTCGCCGATCCCGTACTCCTCGACTTCCGCCTTCGATTTGATCCCGAGCTGCTGTTCGACGGCGATCTCGACCGGCAGCCCGTGGCAGTCCCAGCCGCCCTTGCGCTCGACGAGGTGGCCGCGCATCGTCTGAAAGCGCGGGTAGATGTCCTTGAAGACACGCGAGAGCACGTGGTGGGAGCCGGGCGGCCCATTCGCGGTCGGCGGCCCCTCGTAGAAGTTCCAGCGCGGCGCGCCCGCGCGCATCCGCAGCGACTCGGCGAACACGTCGCGCGCGCGCCAGCGCTCGAGCACCTCGAGCTCGAGCTCGGGCAACTCGCGGCGTGGATCGACCTCGCGAGGCGGGATCAGCGGGTGTCGGCTCTCCCCCGTCATGAGGCCGCCCATTCTAGGTGCGCTCGCTCGCCGTACTTACGATGAGAGTGTGCGCCTGCGCCTCTACCACCACTCCGACGGCGCGCGCGTCGCCTACCGCGAGCTCGGCGCCGGGCCGCCGCTCGCGCTGCTGCACTCGGGGCTACTGTCGCACAAGGAGTGGGAACCGGCCGTCGAGCCGCTCGCCGAGCGCTTCCGCGTCGTGCTGCCGGATCTGCCACTGCACGGCGACTCGGAGGATCACCCGCGCCATCCGTACACGCTCGACTGGCTCGCCGAGGTGCTCGGTGGCTTCTCGCACGAGGTGCTCGGAGCGCGACCGATGCTCGCCGGGCACGACGCCGGCGCGGAGATCGTGCTGCACGCCGTGCGCACCGGCAGCGTGCGCCCTTCGCGCCTCGTGCTGATGAGCAACAGGATGCACGCGAGCGGCGAGCGCAAGCGGTTGCGCTCGCTGTGGCGGGCGAGCGCGCGCGCGGCGGCCGTGCCGGGGCTCGATCGCCTGCTCTCGTACGGCGCGCCCGCGCTGTTCGCGCCGGCGCGTGGGCTTGCGCTGTCGGCGCGTGGCAACCCGGCTGCGGCCGACCTCGTGCGCCACGCATTCGCCGACATGCCCGGCAACGCGAACCTCGCGCGTTCGTGGGCGAAGTGCGCGCGCGCGTGGCCGCGCGGCGCGCAGACGCACCTGCTCGACCTCTACCCGCGCCTGCAAATGCCGGTTCTGCTGCTGTGGGCCGACCGCGACCCGATGTATCCGCTGTCGATCGCCGAACAAGCGCTCGCGCTGCTGCCGAACGGGCAGCTGCGCGTGCTCGAGAGCGCGGGCTTTTTGCTCGCGTACGACGACCCTGTTGGCTTGGCCCGGGAGCTGTCGGCGTTTTGCGGGTGAATCGTGACCGCCGTCCGGGCTTCTAGGTCGTGTCGGTCTCCGCTTCAGTGTTGACCGGATACGCTCCGACCGCCACGACAAGTCACCGTGGCCGGCCTTCCGGGCCGGCCTTTGGAAGGCGCCAGGCTTTGCCGGCGCGATAAGGAGAACAACCGATGCCGGAAAAGCAGCTTTGGGGCGGCGAGACGTCGAAGGCCGTCGAGAACTTCCCGATCTCGGGCGAAACGGTTCCACTGTCGATCGTGCACTGGCTCGCGCGTGTGAAGGGCGCGGCGGCTGCGGTCAACGGCGAACTGGGCCTCCTCTCGAAGCGCACGGCCGCGAAAATCGAGAAGGCGGCGAACGAGATCGCGGCGGGCAGGCACGACGGGCAGTTCCCGATCGACGTCTTCCAGACGGGTTCGGGCACGTCGACGAACACGAACGCGAACGAGGTGATCGCGGCGATCGCGGGCGACGGAGCGCACGCGAACGACCACGTCAACATGGGTCAGTCCTCGAATGACGTGTTCCCGTCGGCCGTCCATTTGGCGGCGCTCGACGCCGCCCAGAACGAACTGCTGCCGGCGCTGAAGCAGCTCGAACGGTCGCTCGCGAAGAAGTCGAAAGCCTTCCAGAACGTCGTCAAGTCGGGGCGCACGCACTTGATGGACGCGGTGCCGGTGACGCTTGGCCATGAGTTCGGCGGCTACGCGACGCAGATCGCGCTCGGCCAGGAGCGCGTGCGCTCGGCGCTCGTTCACGTGGGGCAGATCCCGCTCGGCGGCACGGCGACGGGGACGGGACTGAACACGCACGCGAACTTCGCCGAGAAGGTGCGCGCGCGCCTGCGCAAGGAGTCGGGGCTGAGGCAGATCGCGGCGCCGCTCGACCCGTTCGAGGCGCAGGCGAACCGCGACGCGCTGGTCGAGCTGTCGGGCGCACTGAAGGTGATCGCCGTGTCGCTGATCAAGATCGCGAACGACATCGCGCTGATGGGCTCGGGGCCGCGTGCGGGGATCGGCGAGCTGTACTTGCCGGAGCTGCAGAAGGGCTCGTCGATCATGCCGGGCAAGGTCAACCCGGTGATCCCGGAGGTCGTGCTGCAGGTCTCGGCGCAGGTGATCGGCAACGACACGGCGATCACGATCGGCGGTATGCAGGGGCAGTTCGAGTTGAACGTGCGGATCCCGCTGATCGCGCGCAACCTGCTCGAATCGCTGCGGCTGCTCAGCGCGACGTCGCGCGTCTTCGCGGAGAAGTGCATCGACGGGATCAAGGCGAACAAGAAGGGCACCGACGCGTCGGCCGGCGCGACGCTCGCCGTCGCGACGGCGCTGAACGGGGCGATCGGCTACGACAAATTGACGGTGATCGTCAAGAAGGCGACCGACACGGGCCGTCCGCTGCGCGAGGTGGCGCTCGAGGAGGGCGTCGACGCGAGGCTGTACGACGAGACGATCGACCTGCGCAAGATTGCGCGCGGCAATCGCGGGTAACGACGATGCGCGCCAGGCTGACGACGATCTGTCTTGCAGTCGCGCTTATGGCCGCGCCGACGGCCACAGGTGCGACGCCGCCGCCGGAAGCAGCGTGCGGCACGGGCGGGGCGGAGGCGCTGGCGACGAGCATCGGCGAAGTCGCCGAGCGGATCTACGCGGCCGAGCTGGGCAGCGCGGAGACGGCGAGCGACAGGCGTCAGATCGAAAGCTACAAACCGCTCTTGAGCGCGCTCGAAAGCGGTGAACGCGGGGCGATCGAAGCGGCGGTGCACAGCCTCGTGTACTCGCACACGCACATCGTGCGCCTGCGCGTCGACCGCGGATCGCAACTGGTGGCCGACGTCGGCGGCCCGTACATCCTCGCGCCGGTCGCCGGCGCGCTGCGCTCGCACGGGCGCACGATCGGCCATTTCGTCTTCTCGGTGCAGGACGATCTCGGCTACGTCAAGCTCGTCACGCGGTTCATCGGCGTGCCGCTGATCCTGCGCACGGACTCCGGCCAGGTCCCGATCGAAGGGCTGCTGAGCCCCGGTCCGGCGACGATCCCCGACCACGGGCCGGTGAGCTATCGCGGGACGGACTATCAGGCGTACTCGTTCCGGGCCGCGGCGTACCCGAGCGGACGACTGCGCGTGTCGCTGCTGGCGCCGGTGACGCACTCGCTGCAGACGCGTACGTGCGAGCGGATCAGGACCGACGAGTTCGCGGTCGTCGCGCAGCGGCTGTCGCGGCGCTTCGCGCTGTCGCCGTCGTCGTACCCGCCGTACATCAGGCTGTTGAACTCGCTGACGCACGCGCTCGTGTACGTGCGCGCCGGCTCGCGCACGCTCGCCGGCAGCACGCGCTCGACGCCGCCGAAGCTGCCGACGTCAGGCGCGCTTCGCTGGCACGGCGTGCGCTACGAAGTCGCGTCGTTCCAGGCGCCGAGCTCGACCGGGTCGGTGCACGTGTACGTGCTCGTCGCGCACTGACGCTCGACGTTTGTCTCCATCTCGTGTCTGACTGTTAGACGAATGCCGTCTACGGGTATCGGCGTTCGGGATATGCACGAGCTGTCGATCGCCCAGGCCATCATCGACGTCGCAACGCGCTACGCGTACGGGCGGCGTGTCGTCAAGATCGAGGTTCGCGTCGGCGAGCAGCGGGCGGTCGAGCGCGAGTCGCTCGACTTCGCGTTCACGCTGCTGACGCCCGGCACGGCGCTCGACGGGTCAGAGCTCGAGGTCGCGAGCGCGCCGGGCGAGGAGCTGTTCGTCGAGGCGCTCGAGCTCGAGGAGGAACCGCAGCGCGATGCGCGCGTGAGCCGCTCGTCGGCCAGCTAGTCCTTCGGCAGCGGCTTGTACAGCCGCGCGACGGCCCCGACGGCGGGCTTGGCGACGCCGCCGTACGTGAACAGGCCCTTCTGGTTGATCCCTTCGATCAGCTTCAGCGAGGGCAGCCTGTAGATGATCGAGCCACCGTAGAAACGCGGCACGAGCGGGTAGTCGCGCAGGTCCCAGATCAACATCCCGCTGAGCTTCGGGTCGGCCGAGTAGACGGCGATGTGACGCGCGAGCAGGCTCGCCTGGAAGCTGTAGCCGCCAGGCGCGCCCGGCGGGTTGAGCGTGTTCGATTCGGCGCCGAACTCGCTGACGATCAGCACCTTGCCGGCGAACGTTCGCTCCTGCGCGCGCAGGCGTTCGCGCATCAGCGCTTCCTGCTGGGCGGCGGAGTCGCGCGGCGAGTCGTACCAGCCGGTGTAATCGGTCTCGGCGACGGCGTCGACGCCGCGATACAGCTCGCCGACGTGAAGCGGCGGATGATCGCCCCACACGTCGACGCCGACCATCCGCGTTGGGTCGTGTTCGTGCAGCCAGCGCGTAAGCGTCTGCACGTAGCTCACCTCGGCGCCGTCGCGGCCGTTTCCGGCGACCTCGTCGACGAGGTTCCAGGTGACGATCGACGGATGCAGGCGCGCGGCGAGCGCGGCGGTGCGCGCCTGTTGCTCGGCTTCGCGCAGCAGCGTCGGCGTCGACGAGTACCACTCGCTCGCGCCTTCGACCGGCCCGATTCCCTGCCAGACGACGATGCCGGCGGCGTCGAGGCGTTCGAGCAGGGCGGGGTCGAGCGCGTGCTGCGAGCGCACGGCGTTTGCGCCGATCGCCTGCAGCTCGCCGACGAGCGTGCTCTGATCGGAGGAGCTGAGCGCGTCGCCGTGGCCCTGCGCGTCCTCCTGGATCGAAGCGCCGTGCAGCTTCAGGTGGCGGCCGTTGACGAACAGCTGGCCTCCGTGCCACGTCAGCTGGCGCAGGCCAACGCGCGCGGTGTAGGAGCTCTCGCCGGCGACGGACAGCGTCAGCGTGTAGAGGTGGGGCGCGCTCGGCGACCACAGCGCGGGATTGGCGACGGTCGCGCTCGTCGCGAACGTGGCGCTCTGGCCGGCGGCGAGCGTCTGCGCGGGGAACTGCACCGGGATCGTCTGCGCGCCGTCGGACAGCGTCGCCTGCGGCGCGATCGCGCGTTCGGCGCCGTCGCTACGCACGCTCACGGTGAGCCGCACGAGCGCCCGCGCGGCTTCGGGGCTGTCGGGCGAGAGCGTCGTCTGCAGGCTCGGTTCGAGCAGCTCGCTCTGGCCGATCGCGCGCATCGTGACGGGGCCGTCG
>Ga0210386_10002184_pt1 | contig 17036 bp, 16 predicted proteins | sample IncBWH32OmetaG_FD_160091 | JGI IMG/M metagenome (GOLD analysis project Ga0210386, IMG submission 160091) | Forest soil microbial communities from Barre Woods Harvard Forest LTER site, Petersham, Massachusetts, United States - Inc-BW-H-32-O ... | reverse complement strand
AATTTCTTCATCACCAATATAAAAAAAACTGGTAGCTCCTTGTGAGATTCTTCTCCCTAAAGAATCGTAGATCAAACATTCTGATTCTGTTTCAATCAATTGATCATAGGAATCATAGATATAACCAGTTTTTAAAAAATTACCATTAAGATCATACGATAACCCTTCGATTTGATTTAGGCAGTCTACTTCAACGGGCTCTCCATTGAATTCTTTGAGATTGTAATGAGCGTCATATTTGGCTGTAAAACGGCCTATCTCTGAGGTCATTTGCGACAAATCATCGTAGGTGTAAATGGTATTGCCTTTTCGAACCAAATTGCCACTCGGATTGTAGGAGATAGTTTCTTGAAAATAAGGATTTTTTTGACTGATTCTCCTCCCAAAACTGTCATGCTCATAAATTGTCTCAAAAAGTCCTTTTTCCGATGTGGGATTCCCTCGAGCATCATGTTTGTCATAGATGTGCGAATAAACCTCAGTTCCATCATTTGAAAGGCGAGTAACTTTTTTTAGGAAAGGTCCCTCGTAATCGTATTGGATCCGGCTTTGATCAGGGAGTCTTCTTTCAAGAGGTCGATCCCAATCGTCATAGTCGCTTTCAATCCATAACCCATTTGACCATTCTTCTCGTTTAATATTTCCAAAAGCATCAAGATCTCTAGAAAAGCCAGTACCTCCAATAATTCGATCAAGCGCATCATATCTAAATTCCCGAGTTCCTATAAGGATTTCATCAGAAGAAGATGGAGTAACTGCATCAAATGAATTTGCAAAAAGTCGAAAACTCAATCCAAATAGAAAAAACCAACGCATAAAAAACCTCTTGAAAAAGAGAAGATCTTAGGCGACTCCAAAAATTTATGCAAATTTTTTATTGAAAAATCACAAACGGTATAAAACCGTTAATTCTTACAAGATCCACATTTCGAGCGACTCATATAAAGCAAAACAATCCCAGCTAGAACGGGAAAAATACTCAACCACTGACCCATCGTGAATTCAGAGGCTTTGGAAAGTAAAACGCTTTGCTCCAATTTTAAAAATTCGACGAGAAATCGAAATCCAAACACAAGCACCAAAAACAACCCAAGCAACCTGCCTTTGGATAAAAAAAACTTAGGGCGATAGCTCAAACACCATAAAAGCACAAACACCGTAAAATAAAAAAAAGCTTCATACAGCTGGACAGGATGCCTAGGAATCGGAAAACTGCGATCCATCGGATGCCCAAAAATCACGGCCCAAGGCACATTGGTCTGGGTCCCTAAAATCTCTTGATTAAAAAAATTACCCAACCGAATACACCCCCCTGCAAAAGCAGTCGGCACGCAGACATAATCAAGCAGCCGTATCCAGGTAATGCCATCTAGTTGCTGTTTGTAGCGATAGGCAAACAAAATTACAGCAAAAACAATCCCTATAGCCGCTCCATGACTCGCAAGCCCCCCTTTCCAAACAAGAAAAAGCTCTAAAGGATCAGACAAATACTCCGAAGGACGTTCATAAAAAAGAAAATGACCAAGCCGAGCACCAAGAACTGTGGCCACAACCATGTAAAGGGTCAACCGATCGGAAAGCTTCATCGCCTTTTTTTTAAGGGCCGCACGAGAATAGACAGGATCTTTAAATCCATCTCTGTACAGATGGAAAAAATAACGGCATAATAAAGAATAAAAAAGACAAAATCCTACTGCAAATCCTACTGCAAAAAAAGCGCCATACCAAAGAATCGGCCAGTGGACAATAGGAAGAACGAAAATTTCTGGGTTAGGATCCCAGTAGAAATAACTTAATAAAGACATAGGGTTCATTTTAACAATGTTAAAAATAAAAATCTATACGATTGGACGCTGTAAAGAAAACTGGCTGGCAGAAGCTTTAAACGAATATGAAAAACGATTAAAAGGACGAGCAGAAATGCAGTGGCTTCTCGCAAAAGACAACTTACAGCTCGCCGAGTGGTGCTTTGCAGAAGCTAATTTATTTGCTTTAGATCCCCAAGGAATAATACTAAGCAGCGAGGCGTTTAGCCAAAAACTTATGCAAACAGGCGCCCGCCTTTCCTTTGTCATTGGAGGCGCTGAAGGGCTTCCTTCTACAATCTTAAAACAGGCAAAAGAAGTGATTAGCCTCTCTCGCCTTACCTTCACTCACCAAATCACTCGTCTCATTTTAGCTGAACAAATATACCGAGCTCTAGAAATCGAACGCAAAAGCCCTTACCACAAATAAGATCATAAATGTGATATTTTTAGAGCTTGAGACGCGCGAAAATAAAGCATGGCCCCATTGAGCAAGGCAGAGCCTATCGCTACATCAACCACTCCCTTTATCTCTAAAGAAATCGGAACCAATCGAAGACTTATTCCTAAAAAAATCATCGAGGCGATGAGCAATAAATAAGAGATGCTATAGACCTCTTTTATAGATATCGGCAAAGTCAAACCTACAATCCGAGTGCACACTCTTCGAACCGTTTTAGCCAATACAAATCGTCCTTTAATAAAACCCACAAAAAGACCAATGGCCACTAGACCCATCGCGCCTTTTTCTGGACTTCCAAAAAGAGATACTGCAAATGACTGATCTCTCATTACCCCTAAAGATCCCTCCGCAATCAAATGAAGACCTTTATAGAGAAGGAAAAAACCAACTATTGCCCAAAAAAAACCAGAAACCATAATCCAACTTTTGTGACTCATAAATATAAATCCTTGAAAAATTTGCTCATCACAATATAACAAAACACTTATTTCAACAAAAACTTTAAAAATTTTAAAGGCTATCGACAAAAAACCCATTGCTGACTACAATCCGCTCTCAGGCTTTTTATACCTATCGGCCAACTTTTGGATCACGTTCGGTATACACCGTCACGAAGGAGCTTTTAAGTTTTGTTAGAAACAGAAAATAATTATCTAAAAAACGCGAAACTTTTTTTCGCGTAAAATGGGGACATTTTATGAACGTCGCTTTGGCTTTTATCCGAGTATTCTTTTTCATTTTAAGTGTTTTTTTCCTGACAGCCTATATGATTTCCGGGACAGAGGGCTACACAGTAACAAATCTTCTGCTAGGCATTGTGATGGGAGCGATCCTGGGATCTTTGCTCATCGGACTCGATATTTTATTCAAACGGTTTAATCTTAGAGCGTTTAATATTGCAATCATCGGCTTATTTATCGGTTATTTAATGGGAGAAGCCCTTGTGCTGATTTTATCGGCCGTGTTAGACATCAGCGCTGCATCCATTCATTTAAATCCACGAAGTATTGAAATCATCGAAATTGCTCTTTTCCTTTTTGGAATCTACACTGGCATGATGATGTCGCTAAGGGCTGCAGATGAATTTTATGTCAGCATCCCTTTTGTGAAATTCACACCCACTGCCCATAAGAAAAAAGATTTGTTAGTCGATGTGTCAGTGCTCTCCGATGCGCGTATCATCGATTTGGCAGGATCTGGCATCATCGATCATCATCTCGTCATTCCCCGATTTTTGGTAAAAGATATTTACGCGCAAGCAGAAGCCTCTGATGAAATGATGAGAACAAAAGCGCGCAGATCTCTTGACGTCATCAAAAAATTAGAAGCGATTGCAGAACTAGAACTACGCTATAATGACACCGATTTCCCAGAAGTCAAAGATCAAATGAGCAAAATGATTCGGCTTGCCCGATTGATCGATGCAAACATTTTGACAGCGGACATCAGCCGTATTCAAATGGCTGCGATCGAAGGGGTCCGCATCATCAATATTCATGCGCTCTCCAACTCTTTAAAACCGCTCATGCAGGCAGGAGAGAATATCAAAATTAAAATCCAGCGCTACGGAAAAGAGCCTCGCCAAGGAGTTGGTTATCTTGAAGACGGCACAATGGTCGTAGTCAACGGCGGAGGGCAGTTTATCGGGGAAATGGTAGATGCCCAAGTTCTCTCCGTAAAACACACTTCATCAGGTAGAATGATCTTTTGCAATGCTCTCGATCAGGGCGGTTATGTACAGGATGATTACCCTACACATCACACTTACAACGATGATCATGAAGAACAATAATCCAATAAAAGGCCTTGGAACAGATATCATCGAAATCGAACGAATGCATAAAAGCATCGAACGACACGGCCAGCATTTTTTAAATCGACTGTTTACTCAAAAAGAACAAGATTATTGTTACAAATTTAAAAATCCAGCGCCCCATTTTGCGGGGCGTTTTGCAGCCAAAGAAGCTATTGTCAAGGCTCTCGGAACTGGCTTTGGAGTGCACATCGCCTGGCATGATATTGAAGTACTCAATGATGAATATGGAAAACCCATTGTTTATCTTTCCTCAGAAGCTTCCGAAAAATTTCATTCTCCCCATTTGCTCGTCTCGATCAGCCACTGCGAATCTTACGCCACAGCAACTGCTATTTGGTGCCAGATAGCTCAGAGCGTGTCTTAAAGATCTCTAAATTAGAAGTTTTAAAGAGAAAATGGCAACATATAACTCAATAGGAACGCGTTAACGTTTTGGGGACATGATTTAGAAAGAACTCGGCGTATATATTCCCCTCTTAACGTTCCCCAGACACCTATTCGATAACCGTAGCGGACTCCAATATCGATAGATTTTTGACGGATTTTTGCATACCCATCAAAATCGTTGATATACACGCGAGTATGGCGGCCGTAGCCATTCATTCCTTCTGCATAAAAAGCAAATTTATGCTGATCCTCAATATTTGATTCCAAAGCGAGAATCGCTCTCACCCAAGGAGATCCTCGGATTCCGTGGCCAACCGCACCAAAACCCCACACACGAAACCGCCAACTTTCCGAAGCATCAAATTCTTTACCTAACGAAAAATTCCCTTCAAAATCAACATTTGTATGATAGGGGCAACTTACATCGCGTAAGCTCGCATTGTTTGTAAAACGGACATTAAACCCGCTCGCAAAACTCAAACGGTCTCCAACAATGTCATCATACCACAAATAACGCCCTTGAAACGCCGTAGAACGAAAATTAAAAGATTCCTTCGTCGTATCGGCAAATTGCAAATCACAATCCAAACTCCATTCAGGAGAAGGGGAAAAATCAAGACCCAAATAGGCAACATGGGAATTAAACTGAGAAGTTAATTGAGGGATTCCATTTTGAACCCTATCAAAATAACTATAGGCATATTTTCCCAGAAAATGAAATTCGTAAACGTCTCCAAACCATGGCTGCACTTCAAGGGCAAATGCCCCAAAAGGCAGCAAAGCCAAAAGAAAAATCAACGCTTTTCGTTTCACTCAATGCCCATTTTGCTAAGCCACTTTTCCGCATCTAAAGCTGCCATACAACCACTTCCGGCAGCCGTAACCGCTTGGCGATAGATCGGATCTTGAACATCGCCTGCCGCAAAGACCCCCTCTACCGAGGTATACGTTGTTCCAGGAGTGACTAAAATATATCCGGTCTCGTTTGTTTTCAGCTGTCCTTTTAAAAATTGCGTATTGGGTTGATGTCCAATTGCAAAAAATACTCCCCCGGCCTCATGCTCTATTGTTTCTCCTGTGGCCACATTATTTACGTTCACTCGCTGAACGACTCGGTCGCCTGAAATTTTTTTGATTGCACTATTCCAAAGAAATTTGATTTTCGGATGGTTTAAGGCTCTTTCCGCCATGATTTTAGAAGCTCTAAGCTGATCGCGCCGATGGACGATGTAAACCATACTGCCATATTTCGTCAGAAAAATCGCCTCTTCAACTGCGCTATCTCCTCCTCCAATAACAAAAAGAGGTCGATTTTTAAAAATCGGAGCTGCGCCATCACATACCGCGCAAGCAGTCACGCCCTTTTGCCAAAATTCCCCATCGCGAGAACCATCAATATCCAAACGCTTAGCTGTAGCGCCGGTTGCAATGATGATCGAGTCTGCCTCTACTTCCCTCGAAGATCCTTTAATGTTAAAAGGTCTTTTGGAAAGGTCGATTGATATAACGTCCTCTGTCAAAATCTTTGTACCAAATCTCTCTGCCTGCGAGCGGAAATTCATCATTAATTCAGGCCCCAAAATCCCATCGGGAAATCCTGGGTAATTTTCTACTTCGGTAGTGCTCATCAGTTGCCCTCCGGAAGGACCGCTCATAAATCCTTCAAAAAGGAGCGGCTGTAAGTTGGCCCTCGCCGCATAAATTGCTGCCGTAAATCCAGCTGGACCTGATCCAATAATAACTAATTTTCTTTTGTCTTGATCAACTTTTCGTGTTTCCATATGAGCCTAGTGCTGAAAAAATTGCGTATCATCATGGCTGGTTTTGATTTTTTTGCGGAGAGTTTTTTTTCACTTAATGAAAAAAATTTTCATTAACCCTCTTTCAAATGAGGACTAATTGCTGAAAATGATTTTGCTTTTTGAATAGCAGCTTCAATTGTCTCTTGAAAATGTTTGGCTATTTTTTGTTTTTCCATGACCTGAAAGCCTGCTTCCGTAGTCCCTCCCGGAGTTGCAATCTGTGTCATCAAAGAATTAAGATCCACCTTTCTGGCTAAATGAGCCGCTCCTAAAAAGGTTTGACAGGCCATAAAAAGAGCATTTTCACGCGAAATACCCGCCTTTTCTCCAACCTCTGTCATTGCTTGAATCAGCTTAAACACAAATCCTGGACCGCTGCCTGCAATTCCCGTCGCTGCGTCCATCTGATTTTCAGGAATTTCTAAGCAGCGCCCCAAAGGAGCCATCAACATTTGAGCAATTGAGCGAAACTCTGTTTTTGCAAAAGAAGAAAAACTCAGCAGGTTCATCCCCTCCCCAATAGAGGAGGCAACATTCGGCATCATACGAAGAATTTGAGCTTCTTGCCCAAAATGAGTCTGAAAAAATGAAAGAGGCACGCCGGCTAAAACAGAAATGATCTTTTTTTTACTCGCTCCAAAACGGGCCATTTCACTCGCCGCCTCTTGAGCTTGACCAGGACGCACGCACAGAATCAAAAGATCGGAAACAGACACCAAATGCTTCATAGAAGCAGACGCAATGTCGTATTTGCGCTCGTTTTGCCTCATTTTAGCAGGATCTCTTTGAAGAAACCCGATCTGAGAGCGCGAAATTAATTGAGCGGCTTGGATAGCCTCAAAAATAATTTGAGCCATGTGGCCAAATCCAACAAATCCAAGACAATATTCACTTATTTTCATATGGTTTATATTTAGGGAGAATAGATTTTTTGATCTAGAGAAATCCTTATTTTGTTAAATCCCCCCGTCCCGTAAAATGTTGGAAGAAACGGGCGTATTTAATAAATTTTGATGGAAGGAAGGCATTGGTTCCAAAAATACAAAATTTTTTTCGAAAAGCTTTTGGGATTTACCAAGGAGAAGGAACGAATTCTCTTCGATTTGTTCGTCTCGCCCTTTTGTGGGCTTTCGGAAGCTGTTGTATGGAAACTCTTTCCGACGGTCTCTTTTTAAAACATATCGGAGCCGCCTCGCTGCCCACCGTCTATCTTTCCATTGCCCTTGGAATGATCGGCATTTCCAGTTTAGTTCTTTATTCCCTTAGGCTCACCGGCCCTTACCGCATGTTCACAATTGCCATGTTCTTTGGGATCTCTTTGGCCATTTTCTCTTCCATCATGGTGGCTGGAACTCCTCCTGACTGGTTTTGGTATTTATTTAAAATCGCTTCAAAAATGTTCTTTGCGGTCATGATCGCAATTTCTTGGACTTTTACGGATCAATACCATGATCTTCAAGATGCAAAAAGAGTCTATTCCCTTTATAGCGCGGCTTACTTTTTTGGGAGCATCATCTCAGGTACTGTGATTAATTTAACTCTCGACATCATTGGATTTTCCGGAGTTTTAATCGCCTCTGCCTGTTCCATCTTATGCGCTCTCGCAGAAGCGCGAAGCATCGCATGCCGGGCAAAAGCAGTTCACGACGATACAATCGAAGGAATTTTTACAGGAAGCCGGGATACTTTTTCTGCCGTTGTGAGTTTAATTGTCCGTTCTCGTTTTGCTATCATTCTCCTTTCGTTAAGTCTTGTCACGCAGCTCTTGATCACAGTCACAGAGTTTAACTACATGGACGCCTTTGGCAGATTTTTTAATGTCTCTGCAGATGCCCTTGAAATGGAAGAAGGGGAAATTGCTGAATTTATAGGAAAATGCCGAGCCTGGATCTCTGCTTGCAACATTTTAATCGGAACCCTTTTCTACAGCCGATTTGTCCGCCGTCTCGGGCTTCATAATGTGATTTTAATCACCCCTCTTTTCTTTCTTCTGGTCTATGCTGGCTGGGTCGTCAAGGATTCCATGCTTCTCGCTATTTTAGGCTTAATTGCTGTGGATGGCATTCTTTTTACGATCGAGGACAATTGCTTCAATCTGCTTTCCAATGCGGTTCCGGCCAAACTCAAATCTAAGGTCAGAATCATCAACGATTCTTTTTTTGAACCGATCGGCATGTTGATCAGTTCCGCGATCCTTTTCTGCGCGCAATCAGAAAGCCGCTGGATCGGCCTCGTCTTAACTGTACTGACCCTCGTCCTTTCTCTTGGAATTAGAGCTATTTATTCAAAAGCAATTTTCATGAATTTGAAAGATAATGCGCTTCATTTTGAGAGAAAAATCAGAAATTGGATCGCCTCTATGTCAAGAAGGGATCAAAAAGAGGCAAAAAAAGATATTTTGGAATCTCTTAGATCCAGTTCAGAAGAAACGCAACTTTTGGCCATAGAAACTCTTTTGCAGCTCGAAGATGCCTCCGTTTTGCCTCAAATTATCCAGGTTGGAAAAAGACTTGGAACCATTTCTAAAATCCAACTCTTAAAACTTTTTGAAAATAGCTGCTTTTCCAATGACTCACGGGTGATCGAGGCTATCGATCACTGGATCGAAGAAACAGAATCTTCAGAGCTTTCCAAATGGAGTAATTTTTATTTGGCCAAAAAAGGGCTGCAGCATCCCGATAAAGTCGAAAACGACCTTGACCATCCCGATCTCTTTCTACGGGGAGCCGCCATCCTTACTTTAAAAAAATCTCTTGCCAACCAATCTTTGGACTATGCTGCGTTAAACCGAACCATTGCGACCAAAAAATTAGATCTCATGCTTAAATCATCTCGAATCGATGAAATCAGCGTGGGGTTGGATATTCTTGGAGAAGAACCTGCTGTAGAGGCGGCGGAACGCGCCCTTCCTTTCCTTTCCCATGAATCTGTGCTCGTCAAACGTGCCGCCGCCAAATGTATCGCCCTGCAAGCGGATAAAAGAATTAGCCGCCATGCTCCGCGTCTCATCGAAGAGCTGGAAGCGGCCCGCGATAATCTCTTTCGTCTCCATTGCCTTGATGCCCTTGGGAAAATTGGCGATTCAACCACGGTCAAAGATCTTTTACTGGCCAGCGTCTATTTTCGTCCGAATGAAAGACGCCGTACGGAAGAGATCATTACACAAATGGGCTTAAAAACGGTTCCTTTGCTGTTGGCAATGACCAAAGATCTCGCCTTGCCTGTCCGTGCACGCATTCAAGCCGGAAAAGTATTGGGCAGACTCGCTTTGCCGCAGCTTCAGGCTAATTTAATCGACATCATCGACATTGAAATTGAAAGAGCCTATTTTTATTTTTATTTTGGCCACACCATCCAAAAACAATACCCTCTCTATGATTTGGAAATGCTTCAAAATGCCTTGCTGACAGGGTATCAGTCTGTGATTGACTTCATCATCCATCTTTTGGGAGCGGCCGGATCACTAGAAGATCCAGAGCTATTGGTCCGAGCGCTCCATAGCCGAAACGCCAAAATCCATTCCCATGCGGTAGAAAGCCTTGAAAAAACGTGTGATTTACGGATTTTCCGCCTCATTGCGCCCTTGGTCGATGATTTACCTTTAGAAGAAAAAATGGCTGCTTGCCTTCGTTGGCAGGGAGATTTTCCTAATTTAACTCTTTCTGAACTGCTCGGCAAGCTCGAGATGTCCCCTACGCTTTTTGATAAAATCGTGGCAACCCGTCTCAAAGCCCAATTGCAAATGCCTAATTGGCGCCAGCAGTTGCGAGAGCAGATGAAACATTCAGATGAGACTTTTCACCAATTTGCCTACGAGTTATTAGAATCATGAAGCAAATGAGTTTGATTGAACGCGCCTTTTTTTTAAAAAAGGTAAAACTTTTTTCCGAGTTAGACCTCGATTCTCTTTTGGCTATCGCCGAAAAGCTTCATCACGATGATTACGATGCCAATGAAAGAGTTTTCATGCCAGGCCAAGTGGCGAACCGTATTTATCTTATTGCTCAAGGGACGATTCAAATTTTAGATGAAAAAACCCGCCCTCTTGTACAATTATCCAGCAGCGATTTTTTTGGAGACGAATCTCTTTTCAATGAACAGCCTAGAACCTATTCCGCTATTTGCAAGACAGATTGTCTTTTTTTGACCTTATCCCGAAGCCACCTTCTCTCGATTATTTCTGAATGCCCTGCAGTAGCTGTTGTCTTGCTGCAAGCCTATTCCCAACAACTCTCCTGCCGCCATAAAGGAGCTCTTGCTGTCTCATGAAGATTAGAACCCGCCTTCTTCTCTTTCTTCTTCCGACACTGATTGGCAGTATCACGATGATTTCTTCTCTTTTAGCGTACAATTGGTACCAAGAAATCGCTGAAGGGTTTCAAATACGCCTAAAATCTGCAGTCGTTGCGGCAGCAGCTCTTGTGGATCCCAATAAATTAGAGTCAGGCGTCAATCTCCAGTCCATCCAAGAGGAGCTAAACATCAGAAAGCTTCACATCATTTCCGTCCGCTCTTCTCCTTTGACCATCATCCCTATGCACGTCCATATTACCAAACCTTACCGAGCAGAAGACGGCAGCCGGATTATGACAGGCTATGCCCCCATTTTTAATGAACAAGGGCACGTGATGGGCTTGATGGCTGCGGATGTACCCACAGACCTCATCGATCAAAAATTTAGAAAAAACCTTTTTTTCATCCTTTTAGGAACTGGGTTCATCTTCGCCATTGTATTTGCAACGCTCTATATCATTGCCAATAAAATTTCCCGCCCTGTGCAACAATTGAATAATTCAGCATTGGCTATTGCGGCAGGTCAATATGGGGAATCCATCCAAGTCAATGGGCCAAAAGAAATTGTTGAACTGGCCAACACACTCAATACAATGAGCGAATGTCTTCATGAAAACATCAATCGCCTCAAAGAAAATTCCCTAGTTCGCGAACGGATGTATGGAGAATATGAATGTGCGACTCTTTTACAGCACTTGATGCTCCAAAAAAATATCGATGACTGTAGATCAGATGCAGTAGCTGTCAAATCGATTACATTTTTTTCAGAATCTCCCAGAGGGCTGCTTCTTGATTTTCCAAAACCCGAGGAGAAAGAACACTTTTTGATTCACATGGCTGAAGCAGAAGAAGACGGATTTGAAGGAATGTACCAACTACTTACGCAATACAAACTCTCTCGCAGTCATTCAAAACATCTCTCGCTTCTTTATGATCGTAAATCTGCTCAATTGCTATGCAAAGGACCTCAGACGCCTATTTTCTGGTCTCTTGATAATCGTCAATTTATGCAATCAGAAAACGGATCTATAAAACTTGAAACCGGTGATTTTTTCTTTCTCTTTAATGAAGGTCTAATGAATTTTTACAAAGAGCCAAAATCCATCAAAAACCTACTTGCCAAAGTCCTCAAGCTCTTTGCTTCCGATGGATTAGAAACAACATCTTCCATGCTTCAAAAAGAGCTGACCTTTGCTACAAAGCGTAAAGAGCTTGTGGAAGACATTCATCTTCTCTGCTTCCAAGTATTAAATTGAACCCAAGATATTCACCAGTTTAAGATCTTCGATTTGTTGGCAGCTTTGACGCTGTTCTATTATTACTCTCACTTTACCCACGGATAAATATCCAACCTCAGCTATATCAGGTAAAAATGTAAGTTTTTCTAACGACTTGTCTTTGAGCACGAAATTCTAATATTTTTTATTTAAGCTAGTTAAAGCTTGGAAATCTTAGACTCTCGCTCTTTTGCACTAAATTTGTTAAAATGAATTTCAAAATTTGAAAAGCATTGTGTCTGACGTAAAATCCCAAAAGATTATCCCTTCAATGAATTGGTAAACCAAATGAATGTCCTCAGGATTTCAATTTTTAGATTGTTCTTTGTTGTCGTGTCTATGTCTGTTTATGCCAACTTAAGTACGACAAAAGGCTTTATTTATCTTCTCGATCCAACATCTGTTTTATCGGATGAAATAATCATCCCTTATTTAGGAATGGAACAACCAATAGATGAAAAAGATTCTTTAAAAAGGGACGATCAAGACATGGAGGTGATTTGGTCCTCATTACGCCTTGCTGAAAAAAAAGGGATAAAACCTATAATTTTCACATCTGCGAGACTTTATGCATTTGGTGGAGGGCAAGATGTTTCTTATTTTATCGACTTTGGAACCAAATTTGATCCCGCATCTTTGGCTGATGTCCCTTCTCTTTTGCTTATTAGTGGAGCAGGAACGGTTTATGCTGAAGTTTCATTGGCTAAAGATAATGAGGGAAACCATCTTAAAAATGTCATTCAATATGTAAACCCTATATTAGGGCATGATGTAAGCATGGAAGTTCCTATCAAACTCCAAGAACCTCTTATGGAAACTGAAAAGGGGCAAATTCAAGCAGCTCAATATAAATGGGGAAATTTGAACCGTTTGCGAGGACTTAAAGTTGTGATTACTACAGACAACTCTCTCATCATGAAAACCGGAGGATTTGAAGTATCCCATGCTTACAATTGGAGTTTAGATCAGTGGAGTCAAGTATTTTTAGATCAATTAGGAGAACCTGTATCTACAGCTCAGCTATTTGCAGCTTGTCGCTTTACTGCCCAAAATGTTTTAAAAGATCCTTCTGGAGGTCAGGGAGTCTTATCAGCATTAGGCGGAATTTCTCGAAACTATTTTGCTAAAAACTTGATAAAAAACATAACATCGAGGCCTTGCGAAACACTTGTATTACAACAAACTTTTTCAGAAGAGTGTACTAAAAAAATAGCCGAATATCTTAATCATCATGCAATGATTATTCTTCCAAAGGCATCTTTTTATGGTCGTGAATTAGTTTCTCCTCGCTGTGGCAAATATACCAGTAGAATGATGGCCGCATTAGCCAAAAAAGGTCATTCAAAAACTTTAGAAAATATTCAGGAAATGAGGCGATTGGTTGCACAAATAGAAGAAGCTTTATTAGGAGAAGACGATGCATCCCTTGTCTATGCAACAGCACGTTATACTGATCTGCGTGTTGAAGCTCAGGCAACGTGGTTGGGACTGGCTTTAGAGGGAAAAGATAAACCTGATTATCCCTATTATTCCTTTTTTCTAGAAGCTGAGGATGATCCGTTTTTAAAAGAGTTACTTAATTTAGCGGTGTCTCAAAATATTACAGATTTTCGAACCATCGTACCCTACGTTGGCGGTCATTTTAACCTTATTGAATTAGCTCGAAAAAACCGAATCGGTTATATCCCTAGTGGTGCTGGAGGATTTCATTGTAGCTGGGGTATCTTTGGGACTCCTCAGGATCTTCGTAATTTTTTAATAGAAGCCAAGCTCTCTGAAGAAATTAGCCTTGAATTATATGAAAAAACGCTCGCAGAATCAGAGGATAAACAAGTTTTTCTTCAGGGAGTAATTCCCGTAAAGGTAAATTCAGGACCAGGAACTGGGGTAAATGAAGATTTTATAGATGTTTATGGTCCATTCTATCATCCCCTTCCTGTATGCCCTGATAGAATACTAATAGATTACGCTAGCGGTGATGAACAATCGTCCCTACCGTAACCTATTAAAATGTAATTTTAGGCCCTCTTTGAACCAAGCTTAAAAAAAAGCCGTGTAAATAAAGCCGCTGAAAAAATTAAACTCCTAATTCAAATTACTTGCGGCCCTTTCAATAGGATTTATATCGATTCCATTTTCTCTAGCGCCGACAAAAATCGTATTCAAATATTCATCTGTCGGTTTTATATATCCTTGAGTTGTAAACAGTACGTTTGCAACATAAGTAATAGCCGTAGTAGAAATGCCTTCATTCTGTCCATCCACCATTTCCACAGAAACAATTTTCCTTTGATAATGAGGAGGGTTCAGGCGAGCCCCTTCGCATTGATCCATAATAGCCACTTGGTCTTTTGTTAGGGAAAAAAGGACACCTGATACAGAGGAATCGACAGATTTCTCAATATTAGCCTTCCCATTCAAAAGAGCCACTCTTTGTCCATTCAGCTGATGAAAAACACTCTTTTTATTAAAAACAAGTTGATAGTCTTCTAAAATCGCGCGACCTAAAACAATCGCTTTCTGATCTGAACTATCCACTCTCTCTCGTAATTGAGAGATCGACATATTCGAACCATACGCAAAATAGACAAATCTTTGAACGGGATCGACTGCATGTCTTGAAACAGAAGATGAACCGGATACTGCCATAAAAACTCCTTAAATTAAGAAAAATAGACCTTTTTCGAAATTAACAGTTCGTCAACTTCGATTTTTTTTGCAGGGGCAGTATACGAATTTGATATGATCTCTGCAATGTGAATCGAAAATCAGACAAAACACTGATTTTAAAAGAGATTTAATATGAATACAAAAAAATAGGGACAAGCGAAACCTTTTTAAAGAACCCTAGATAACGAGAGTTCTTAAAAAAAGTTCGCTTACTAAAAATTTTAAAGGAAAATTACGCGTTGACTTTGCGCTGTTCGATATAACCGACTACATCACCAACAGTTTTGAGTTTTTCAGCATCTTCTTCTGAAATCTCGAAGCCAAAACGCTCTTCAAACGTCATGATTAATTCAGTGAGATCTAATGAATCTGCATTCAAATCTTCTACAAACGACTTTTCCAAAGAAACATCCTCAGCTTCTACTCCGAGCTGCTCAATGATAATATCGATCACTTCTTGTTGTATTGTCATAAAAAAATTCCTGTTTGTTTATTTACATGACCATTCCGCCATCGACCGTAATCACCTGTCCGGTGACATAACTCGATAGATCGCTAGCTAAATACAAAGCCGCCTGAGCCACTTCTTGGGGACTTCCAATACGGCCCATCGGGATTTTTGCGAGAACCTGCTCTTTTACTTGTTCAGAAAGGTTTTCGGTCATTTGCGTTTCAATATATCCTGGCGCTATACAGTTCGCTCGCACATGTCGGCTTGCAAGCTCCTTTGCCAATGACTTTGTCAATCCGATCATTCCAGCTTTTGATGCAGCATAGTTTACTTGCCCTGCATTTCCTGTCAAGCCAATCACAGAAGAAATGTTAATGATTGAACCGCTTTTGGCTTTCATCATCGAACGAGCAAGTACTCGACAAGTGTTATACACAGATTTTAAATTCACATCCAAAACCGCATCCCAATCTTCTTCGCTCATCCGGATGAGCAGCTGATCGCGAGTAATCCCAGCGTTGTTGACCAGGATATCAATTTTACCCCATCCATTTAAAATTTTTACAATCGCTAGCTCTACTTCTTTCGTTTTGGATACATCAACCAAATGGACTTCAAATTTTTGCTCTTCATTACAGCGGCCATCCTCTAACTCTTGCAATACCAGATCCGCACGGGCTTGGTTCGTCCCAAAAAGGGCTACATCAGCACCGTTTTGCGCATAAAGAAGCGCGATCGCCTTTCCTATCCCTGCTGTTCCACCGGTAATTAAAGCATTTTTTTTCTTTAGCAGCTGCATAAAGCCCCTTCAATTTGTTGAAATACTGCATCCAAGTCCAATATTTTTTCCACTGCAAGTGTTGGGACTTTCACTCCAATTTTTTTATTTAAACCAGAGAGAGTTTTTCCAGAACCAATTTCTACGTACAAATCGACCCCTTTTGCTTCCATCTCGCGGATCCCTTGATCCCATCGAACAGATTGCGTTACTTGCGCTGTAAGGTTTTGGCGGATTTCAGTAAGGGAATGTACAAATTTGCCAGGAACGTTCATCACTAACCCAACTGCTGAGTCTTGTAAAGAAGCTTTTGCAATAAATGGAGCCAGGCCATCTTGAGCCGACTGCATCAGCCCGCTATGAAAAGCGCCATGCACGCTTAATGGAAGAATTCTTTTGGCGCTCTTCGCTTTTAAAGCAATAGATCCAGCCTCAACCCCTTCTTTGGTCCCAGAGATCACAATTTGACCTGGACAATTATAATTTGCGACCCATACTCCTGAAATTCCTTTCAAGGCATCTTCTACGCTAGGTCCATCCAGACCGAGAACGGCAGACATTACTCCTAAAACTTGTTCACAAGCTTCATTCATTAACATAGCGCGTGTTCGAACAAGCTGTAAAGCATCTGCCATACCCATCCTGCCAGACGCACAAAGTGCTGTATATTCCCCTAGACTTAAGCCAGCGCAAACAAACGGCGTTTGTAATTCTTTCATCTGCTGTTGAACGACTCTCAATAAAGCGAGGCTGTTTACGAAAATTGCAAGCTGACTATATTTTGTTTGCTGTAAAATATCTTCTGGACCTTGAAACAAAATATCCGTTAAGCGGTAAGACAAAAGATCGTTTGCTTCTTGAAATGTCTCTTTAGCAAGAGAGAACGATTCATAAAAATCCTTTCCCATACCGACTACTTGAGAGCCCTGTCCAGGAAACAACAATGCAATTTTTTTCATGTTTCTACCTCTAAAAGACCTGCGCCCCAAGTCAATCCAGCTCCAAACGCCGTCAAAAGAATTTTTTCCCCCGCTTGAAGAGCATGCTGTCCTTTTAATTCATGAAGAGCGATTCCAATGGAGGCGGCCGATGTATTCCCGTATTTGTGGACTGTCTTATACACTCTTTCAGGGGGTAAATGTTGAAATCTCTTCGCGATCGCGTCGATGATGCGGATATTGGCTTGATGAGGGACTACCCAAGAAATGTCTAACTCCCCAATCTGAGCCGCTTCGATACACTCTTTACAAGCTGCTTCCATTCGCCGGACCGCATGCTTGAAGACTTCATTTCC
>Ga0210386_10002183_pt1 | contig 17041 bp, 12 predicted proteins | sample IncBWH32OmetaG_FD_160091 | JGI IMG/M metagenome (GOLD analysis project Ga0210386, IMG submission 160091) | Forest soil microbial communities from Barre Woods Harvard Forest LTER site, Petersham, Massachusetts, United States - Inc-BW-H-32-O ... | reverse complement strand
CCCACCACAATTTCACCATCAAAAAACCACGTTCTACCACCCGTTTTCCCCAAAACCCCCTGCAAAAACACAAAATCACCCCACCCAAAAAAATCAGCTCCCTTGGGACGGTTTCTCCGTGTTCAGAGAGGCTGCGACTTCCCGGAGTCGACGTCGAGCGCCATGGGACACCCCCCCGAATTCGCTCTCCTGCATTCGATAGGCCAGTAAGGGGACCATGAGCTCTTGGCGGAGATTCGGAGGAGGGTCCTTGCTGAAGTTCTCGGCCCAAATGGCGAGTAATTGGGCCTTATTTAAGGATGGCAATGTAGCAATTTGCTGGGAAAGCCTGTCGTGCACGTATTCTCCACTTCGGCCGAAGTTTCAGCCATGTGGACAGTGACCCTCTGCTTGGGCACACAGTCAAGTCCGAATTCGCCGTGTTTCTTCGGGAGAAATTCGATTTTTGTCGACGAGTGCATTGGCGATTTATCACTCATCGAGAGGGCGGCTACGGGCCAAGTGCATCCAATTTGTGTCCGATTAGACGGTTTATCGTCCAGGTGGATCGCCCGATCGCCAAACTCTCAGGGTTCAAAGTGCGATGAAGAAGATCTGCGAGACCTCCACCAGGGAGCACCGCAGCCCCCAACCCCTGCAATTCTTAAATTCTCCTCGACTTGAATGCGACCGCGTATTACTATCACCCCTGTTCCCATCCGTCCACCATTGGAAATCCATTTGTCCAAGGGCTCTATCGCTTTTCGGCGCATCGCTTCGCCTGTGATTCTCGCACTGGCATGCGCCGCGTTGGCTTTTGCGCAAGATACTTCGACCACCGCTCCGCGGCCCACAGAAGTCGGCATGCCGATTCTCGAGTCGCATTCCTACAAGGAATTCAGCGCCGCCCCGCAGGTGTGGACCATCATGCAGGATCGTCGCGGCGTGATGTATTTGGGCCTTTCAGGTGCCGAGATAGTCGAGTACGACGGTGTTTCCTGGCGCAAGATCGATGCGGGTATGGACAACACACGTTCCCTGGCCATGGACGACACGGGCAGAATCTGGGTAGGAGGCAATGGCGGGTTCGGCTACCTGGCACCAGATACCAAAGGCACCCAAAATTACGTTTCTCTATTAGATAAAGTTCAGGAGAAAGACCGCAACTTTACCGATGTATGGCAGACGCTGGTAACGCCGCAGGGCATGTTCTTTCGCTCCTATGAGGAGCTCTTCCGTTGGGATGGCAAAACCATGCATGTCTGGCATTCCCGCGCAGGCTCACGGCTCCAGGCGCTCTCCATGGTGGACGGCCACATTTATACGGACGAAAACGGAATCGGCCTCGAGGAGATTGTGGGAGACGAGCTGCATCCTGTGCCGGGCGGGGCTGCGTATGCGAACTCGGTTAAACTGTTCCTGCATCCATACGACAAAGGCCGGATCATCGTATCGGAGCGGAACGGACTGCTCTCGCTCTATGACGGGCAGAAGGTTATGCCGTTTCCCACCCCTGCAGACGGGTACCTGAAGGCCCATCGGCTTTACACCTCCACGCTGCTGCGGGACGGCGGTCTTTGCCTCACGACACTCGACGGCGGTGCGGTGATCCTGGAGCACGATGGGAAGTTGCGCCAGATCCTCGATGTCGCCGACGGTTTGCTCGATCCGGGCGCGCTCAGTGCTTTTCAGGATCGCGACGGGACGCTCTGGATCGGAACCGGTGCCGGTATTTCTCGAGTGGAGATTGCCTCGCCCATCTCAATCTTCTCGCGTAATGGCCCGCTCGATGCGGTTCGCTATCAGGGGTCTGTCTATGTAGCCGACGGTGGTGGCTCCACTCCGGCTCTCAAGCTGTTCTCTGATCCACATACCAATCGCCCTTCGATGGTCCCGCTCCACGGCGCCAACCAGGGCTTCGCGTTGCTCACCTTCAAGGATCGATCGGGTAAGACCCCGGATCAGTTGCTGGTTGCCACCAGCGAAGCCGTGCAGCGGGTGGTGGGTGACCAACTACTCCCAACGTTGCCGTCCGTTCATGCTCTCGACCGCTCGTCGTATTTGGCTATCCAGTCGCGCAAGACTCCGGATCGCGTGTTCATCGGCTACGGCGACGGCGTTGGTTCAATGCGGTGGGATGGCGTTAAGTGGATCGACGAAGGCAGGCTGCCCAATACCGTTTATGTCGCGCACTCGCTGGCCGAGGATTCCGACGGAGATCTTTGGGTGGGTGGCGGCAAAGGTCACCTCCTGCGCATTAAGATTGCGCCCACGGGAATGCGCGACTCCACGGCGGAAGCCATCTCCTCCAATTACGGCGTGCCTGCCGGTATTGGCGGCGTGAGCTATGCGCTTGGAGATTTGTACGCGGGGATGGTCCACGACCAGAACATTTATCGCTGGGATCGCACTGCCCACAAGTTCGTAGTGGACAATCGCCTTCAGCTCCGCCTTGATGCCCCGAATGCGAATCCACAGATCTATGAGGCAGCAGATGGGAGCGTGTGGGCTGTCATGACATCCCCCGACGCACGCCGTATCGCGCGCGTTACCCGCAATCCCGATGGAAACTTTCATCTCGATGAAGACACTTACAAGCCTCTTACCCGCTACAAAGATTTACCAACCTTTGTCGACAGCGATGGGAGCATCTGGTCCACTGGCGACTCTCTCCTCCGATTTGACTCTGAGATGCGTACCACGGTCTCGGACCAGCTACCCGCGCTTGTTCGCCAGGTCAACGCGGGATCGGTACTCGTCTATGGCGGCACAGAATCGCGCGACGGCTTGGAGTTGCGCCTTGCTCCCGGTTCGAGCAGTGTGCGGTTTCAGTTTGCCGCGCCTTTATTCAGCGACTCCGTCGATGTCGACTACCAGTACCTGCTCGAAGGAGCCGATAAAGATTGGTCCGTGTGGGGCAAGCAAAAAGAGGCTAATTACAGCGGCCTCGGCCCTGGCGAATATAGATTTCGAGTTCACGCACGGAGCACCGACGGCAGGGTAAGCCCGGAAGGCACATATACCTTCATCATCTTGGCGCCGTGGTACCGCACCACCTTGGCTTATATCCTCTATGCTCTTTTGCTGATGGTTCTCGCCCTTGCCTGCTGGCGCTACATCATCATGCATGAGCGCAAGAAGGCCCACCGCAGGACCGAAGCTCTCGAGGCCCAGGCAAAGGCTCTTGAGACCACAGTCAACGAGCGCACCGAGGAGATTCGCGCACAGGCCTCCGAGATTACTGCGCAGAAAGAGTCGATCGAGCTTCTGAGCGAAATTGGCAAAGAGATCACCGCGTCGCTCGATCTGAACACTATCCTCTTCAAGCTTTACGAACGCGTAAACCAGATCGTTGATGCCAGCATTTTCGGGGTTGGCCTCTACCGACCTGAGAAACGGTTGATCGAGTACAGCCTGGCGATCGAAAACGGCAAACGCTACGCGCCGTACACGCGGAGCACCGACGATAAAAACCAGTTTCCGGTCTGGTGCATCGACCACCGCCAGCCGATTCTGATCAATGACGTGGAGACGGAGTCATCAAAGTACATTCCGGAGTACAGACACACCGGCGGCGCCCTTGACGACGGCAGCGCAGCGCAGCCGCCTGTTTCGATGATCTACTTGCCGCTCATTGCCCAGGAACGTGTGCTCGGCGTGCTGAGCGTGCAAAGCTTCAAAAAGAATGCTTATACCGAGCAAAACCTGAGCCTGCTCGAAAATCTTGCAGCCTATACGACAATCGCGCTCGATAACGCCAACGCCTATCTCGTCATTAATCAGCGCGAGCACGAAGTCCGCGAGCGCGCGGCGGAGTTGGTGACCATCAATCGCATAAGCCAGGCGCTCGCTACACAACTCGACAAGAACCACCTCATCCAGTTTGTCGGTGACCAGGTACGCGACCTCTTCCGCGCGCCGATCGCCTACGTCTCGTTGCTGGATCGGGCAACGATGCTGCTGCAGTTTCCCTATACTTTTGGCGAGAATGCTTCGCCGCGGCCCTTTGGCTCCGGGCTCACGTCGCAGATCATTCGCAGCGGTCAGCCGCTGCTCATCAACGAGGATATGGAGGGTAGCAGTGCTCGGCTTGGCGTGGAACAGATCGGGCGACGCACTGCGTCGTACCTTGGCGTGCCGATTCCTTCCGGCGGGCAGGTGATCGGTGTCATCAGCGTGCAATCGGACGTGCAGGAAGGCCGCTTCACCGAGGCTGATCAGCGCCTTCTCTCTACGATTGCGACTGCCGTAGGCGTCGCCTTCCACAACGCAAAGTTGTTTGAAGATGCAGGGCAGGCGCGCGCGGCTGCCGAACAGGCCGATGCCGCCAAGAGCTCATTCCTCTCCACGGTGAGTCACGAGCTACGCACGCCGCTTACCTCTGTTCTCGGTTTTGCGAAGATCATTCGCCGCCGCCTTGAAGAGCGGTTGTTTCCCATGATCTCTGAGGAAGACCGCAAAGTGCAGCAAGCCAAACGCCAGGTCATCGAGAACCTCGAAATCGTCGTCAGTGAAGGAGAGCGGCTCACCAAACTCATCGACGATGTGCTCGATCTGGCCAAGATTGAGGCTGGCAAGTTCACTTGGAACATGACCAGCATCTCCGTGAAGGAGGTAATCGGGCGCGCAGTTGCTGCGACGGCCTCGTTGTTCGAGGCGAAGAAGCTCGAGCTCGTCAGCGACATCGCGCCAGACCTTCCTGGAATAACGGGCGATCAGGATCGGCTGATTCAGGTCGTCATCAACCTCATCTCGAACGCCGTCAAATTTACAGACGCGGGCTCCATTACATGCTCAGCACGTCAAGCGGGCACGGAGTTACTGGTGAGCGTCAGGGATTCCGGCATCGGCATTGCACCCGATGATCAGCCCAAGGTCTTCGAGAAGTTCAAGCAGGTTGGCGACACGCTCACGGACAAGCCGAAGGGCACCGGACTCGGACTGCCAATCTGCAAAGAAATCGTGGAGTACCACGGTGGTCGAATCTGGGTGGAAAGCGAGCCCGGCCGCGGCAGCATTTTCTCTTTCACGCTGCCAATCCTGGAGAAGTCCGCGCAACTGGAACTTTTGCCTAAGCGCCACTCCATCGATATCGAATCACTCGTCAAGCAATTGCGCGAGCGCGTCTCCACGAACGGTGCACGCGACAAATCGGTCCTTGTCGTCGATGACGACTCCAACATTCGCTCTCTGCTGCAGCAGGAGCTCACCGAGGCGGGCTACAAAGTGCGCCTGGCCGAGGATGGCCGAAAGGCTCTGACTTTGATTCGCGAAGAGACGCCTGGCCTTGTCATCCTCGACGTGATGATGCCGGAGATGAACGGATTCGACGTGGCTGCGGTGCTCAGGAACGATCCCTCCACGATGGATATTCCGATCATCATCCTATCTATCCTCGAAGATAAGGAGCGCGGTTTTCGACTCGGCGTAGATCGTTATCTCACGAAGCCCATCGATACGGCGTCGCTCTTCCATGAGATAGATACGCTGCTCGATCAGGGCAAGTCTCACAAGAAGGTTATGGTGGTGGACGAGGATGCCACCACGATTCGCACTCTGACCGACGCTCTTGAAACGCGCGGATACCAGGTAGTCGAGTCCAAGGGCGCTGAGCTTGTCACTCGCGCTGTCGATTCCAAGCCCGACATCATCATTCTGAATTCTTTGCTCTCCAGTGACGAAGCGGTTCGTGCCTTACGCTTCGAGAAGGGGATGGAGAACGTTCTTTTCCTCATCTATCAATGACACCCATGAAGATTCTTATCGTTGACGACGAATCGCACTTGCGCATGCTGATCCAGCAGACCCTGGAAGAGCTGGAAGATGATGGCGTGGAACTGTTGATGGCGGCCAATGGAGAAGAGGCGCTCGAGACTATCCGCGACGAAGAACCGAACCTCGTCTTTCTCGACGTCATGATGCCAAGGAAGAACGGCTTCGATGTTTGCAATGCGGTGAAGAATGAGCTTGGCTTGAGCCATATCCACATCATCCTGTTAACGGCCAAAGGGCAGGAGTTCGATCGGCAACGGGGCCAGGAGGTTGGCGCTGATCTCTACATGACGAAGCCCTTCGATCCCGATGCTCTAATCGCTAAAGCCCGCTCGGTCCTCGGTCTTTCCGCGCCTGGAGCGTAAGGCATATGGCCGTCGTCTCACTGAAATCACTTCTCCGGCCCAGATCCGGCGGCGCGTCGGTCGTCGCTGCTCTGCTGAAGGCTGTTGGCTCAGGCGTGTGGATCGTCGACGCGCAGGGTAAGCCTCTTATGGGAGTCGCCGCGGAAGGCATATCGCCCGATGGTTCGCGCATTCCAGTCGTTTTTGAAGGCACACCACTGGGCTATGTCGCGGGACCAGCGGAATCCGCGCAGGCTACAGCCCTCCTTTTGGAGCACTTTGCGGCTCGCGAGTCGGAGGGTCGCGCACTCGCTGCGGAGGTTCTCCATCTCTATCGCGAAGTGCATCTAATCGAGCAACTCTCCGAGCAGTTGGTAGCGCTACTCAATTCGGCGGCTGTAGCTGAGTCCGCGTTGGCGCAGGCGCAGAGGCTCATCAGCGCAACCCATGGCAGCGTACTCGTTCTGGAAAAGCAGGACGGCCATCTCGAGACGGCCGCCTGCTTCGGCGGGTCTGCTGGAAACCCTGACCCGCTCGGGCCGGACTCGCGTTTTGCCGCGTCCATCCTCGATCGCTGCATTGGAGAGGTCGTCAATGGCTGCGACACCGATCTGCGCGCTCTCGACTCCGAATGCATGCTACACGCCTTGATATGCGTACCGATGCGCGCAGGTCAACGTAATGTCGGTACAATCGCGCTGGGTAGCAGCAATCCCAGTACATCTTACTCGGCAGGCGATCTTAAACTGCTTAACACCATCGCTCTCCAGGCCGCCGCCGCCATTGAGAATGCGCTGCTTTGTGCCGAGATGGTCGAAAGTGCACGCGAACGCGCCGCCTACGCGGCTGAGCTGCAGGCCGCCAGCACCGTCCAACAACTACTGCTGCAGAGCGCGTCGCAAGTTACTCCCGGCTTTGAGGTCGAATCGGTCTATCTGCCAGCAAGTGAAGTGGGCGGTGATTTTTTCTTCGTAGCACCTGCACCCGATGGGTCGATAACTGCTGTCGTTGGCGACGTCTCGGGAAAAGGGCTGACAGCAGCAATGCGTGTCGCTATGATTCTCGGCGCTCTGCGTCGAGAAACCTCCTACGATCCCGGCGACGTCCTTTCCGGGCTCAACAACGTTCTCATCACGCAGGGCCAGCTTGGCTTTACCACCGCGTGCTGTGTCCAAATCGCGCTCTCCGGCGAGTACACGATTGCGAACGCAGGCCACATTTCTCCCTATCTCTCAGGCCGCGAACTGAGCACACTACCTGCATTGCCCCTCGGCCTCCTTCCCGATCAGGTATACCCATCGGTTCATGGCAAACTGGCTCCAACCGAGCGCCTTGTTCTTCTTTCAGATGGCGTGCTCGAGGCGCGCGGACCTGACGGGGAGATCTATGGTTTCGAGCGTCTTCCCGGCCTCACTCTCCTCACCGCTCAACAAATCGCCGACATCGGGCAGAGCTTCGGTCAGGAAGACGACATTACCGTCCTCACGCTTAACCTAACGCCGGCGTTGGCCTCCGTTCCTGTAAACAGCTGATTGCTGCTCTGATGAAGCGGCCCACATGCTGATCTCCGGTGCAAAGTTATTCAGAGGACGGCCCGATTGGCAGTAATGATCGGCTTGTTGAATGATTCCCGGTTGGTAACGGCAGGCGATTCACTCACTGAACTCAATCATCGCGCCCGCAACTAAATAAGCTCCGAGAAATGGGATGAGCAGGTCTTTCGAACTGGAGAGAGACTAGTTCCATGAAAAACTCGTCACAGCCCCTCATTGCCATTAATGCTTAGAACAATGACGGTTGAGCTCGACATTGAGTGCACTTTCGAAATCTCCATTGACGAGCAGTGACACTTTCGTATGTCATCCCGCCGGAAACTAACCGGCGAAGCTACTCCGCCGCCGCATCCAGCACCACACTCTCGTCCGCCGGCCGCTCCACGCGCGCCGGCAGCTGGAGCGCAGACAACAACACCAGCGCCTGAAACCCGAACAACAGCGCAAACCCCGCCACGAACGCTTTGGCAGAAGCCCCGCCGCTGAGCCGCATCCGCCAGGCCAGAAACGTTGCGCACACCGTCGTCAGCGTCGGCCCTCCCAGCCGCTGCAATCCGTTCATTTTCTGTGAATTCGTTATGGTCGTTTGCGCCATCGCGAATTCCCTGTCATATTGACTCTGCTACTTACAGCGGAGGAACGAATGACGACATCCTTGGAGGTAACTTACCTCCCCACAACATCTCTCAAACCCCATCCCAAAAACCCTCGAGTCCATACCGACAAGCAGGTAGACCAAATCGCTCAAAGTATCGAAGCATTTGGTTTCAATGTCCCAATCCTGGTAGATGATCGGCAGAACATTGTCGCTGTCCATGGACGCTTACTGGCAGCGCGGAAACTTGGGTGGAACACCGTTCCGGTCATCAAGCTCAACCATCTCACCGAGTCTCAATACTCAGCGTTCCTGATCGCGGACAACCGTCTGACCGAAAACTCTTCCTGGGATGAAAGGCTCCGGGGGGAACAACTCAAGGTGCTCTCAGAACTGGAGCTTGATTTCGATCTCGAGATCACCGGCTTCGAGATGGCCGAGATTGATGTCTTGATCGACGGATTGGAGACCATCAATGAGCCGGATCCTGACGACCGACTGCCGGCGATAGAAACCTCAGCCGTATCGGTGAACGGCGACCTCTGGCAGCTTGGCAAGCATCGAGCTTTGCGGAAATGCGCTGATTCCTGAGAATTACGAGTGGCTGATGGAGGGAGCTAAAGCGGATCTGGTGATCACTGATCCACCCAACAACGTGGCGATCGACGGTCACGCGCGGCCAGCTAGGACGGATCGTTAATAGCGTCAACTCCTACTGCGCTTTGCCGATCATCAATATGGTGAACGATCCGGGTACTGGCGCGCCTTGCGGGGGACGGCCAGCGAGACTTGGTGTGGCAGTTGCTGGAGGTGCAGGTCCACGTTCTTGCGACATCGTGAACAGATGGCCGCTCTTGCTGTCGAGTGTGATAGTGCGGGCTCCGTTCATTGTTGGCAGATTCTGCTCCACCTCGAAGCTGATCGGGTTCTTCTCTTTTACGATGGTCATGGTGCCGTTGCCGTGTGTGCTGAAGGCCTCCATGGTTGCGGGGTTGAATACCGCTCCGTCCGAGCTTCCGGCGAGCGGAAGAGTGGTGATGACCTTGCCGTCCTTGGCACTCATGATGACCATCGTCGGCTGTGGTGCAGGGGGATTTCCCGAACGGCTGCATGCCGCAAAGAGAATCTCGTTTTTGGCGTCAATCGCGAGACCATTGCAGCCGCCTTTGTCCACGAAGGAGTAGTGGCCAACCGCCTTCATTGTCTTCAGGTCGACGGCTGTCACGCTGCCAACAGGGTCCTGCATGACGACGTACAGCATGCCCTTACCGTCTCCGACGCCCTGCTCCGGCACACCGCCGAGGTCGATGGTGCCGAGCACGTTGCCGTTTTGAGTGTCGATGACGGTCGCGTCCTTGGTCGGATGGCTGAAGACGTAGACATGCTGGTTGAAGGGGTCAAAGTAGATGCCGTCAGGCCGCGCTGCGCCGACGTCGATGCTCTTGATCAGCGTCAAGGTCTTCGTGTCGAACATCGAGACCCTGGGATGATCACTAGTGAAACCGTGATTCGTCTTAGGATCGACGGCAGTGCCGTTGCCACCAACGCCCGAGATTTCGCCCGCAGGCTTCAGAGTGTCTAGATCGAAAATAGTCAGGCGTGCCGGAACAACAGGTAGCTCGGGAGTAGTGTCGGTAGCCGGAACAGCCTTCGTGGCTCCGCGAGGGATGTAGAGCCGGCGACCGTCCGCATCGGCGTAGATATAGTCCCAGCCACCCTCCCCACCGACCCGTGCAGTCATAAGGACCTTGTATCGGCCCTCTTGCTGAGCAGAAGCAAATGGTACGAACGCGGTCAGAGCCGCTGCGATTAGAACGAAATCAGGGCGCATGAGGGATTCTCCGACGAGCAGTATAATCCAGGGAACTTCAAGGTGGGCTTAAGATCCAGCAAGGCGAGCACTCAGAACTGATGTTTCTCCATCGAAGTTTCCCATTGTCACGACATGAATTTTGACGATAGGTCACGCCTTCAGACTCGCTTAAGTAAAGCCTGAGACAATTGATTGATTACTGCTGGGCCATTGAATGCGAGTACTCCTAATAGAAGACGAAGAAAGGCTAGCTGAAAACATCGTCGGAGCGCTCCGCGAGTCAGGACTCGCTGTGGACAGGGCAGCCGATGGTGAAACTGGTTCATATCTCGCGGAGCAGGATGTCTATGATGCGATTGTGCTCGACCTGATGCTGCCCGGCAAAACTGGTCAAAGCGTTCTTCGCGATCTCCGTCGCAAGCGACTGCATACCCCGGTACTCGTTCTGACCGCACAGGAGGGTAAAGAGTCGACCGTGGAATTACTTAACTCTGGAGCTGACGACTATGTGAGTAAGCCTTTTGATCTCGGAGAACTGCTGGCACGTATAAAGGCCCTAATTCGCCGAGCGAAGGGAGTGTCGACTCCTGTGCTGAAAGTCTCTGACGTGGAACTGAATACCGTATTACAGACGGTACGTCGAGGACGGTACTCTCTTAATCTATCGCCCACCGAATATCGAATTCTCGAATATCTTATTCATCGGCCGAGTGCTTGTGTATCGAAGCGAGAGCTTTTGGAACACCTCTATGACTTCGACTGGGATCACCATTCGAATGTGATTGAAGCACATGTCTCGAATTTACGTAGAAAATTGAACACCGAAGGTAGCGAGCCGCTGATTGAAACCTTGCGCCACAGAGGTTATCGACTTTGTGGAGAGAGAAACGTCGTTTAATGCGATCAGTATCCATTACGAGCCGTCTTACCCTAACAGTCGTAGTGTTGGAGATCCTCTCTGCCATAGCACTCGTTGGTGCGATCACCGTCCATGAAAGACACTTGGAATTGAAAGCGTTCGATGCGACCCTCCGTGGTTCAGCCGACTCGATAATGGGGGCAATTCAGGACGGCGAGAATGATGAGCGAGACCTGGTGCTGGAAACCCGTGGGATGCAGCTCCCAAAAGACGTTGTGTTTCGTGTTGAAGATGAACGCGGGAGGGTTTTCGGGTCTGCGGGCTCGTTACCGCCAGGGATGGCGGAGCCCATAACCAATGCATCTACTTTTCAGAACGCCCAGGTGTCTGGCCGCAACTATCGCTTTGTCGTCCGTCATGGCGTACGGATTCTCGATCCAAATGAGGCGGGTGGAAGGGTACGGCGTACGATCACGATCATTTACGGAGCGCCGGTGGATCGAGTCTGGCACGAAGTCTTCGAAGCGATCCGGTTTTTCGCAATTGCCACCGCTATCCTAATCGGAATTACTGCGTTGCTATTGGTTTGGCTTGTGAGGCGGTGCCTTTCCCCGCTTTATCAGCTGGCACTACAGGCTGAGCGCATTACACCAAAGACCTGGCAGTTTGAATCTCCCACAAGTGCAATGGAAATAATGGAGTTGCGGCCGCTTGTTCGCGCCTTGGAAGCCGCCCTAGCTCGACTGCAGCGTTCTTTCGAACAACAAAGGCGGTTCACAAGCGATGCCGCCCATGAACTGAAGACGGACGTGGCGATCGTCAAATCGTCTTTGCAGTTATTGTCGATGCGAAAGCGAACAGTGGAGGAGTATAGCCGCGGTCTAGCATTAGGTTTGGACGACTTTGCTCGGCTTGAGATGACGGTACAGAAAATGCTTAGCCTTGCTCGTCTTGAACAATTGAACGAAATTGACGACCGAGAGAATGGGCGCCCGACTTGCTCATTGCCGGAGGCTGTCGAAGAGGCCGTGCACCAAAGCAGGTCCTTCGCCGACTTGAAAGAGGTGACTATCGCGCTCCAGATCAGATCAACCGCCAAGGTTCCAATCGATAGACACGATGCGATTCTCCTCTGTTCGAACGTTCTCTTGAATGCTCTCCAACACAGCCCACCCGGCTCGAGCGTGCACATAGAAATGAATGCGACCGAGGGGAAGGCCAAACTGACTGTACGTGATGAGGGAGAAGGCATTCGGAATGAGGATCGACCCTATGTGTTTGAACCTTTTTATCGGGGAGACCCCTCGCGAAGTCGCAAAAGCGGAGGCACCGGCCTGGGTCTTTCTATCTGCAAGTCGATCTGCGAACGCGCGGGAGGCTTCATCGAGATATCCAACGGCGCCGCAGCCGGAGCGTTAGTGACCATCGTGCTTCCCGAAGAACGATGAATGTTTTCGACGGTTCCTATCGCATGCAAATGTTGTGATTCTTGGCCAGATGCGTTCAGGTCAGTCCAGCTTCATCGCAGAGCTGTCGTGCCGAAAACGAAGAAAAACATTATTGCTAAAAGTCCCAGCGTCAGTTGGACTCAGATCAAAAACGTTGAAGGCTTTCATAGGATTCTTTTGAAGAATAAAACTGTGCCGTGGTTAAAACCTTATTCGAAGAACTCTAGAATCGAAATCCCAGAGAGAACTGCAATTGGCGTGCGGCCAGTGCCGCAGTCGGTTGGCCGAACAGGGGAGAGCTCAGGGCGCCAATGTAGTTTGTGAAGTTGGCATGATTGAGCACGTTGAAGGCGGACACTCCAGCTGACAAAAGTTTGGCTTTATCTCCTGCGGCCTTTGTGAGTTGAAAATCGTGACTGTAGATGAGATCAAGAGAGGTGACTCCGCCGCCGGGAAGAGTGTTCCGGCCAACGCCAGTGGGGCGAGCATTTCCAAGGCCGGTGTGGTAGTAGTCGTTTCCAGTGGTTTCGTTGTATGGTGTGCCAGAGTATAGAGTGGCGCTAACGCCGAGAGAAAGCCAATGATCGGGATTTATATTGCCGATTAGATTGAAACGCTGTAAGCGGTCTTGATCGGCGCGTCCCCACTCGGCGTTTGGCTGATACTGATTCTGTGGGAAGGCATTGATGCCGCTGGTGTTGTTGTCGAAGCGGGAAAGTGTGTATTGACCCTGCCCGGTAAACCAACGACTGGCCTGACCCCGAAAGGACAGATCAAACGCGTTCAGGAGAGTCCGCCCGCCGGGCTCAATTTGTTGAATCTGGCCGAAGTTGGGGTTTGGTCTGGGGTAGACGGCAGTGAGTTCGGGATTGGGGGGGAGGATAGGCGCGTTCGTATCACGGGAGCGAAAACTCTTGATCTGAACGAAGAACAAGCCGCACTTTTGCGAGAGAGCTTTGCGCACGCTTCAGAATTGGGTTGGCTGTGTTCCTTCGGCAGCTCGTCTGCCCCAAGTCAGGATCGTCGACGGTGAAGTCAGACTGTCCCAGATTGATGTCAACTTCTATTTGAGCCCCTCCAACGGAAAGTAAGTGCGGAGAGCCCCATTCTCTCCGCGCTGCGGCGACAGGCAGCAATCGGTTTCATACGGAGTTGATGGTTCGTTGGGGTGTGCAACGAACCAGGATCAGCGGCATCACGAACATCCTTACTTGCAATGGGGTTTGGGTGTGGCGTGTGCCGCGCTTCGCTCACAGTTTCTCAGCGAGTATGTCCGTTGTCTTGATTTCAGGAGGTGCAAGAAAGAGTTCCTCAGCGCGGGCAAAGAGTGCCCTGGCCACTTCACCATTGACGTGTGCAGCGCGACCTTCCTCATTCTTGAAAGTATCAAAAATTCCAAAGGTGGCTGGGCCGCTCTTGAATGCGAACCAGGCCGTGGTGCCGGTTTCAGCTTCGACGAGGGGCCTTGCCGACTGGAGGAACGCTTCTACCTCAAGCTCTTTGCCGGACCGTGCCTGTAGCGTTGCCAATATCCCGAACTTATTCATTAAGAAATCTCCTGATGGTTTACCTATATTTGGCTATCTGTCTCGCTGCCGTTCCATTTCAATGCGAGCACCAATGACCGCTTCGTTGGAAGCTCGATATCGCGAAAGGTTACAACCGGCGCATGAGGTCTTGTACGGTTAAGAGAAGGCGTCCACCTGTAACCTTTTTGCGGTCTGAGACTCCTATGGACACGCAAATCCGCGACTCCATGCGACGCTCTCTGTTCCGAGCCTGGCACCGGAGAAGTGGCTGCGCAAAACAGTCATCACCTCAAGGAGTCCGCTTATGTTGAAGCCAGTTCATGGCCTTCTCGCCATCGCGCTTAGTCTCGGAGTTATTACATCAACCATGTACGGAGCCAATCCCCATCAAGGAAACGGAGAGACGGTATTCGTCTTATCAAACGACAATGTCAAGAACGAAATTTTTACCTACCAATTGGGCTCCGACGGTCAGTTTGATCTCCGCGCTCATGTTGCTACTGGCGGTAGCGGCAGCGGTGGCACCACGGATCCACTTCAGTCCCAGGGATCTCTCACGCTGAGCGGCGATCACAATCTTTTGTTTGCCGTCAACGCCGCCAGTGGAACTGTATCGAGCTTCCATATCGTTGGCGGTTTTCCGGTGCTCGTTGACGTCGAGCCTTCAGGCGGTGCCTTTCCGACTGCCGTAACAGAACACAACGGAACGGTGTATGTGCTCAATGCAGGCGGCTCCGGAGCCATCGAAATGTTTAGGGCTGATGGTCTCGGTAAGCTTCACGATGTCGCGAACTCTAGAGTGTTCCTCACGGGAACGAATTCTGGAGGATCGTCCATCTCCGTCAGTCCCAACGGGCAGTGGCTTGTCGTGATCGAAAAGGCTTCAAACAGCATTGACGTTTTCCCAATCCAAGGGGATGGAACGCTCGGAACGGTTGTCGCCAACAAAAGCGTGACCGGAGGCGTCTTCGCGACTGTGTTTACCCCAAGCGGCCAGCTCATTGTTTCTGAGAACCAGCCCAATGGTACCGATGTATCTAGCATTTCCACATACACCATCAACAGCAACGGGTCCCTCACGGCAATTACGCAAAGTCTCCCCACGTTCGGGGATGGCAATTGCTGGAACGCCATTTCGCCCAACGGGAAGTTGGTCTATGCCGATAACTCAGCCACCTCCTCGGTAGCAGGGTTTTCAATTGCACCGAATGGGGCGCTGACTCCCATTGGCAGCACGATTGTGAGCACACTGCCAAATGGTTCAATCAATCTCGATATGACCATCAGCGGTGACGGCAAATACCTCTTCAACCTGCTGTCCGGAGCCGGGGCCATCGGCGTCTACACGATCAACTCGGATGGAACGCTCAATCAGCTGGGAGACATTCAAGGTCTTCCCAAAACGGCGGGTTTCAACGGTATAGCGGCTCTCTAGCGGCTGTCCATAACTGCTCGGCCCGCGCAGCAGGCATGTTGCGCGGGTCAACTAGGTCTGCGATCGGAGGACTAAATCGAACCGTGCAGGTGGTGATGAATTGCGCATTCTGTGATAACAAGCACGAGGGTAAGCACCGAAAGAACCAGCTGCAGCATCTCAGAACGGCGCTGTTTCGCGGAGGGAGGTTGAACTCTCCATTGCGATGCCGGCCCGGATCGGAGAGAGCGAATTCTGCACAACACGTAAAGATTCGCAACCGATCCGACGACCGCCACGATCAACATGGGAATGCGAATCCGGTCGGTATGAATCGTAAAGATGAAGCCCGGAATAAGCGAGGCCGCGGTAAGTGAGGTCAGCCCAATGAACAAGCGCAGCCCGCTTATAGCGATGACTGCGGTGCAAGCGCTTTGCAATACCACAAAGAGGAAGCTGCTGGCGGCTACGATCCAGGAACGGCGATTCCCAGAATCCAGTTTTGAGATCCCAGCGTGGTGCAGGTCCATCGAATCCTTTTCGTGCCTTCCACCCATCAATGTTTTACGCCGCCAATGTCAATTTACACTGATCGGTGCATTTCAGGAACCTCTCAGCATTGATCTTCGCCTCTGCATCTTGATCCTTGCGGGGGCTCATCAAGCACCTGTTTTGCAATGAGCCTGGGAACAGCTTTTCAAAATCTTCAAATTGAAGAAACCGCAGTTGATAAGCGATAGCTTTCCACGAAGTCCGTAGCCTTAAGATGACTGAATCTACTTGCCTGAAACACTCTTTCTGTGCAAGGTCAACTAATCCAATGCCGAGCTTCCATAGCCCATTGGATCGAATCTCGGTCCTAGGCGCAATGACTGCCTTGCGTGAGTCTGGCGCATGAAGCGTAATCGCGCGACGGAAATAGCCTGCAGGCGTGTCCTCATAGATTTCCGTCCCAAAGAATTAATACAGCATCTGAGTGGAATGATCTTCAGTGTCGGGGGGCCTGAACGTGGAGGGCTCCCCGACCTTCTGATGCGGCAAAACCTGGGCAGAAAGGTTCAGAGCGCCAGACGAACGGCGGAGTCGGCTTCGACAGCCATCGCCTGCAGTGTGTTGAGGAACTTCCTGCTTTGGCCGTTGAAGAGCCCATCGGCAGTGAAACTTGCGATGGTAGCGACTGCGCCTGCAAATTTATCGGTTAGGGGACGAATGATCGCCACATGGGGGAGGTTGGGGCTGATGAATTCGCATGGGACGGGGAAGATCAGGCTGGGCTGAACCAGGTTAGGCGGTTGCAGCGGTGGGTTGTTGAAAAAATCGGGAAACGACAGGCCGGATATGGGATCGGTAAACGGGGCCACAGGCTGTTGCACTCCATTTCCCGCAAAATCCACCCATTCAAGAAAGTGAGCGATCTCGTCTCCACCGATGCCAAGGGTGATCTCAAGGACTTCTGGATCCGTTACTTTTTGACTCATGGCACCGTAGAGACTTGAGCCACCTTGCTCGATATATCCGAAGTGAAAGGCCGCTACATTCGCGATCGCTTGAATATGGTCGTTCCCAAGGAAGTTGGCGTTGGTCGCGCCGTTGAAGTCTGCATCGTTTTTGGGAATGGCGGTAACTCCATTGAGAGTGATGGCCTGGGAAAAGTTGGCGCTGAGGTCCGGATTGGTTGTGCTGCGGTAACGAACGTACCAGCTGGTGTCGACGTTCAGATGCATCAGGTTTGTGA
>Ga0210386_10002181_pt1 | contig 17051 bp, 9 predicted proteins | sample IncBWH32OmetaG_FD_160091 | JGI IMG/M metagenome (GOLD analysis project Ga0210386, IMG submission 160091) | Forest soil microbial communities from Barre Woods Harvard Forest LTER site, Petersham, Massachusetts, United States - Inc-BW-H-32-O ... | reverse complement strand
CCCCCGCCGAACAGATGACAAAAAGCGCTTTGACGAGCAGCGGCTTCAATGCTTTGACGGCTCAGGGGTTCTCCTCCGGCTACTGGGATAATTTTGCACTGGGCGATACCTGGACATCGAAGTCAGCATCCTGGATTGTGGATGCGCGTGCCTCCTACTTGAAGGCCGACACCGCCGGTGGTGCAGCTTCGAGTCTTTCCGCCCTCAGCATCACAGCGCTTGGAGCTACAGGCGTGACCGACAGCGTGAGTCCCGCGCTGCCGGTGTTCTACGCGCTCGGCAGTTTCTTCGCAGGTGCGAACGCCTACGGGGCGACACCGCGTACTGCCTGGTCCTACAACGTGGATGTGATCCATCCCTTCCGTAAGCATGAGCTGTCGTTCGGAACGAATCTTCAATTTGTGGGCCTGAACGAGACAAACTACTCAGGACAAAATCCGGCGTTCGTCTTTGTTGGTCTAAAAAGCCTGTTCTCGGTTGGCCCCCTGGACAACAACAGTTATGCGGACCTCATTTTAGGCTACCCGTATGAGTTTCAACAGGCGGACGGAACCTTCTCGAAGAACAATGGCACGCTATTCGGGCTATACGTCGAAGACAAATACCGCGTTTCCGAGCGGACGACGCTCACAGGCGGATTGCGTTGGGATCCCTATTTTCCCTTTGTTCCCGCAGCCGGCCATATAGATTGCTGGCATCCGGGTCAACAGTCGCAGGTCTTCACGAATGCTCCGGTTGGCCTGGTGTATCCCGGCGATCCCGGCTGCAGTAGCGGGGGCACTACCGCGAAGTACCAGGTGTGGCAACCCAGAATAGGAATAGCGTACAGACTTGACCAAAAAGGTAACACCGCGCTCCGCGCCGGTTGGGGTGTGTATTCTACCCAGTTCGCGCAGGTGGGTCTGCTCGGGTTTTCGGCTCCCCCATTCGTTCGCGATTTCCTGATCGTTCACAGTCCGTTCGATTTGGACCAATCGATTGATGCTCCCTGGACATCGATGGGCGACCCCAACCCTTTCGCTGGAGGATTCCACGATGCCAGCTATAAACCTCCGTCGGATGTCAGCTTTGCCGCCGCCACCGCGATTGGATTCGCTTCTTCCGCCATCGACAGGAATTTCAGGTCTGCTTATGTTGAGCAGTGGAGCCTATCGCTGCAGCATGCATTTACGCCCTCCGACAGCATGGAACTCGCATACATTGGGACGCAGGGAATTCACATCGCGCAAAGCTACGATGCTAATCTTCCGGTCTATAACGGCAATCCTGCCCACCCAGGTAGCACTCGACCTTACGGTTCCGAGGGCCTGACTCAAATTCTGACGCTGGTCAGCAACTCAACCTCAGATTACAACGGTTTTAATGCGACATACCGTCATCACGGTAAAGGCGGGATTGATTTCGTCTCCGCCTTTAACTGGTCCAAGTGTCTCGATGATGGATCCCAGCCGCCGAGTACATCTGGCGTCTTTGGCGCAACCGGCCTGGGGGACAATCTCGTGGCCAACGGCCCATACCTTCCGGGCGCGCGATACGGGCGCTGCGATTTCGATGAAAATCTGACCTTCCGCAATACGGTTGTCTGGAATACTCCCGATCTGAAAGGGGAAAACAAAGTGCTGCGGGCTGTCGCAGGTTCCTGGATCGTGAGTGGGCTTGTTGTAGCGGACGCGGGGCAGCCCTTTAGCGTGACCGATTCCTCCGATAACTCGCAAACTGGACTCGGTCTGGACCTGGCGGACAGAGTACCTAACACGCCGGCATATGTGAAAGGAAAGCTTAACTACGCTGGATTTACTGCTAACGCGCCTGGGACCTACGGCAATTCTGGCCGGAATAGCTTCCGATCAGATAATTACGTTGACGTAGATACGGCCGTCATGAAGACCTTTCCGCTAGGCACGGAACGGGTTCATCTGATGTTCCGTGCCGAGGCATTCAATTTGTTGAATCACCCCAATTTCGAACCTCCGAATTCGAACTACAATTCTCCTCCGACCAGTTTTGGACTGGTCACTGGCGCTCGAGATCCCCGCATCCTTCAGTTCTCATTGAAGGTATTGTTCTGAAGCGAGCGGCTTAGTCGCGAGGGCAAATCAGCAATTCGGTATCCGGCTTAGGCATCCACCGGAATCTTGTTCGGACTTCAGAGGCAAATCGAACCTGGGGCGAAGAGAACAGAGTGCTATGGAGTTGAACACATTGGAGAAACACTGATGAGACGATCAAAATGGCTCCCGCTAAGAACGGCTGTGTTGATCGCCGTTGTAACTGGCATAGTTGGTGTCGATCGATGGCCAGCGTGTGCACAACAAGATGGAGCCGCTCAACAGACGAGTGCTGCCAAGTCGGCCGACCAATTATTTAAGGAACCTTACATCGATGTTGACGAGTGGCGTGACAAACCCGTACGACACCGTTATGTGCACGGCGGCTTTAAGGGAACGGAGGCTCGCTTCTCGTTTTACTTCCCTCCCAAAGAGCAGTATCAGGGAAGGTTCTTTCAGCACAACACTCCCTTTCCGACTAGCGAGAATCTTGAGCAGCAGAGCGTGGGAGAAGAAGACAAGATAGGCTTTTCCATCGCCAGCGGTGCATATTTCATCGAAACGAATGAAGGCGGGTCGGCCGTAGTAGGCGCATCCGACCCCGCAGTAGCTGGGTATCTCGTGAATGCAGCCGCAGCTCGATATTCGCGCAAAGTCGCAGCAGAGATGTATGGCCCACACCGGACCTACGGTTATGCCTATGGCGGAAGCGGAGGAGCTTTCAAGACGATCAGCGGATTCGAGAATAGCGACGCCTGGGATGGGGCCGTGCCCTATGTCATCGGTTCACCGATGGCTATCCCGAGTGTTTTCACGGTGCGCGTTCTGGCATTGCAGGTGCTTCAGGATAAGTTTCCGTCGATTCTCGATGCCGTCGAACCAGGTGGTAGTGGCGACATGTACTCCGGCCTGAATAAGGAGGAAAAGGGAGCGCTGGAGGAGGTGACTCGAATGGGATTCCCACCACGAGCCTGGTTCAATTACAAAACCATCGGCGAAGGCGCATTTCCAGTTCTTTTCCCCCTCGTTCGGATGTTGGATCCGACGTACTTCTCCCATGATTTTTGGACGGTCCCCGGCTATCTGGGCGCGAACCCGCCGGAGTATCTTAAGCGAGCGCGCGTTCAGTTCAAGACGAAAGTGACGAAGGTTCTCACGGTAGAAAACCCTGAGACCAGCAAGGCCCTTGGCGGCGTCGACACTGCATGGAAACAACTACAGGCCGAAGCTCCAGTCGCATTTGAAGTGGAAAGTGTGCCACAAGGCAAGCTGGAAGGCGCGTTCCTGTATTTCAATGGCGGCGCGGCTGCAGGAAAAAACCTTGCGATTGGAAAGATCGTTGGCAACACAGTAGCCATCGGAATTAACCCTTTTGCCCCGACAGATTCCGCGACCTTGAAGTCGATCAAGGTCGGCGACGAAGTCGAGATCGACAACTCAGATTTCCTCGCTGCTCAAACCTATCATCGCCATCAGGTGCCGACCCCGGATTATTACGTATGGGACCAGTTCCGCGGGCCTGACGGCAAGCCGCTCTACCCACAAAGGGAGAAATTGGTTGGCCCCATGATTACCTACGGCGGAGCAGGCTCACTTCAAAGCGGAAAATTTAAGGGCAAGATGATCGTCGTAGAAAGCCTCTGGGATCAGGATGCGTTACCCTGGCAGGCCGACTGGTATCGGACGAAAGTGAAAGAGAACCTCGGTCCCCAATTAGATGATAATTTTCGACTCTGGTTTACCGATCATGCGATCCATGGGGATCAGGAGAAACAGGAGGATCCGACGCACACGGTCAGCTACTTGGGGATACTGCAGCAGGCGTTACGCGATTTGAGCGCATGGGTAGAGAAAGGCGTCGAGCCTCCGTCAAGCACAAACTACAAAGTAGTTGATGGGCAGATCGTAGTGCCGGCAACGGCTGGTGAGCGAAAGGGTGTTCAGCCGGTCGTTACCCTCAGCGCCAACGGAGGCGCTAGAGCCGATGTGGATGTGAACCAACCTGTCACGTTTTCGGCGATAGTGGAAGTGCCGCCCAACACTGGCAGAGTTGTTGCCGCGGAGTGGGACTTCGATGGCCAAGGGACTTTTCCGATCACGCAGAAAATCGAGAACTCTGATTCGAAGAGTTCTGGGGCTCGAGTAACTCTCACAATGAGTCATGCGTTCCCAAAACCCGGAACATATTTCCCGGTGCTTCGTGCGACCTCGCAGCGTGACGGCGATGAGCGTACGCCTTACGCTCGGATCCATAATCTCGGGCGGGTTCGAGTGGTCGTCAAATAGCGGCCTGGCCTCACGCGTGGTCTTGCAATCAAGGAGGAAGTGGATACGGTGTATATGTGCGTTAAGAGACCGCGAGCGTTTCCTTTGCTGATCATTTGCGTCCTGCTTCTGAGCGGGGCCGCGTGGGCACAAGCCAAGATCGGTGTGAAGGATGTTGAGCAATGGAGCGTTGAAGAGATTTCCCTTCATTCGAGCGGTACCTACAAAAACCCATTCACCGATGTGCAAATTCAGGCTCGGTTCACGTCAAAGGAGAAAACTATCCTGGTCGCGGGCTTTTATGATGGCGACGAGACGTGGCGGATTCGGTTCATGCCAGAGCAACAAGGCGCTTGGCAATTCACGACCATCTCGAATGATCCGCAGTTGAATAATCAGACAGGTAGCTTTGAGGTGACACCACCCTCCAGTGGAAATCACGGACCTGTACGCGTTGCAAAGACATTCCACTTCTCCTATGCAGATGGAACCCCTTACTTTCTCCTCGGCACTACACTCTACAACTGGCTCAACCGGGACGAGGCATTACAAAACGAGACTCTGGAAACGTTGAGCAAGAATCCCTTTACAAAAGTGCGCTTTGGTCTGTTCCCAAAGTGGTATGAGTTCAACCGAGTTGAGCCAGCTTCGTATCCATATGTAGAGACTTCGCCCCTTAAATTTGATCTTGACCGATTCAATCCGGAATTCTTTCAACATGTTGAAAGGCGCATAGCAGATTTACAACGGTTGGGGATTCAGGCGGACATCATTTTGTTTCACCCTTACGATCATCTTGGATTCGCGACCATGGATGCGGCGCATGACGACGCATATATCCAGTATGTAGCCGCGCGTCTTTCTGCTTTTCAGAACGTCTGGTGGACGATGGCGAACGAATACGACTTATTTGATTCGGACTTCACCCCCGGACAAAAAGTTAAGGACTGGGATCGAATGTTCCAAGTGCTCGAGAAAAGCGACCCTTACGAGCACCTTCGTGGCATTCACAACATAGCTACTTGGTATGACCATTCAAAACCCTGGATTACGCACGCGATCATTCAGGATGGGACGGGGCATCCAGCACGCCGTTTGGCAGACGCTCGGGTCCGGTATAAAAAGCCAACCGTGGTGGACGAATATGGTTATGAGGGCAACAACGGGCAGGAGTGGGGAAGCCTCTCAGCGGAAGAAGAGCTCAGCCGTCACTGGGATATCACGATGGCGGGTGGATACGCATCTCACGGCGAGACATATGTCCACCTCAACGGAGTTCTATGGTGGGCTGCCGGCGGCGAGCTTGTTGGCGATAGCCCCGCTAGGCTAGGTTTCCTCAAAACCATCATGGCTGATGCACCATTTCAGGATGTCTCTCCGGCGCCAGAGGTAGTACAGGGTGGAACCGCGCTCGCGCTGAAGGGGCAATATTATCTTGTGCGGATCAAATCGCCTTACGCATATCGTCAGTTTACAGAAGTCGATCTTCAAGGAAATGGACCGTACCGGGTTGACTTGATTGATCCTTGGTTAATGAAGATCTACAACCTCGGGTATTCACGCGGAGGTCTACAAGCATTTCGAACGGTAATCACCCCAAGTTTGTTTCGCTTCACCAAAGTGAGTGGAGTTGACCAGCCCGTGAGTGAGAACGTGCAATCGTTGATCGCGAAATGGATCGGAGACCCCGGTTCGGCGAAACCGCCCAATACTGTACCTCTTGAAATAAAGTCGGAGTATTATTCACCAGAATTCACCATCGGTGAACTGTTGGATGATCCGAGAACGAAAGAACTACTCGATCAGTACCTCCCGAATATCCCCCGTAAAGGCTTTCCACGTGCTCTGACGTTGGAGCAAATCGGCCGCTATCTTGTTACGGGCGAAGACGCCGAGAAGGTCCTTGAGTTGGATGAAGCAATAAGAAAAATTCCAGTTCAACAGAAGTAGATGAGTCCGACGCGTGGACCTAGCGGTTAGGGATTAACGGTGCATGAGTTTTTGCCAACGCACGCAGGATGTCTGCTTCTCGTAGCCTACCGTTTAGCTCAACCTCAACCTGAAGCGGAGGAAGCATGTGCGCTGAGCAAGTCTTCGATACTGTTTCCACAGTCACGCGAAGGAAACTGTTGCGGGGTGGAGTGACTTGGGCGGTCGGCGCAGCTATACCGTTGCGGGGATGGACAAAATCTTCCACTGTGGCCGAACCGAACCGGTCGTTCAAACCGGGCGAGGTCTGGCTGGATAGCGCGGGGAAGCCGATTCAGGCGCATGGAGGCTCAATCATCCGGGTAGACGGCAAATATTACTGGTACGGTGAGAACAAGGAATTTACAACCGGCAAGACTGACGTGTGGACATGGGGAGTTCGATGCTACGCATCGAGTGATCTTTACAACTGGGATGACCTGGGATTGATCGTTCCGCCTGACACGAAAAACCCAGAATCACCGCTCAATCCTGCCGCATTCTTGGATCGGCCTCACATTCTCTACAACCCGCGGACGAAACAGTTCGTGTGCTGGATAAAGCTGATGAGCAAGAGTTCCGTTCAAAGCCGGACAGTATTAGTCGCAGAGCGCATTGAGGGGCCCTACAGGATCGTGCGCCAAGACATACGGCCGCTCGGTATGAATGCGGGCGACTTCGACCTTGTCACGAGCCCGTCTGACGGCAAGGCCTACATGTATTTCGAGAGGGTGCACAGTGAGCTGATCTGCGCCGACCTTACTGACGACTACACTGACTTCACGGGCTACTATTCAACCCATTTCCCAAAGCTTGGGCCCCCTTCCGTACGTGAGAGTCCCGCGCACTTCACTCGTCTGGGCAAGCAATACCTCGTCACATCCGGAACCACCGGATACTTTCCGAATCCGTCAGAAGTCGCCGCTGCCGACACCTTCCACGGACCTTTCACGGTTCTAGGTGACTTGCATCCTTCAGACCGTACAAGAACTTCATTCAACTCCCAAATAAGCTGTGTCTTCAAACATCCTGAGAAGAAAGACCTGTACATAGCGATGGCAGATCGCTGGATGGGACCATTGTCCGGAGCTGAATTCGAGAGTGGGGAATTTTCGCAGAAGGTACAAAACGCCTTTCGCAAATCGTTTTCCTCAAATCCAGAGCCATTGACCCCAGCTGAGATGCTCTTAATGAAAGACAACCTTAAAATCAACACTTCTCTGGCGCGGTATGTTTGGCTTCCGGTCAGCTTCCACGGCGATCGGCCCACTATCGAATGGAAGCCGGAATGGAGCGTTGATCAATTCGAATAGTGGAGCAACTCATGTTCCCGCTGTGAGGCGCCCACGGCGGGCCTATTGCCTCTTGAACAAACCGAGCTTCAGTCTCCTCATGAATGAAGGATGAATATGAGAAATCACGACAATATCTTCAGAGCGGGCATTTTGACTGCGATGGCGGCGTTCATGCTGATCGTTAGTAAAGTTGTCCTGGCCGCTCCGCAAGAAAATGCTGCCTCCGCCACAGGATTACGGGAGAACAGCACTGGCGCAGGAGACAAAATCAGTTCCTCCACTTCGAAAAGAAATCTCTTCGAAATCCCCGACACCGCACTAGTTCGTCCGCTAGGGACAATATCGCCCGCCCCGTGCACTCCAAAGCTTTCTCAGGTCTGTGAGGGAGCAACACCCACTCCGTTCGAAACGCTCAATGGTGGATATCCAATGAGCCTTGCTGGTCTCGGCATTCCTCTCGGCGGCATAGGGGCTGGATCTTTCATGGTTAATCAGTCCGGCACATTTGGCCCGTGGAACTTCGGCGGGGGGGTCGACGAACGTTGGGAAGTCCGCGTGTTGTCCCAAGCTGCCTTCCACATCCGTGAGAAGGTGGGTGACGAACCCGCAAACATAAGAACTCTTGCCGTACCGGGTCCACAGGTGAAGGGGAGAGAGGGCCCGGTCACCGGTCGATCCTGGGGCGGTCCACTCTCAGCGTGGCACGCATTGAGTCCGGGCGATGGAGTTTACGCCGCGCTCTACCCCTTCGGGTGGATCGACTACAAGCCATTCCAAACGGATATCTCGTTGCGATTCTTCTCTCCCATTGTGGTCAGAGAAGATAGGCGATCGTCTTTGCCCGTGGCTTATTTTGACATGCGACTGGCCAATCACACGACTGTGCCCACAAGGATCTCGGCCATGTTCACCATGCCTAACGCCAGTCCGCACGAGGGCCGAACGCCAATCACAGTCAGGACAGGTCTGAACGCCACTGCCTTCTCTGACGATTCTCGCGGGATCAAGGGTGTGACACTACTTTCGGATGGCCTTGACGACACCCCGGATGCTAAGGCCTCTGAATGGACGATTGCGGTGCATCCTCCCGTTGGAGCTGAGTTCTCCTACAGTACCTCTTGGAATGCAAACGGGGATGGGGCCGATGTGTATCGTGTGTTTGAGTCCAGCGGGAACCTCGGCAACACGGCGATAGATCAGTCATTCTCCGCAGCTGCGATCTCAGTAACGGTGGATTTAAAACCAGGACAAGAGGTCACGATACCGTTCGCGCTGTCCTGGGACTTCCCGCAAGTTGCCTTCGCCGACAACAAGCTCATCTACATGCGTCGATACACAAATTTCTACGGAGCCCGGGAGACGGCATCAAATGATTACATCCAAGGCTCGTATCCCTTCCACGAAAGCGAGGCCATTGCTATAGAGGCATTGAGCCAACATGATCAGAATCTTGCCGCTGTAGAATCCTGGTGGAAGCCCATCGCCACTGACGATGCGTATCCACGCCTCTTGCGCACGTCAGCTTTGAATCAGCTCTACCAGCTCGTTTTTAACAATTCATTCTGGGAAGGTGGCCTTGTATCAAACCCTTTACAGCCAAGCCTAGGAAAGAGAGCCGGCATTTCGATGCCTGGCCTCCACTTGTTCTCGACCGTAGATTCGGGGGCTGGAGGCAATGGCGGCAATAGCCTAGACGTCAACAGCTACGATTATCTGTCTTACAATTTGCTCTTTCCAAATTTGGAACGCGACCGTCTCATTGCGTTTTCAGAAGCGATGGAAGCCGCCCCGCATTACACCGACGTAGCGGCAAACACTACAAGTGGTCCGTTCATTCTATTCAAAGATTTACCCGAATGCGCTGCAGGACAAGACAATTTCATCGATATCCCGAGCAAATTCCTCGCCCGGATCTATGGTTATTCCTATTTGAATCACGATGAGCCTTTTTTGAAGCGCTCATATCCTGCGATGCTGAAGGCCTTCCACTGTCTCGAGAACGAAATTCCCCCAGATAGCCACTTGCCCTCAGCGGCGGTAATGGGCCGTATGGAAGGAAGCCAGTCTGACGCAGTCAACAGAAGACCTCGCACCTTTGATTTTCAACATAACTTTACACAGCTCAAGTGGCCCAATACGTTCGACACCATCTTCACGAACGGCCCAGACACCTACGCCTCTGGCCTTTACCTCTTGTCGCTAGAAATAATGATTGAAACTGGTAAACGTCTAGAAATTAGCCCATCGCAAATCGATTCCCTTAGCCGCGAATTGGCTGAGGCAAAGGCCGAATTTGAGAGAACATTTTGGGACGCGAAACAGGGTTTCTACGCCTTTACGATCAGCCCACAACCAGGACAGCATACTGTGCTCTTAGACACATTCTTTGCACAGCATATTGCGGAACGCCTTCAACTCCCGGATCTTGTTGATGCCAAGCATTACCGGCAACAACTCAGCGGCACTTATTCTGCCTTCATGGCATGGCACGATCCGGAAGGGCGGCTTGTCGGGGCGCCGAATATGCTTTCCGGCAAGGGCATCAAAGAGTGGCCATTGCTTGGCGTCCTTGGAAGCGTTCAGGAGGAAGGAGTTTGGCCAGGTGTTAACTATTTCGTGGCGTCCACCTACGTTTCTGCGGGTCAGAGGTTTCGAGACAAAAGTTTGGTAAAGGATGGAATTGAAATGGGTTCCGCCGTATCGACGCAGATCTGGCTCAATGAAAAAAATGGCTATGCTTTCAATTCGCCAATGCACTGGGATCGAGGTGACACGACATGGTACATCTACCCAGCCTATGAAAGAGAACTGGCGATATGGGACCTGATGGACAGTATCAAGCCAGTGGGCTTCGCCCATTGAAGGCATGGGTTAAATTCTCAGTTTCAGCACATCTGATTAATGTGAAAGCAGCGAACGCATCTTGTTCGCAATTACACGCGCTGCGTAGGTAGGGCTGAGCCGCTGAAGTTTGTCCATAATTAATGCGTCCTTGCCCACGAACACGTGGAATGCGTCCCGTTCGATGCCCTGCACGATTATTTCAGCGGCCCGACTAGCTGAAAGTGGTTTCATATTTCTGCTTTTCTCGACGGTAGTGGGGGAGCTGATCCCCGAGTTTTCGCGAATGTTCGTGGCAATCGCCCCCGGAAAGACAACCGTCACACGAACTTTGGTGTCAAGGAGTTCTGACGCCAGCCCTTCAGATAGGAGTTTTACCGCTGCTTTTGCGGCGCAATAGATGGTTTGACCGGGAACCGGGACAAAACCACCCATACTAGACAAATTCACAATGTGCGCTTCGGGTCGTTTAAGTAGCAGAGGAAGGAACGCTTTCGTAACGTACAGCGTTCCAAGTAGGTTGACATTCAGGACGCGTTCGATCGTTGGGTAATCAAGGTCGTTCAATCGGGAGAAGGGCTGAATTACACCAGCGTTGTTGATGACGCCGTCAATCGCTCTGAAATGGGCGAGCACTTGTTCGGGCACTTCTTCTACGGCAGCTCTGTCAGTGACATTAACAACGAATCCGCGGAACGCGGGCCCATATTGCAGCGCCAGTTTCGCAGTCTCGCCCAGGGAGGTCGAATTGATATCGACTCCTGCGACTCGTGCTCCTTTCGAAAGAACATGGAGAACAAGTTCTCGGCCGATTCCGCTCCCCGCTCCCGTCACGACGATGACTTTGCCGTTCAGCTTCATTCACAGCTCCCAGAGAGACAGTCGAGTGCTGTCGCCTCTTTTCCGCTCACTCTCGCGGAATGTCTTCTTGGCGTGTGCTTCCCATAGCAAGCCGAACGAACCTGATTGTTGCCGTTTGTCGCTACTTTGGTGTGCTAGAGGTCATGACAGATCTGAGTTTTTTTGACGGCATCAGTCGCCATTCTCGCTTCTAGGATAATGGCGCAATGAGACAATGTCAACGCAATATGCCAATCTGCCTGAAAGCTTGATCGGTCACAGGCGGAGACAGGATGAATCTGCCGGAGGACAGATCGATCTAGCGCGACGAAGACAACTTCCGGGAGATATTGTTCGAGAAAGTATTGCTTATCTCGAGAAACACTGTACTCTGTAGACTATAACTACGCATCGGAGCATAAATATGCACGATCTTGGAGCACTCACTCTCGGGGCCGACACGCCGGCTCAGCCAGAGGTTCTTCTTCGAAAGGCCAATCAGATTCGGCTGAGTGCTATGACGATGACCCAACACTCGTCGCTTGGCCACACCGGTGGGGACCTCTCATCGGCCGATATTCTGACCACGCTCTTTCTGGGCAAGGTCCTAAATCTAGACACCGATAATCCGGCATGGCCTCAGCGGGACCGCTTCATTATGTCGAAAGGACATTGTTCAGGAGCTTTTTATTCAATTCTCGCCGCCCGAGGCTTTTTCCCCCGCGCTCAACTCTCGACATTTATGGACCCTCTTTCGCAACTGAACGGTCATCCGGATCGCAACAAACTTCCTGGGGTCGAGGCGAACACTGGCCCGTTAGGACACGGCTTTCCGATCGCGGTCGGATGTGCCTTGGCGGCCCGTATGCGCGGAGAAACTTGGCGCACTTTTGTATTGACGGGCGACGGCGAGCTTCAGGAAGGATCAAATTGGGAGGCAGCAATGACAGCCCAACACTATGGTCTGGACAACCTCGTACTGATAGTCGATCGCAATCGCATCCAGCAGGGCGATTTCACGGAGACCACCATCCGCATGGAGCCACTAGGGGCAAAGTTTGCTGCATTCGGATTTGCGGTCGAGGAGATTGATGGTCATAATCATGCCGCTTTACTCAATCGGTTCACTCATCTGCCTCTAGAGAGCGGCAAACCCACCTGTTTCATCGCCAATACCATCAAGGGTAAGGGGGTGTCCTTCGCGGAGAATAAGCCTGCTTGGCACCATGGCGTACCGACCATGGAGCAACTGATACTCGCAGCGAGCGAATTGGGCCTAGAGAATCTGGATGACATCGAGGTGTCAATATGAATTCGACCACGAGTGCCCTGGTTGCAACGAGCTCGTCGGCTGAATTGTTCGATTGCCGAGATGCGTTCTCGCAGACGCTCATGGCATTGGCCGAGCAGGACTCGCGGGTATGCGCCGTTGTCAATGACTCTGTTTCCTCGACCAAGTTGAAGCCTTTCCTAGGGAAGTATCCGAAGCGATTCGTCAATGTTGGTATCGCCGAACAAAACATGATCGGTGTTGGGGCGGGCCTCGCGAATGGCGGTCTGGTGCCCTATGTATGCGGAGCATCTTGTTTTCTTACGGCTCGTTCGATGGAGCAGGTGAAGGTCGACCTGGGGTACTCAAAATGGAACGTCAAGCTATGCGGCATGTCGTCAGGCATGGCGTATGGAGAACTTGGGCCGACTCATCATTCGATCGAAGATCTCGCCTGGACGCGGGTGATTCCTAACCTGACAGTCATTGTGCCAGCCGACCCCGCTGAAACCGCTGCTGTCATGCGATATTCGCTCGATCATATCGGTCCAATGTTCCTGCGGATCAGCCGGATGCCCGTGCCGAAGGTGCATCCAGAGCCCTACACTTTCACACTGGGAAAAGCTCCTGTGCTTCGCGAAGGAAACGATGTCACAATCATGGCCAATGGGGTGATGGTAGCGCGGGCACTCGACGCTGCAGCCTCGCTTGCGTCCTCGGGAGTGAGCGCCAGAGTACTGAATATGAGTAGCATGAAGCCTATCGACAAAGAAGCGATCCTCGACGCGGCACGAAGGACCCGCGGTATTGTTACAGCGGAAGAGGCATTGGATGCCGGCGGACTCGGCGGCGCAGTCGCAGAGATATTGGCGTTACATCATCCCGCCCCCATGCGCATGCTCGGTGTGCCCGATGTCTTTGCCCCCACTGGCTCCGCGGCCTTTCTGCTCGACTATTTTGGCCTCAATAGCGAGGGTATTCATGCGGCGGCATTAGATCTGCTCGGAGTCAGATAAACGATGGCCGGAGGCGTCGTACTCGCGATCGACCAAGGCACAACCAATACTAAGGCCCTGCTTGTGGGTCGCGGCGGTCTGCCGGTTTTTCGCGCCTCCGTGCCAGTCGATCTGTTGCAGCCACACTCCAATTTGATCGAGCAGGCCCCATCGGATCTGTGGCAATCGGTCCGCGCGGTAATTAAACAATGCGCCTCCTTCGCAAAAGACGTTGGGTTGGCGGTCGAAGGCATCGCCATATCGAGCCAAAGGGAGACAGCAGTTGCATGGCGGGCCGGACGAGATGTGGCTGCGATCGGCAACGCCATCAGTTGGCAATGCCGGCGATCGGCAGAAGTTTGTGATCGCCTTGCACCGCATCATCTCCTCATCCGGCAGGTCACTGGACTCCCTGTCGATCCCCTTGCAACCGCAGGAAAATGGACATGGCTGCTGGAACATTCCAGTGAAGTGCGAAGCGCCGCCGAATCCGGCCAACTGCGATTTGGCAACGTCGACGCGTGGCTTCTGGCAAATTTCACCGGCGGCGAATCCCACGCTACCGACCATTCCAACGCTTCCCGGACCGCGCTCTTCGATCTGCGCTCGCTTAAGTGGAGTGAAGAGCTCCTAAGCATCTTCGGGATATCACGCGCTGCCCTTCCCGAGGTGAAATCCTCCGCATCGCAGTTTGGCACATGCACCACAATACCCGAGTTGGACGGAGTGCCGGTCGTGGCGATGATTGGAGACTCGCATGCTGCGCTTTTCGGTCATGGTAGTTATGTTCCAGGTGCGGTGAAGGCGACCTATGGCACTGGGTCATCGCTGATGATGCTGACCCCGGCGCTACTCGAAGAGAGCGCTTCGCTGGCGCGCACCATCGCCTGGTCTTACGGCGATCGCGTTCAGTTCGCCATGGAAGGCAATATCACTATGACGGGCTCCGCCGTTCAATGGGTAGGCGAGTTTCTCGGCTTAACCAATCCAATCGCTGATACCGTTGCGTTGGCCAATTCCGTTCCCGATTCCGATGGGATCGTTTTCGTCCCAGCAATGGTTGGCCTCGGAGCGCCGTACTGGGACGCGAACGCTCGTGGCACGATATCCAATCTTGGCCGTTCGCACACGGCGGCGCATCTTGCCCGAGCCGCCCTCGACTCCATTGCGTTTCAGATTGCAGACGTCTTCCTCGCCATGGAGAAAGCAACGTCCGTCGCAATGCCGACTCTTCGGGCTGACGGTGGCGCCACACGCAATTCGGACTTGATGCAGTTCCAGTCGGACATCCTCTGCCGCCCCGTGCTTCGATCTTCGAATGAGGAGCTTTCCGGTCTTGGTGCGGCATGGCTGGGAGGTCTAACTCTGGGCTGGTGGAATTCGCTGGATGAGATCGAATACATTCCTCACCCATCTGAACGCTTCGAGCCCTCAATGCCGGCAGCGAAGCGAGAGCTTCTCTATTCGAAATGGCAGCTCGCGGTCGACCGGGCAAGACTGCAGGGAGCGCCTGCATGAGCGACGTCATCCTCGAAGCTCGCGGCATTCTCAAGCGTTACCCCGGCAACGTCGCTCTCGACCACGTCGACTTCAAACTGCATCGCAATGCCGTCAACGTGTTGATCGGGGAGAACGGTGCTGGCAAGTCCACGCTCATGCGTATCCTGGCCGGGGTCGAGCGCGCCGACGGAGGAGTCATCACGCTGGATGGCAACGTGATCCACGTCAACTCCCCGCGTGACGCTACTGCTCATGGCATCAGCATCGTCCATCAGGAACTTTCAGTGATGCCCAACCTCGACATCACCGAAAACGTCTTTGCCGGTCGAGAGATGGTAAGAATGTCCGCCATAGTCGATCGTCCTGGCGAGGATCGCAGAACCACCTCGGCGCTAGCGCAGTTGCATACGCGCATCGCGGTGACTACCCCGGCCGCGCAACTCTCTCTTGGCACTCGGCAGATAGTTGAGTTGGCGCGCACACTGGCCGACGGCGCGAGCATTCTGATCCTCGATGAGCCTACCTCCGCACTCTCGGTGACTGAAACCGAGTCGCTTTTCGAGGTCGTCGCCAACTTGAAGCAGTCGGGAGTGAGCATCGTTTACATCTCCCATCGTCTTCACGAACTGCTTCATCTGGGAGACTACTTCACCGTCCTGCGGTCCGGCCGGGTCGTCGGCGAAGCTCCTCGATCGGAGGTCTCTCGACAATGGATCGTCGAGCGGATGTCTGGCCGTGCAGACACCTCCGACCTTGTCGAACGCAAGCCTGTCTCGACGGTCAAGACGTTATCGGTTTCAGATATTTCACTCCCACCATCCCTCGGCAACGAAGCCGCGCAAGCTCCATTGCACGGCATCTCCTTCGACCTGCATCGAGGAGAAATCCTGGGTATATATGGACTTCTCGGCGCGGGTAGAACGGAGCTTGTCGAAACCATCGCGGGCTTTCGCGTGGCCACAAAAGGCGGTATGCGCAGCGGCCAGCTACATGGCCTGCCGCGGAGTGTGACTCACGCGATGAGCGCCGGCATTGTTCTCGTTCCGGAAGATCGTCAGCGTGATGGACTCGTTCCGGAGCTTTCCATCCGAGAAAATGTCGCACTGGCTGCTGGCGGCCTTTTTCTTCAGCGCAAACAAGAGACGGCGCGGGTCCGTCAGCTGGCGACCGACTTGAACATCGCCGCTCGCGATCTCGAACTTCCCGTCACCGCGCTTTCGGGCGGCAATCAGCAGAAGGTGCTGTTGGCCCGCTGCCTGATGCGCTCGCCGTCAGTTCTGTTAATGGACGAGCCTACCCGCGGCGTTGATGTGGGGGCCAAGGCCGAGATTTATCGCATCCTGCGCAAGCTGGCCGCTGAAGGCCTGAGTATTATTTTCACTTCTTCCGAGATCGAAGAGACCCGCATCCTCGCTGACCGCGTCCTCGTCCTGTGCCAGGGTAGAATCTCTGCCGAATTCCAATACAAAGAGCTGAGCGATGAAGGCCTGTTTGCCGCAGCCAGCCCGCAAGTCACCAAGCTCGCGTCAACCGGGAACGCCGCATGAATGCCATTGCCGAAACTCTCAGCAACTCCGATCGTCTGGCAAGTAGCTCAGCCCGATTTGTGCTTTTGCTGCTGCGCGCACGGGCCATCCTTGTCCTTGTCCTTCTGTTGGTCCTTTTCTCGTCGCTGGCCCCGAGCTTTATGTCCGTGAATAACCTGTCCATTCTTGCCAAACATGTCGCCATATCCGCGATCCTTGCGATCGGCATGACCTTTGTCGTGCTGGCCGGCGGCATCGACCTTTCGGTCGGCTCGGTGGCCGGGCTCGGCGGGATGATTGCCGGTTACGTCATCACCCAGGGAGTCACACTTGGCGGAGCCCAACACTTTCCGCCGGTGATCGTTGCGATTCTTTTGACTTTCGTGGTCTGCATGTTCGTAGGTTTGTTGAATGGCTGGCTGGTCGCCAAAGCAGGGGTCGCGCCCTTCATCGCCACACTCGGCACCTTATACATCGCCCGTGGTGCTGCCTTACTGCTGTCG
>Ga0210386_10002179_pt1 | contig 17053 bp, 19 predicted proteins | sample IncBWH32OmetaG_FD_160091 | JGI IMG/M metagenome (GOLD analysis project Ga0210386, IMG submission 160091) | Forest soil microbial communities from Barre Woods Harvard Forest LTER site, Petersham, Massachusetts, United States - Inc-BW-H-32-O ... | reverse complement strand
AGAGGACCTGATCCTGGCCACGGCCGCCGTGTATATCCAGGCCTACGAGACCATCACCGGGCAAAGCTTCGCGCTGCCGGATGACCTCGAGCCGGTGCTGGACCGCATTCGCGCCAACCTGGCACCGCTGATCAAAGGGTGACCGACGTCGGGGCTGACATTCCACCCCGATTGCCCCATCTTGACGACATGGTTGACGAAGCCTTTGACAAGGCGCTGATCGGGGCGGCGTTCAAGCTGGCCGCGGAGCTGGGGTGGCGGAACGTCAGCATCGCCGGCGCCGCCCGTGCGGCGGGATTGGACTTGCCGCGCGCACGCGCTCGGTTTCCCGGCCGTACGACGCTGTTGATGCGGTTCGGCCGCGTGGCGGACCAGGCGGTGCTCGCCGAAGTGCCGGGCGAGGGCTCCGTACGCGACCGGTTGTTCGACATGATCATGCGGCGGATCGATGTGTTCCAGGCGCATCGCGCCGGTGTGCTGGCCCTGTTCCGCGCACTGCCGTTCGAGCCTCCAATGGCCGTTCTGCTGGCCTGCGCGACGCGGCGCAGCATGCGCTGGCTGCTGCAGGCCGCAGAGGTGGACACCAGCAGCCTGCGTGGCGAGCTGACCGTGCGCGGGCTGGTCGCGGTGTGGCTGTGGACTCTGCGGGCGTGGGTACGGGATGAAAGTACGGACCTCAGCGCCACGATGGCGGCGTTGGACACGGCGCTGCGACGTGCCGATCGGGCGGCGCAGTGGCTGCGGGGGACGGCGCCGGCCGCGGCGCCCGCCCCTGAGGCCCCGGCGGCCGACGCCCAAGCGACTGACACGGAAGCGCCACCGGAAAATCGCTGACCTGCGGCCGATTGTGACGTAGTCTGCGGGTGCACCAAACGGACGCAAGGAGCTGACCATGGCCACCGGCCCGCAATCCAAATCGACCGCCAGCGGTCTGCCCGACTTCGATTTCACCAAGATCTTTGCGGAGCTGAAGGTTCCGGCCATGCCAGACATGGAGGCGTTCGTCGCCGCGAACCGGAAGAACATGGAGACGCTGTCGGCAACCAACCGCGTGGCGCTGGAGGGGGCCCAGGCGGTGGCACGTCGGCATATGGAAATCATGCAACAGAGCATGACCGAAATGACCGAGGCGTTGCGGGCATTGTCGGCGCCTGAGGCGCCACAGGCGAAGGCCGCGAAGCAGGCCGAGCTGCTGAAACAGGCTTATGAGCACGCGATGGCGAACATGAAGGAGCTGTCGGATATGATCCGGCAAGCAAACGGCGAGGCACTGTCGCTGATCAACAAGCGCTTCACCGAAGCGATGGATGAGGTGAAAGCGCTGGCGGAGAAGGCGAAGTAGACGACGCGCTGGGATTAAGCCCTCAGCCGGTCTCCTGTGCCGGCGCGTAACTGCCGTCCGGCTGATGTGTCTCCGTCCCGGTCAATGCCGGTGTGAACACGCAGACGAACCGCAGGTCCGTGCGGGCGCGCACGACATGTGCGTCGTGCTTGTCCAGTGCGTAGACGGCTCCCGGGCGAATCGGAAACACCTGTCCGGTTGCGAGATCCTCGACCTCGCCCTCGCCGCTGATGCAATAGTTCGTCTCCAGATGATGCTTGTAGTGCAGGCGCTGTTCGGTGCCGGCGGCGACGATGGTATCGCTGACCGAACAGCCCATGGCATCGGCCGCCAAGATCAGGCGGCGGCTTTGCCACCCGGGTCCGCGCACATCGCGGTTGGTGCCCAGGATACCGTCCAGTGTGCGCACAATCATCGCATTGTCCCCCTCAACATCCGCATTGTTATCGGAGCATCGCACCATTGTCACAGAGGCGCCGGCCCTTCTGGGCTAAGTGATCTGCCGCGTTGCTTGATAGAATTGCCCATGCAACGACGGTGGCAAACGCATGGGTGCCGACGTCGTCCTAGCGCCTCCCGCCGCCTTTCGACGCCGTTGGCGTTACGCTGGCCAACCGCATGAGCAATGCTGGCACATCCTCAATCACCTCATACCGATGCCGTAACGATTTCTTGGCGAACCCGCGCGTGATTGCCCCATCGATCGCCGCCAGCAAAGACGTCGCCGCACCCGCCACATTGCAGATCAGGATCGGCTTGGCGTGCAGACCGAGCTGCCGCCAGGTCAGAATCTCGATGGTTTCGTCCAGCGTGCCAATCCCGCCCGGAAATGAAACAAATACATCCGACAGCTCGAACATCCGCCGCTTGCGCGTGTGCATCGAGTCCGTCACCTCCAGCCGCGTCAACGCGCTGTGGGCGATCTCTGTCGTGCGCAGGAAATCCGGCACCACGCCCAGTACCTCGCCACCCGCGGCCAGGGCCGCATCGGCCAATGCCCCCATCAGACCAATGCGCCCCCCGCCGTACACCAAGCACATGCCCGCGCGCGCCAGCCCATCGCCCAGCGCCACGGCGGCCTCGCGGAACACCGGATCGTGGCCGAAACTGGACCCGCAGAACACCGCGACCGTGAGATGTGCCGTCATGCCGGCTGCGTCGCCCGTGCGTGCCAGTAGCCGCGCATCGGCCGCGCCAGCCCGAGATTTTCCCGCAGCGTCTTCCCTGCGTAGTCCTTGTGATACAACCCGCGTCGCTGCAGCTCCGGCACCACATGCCGCACGAAATCCAGATATGTCCCTGGAATATGCGTCGCCGCCAGCACGAAGCCGTCGCACACCGGGGCCGTGAACAGTGCCTCCAGCCCGTCCGCAACCTCCTTCGGCCCGCCGACGATCGCCTGGTTCGGCCGCGCGCGCCGTGTGTACTGGATGAAATCCCGCGCTGTCGGATTCGTCTTGCCGGACGCCCGCAGCACGCGATCGCGCATCGACTGCGTGCCGGAGATCGATCCAAGTTCCGCATCGGTGAACGGTTCATCCAGTCCCTTGCTGGCGAAATCAAAATTCATCGCCTCAGACAGCAGCGACAGCGCGTCCATGTCGGTGGCCAGCGTCTCGATCAGCGCCATCTTATCTTCGGCCTCGGCCTTCGTCGCGGCGGCCACCACATAGGCTGACGGACAGATCGCCACGCGGTCCGGATCGCGCCCCGCCGCCGCGATATCCGCCCTCAGCCCGGCATAGAGCTGCTTGCCGTACTCGACCGATGTATGCGTGGAGACGAAGACCACCTCACCCCAGCGCGCCGAGAACGCCCGCCCGCGCGCCGATTGTCCCGCCTGGATAATGACCGGATGTCCCTGCGGCGACCGCGGCACGGTGAATGGCCCCCGCGAGCGGAAAAAACGCCCCTCGTGATCGATGCGATGCACCTTGTCGGGGTGCGCGAACAGGTTGGCCGCGCGGTCGGCGACGATTGCGTCGTCCTCCCACGAATCCCAATGCCCCAGCACCACTTCCATGAACTCGTCGGCGCGATCATAGCGCGCGTCATGCTCGACTACGTCCGCGAGGCCCATGTTCCAGGCCTCACCTTCGTTCATCGAGGTCACCACATTCCATGCCGCGCGCCCCTGCGTCATGAGGTCAACGGTCTGGAACAGCCGCGCCACATGAAACGGCTGGTAGTACGTGGTGGAGCAGGTCGCCCCCAACCCCAACCGTTCGGTTGCCATGCCCATGGTCATCAGCACCGCCACCGGATCCATTTTCACGCAGCGGATGCCGTACTGCACCGTGTGCGCATGATCGTTGCCGTAACGGTCCGGCATGGCCAATCGGTCATCGAAGAATCCCAGGTGGAATTTGCCTGCCTCCAGCACGCGGCCGATCTCACGATAATACTCGGGCGAGGTCGAATCCTGCCGCGACTCCGGGTGCCGCCACGAGCTTACCAGATTGGTGCAGTTCTGCGCTTGCAGAAAGCCGACCATCACGATCTGACGCATCGCCGGTTTCCTCACCTGTGTCGTTACGCCCAGCAGAAGCCGAGCCAATCCTCCTGTCAAACACGACGCAGGGAGTGCAGCGTGATCTCTGGCGGGCAGTTCAGCCGCAGCGGCACGACGGACGACCCGGCGCCCGTTGACGTGTAACCGCTCATCGCCTGATGCCGCCACGCGCCGGCTGCGACCCGCCGCGGCAGACGTCCGCCCAGCAGCACCGGAATGCCGCCAGGCAGGCAGATCTGCCCGCCATGCGTGTGCCCACTCAGCATCAGGTCGAATCCCGCATGCGCTGCCTGGCGATAGATCTCCGGCGTGTGGGACAGCAGGATCGCGTAGCCCGCATCGGGAATTGCCGCCGCCGCAAGTTCGATATTCTGCAGCCGGAAGAAATTTGCGTCGTCGACGCCAGCCAGCCAGATCGCCTGGTCGCCGCGTGCGATCGTCACGCATTCATTCATCAGCATCCTGATGCCCATCTGCTCCATCGCCGACGCCATCGCCAGGCTGTCATGGTTGCCCAGCACGCCATAGAGCGGCGCCGTCAGATGGCGCCGCAGCTGCGCCATCGCTTCCAGCGCCGCGTCGCACGCGCCATAGGTACGCCCACGATAATCGCCGGTCAGCACGCACACGTCGTAACGCCGGCCCGCGACCAGCTCCGCCACCCGACGCATCGCGCCCGCGCTGATATCGGCGTGCAGGTCGCTCAGGTGCAGAAGCGTAAATCCATCGAACCGCGCGGGCAGCCGTGGTGACGGCACCTCGTTGCGCCGCAGCACCACCCGCGCGGCATTGCGCGCGGCCCGCCCATGCAGCCCGCTCATCCACAGCGTGGCGTGCACCAACGCACGCATCACTGGCACGCGCCGCATGCGGAAGAGCCCGGGGCGTCGTGCCGCCACGCGCGCCTCGTGCTCGCGTTCGATGCCCACCCGCTGACGCAGATGCACCCGGCCCAGGCGCTGGTCCACCGGCCGCGGGATCTCCTGGTCCATCAGCGCGCCACGATCGCCATCGCCATCCCTGTCCACGCAGGCCCCCGTCGCCAAACTTTTTTCAGCCCGCTGTCGGGATCGCGCATAGTGCGCCGTCCTTGCACCAGAACCCAGGAGGAGACCGGGATGCTTTATGCCATCCTCTGCTACCACGACGAGAATGTGGTCAACGGCTGGAGCCGGGAGGAGGACGACGCCGTGCTCGCCAAGCGTGCCTGCGTCACCGACCGCCTCGCCGCCGCCGGCCGCCACGGCCCGGCCGTCCGGCTGATGCCCACCACTGCCGCGGTCACCCTCAGCATGGGCAAGGAGCCGGTCGTTCTGGATGGCCCGTTCGCCGAGACCAAGGAACAGCTCCTCGGCTTCTACCTGCTGGACTTCCCATCGCTTGAGGACGCCATCGCGACCGTCCGCGAGATCACCCAGGGCGAGACGGGGAAGATGGAAATTCGCCCGCTGAAGCTGTTCGTGCCGGGAACCCTGCCGAAGTGACCCTCGCCTGGATTGGCAGCCTGCTACAGGCGGCGCGGCCTCAGGTGGTCGGCGCGCTGCTGCGTAACTTCCGCGACCTCGACCAGGCGGAGGAGGCGTTCCAGGAAGCCAGCCTGCGCGCGCTGAAGCACTGGCCGGTGAACGGCCCACCACGCGATCCCGCCGCCTGGCTGATCATGGTCGGCCGCAATGCCGCAATCGATGCCGTGCGCAAACGCGCCCGCACCGATCCGTTGCCTGAGGAGGAGCTGATCTCGGATCTCGACGACGCCGAGCAGGTGGTCGCCGAACAGTTGGATGGGTCACATTATCGCGACTATGTGCTGCGCCTGCTGTTCACTTGCTGCCAGCGCGATCTGCCGGCGACGCAGCAGATCGCGCTGGCGCTGCGTGTGGTCTCTGGCCTGACGGTAACCGAGATTGCGCGCGCCTTCCTGGTGAGCGAGGCCGCGATGGAGCAGCGCATCACGCGGGCCAAGCGCCGCATCGCCGAGGCGAACCTGCCGTTTACGACGCCGGACGCGATCGCGCGCAGCGAACGCGCGGCGGCGGTCGCCGCGATGATCTATCTGCTGTTTAACGAGGGCTATTCCGCCAGCGGCGGTACCGCGCAGATCCGAGCGCCCTTGTGCGAGGAGGCGATCCGCCTCGCACGTCTGTTGCTGCGGCTGTTTCCGGCGGAGCCAGAAATCATGGGCCTGACCGCGCTGTTGCTGTTGCAGCACGCGCGAACCCCGGCGCGGCTGGACACGGATGGCGCAATTGTGCTGCTGGAGGATCAGGACCGCAACAAATGGGACCGCGACCGGATCGCCGAAGGTCACGCGCTGCTGCAGAAGGCGCTGCGCCACCGCCGGCCCGGGCCATATCAGGCGCAGGCCGCGATCGCCGGTGTGCACGCGCATGCCGCCCGCGCCGAGAACACCGACTGGTCCGAGATCGATCAGCACTACGCGCTGTTGGAGCAGCTGCAGCCATCGCCGGTGGTTACACTCAACCGCGCGGTGGCTGTGGCCAAGCTGCACGGTGCCAACGCGGCGCTCGACCTGATCGCGCCGCTCGCGGACTCGCTGTCCGGGTACTTTCACTTCTTCGGTGTGAAGGGAGCGTTATTGCAGCGTCTCGGTCGCGCCGACGAAGCGCGGGTGGCCTTCGATCGCGCCATCGCGCTGGCCCATACCCCGGCCGAAGCCGCGCATATCCGCCAGCGCCTCGATCAACTGATGCGAGCCAGTCCGCCGGATCCCTCGTAAGCTCGCCATGCCGGTGCGACGTTTGGGACCCACGTCAAATAATCTTGGGTCCACACTGTCGGATATCGAATGGTCCGCGCGTCCTTGGGATGAAGCCGCTAGTCGGCATCGGGCAAAGTTACGGAGAGACGACAATGCGTTTCATGTTACTGCGGAAGGCCGACGCCAAAACCGAGGCCGGTGTCCTGCCCAAGGCAGATCTGCTGGAAGCGATGGGGCACTACATCCAGGACATGGCAGCCGCCGACATTCTGCTATCGGGGGAGGGGCTGCAGGCCAGCAGCAAAGGCGCGCGCGTACGCTTTGTCGATGGAACACCCGCCGTGGAACTCGGCGCGTTCGCGGCGCCGGAGACGTTGCTCAGTGGCTATTTCGTCATCCAGGTGGCGTCGCTGGACGACGCGATTGCCTGGGTGAAACGCTGGCCGAGGCTGGACGGCGACGGCTCGGTTGACATCGAAATCCGCCAGCTGTTCGAGGCCGATGATTTCGGTAGCGAACTCAGCCCGGAACTGCGCAAGGCCGAGAGCTGCCTGCGCGCACGCGCCGCCTGATCCCACCCAACCGAAGGAGTGTACGATGAAGCTCAATGCCTATCTGTCGTTCAATGGCACTTGCAAGCAGGCATTCACGTTCTACGCCGAGGTGCTGCACGGCCAGATCCCGATGATGATGACCTATGCCGACGCGCCACCCAGCATGCCAACGACCCCGGCGACGCGTGACCAGGTGATGCACGCCCGTCTGCTGGTGGGCGATCAGGTGCTGATGGGCTCCGATACGCCGGGCGATTGCTACAAGCCGGTGCAAGGCGTGCACGTCACGCTGAACGTCGAGACGCCGGCGGAAGCTGAGCGGCTCTACAACGCGCTGGTCGCGGGTGGCACGGCACAGATGCCATTGCAGGAAACTTTCTGGGCGCTGCGCTTCGCGATGTTGTCTGACAAATTCGGCACGCCCTGGATGATCAACTGCGAAAAGCCGATGCCTGCCCACGCGTGACCGCTTGATATCCACCGTCCTGCCCAGGTGAGCCTGGGCAGGACGGCAAGCGGCCGGTTTCTCGGCTAGCCATTCCGAAACGTATATGCATATCCGTTGATTGCCGGCGCGCCACCTAGGTGCGCATAGAGGATCTTTGATCCTGGCGGAAAATATCCTTTCGTTACCAGATCTATCAGTCCCTGCATGGACTTTCCCTCGTACACCGGATCGGTAATCATACCTTCCAATCGGGCGCACAACCGGATCGCATCCTTCGTCTCCTGCGAAGGCACCCCATAGACCGGATAGGCGTAGTCCTCGAGCAGCACCACGTCGTCGTCGGCAATCGGCTTGCCCAGCTCGACCAGCACCGCCGTATTGTGCGCGATCTCGAGCACCTGCGCCCTGGTCTGCGTCGGCGTCGCCGACGCATCGATGCCGATGACCCGCTGCGCGCGGCCATCCTTGGCAAAGCCGACGAGCATGCCGGCATGGGTCGAGCCGGTGACCGTGCAAACGATAATGTAGTCGAACGCGAAACCGAACCGTCGTTCCTGCGCGCGGACCTCCTCGGCAAAACCGACATAGCCAAGCCCGCCATACTTGTGCACCGAGGCACCCGCCGGAATCGCATAAGGCTTGCCGCCCCTGGCTTTCACGTCTGCGATCGCCCGCTCCCAGCTGCGCCGTATGCCGATGTCAAAGCCGTCATCGACGAGCTCGACCTCAGCGCCCATCAGGCGGCTGAGCAGGATGTTGCCGACGCGGTCATACACCGCGTCCTCGTGCGGGACCCAGCTTTCCTGTACCAGGCGACACTTCATGCCGATCTTTGCCGCCACCGCCGCGACCATGCGCGTGTGATTTGACTGCACCCCGCCGATCGTCACCAAGGTATCAGCGTTCGAGGCGATCGCATCGGGTATGATATATTCCAGTTTGCGCAGCTTGTTGCCGCCGAACGCCAGGCCGGAGTTGCAATCCTCGCGCTTGGCGTAGATCTCCACCGCACCGCCGAGGTGCGTACTCAGGCGCTCTAGTTTCTCGATCGGCGTTGGACCGAACGTCAGGGGATAGCGCGCGAATTTTTCCAGCATCGGTCGGCCTTTGATGTCGTGTCCGGTGCACGTATGTTAGCAATCGGCGGCCCAGAGGTGCTTTCAAAGTGATCCCAGTTTCCGATAGAATTTGATATAATGCAGCCTCTTAATTGCTCTATGCTTCCATATTAGTCGGGATTTGTGGAAGTTTCGCTCATGACCGATCAGCTTGACCGGATCGATCTGAAGCTGTTGCGGCTGCTGCAGGGCAATGGCCGGCTCAGCAATGCGGAGCTGGCGCAGAAGGTCGCTGTCAGCCCAGCCACCTGTCATCGTCGGACGCAGCGCCTATTCGCGCAAGGCTATGTGCGCCAGGTGCGCGCCATGGTGGCGCCTCAGAAGGTCGACCGAGGCGCCCTCGCGATGGTCGGCGTCGTGCTCGATCGCTCGACGCCCGAAAGCTTTGCCGCGTTTGAGAAGGCCGTCGCGAAGCTGAAATGCGTGCTCGATTGCCACCTGGTGGCGGGCGATTTCGACTACTTCTTGAAAATTCGCGTCGGCGACATGGCGGATTTCCGTCGCATCCACGGCGAACAGTTGATCGCCCTGCCCGGCGTACGCCAGACCCGGACGTTCTTCGTGATGAAGGAAGTGGTCGACAATGCACCGCTGGATTTCTGAACCATGATCACCACGCCCCGTTTGATCCTGCGCCCCTGGCGCGACAGCGACCTGGTGCCGTTCGCCGAACAGAACGCCGACCCGCACACGATGCGGTTTTTCCTCAAGACGCTGACCCGCGCCGAAAGCGACGCCTATGCCGCGCGCCACATCCAGCTCATGACCGAGCGGGACATGGGCAAATGGGCGGTCGAAGTACCCGGCGTCGCACCGTTCATCGGCGCCGTCGGGCTGCAACCGGTAAGCTACGATGCGGTCTTTACACCAGCCATCGAGGTCGCCTGGCGGCTCCATCGCGATTACTGGGGTCGCGGCTATGCCACCGAAGCAGCCCACGCCGCGATCCAGGACGGGTTCGATCGCCTGCACCTGACTGAGATCGTCGCCGTCACCGCGCTGCCCAACCTGCCCTCGCAGCGGGTGATGGAGCGTTTGGGCATGACCAGGGATATCGCGTTCAACCACCCACGCGTGCCGGAGGGCGACCCGCTCCGTCGGCATGTCCTTTACCGTTTGCGGGCCACGACGAGATAGCAACGCCCTTCGCTCCCATCCGCCCCGGCGTTTGGCCGGGCTTGATCCGGCCATCCGCGCTGCGAGTGTGCGGGCGGATGGCCGGCACCGGGCCGGCCATGATCGACATGTCGGCAGTCAGCCCGCCTCTCGCACCAAATTCAACGCCCCACCGGCGCGGAACCAAGCGATCTGCGCCGCACTGAATGTGTGTGTCAGGGCCAGCGCCTCCCCCGTTCCATCCGCGTGCCGAACGCGGCATACGACGTCCTTCCCCGGCGCCAGCTCCGCCAACCCGACCAGACTGATCCGATCGTCCTCACGGATCCGCTCGTAGTCGGCCGGATCACGAAACGTCAGTGCCAGCAACCCCTGCTTCTTCAAGTTGGACTCATGGATGCGTGCGAAACTTCGTGCGATCACCGCCGCTCCGCCCAACAGACGTGGCGACAGCGCGGCGTGCTCACGCGAGCTGCCTTCGCCATAATTCGCGTCTCCCACGACCACCCATTTCGCTGCCCGCGCCTGGTAGTCTCGCGCCGTCACCGCGAACGGCTGATCCGCCGCGCCGCTCAGCACATTGCGACCCTTGCCGGCCGCGCCGGTGAAAGCGTTCACCGCACCCATGAACATATTGTCACTGAACCGATCCAAATGACCGCGATAGCGCAGCCACGGCCCGGCCGGCGAAATGTGATCCGTCGTGGTCTTCCCCTTGGTCTTGACCAGCACCGCCATATCCAGCAAGTCACTGCCATCCCAGGCCGGCCATGGCGTCAGACGCTGCAGTCGTTCGCTCGCCGGATCGATCTCCAATGTGACGCCGCGCCCATCCGCCGGCGGCGCGATATAGGACGTCACATCCCGCGCAAAGCCATCCGCGGGCACCTCTGGCGCAACCTGTGGCGGCTCCAACCGGAACGTCGTGCCGTCCGCCGCGGTCAACGTATCCGTCAGTGGATTGAATGACAGCCGGCCAGAGGCCGCGAAGGCCGTCACCAGCTCCGGGCTGGCGATGAAGTTCATCGTGGTCGGCTGCCCATCATTGCGCTGCGGGAAGTTGCGGTTGAACGACGTGACGATCGTGTTCGGACCGCGCTCGGCCGCACCCTCGCGCCGCCACTGCCCGATGCACGGCCCGCACGCGTTCGCCAGCACGGTCGCACCGACCTCCTGCAACGCCTGCATCTGCCCGTCGCGCTCGATCGTCGCGCGCACGCGCGCCGAGCCCGGCGTCACCAGCAGTGGCACCGCCAGCGTCCGGCCATGCCATTTCACCTGCGCCGCCACATCCGCCGCGCGGCTCATGTCCTCGTAGGAGGAATTGGTGCAACTGCCGATCAGCGCCGTGGCAATCGTATCGACAAACCCATTGGCGCCATCGGCAACCTCCGCGACCAGGCGCGAGATCGGCCGGGCACGGTCCGGGCTGTGCGGCCCGACCACATGCGGCTCTAGCCGCGACAGGTCGAGTTCCACGACGCGGTCATAGTACCGTTCGGGATGCGCCTCCACCTCCGCGTCCGGTTCCAGCAATACCTGATACCGCTCCACCAACGGCACCAGATCATCACGACCGCTGGCACGCAGATAGGTCAGCATGCGCGCGTCCGCCGGGAACATCGACGTCGTCGCGCCCAGCTCCGCCCCCATGTTGGCGATGGTCGCCTTGCCGGTGGCGCTGAGCGTGCGCGCGCCGGGGCCAATATATTCGACGATGGCGTTGGTGCCCCCCGACACGGTCAACTGCCCAGCGACGTAAAGGATCACATCCTTCGGCGCGGTCCAGCCGCCCAATTTGCCGGTCAGGTGCACCGCGATGCGGCGCGGATACAGCAGCTCCCACGGCAGGCCGGCGATCGTCTCGACGGCATCCATGCCGCCGACCCCCACCGCGCACGCGCCCAGCCCGCCCGCATTCGGCGTATGCGAATCCGTGCCGATGATCAGCACGCCCGGAAACGCGTAATTCTCCAGCACCACCTGATGGATGATGCCCGCCCCCGGCTGCCAGAAACCGCAACCGAACTTCGCCGCGGCGCTGCGCAGAAAGGCATAGACTTCGCTATTCTCCTGCAGCGACGCGCGCAGATCCGCCGCGCCGTCGCTGCGTGCCTGGATCAGATGATCGCAATGGATTGTCGTCGGCACCGCGACGCGATCGCGCCCGGTCTGCATGAACTGCAGCAACCCGCTCTGGCCTAGCACGTCCTGGAACACCACCCGATCCGGCCGCAGCGCCAGGTAGCTGCGCCCTGGCTCCAGCGCCTGCGCCACCGGATCGTCCAGGTGCCCCAGCAGCACTTTTTCGGCGAGCGTCAATGGCCGACCCAGGCGGTGGCGCACGACCGTCAGGGACCGTTCCATCCGCGCATACATCTGCGCCGCTATCTCCGGCGTCGCCGCGATTTCGACCATCACCCGCTCCTGTGTCCGGTGGTTGCGGGCGGAACCTAGGCATGCGGCCTCCGTCAATCCATAATATGGCTGACACAAAATCCATATCGAGTGAATATGGCAGATGGAACTGCGCCACCTTCGTTATTTCATCGCCGTGGCCGAGGAAGGCTACATCACCCGCGCGGCCGAGCGTCTTGGCATGCAGCAGCCCCCGCTCAGCCAGCAGATCCGGGCGCTGGAGCGCGAACTCGGCGTACAACTGTTGCGCCGCAAGCCGCGCGGCGTGGAGCTCACTGAAGCGGGCCGCGCGCTGCTGGCCGATGCCCGCGCAATTCTCAGCCACATTGACCACGCATTCGCCGCGACCCGCCGTACGGCCCGCGGCGAACTGGGGCGCCTTGTCGTCGGCTTTACCAGTTCGGCGCCCTTCCATCCCTTCGTGCCGCGCGTCATCCGGGCTTTCCGCGACAGCGCCCCCGACATCGCCCTTACCCTGGAGGAAAGCGGTACCACGGACCTGATCGACGACCTGCGCCACGAGCGCGTCGATGCGGCGTTCATCCGCACCCAGGTTGCCGACCTCGCTGGCCTGACCGTGAACCCATTGCTGGAGGAGGCGATGCTGCTTGCGCTTCCCGCCACGCACCCCCTGGCCAACGATTCCGCCGAGGGCCCACCCCTGCCACTCACGGCACTCGCGGCCGAAACGTTCGTGGTCTATCGCCGGCATTCCGGTCCCGGGCTGTACGACAGCATCATCGCCGCCTGTCACGCCGCCGGCTTCAGTCCACATATCGGCCAGGAGGCACCGCGTATCGTCTCCACCCTCAACCTCGTCGCCGCCGGTCTCGGCCTTGCGCTCGTGCCGGCATCGCTCCAACGCATGCAGATGGACGGCGTCGCCTATCGGCGGTTGCGTGGCACACCGCAGCCGCGCGCGCCACTGCTGCTCGCCACGCGCCGCGCCGATACGTCCCCGGTACTGCGCCGGTTCCTCGACCTGGTGAAGCGCATGGCCCGCACCTTCCCGCGTTGAGAGCGACGGGGCCGACGAACCCACATGGCGGGACATCCATTGGAGACACCGCGGGATGCGCCGCCGCTGGTGGCTCCGGGGTTAACGGCCGGCGTGTTCTCAGCCAGGGTGCGCTGCCTGATTCCCCCCGCCGCCAATCTGCTCTAGACCCTGCGCAGTTACCCGCCCCCTGCCGGAGTCGCCAATGCCCGTGATGTCCGACCGCTGGATCCGCCGCATGGCCCAGGACCACGGCATGATCGAGCCGTTCGTGGAGGCGCAGAAGCGCGACGGGGTGATCAGCTACGGCCTGTCAAGCTACGGCTATGACGCGCGGATTGCCGACGAATTCAAGCTATTCACCAATATCGACTCGGCGGTGATCGACCCAAAGGACTTTGCCCCATCCAGCTTCGTCGACCGCAAGTCCGACGTCTGCATCATCCCGCCGAACAGCTTCGCCTTGGGTCACACGCTGGAGTATTTCCGCATCCCGCGCGACATCCTGGTGATCTGCCTGGGCAAATCCACCTACGCCCGCTGCGGCATCATCGTGAATGTGACGCCGCTGGAGCCGGAGTGGGAGGGCCAGGTGACCATCGAGATCAGCAACACCACGCCGCTGCCGGCCAAGATCCACGCGCACGAGGGGATCTGCCAGTTCCTGTTCCTGCAGGGGAATGAAGCCTGTGAGACCAGCTATGCCGACAAGGCCGGCAAATACATGCACCAACGCGGCGTTGCACTGCCGAAGATGTAATGTGGCACGGCTCTCCCGACCCATGCGTCATGGCGGGCCATGACAGAGCGTTCCTCTCTTACTTCGACCTGAAAGCCCACACCCATGGACAAGATCCGCATTCGCGGCGGCCGACCTCTCTCCGGTGATATCCAGATCAGTGGCGCCAAGAACGCCGCCCTGCCCTTGATGGCCGCCGGCATGCTGACCGACGAACGCGTCGTGCTGACGAATGTCCCCTCCCTGGCGGACGTCCACACCATGTCCCTCCTGCTGTCGCAGCACGGCGTCATGGTCGAGCCGGTGAGCAACGATGGCCGTACCCTGTCGATCGGCGGCACCATCACCAATACCGAGGCGCCATACGACATCGTGCGCAAGATGCGCGCGTCGTTCCTGGTGCTGGGGCCGTTGTTGGCGCGGGTCGGTGAGGCGCGTGTGTCTCTGCCCGGCGGCTGCTCGATCGGAACACGGCCGATTGACCTGCACCTCAAGGGGCTGGAGCAGATGGGCGCGCGGATTTCCCTGGAAGGCGGCTACGTCGATGCGCGGATTGACGGGCGGCTGAAGGGAGCCACGATCGTGTTCCCCTTCGTGTCGGTGGGCGCCACGGAGAACATGATGCTGGCGGCGTCTCTGGCCGCGGGCCGCACCGTGCTGGCCAATGCGGCGCGCGAGCCGGAGGTGGCGGATCTGGGCGCCTGCCTAATGGCGATGGGCGCGAAGATTGAAGGCATCGGCACCGACAAGGTGACGATCGATGGCGTCGAGGGACTGCACGGCACGCACCACACCATCATCCCCGACCGGATCGAGACCGGCAGTTATGCCTGCGCCGCCGCGATATCGGGCGGGTCGGTGTTCCTGCGCGGGGCGCAACTGGGGCATCTGGGCGCCACTGTCCGCATCCTGCGCGAGGCCGGGGTAGACATCACCCAGGAAGCCGAGGGGCTGAGCGTGAAGCGGCTGAACGGGTTGCACGGCACCGACGTGATGACGGAGCCCTATCCCGGCTTCCCCACCGACATGCAGGCGCAGTTCATGGCACTGATGGCCGTGGCGGAGGGCGCCTCGATGGTGACCGAAACCATCTTCGAGAACCGCTTCATGCACATTCCAGAGCTCAACCGGATGGGCGCGCGGATCAACGTGCATGGCGCGAGCGCGATCGTGCGCGGCGTGCCGGGCCTGTCCGGCGCGCCGGTGATGGCAACGGATCTGCGGGCTTCGATCTCGCTGATCCTGGCCGGGCTGGCAGCGAAGGGGGAAACGGTGGTGAACCGTGTCTACCACTTGGATCGCGGGTTCGAGGCGGTGGAGCGGAAGCTGGCGGCGTGCGGGGCGGAGATCGAGCGCATCGCGGGGTAATCAACGCTGGCGGTTGCCTCGACCGCCCCAGGCGCGGTCGACACGCCTCTTGGTCAAAGGTCTGGCGTGCGAATCCGGTGGATTGGAGGGACCGGTGGCCAACGTGGTGCGCCGGTCCGAGGGTGGTCGCGTTGCGACTTCTGGCGCTCAGTTCGAGGGCCGCTATCCGATCCTGACATCCGATGATCCCCCATGCGGCCATGCCGAGCCGATCGGACGTCGCGCTTGGAACATGCAATACCGGCGGCGCCGGTTGTGGCCACCTCGTGGGACAGTGCGCAGGATAGGCCGACCGCGACCTCGGAGATGCAATCAATGACCTTTCAGGACCGTACCGTTATCGTCACCGGCGGCACTGGCGCGTTAGGCCGCGCAGTGGTCGGCAGCTTGCTCGCCAACGGCGCGCGCTGCCGGGTCCCCTATATCGCCGACACCGAGGTGACGAATTTTCCGCACGAGGACGGTGTCACCCTGGTGAACGACTGCGACCTGTCCGAAGAAAGCGATGTCGCCCGCCTGTACGACGGCGTCACCGACCTGTGCGCGTCGATCCACATCGCTGGCGGCTTCGCGATGGGCTCCATCGATGAGACCGACAGAGGCGGCCTGTTGGCGATGCTGAACACCAACCTCATCAGTTGCTACCTGTGTTGCCGCGCCGCGATTCGCGCCTTCGGCGGGTCTGGCGGACGCATTGTCAACATCGCCTCGCGCCCAGGGATTGAGCCGCGTCTGGGCGCGGGCATGGCCGCCTATGCCGCCAGCAAGGCGGCGGTCGCCGCGCTCACCCAATCGCTTGCCGCCGAGGTCGCCGGCCGTGGCATCCTGGTCAATGCCGTCGCACCCTCGATCATCGATACGCCGGTCAACCGCGCGGCCATGCCGAACGCTGACCATGACACTTGGCCGAAGCCCGCGGAAATCGCCGCGACGATCCTCTTCCTCGCCGGCCTCGACAACCGGGTCACCACCGGCGCGGTGGTGCCGGTCTCCGGGCGGACCTGAGCCGCGGCCTGGCCCCCGTTTCTGATCCATCGTCCGGCGCGGTAGGATCGCAGCGCACCAACCTCAACCCGGAAGGTATTCGCCCATGGCCAATTCCATCGCCGACATGCTCGCCGCCGCCCGCGCCGCGGTGCCCGCCATCACCCCCGCTGAGGCCGCCGATCTGGTCCGCACCAAGGACGCCCTGCTGGTCGATGTGCGTGACGGCACCGAGGTCAAGGCCAGTGGCAAGGCCAAAGGCGCCGTCGCCGTCTCGCGCGGTCTGTTGGAATTCCGCGCCGACCCGGCCTCGCCCAACCACGATCCGGCCTTCCGCACCGACCGCCCGCTCATCCTGTATTGCGGCTCCGGCGGCCGGGCCGCGCTGGCCGGCAAGACCCTGCAGGACCTCGGCTTCACCGATGTGCGGAACGTAGGCGGCTTCAAGGACTGGGTCGCGGCCGGCGGCGAGGTAGAACCAGGCTGACCCAACCGACATGGCACGGTAACCGGACCATGGCTTCTCGTGTCATGATCGCTGGTGTAAGGCGCCGCCCATGACAGCGCCCTTCCCCGCCGCGCTCCTGGAACCGGACGTCACCACGCCGTTGATCCTGGCTCTGCCCAAGGGCCGGATCCTGGCGGAGTGCGGTGCGTTGCTGGCACGGGCGGGGATCACGCCGGCGGCCGATTATACCGACGAGGACAGCCGCCGCCTGAGATTTCCTAACAGCGATC